>Ga0180432_10004231_pt1 | contig 19836 bp, 15 predicted proteins | sample SS_ome_10_FD_132414 | JGI IMG/M metagenome (GOLD analysis project Ga0180432, IMG submission 132414) | Hypersaline lake sediment archaeal communities from the Salton Sea, California, USA - SS_1_MS_2 metaG | ecosystem: Environmental > Aquatic > Non-marine Saline and Alkaline > Hypersaline >...
GTGGATCTCGGTGACCTCCATGCCGTAGGTCGCCTGCAGGTCGGTGGAGGCGTTGACGGAGGCGAGCATGAGGCGCTCCATGTCCCCGCGGCCGATCTCGATCAGTTCCTGGCGGCGCTCCAGCTCGGACTCGAAGACTTCGTCCTCGTATTTGAGTTCCTCGTTGGTGGTGCGGACGCACTCGATCAGGTTGTGGGACGCCACCACGTCGCGCACGCTCGAGTCGACCAGGTCGTCCAGGATCTTCTGGCCCCCGCTGACCGTGCGGCAGGCCTTGTAGAACTGGAGCGGATCGACGATCCGCCAGCGGGCCCAGACGTTGATGAAGATGTTCTTCTTGTCCTTGGTGACCATGTTCTCGGGCTCACCGTCCCAGGCCAGGAGGCGCTTCTCCAGGGACTGCACCTCCTGCACGAAGGGCTGCTTGAAGTGCAGCCCGGGTGCAGATACCACCCGGACGGGCCGGCCGAACTGGGTCACGATCACCTGTTCCGCCTCGGACACGGTGAAGGCCGACGCCAGCAGCAGGATCAGTGCCAGAGCGACGGCCACGGCGATGACGGTGTTGCGGATCATTGCTGGTCTCCTCCCCGGCCCCCGGCCGGTGCCACGCCCGGCCCGCCCAGGTCCAGCAGGGGCAGCACGCCGCGGACGGATTCGTCGATCACCGTTTTCTGCTCCACGGCGCCGAGCAGCGATTCCATCGCCTCGAGATACAGGCGGGTGCGGGTGATCTCGGGCGCCTTCTCGTATTCCGCGAGCTGGGACAGGAACGCGTTGGCCCGGCCCATGGCCGTCCGCACCACCCGCTCCCGGTATCCCTCCGCCTCGGCGATGGCCCGGTCCCGCTCGCCCCGCTTGGCCGGGATGAGCTGGTTGCGCTCGCCGCGGGCCTCGTTCACCACCCGCTCCTTGTTCTGCCGGGCCCGGTTCACCGAGTCGAAGGCGTCCTTCACCGGGTCGGGCGGCGCCACCGACTGGAGCTTCACGGTCACGACATTGATGCCGCAGTCGAAGCGGTCCACGATCCCCTGGAGCAGGCGTTTGGCGTCACCCGCGATCCGGTCGCGGCCGAAGGTCAGCACCTCGTCCACGCTGACGTCGCCCACCAGCCGCCGCATCACGGCCTCCGCGGCGTCGCGGAGGGTGTCCTCCACCGAGCGGAACGGGTTGGCGTCGCCCCCGATGCGGAAGAGGAACTTGTAGGGGTCCGCGATGCGGTACTGCACGATCCACTCCACGTGGGCCAGGTTGAGGTCGCCGGTGAGCATCTCGGCGACCCGCTTGTCCTCGCTGGTGGGGGCGCGGTAGCGGGTCACCCGGCCGGCTTCCATGGTGGCGAAGCCGAACTCCAGGATGCGCACCTGCTCGGTAGGCACGTTGATGCGTTGCTCGATCGGCCAGGGGTACTTGAGGTGCAGCCCCGGATCGGTGGTCCGCACGTGCCTGCCGAAGCGCAGGATGACCCCCCGCTCCTCGGTGTTCACCGAGTAGACGGCCGACTTGAGCACGCTCAGCAGGACCAGTCCGACGACGACCGCCAGGATGGTCCGCCGGTACCGCTTGTACAGGTAGGTCAGCTCGAAGACGGCCTGGTTGAAGTCCTCCGCCATGGGTCGGGACCTTTCAGGGATTCGGGGTAGCTCCGAACAACTGCCCGGCAGGCTACCGCGCCGGCAGGCCCACGCCAAGGGTCGGCCGACTGGGCGCCACCCTATTCCGGGCCCGCCAGATCAATCTTCCAGGCGGAGGGTACGGCCGCCGTGACCATCCCGGCCGCACCGTTGAGCCACGGTCCGCAACGGTCCAGCACCGCCGAGTCGCTGGTGATGATCGGATCGCTGCACCCGGCCAGGACCGCGTCCGGGCTGTTCACCAGTTCGAGGTTCCACGGCGGGTCCCCGATTCCCCGCTCGGCTCGCGCCTCCAGCAGTTCCGCGATCAAGGCCTTGAGCCGGCCACTGTTGGACACCGGCCGGTCGAGGTACCAGTCGACGCGGGCCAGCCCGAGCGGGGCCAGGAAGTCGGCGATCAGAGTGACCGCGGGGATCGTCTCGGTCACCCGCCGATACGTCCCGTGGATGCTGGCCAGGTCGCGGCAACAGCCGTCGCGGCTCACCAGGATGAGGCCGCCCGACAGGGCGCTCTCCACGGTGATCAGCAGGTTGTAACCGTCGACGCCCACCGGCCGCCCCCGGGCCTGCTCCCAGGTGACGCAGCGCTGTCGCCGGTCTGCCCGGGCCTGGTCCGGGCAGGCACAGCGCATGACGGCGCTCCGCTGCCGGGCGGTCAGTTCGTGACGGTCACCCACCAGTTTCAGGGCCGAGTCCGCCGCGTACCCGCGGCTCAGCAGCCAGGAGTACTCCGCCACCGCCGTCCGCAGCCCGGCCAGGGCGGCCTCCGCGAACAGCCGGTCGTCCTCCGGATGTCTGCCGCGATGGGTTCTGCGGTCGGGCATGATCGGGCCTGTCCTTCCTGCCGCCGGAAGTGAGCGTGTACAGGGGCGCCGCGGGTTCCTATCATCGGACTGCGGCACTGGCCCTGCAACCGGAAGGAGGCGGCATGGACACGGCACGGGCGGCTTGGCGGTCTGGAGTGATCTTCCTCGTGCCGGTCCTCGCCGCGGGGGCGGCCGGCCCCGGCGGACCAGCCACCGGGCAGGTCCTCAGCGGGATCGGCGACGCCCCCCACTGCCGGCTGCGCCCGGTCGCGATGGGTGCCGTCCGCATGGGCGACGGTTTCTGGTCCGCCCGGATGCGCACCAACGTCTCGGTCACCATCCCCCATGCCCTGGAGATGATGGAGCAGCGCGGCTACCTGGAGAACTTCCGCATCGCGGCCGGCACCGCCACCGGCGAGCACCAGGGCTACGTCTTCAACGACTCCGACCTCTACAAGTGGCTCGAGGGCGCCTGCCTGGCGATCGGTCATGCCCCCGATGCGGCTGTGGGCCGCGAGGTGGAGCGGATCGTCGGGCTCATCGCCGGCGCCCAGGCGGCCGACGGCTACCTCAACACCGCCTACCAGATCGGCGGGCGGCCCCGCTACACCAACCTGGCCCAGGACCACGAACTCTACTGCGCCGGCCACCTGATCGAGGCGGCCGTCGCCCATCACCGGGCCACCGGCTCGGACCGCCTGCTCGAGGTGGCCACCCGGCTGGCCGACCACCTCGACGGCGTCTTCGGGCCGGGCAGGAAGGCCGGCGCACCCGGCCATCCCGAGATCGAGACCGCCCTGGTCGAACTCTACCGCGACACCGGTGAACGGCGCTACCTCGATCTGGCCCGCTACTTCGTCGACGTCCGCGGCTCGAAGCCCGGTGTGGCCGGCGGCACCGATTACCTGCAGGACCACAAGCCCTTCCGCGAGCTGGACACCCTGGTCGGCCACGCCGTGCGGGCCCTCTACCTCTGTGCCGGTGCCACCGACCTGCACGCCGAGCTCGGCGACGACACGCTCCTGGCAGCCCTGCGGCGGCTGGCGGGCGATGTGACCGCGGGCAAGCGGTACATCACCGCCGGGCTCGGCAGCCGGCACCGCGGCGAATCCTTCGGCGACGCCTTCGAACTGCCCAACTACCGGGCCTACTCCGAGACCTGCGCCGCCGTGGCGTACATCCGCTGGAACTGGCGGATGCTCGCCGTCGAGGCCGACGCCCGCTACGCCGATCTGATGGAGGCCGGCCTGTACAACGCCTTCCTGTCCGGTGTTTCCCTCGAGGGCCGGGACTTCTTCTACACCAACCCGCTGGAGTCCCGCGGGAGCCACACCCGCCGCCCCTGGTACCGCTGCGCCTGCTGCCCGCCGAACATCATCCGCACCATCGCCTCGGTGCCCGGCCTGATGTACGCCACGGACGACACCGGGCTGTACCTGCACCTCTACGACGCCTCCGAGGTGGACACCCGCCTGCCCGGCGGGCAGCGCGTCCGGCTGGCGGTGGAGACCCGCTATCCTTGGGACGGTGCGGTGCTGATGACCATCGGCCGTGGCGCGGCGGGGCGCTACGCGGTGTGTCCGCGCATCCCCGGCTGGTGCCGCCGGCCCGGCGTGCGGGTGCAGGGCAAGCCGGTGACCGAAGGTGTCACTTCGGGAAGCTATCTCAGGATCGAGCGCGCCTGGCAGCCCGGTGACCGGATCGAGCTGGAACTGCCCATGGAGGCGGAGCCCATGATGGCCCGGCGCGAGGTGCGGGACAACACCGGCCGGGTGGCCATCCGCCGGGGGCCGGTGGTCTACTGCCTGGAAGGCCCGGACCATCCCGGCTTCGACGTGCTGGACGCGGCCCTGGTGCTGAACGCCGCGAGCCCCGGACGCAGCCTGCGGCCGCGGTTCGAGCCCGGCCTGCTGGGGGGCGTCGTCGTGCTGGACGGGCAGGGCGTGGTCCCCGCAACCACCAGCGACACCGCTGAACTCTACCGCCCGATCCGGGCGGAGGACCTCGCTGTCCGGCAGGTGGCGTTCCACGCCATCCCCTACTACGCCTGGGCCAACCGGGGAGCGTCACACATGGTGGTCTGGATCCCCCGGCGAGTGGCCCGCCCGGATCGCCCGTGAGCCGCCGGGAGGGCGAGCCGGTGGGTTGATCCCGGCGCTCGTCTCCGGGTACCGAGCCGGTGAGGAACTCGACACGACATGCTGGAGCGTGAGGCAACCTCGCGTACAATGCCCGCCCGGACCCGGGTCCGCGCGTTGGTCGCGGGGAGGAGGAGGACGTTGCCGGCCAGCCAACCGCCAGTCTGTTTGCGTGCCCTGGGGGGCCAGGACATGCCCGCCGGGATCGACGTGGGCGGAGTGCGCTTCCGGCATGTGCGAACCTTCAAACACGATTTTTTCGCCGCCACCGGGCTGTACCAGGGCGCCGGCCGGCAGGCCATCGTCAAGATCGGCCGGCGGGTGGGTTTCCTGGGCCTGCCGCTCGGTTGGCTGGGGCGGCGGCTGTCCGGGCACGAGGCCGAACTGCTCGACCGCCTGGCAGGCCAGGAGGGCGTGCCCGAGTTGCTGGGGCTATGCGGCGGCGACACCGTGGTCCGTGGCTACATTCCGGGCCACGCTCTCCGCAAGGGCGAGCAGGTAGGTGACGAGTTCTTCGGCCGGCTTTGGCGGATCGTGGCCGCCATGCACCACCGCGGCATGGCCTACGTCGATCTCGAGAAACGACAGAACGTCCTGGTGGGCGACGACGGGCGGCCCTACCTCATCGACTTCCAGATCGGCTGGCCCTGGCCGGTCGGACCTCTGGCCGACACGGCCCTCGGCGGCTGGCTGCGGCGCCGCCTTCAGCAGGGCGATCTCTACCACCTGCGCAAGCTTCAGCGCCGCTGCCGCCCCGATCAGATGACGCCCCAGGACCTGGCCGCCTCGTACGACCGGCCCTGGCCGGTCCGGCTGCATCGCCGGCTCACCAAGCCGTTCACCACGTTCCGCCGTTGGGTACTCTCACGGGTCGACCCCAAACGCGGCGATGCCGAACGCGGCGCCGATCAGCACGACCCCTCCCCGCAAACCACGGGCTAAAACTGCACGCCAACGGCAGTGTCTCCAGCGGGGCGTGTTCCTTGTTGGCCACTTCGGGTGTCGTTCGTGTGTTCGATCCGACAACGGGCGGCCGGACAGCCGCATCGGGGTTCGTCACCCGTCCTGCGAACCGCCCGCTGTCCCGCCGGTCCGCGAGGAGGTGCGGAGGGTGGGGGCCTCGACGATGGGCGGGCGGTCCGGTTCCTGCTCCACCTTGCGGAGCTCCAGCTCCTCAAAGAGGACTGCCGGGGCGACCGCGGAGGCGGCGCCGCGGGTGAGGTGATTGAGCAGGTACGGCTCGCGGCCGCTGGCCAGCAGGCTGCGCAGGGCCCGGGCCGGCACCGGGCGGAAGGCGAGGTTGCGGACCGGCTCCTCCCGGCCGTCCGCCGCATGCACCTTGCAGGCGAAGAGGGGGTCCGGCAGCCGCCCGTTGCCCACGCCAGCCAGCGAGGTGATCCTCAGCCCGAACTCCAGGCCCTCCTCCTGGCAGGCGTCGAGCAGCTCCTGTTTCAGTTCTTCGTCACCGAGCCCATCCGTGGAGGTGATGAACAGGTTGGCGACGGCCGCGGAAGCGTCGGCGCCAAAGCGAGCCGTCCGGCCGTGCCCGGTGGACCCGTGGACCTTCAACGTCGGGGCCCGGGAGGCCACCAGGGCCCGGAGCACCCCGTCCGTGACCAAATCGACCCGCCGGGCGGGCACCGCCTCGTCGTCGAACGCGTAGCGCCCGAACAGCAGTCGGCCATCGAACCGCTCGACGGTGGCGTCGTCGTACACCCGGAACGTGGCGGGCAGCACGCGTTTGCCCAGCCGCTTCTCCAGGCTGGTGTCCCGGCTGCGGCGTGAGCCGATCGGGCCGGGCCGGGCGGCCAGGCCGGGCGCCAGCAGCGACGCGAACACCTGCGCTGCAGCCTCGCCGTCAAACAGCACCGGCCCGGTGTACTCCTCCAGCACGGGAGCGGCGGCCAGTTCCGTCAGCGACTGGCACAGGGCGTCCACTTCGGCGGTGAGCGTCTCGAGGGAGGGCAGCTCCTCCAGGGATTCCGCGGCGATCAGCCGCGAGTCGGCCAGGCGGGTGCCGTCGCCGGCCTGGAGGTCGGCCGACAGGCTCAGCAGCGCGCCCGTGTCGGCGGTCCGCAGACGGGTGCCCTCGGAGTTTACCAGGCGTTCGGTCACCCGGGCCACCACCAGCGTGACTTCCGAGTTCTGGATGGCCTCATGCCGGTTGAAACGGGCGGAGAGCCTCCGGACGCGCTCGGTCCAGTCGTCCTGGTTGAACTCCAGATGCGGCAGAGGGTCGAAGTGCTGCACGGCCTCGGCCGGGCTGAAGTCCGGGGGGCGATCCTGGATGTTCTTCTGCTGGATGTAGGCCCGCTTCCGGGTGAGGATCTGCACGGCCCGCTTGTATTCGCGGTCGGTGGCCGCCCACATGGCCTGGCGCAGGGCGAAGTAGTCGTCATCCAGGGGCAGGGCGATGGTGGTGCCGCCGCCGGGCCCGCGCAGCACGTTGGTGTTGTCCAGTTCGTACCCGCCCACCCGCACGCGGCTGCTGAAGGCGCGTTGCCGCGAGTGATCGGCCGCGTTGAGCGCCCCGAACCGCCCGGTCAGCCCGTCGACGGTTCGTTCCTGGACCTTGAACTGGACGAAGTACGGCTTTGCCAGGCCCTCGAGCTGGAGCCCGAGCGAGCGGTCCAGTTCGTCGACCATCGCCCGGAGCACCACATCGTCCTCCGGCAGGGCCTGGTCCGCCCGGGCCAGACCCGCCGGCAGGAGTCCCGCAACCAACCACACGAACGCGGAACGGGGCAAGCCAGCGCGGCACACAGCAACCTCCTGTCAAAGAAAAGCAACCCGCGAAGGGCTCGGAGCTTATACCAGCTTGGCGGACGTGTTGCCAGTGAGGTCGCTTGCCCAGGTTCGGCATTGGCGGTGTGGTCTGCCGCCCGCCGCCTGGCAGGTGCCGGCAGGGCCGGGCCCGGTCATTGCTGCCCGGGGCCGAGAGCCTATAATCCGAGCCTGGCGCGGACCTCTCTGGGAGCTGGAGGGCGACAGCCGTGTGTGGGTCCTGGTCGTCGGCCCGCGGCAAGCCCGCCCCTGGCTACAGGTACAAGCGACGCTCGCCACCACAGGCTCCGTTCCCGGCTCGGCCCGAAAGGAGGCATTCATGACCAACGGTGCGGATTCGCAGCAGAAAGGGAACTGGCTGGAGTCGTGCAACTTCGTGCAGGTGTTCCGGACCTTCCGCATGGCGGTGCATCCCACGAAGCTGGTGCTGGCCCTGCTGGCCGTCCTGGTGAGCTGGGTCTGGGGGCGGCTTCTGGATCGCATCTGGGCGGCGGCGGATCATACGCGGGTTTTCGAGGATTGGTCCGCCCAGCAGGCGGACTGCATCGGGTCTGCCCTGGCGGCGGTGACCCACGGCGAGCTGGGGATCGGCCCCGGCGGACTGATCGGCTCGTTGATGGCCATGCTTCAGGGCACCAGCGCGGTGCTGCACGATCACACCTGGTTCGCCATCCTCTATTTCGTGCCGCTGCTCTTCGTGTGGGCCTTTCTCGGCGGGGCCGTCTGTCGGATCGCCGCGGTCCAGTTCGCCCGGGACGAGAAGATCGGGGCGGGGGAGGCAATCTCCTTCGTGAAGCAGCGCTACTTCGGCGGCTTCCTGCTGGCCCCGCTGCTGCCGCTGCTGATGGTCCTGCTGGTCGGCGTGCTGCTGGTCATCGGCGGGATGTTCCTCTCGATCCCGTACGTGGGTGACATCCTGGCCAGCCTGGTGTTCGGGCTGGCCATCTTCGGTGGGGTGGTCATCGCCCTGACCCTGCTGGGAGCCCTGGTGGGCGGGTCGCTGTTCTGGCCGACCATCGCCGCCGAGGGCAGCGAAAGCCTGGACGCGGTGTCCCGCAGCTTCCACTACGTCGGGGCAACGCCGTGGCGGACGCTGTTCTACGGTCTGGTGGCCATGGCCTACGGGGCGTTGTGCTTCCTGTTCGTCCGCTTTCTGGCCTATCTGTCCCTGGCGGCCGCCCACGTGTTCGCCGGCTTCGGGACCTCGCCCTTCGGCTGGTGGGGTGTTCGGGAGGAGGGGGCCAACAAGCTCGACATGCTCTGGCAGGCGCCGAGCTTCGACCGGCTGTTCTCCACGGCGGGGACGGTGAGCGGAGTGGAGCACTTCTCGCACTGGGTGATTCTGATCTGGGTGTTCCTGACGGTGATGCTGGTCTGGGCCTTCCTGGCCTCGTTTTACCTCTGTGCCAGCACGGTGGTCTACTTCCTGCTGCGGCGGGAGAACGACGCCATGGACATCGAGGACGTGTACCTGGACACCTACGAGGAGACCGATTACACCCCGGAAGGGGTACCGCCGGCTGCGGAGCCGGCCGCGCCGCCGGCGACGGAGGTTGGCGTACCGGTCACCGTGGAGGGTGCCGCCGTTGAGCCGGCACCTCCCGGCGGAGACCGGCCGCCCGAGCAGGCCGCCGAGGACCAGCCCGCCCCGGACGCCGATGATCCGGCCGCCGGCACCGGGGGCAAGCAGGACTGACGGCCGGGGCCGGGGTGTGAGCGCATGTCGGGATGGTTTGCTGTCTGGCTGATCGTGCTGGTTCTGGTCGCCCTGGTGTGGGCCACGCGGCACCTGGAGATCAGCCGTGCCTGCCGGCGGCAGCGGGTGCTGTCCTCGCGCAGTTATCCCGGCCCGCCGGAGCCGGCGCCGCGGATCTCCGTCCTGGTGGCGGCCAAGGATGAAGAGGACAACATCGAGGCCTGCGTCCGCTCCTTCCTGGAACAGGACTACCCCGACTACGAGTTGATCGTGATCGACGACCGCAGCGCCGACCGCACGCCCGCCGTGCTGCGGGCCCTGGCGGCCGAGTTCCCCGATCGCCTCCGCGTGCTGCGGGTTGACCGGCTCCGCCCCGGCTGGTTCGGCAAGAACAACGCCATGCGCGAGGGGGTGTCGGTGGCCACCGGCGAGTGGCTGTGCTTCGCCGACGCCGATTGCCGCCAGACCTCCCGCCGCACGCTGTCCATGGCCATGAGCGAGGCCGTCGCCAGCGGCTCCGATTTCCTCTCCGTGCTCCCGGTTCTGGAGACGCACAGCTTCTGGGAGCGGCTCATTCAGCCGGTCTGCGCCGCGGTCATGATCATCTGGTACCGGCCCGAGAAGGTGAACGACCCGGACACGTCGGTGGCCTACGCCAACGGGGCCTTCATGCTCCTCAGCCGCCGGGTCTATGCTGCCATCGGCGGGCACGAGCGTGTCCGCACCGAGGTCAACGAGGACATGCACCTCGCCCGGCTGGCCAAGGAGGGCGGGCACCGGCTGCGGGTGATTCAGAACGATGACCTGTACCGCACGCGGATGTACTCGTCGTTCGGGCAGACCTGGCGGGGGTGGAGCCGGATCTTCTACGGCTGCCTGCGGACCTTCCGCCGGCTGTCGCTGGCCATGCTCCTGCTGACCGCCTTCAGTCTGCTGCCCTGGATCAGCCTGCTTGCGGGCCTGGTGGGGCTGGCGGTTGCCGGCGGGGGCGGCGAGGCCGCGCCGTGGCACTGGCTCGCCGGGCTGGCGGGCGTGGTGGTGCTGCTGGAGCAGTCGGTGATGCTGCGGTTCTACCGGGTGGCCCGGTCCGGTCGGGTGTGGTCCCTGGGGTACGTGGTGGGGGCGGGCCTGTGCTGCGGGATGCTGTTCAACGCGCTGCTCAAACGGCTGGGAGCGACGGGCACCACCTGGCGGGGCACGACCTATCGGGGTGACCGGGTGGACGGTGGCGACCCCGCCGGGGCTGCCGGGGGCGTGCCGGCGGTGCAGGCCGAGGAAGTAGGGCTGGATGCCCCTTGACGTGGACGATCTCCGGGTGGGCGGGGTGCTTCTCGCGGCTCTGCTCGTCGGGTGGTGGGTGGTGGCTCGGGTGCGGCGGTGGCGGCGCAGCCGCCGGCCGGCGCGGCTGAATCCCCGGCTGGCCAGGTACGGCGGACCCGACGAGGTGGCCCGGATCCGGCGCGAGGAGGCCGAGAAGATCCTGGCCACCTCGAGCACGGGCAGCATCGCGGGCTACGAGGTGCGGGAGCAGATCGAGGCCGTGTTCGTGGACGGGTTCCGCCGACCGGAGGAGGCCCTCGAGGGCCTCAAGGCGGCGGCGGCCATGAAGGGGGGCAACGCGGTCATCAACGTGAACACGGGGCGAACCACGGCCGGCCGGTGCAGCGCCAGCGGCGACGCCGTGGTGGTTCGACGGATCCGATCCGATGAGTGAACGCGGAATACGTCTCACGGCGTCGATCATGGCCGGGCTGGTGGCCGGGGCGGCCCCGGCGCGGGCGGATGGCGCGGAACTCGCCGCCGAGGTGGCTCCCGTGCTGAAGGCGGCCTTCGCTTTCCTGGAGCGGGGCCAGCAGCCCGACGGCGGCTGGGTGGCCTTCGGGGGCAGCGATCCGGCGGTCACCGCCCTGGTGGCCAGGTGTTTCATCCAGTCACCGCGGTACGGCCCCGAGCACCCGATCGTCCAGCGGGCCCTGCGCTTCGTCCTGCGGTTCGCCCAGGAGGACGGCGGCTTCTACGTCGAGGGCCGGGGGCTGCGCAACTACCAGACCAGCGTCTGCCTGATGGCGCTGGCTGCCACGAAGGACCCCCGCTACCGCCGGCAGATCGAGGCGGCCCAGCGGTTCCTGACCACGCTGCAATGGGACGAGGCCGAGGGGCACGAGGAGGACAGCGCCTGGTACGGCGGCGCGGGGTACGGCCGGCACAAGCGCCCCGACCTGTCCAACACCCAGATGATGATCGAGGCCCTGCACCAGAGCGGCCTGCCCGCCGATCACCCCGCCTACCGCAAGGCGGTCCGCTTCATCTCCCGGGCCCAGATGCTGTCCCAGACCAACGACCAGGCCTTCGTCGGCGCCGGCGGGGACGGCGGCTTCATCTACACGCCGGCCAACGGCGGCGAGAGCAAGGCCGGCACCGAGGTCGTCGAGGGGCGAGAGCGGCTGCGCAGCTACGGCTCGATGACCTACGCCGGGTTCAAGAGCCTGCTGCACGCCAGGGTGGACCGCGACGATATCCGCGTCCGGCGGGCCTTCGAGTGGATCAGGCAGTACTACCGGCTCGACGCCAACCCCAACATGCCGGACGTCCAGTCGCAGGAGGGGCTGTACTACTACTACCACGTGTTCGCCAAGGCCCTGGCGGCCTGGGGCGAGGACGAGATCGTCGACGCCGCCGGCCAGCGGCACGACTGGCGGCGCGAGCTGTGCCGGGCTCTCCGGGAGCGGCAGAAGCCCGACGGCAGCTTCGTGAACAGCGCGGACCGCTGGATGGAGGGCAACCCGGCGCTGGTGACCGCCTACGCGGTGCTGGCCATCCAGACGGCCGTGCAGGACTAGCGGCGCGGCGGTCTTCGCAACCCTCGGGCGGAGCCGTCTCCGCCCCCGCCGGGGCCGGCGGGGCGGCGCTGGCGGGCTCGTCCCGGCGGCTCCCGGGCCTTCCCTGGACGAGCGTCCCTCGTTCCGCTTACAATCGCCCGGCACGGCAGAGAGGCCGTCAGGTGGATGACCGAGGTATTCTGAGAACGAGGGTTTCAAAGTGGCCAAAGGAAGCCTCCGGCGGGTAGACGTCCAGGCCAGGTGGGCGTTGTGGTTGTCGATCGCGTCCGCCCTGCCCTGCGTGGTGGTCGCGGCTCTGCTGCTGCGCAACTGGAACGCCGAGCTGCAGCAGATCATCTACGGGAACCAGGCGTACATGCTCGCCATCCTGGGCGGGACCGGCCTGACGCTGGTGCTCAGCTTTTTCGGCGCCGCCCTGGGTTACAACAGCGCCGGGCAGCGCCGCAACGAGAAGCAGAAGCAGAGCTGGCTCGGTTTCTTCCTCGGTGCCCTCATGCTGGCATTGGGCATCATCACCTTCGCCGCCTTCTGGCTGCTCAAGCAGAGCATCAACTAGGCCGCAGCGGGCGGGTCCGCGGCAACAGGTTGTTCCCCGGGGGTTAGTCAGGATGATCCATTCCGCTCACCGGCGAATCGTGCTGGAGATGTTGTCGCTGCCCACCGCCCCCTTCGTGGAGGGTGCCGTGGTGGCCTACCTGGAGGCTTTCTGCGCCTCGCGGCCCGGCTTGAAATGGGAGCGGGACCGGGCGGGCAACGTGCTCGTTCATCTGCGGCGGGGCCGGCGGCGCATCCAGCGCCCGGTCTGCCTGACGGCCCACCTGGACCATCCCGGCTTCATCGCCGAGGAGATGACCGGTCCCCAACGGCTGCGGGCGATCTGGCGCGGCGGGGTGCGGCCCGAATACTTCGTCGGCAGCAGGGTCCGCTTCCACGCCGAGCAGCGGTGGATCCGGGGCACGGTGCGCTCGATCAAGACGTACGTCGAGAACAGGATCAAGCGGGTGAGCAGCGCCGTGATCGACGTCTCCGCGCCCGTGCCCGCCGGGGCCCCGGGCATGTGGGACTTCCCCGATGCGACCATCACCGCCCGGCACATTCGTTCCCGGGCCTGCGATGATCTGGCCGGTGCCGCCGCCATGGTCTGCTGCATGGAGGAGATGACCCGCCGCCGGCTGGACGGCGAGGCCTATTTCCTGTTCACCCGGGCGGAGGAGGTGGGCTTCGTCGGGGCCATTGCCGCCTCGCGGGCGGAGACCATCCCCCAGCAGTGCTGCGTGGTGGCCGTCGAGACCAGCTCCGAACTGCCCTCGGCGCCCATCGGCGCCGGACCCATCCTGCGGGTGGGCGACAAGGCCACGGTGTTCCACGCCGGGGCCACGGCCTATTGCGGGGCCGTGGCTACGGACCTGGCGGCCAGCGACCGCCGCTTCACCTTCCAGCGCAAGCTGATGGACGGCGGCACCTGCGAATCGTCGGCGTACTGCCAGTTCGGCTACGAGGCCACCGGCCTCTGCCTCGCCCTGGGCAACTACCACAACATGAACCAGAAGCGCCAGCGGACCGCGCCCGAGTACGTCGGCCTGGGCGACTTCGCCAGCCTGGTCAAGTGGTTCGTCGAGCTGGCCCGGGCCCGCCGCCCCTACACCGGGCAGGACAAGGATCTGCTCGCCAAGCTGGCCAGGATCGAGAAGCAGCACCGCACGGTGCTCCGCCAGACCCGCACCACACCGGTCTACTGATTCTCCCGAAAGAGGTCGCCCCGGCCGCGTCGCCAGGCGCTGTTGACGGTCCGCCCCTGGGTCGCCCGTGGCTGGCTGTGAGGTGCTGTCCTGAGCAGAGTTGTGTGTACCGTAGCGGCCGACCTCCGAGTCGGCCGCAGTGTAGCGTCCCAGAAAGGCATTGCGTTATTCGATCGTGGCGAACGGGCGGTTCTCTCGCCATTCGGGCTCCGCGCGAACTCCCGATTTCATCGGGACTTGTTCCGTTCGCGGCTCGTTCTGGCGGCGTATTCACGAGACGGCACAGCAGGCGCAACAGGCAAGGCGCTCCCGGCGCCGGCCCGCACGCCGGTGGAACGCGCCTACACGCGCGTGTGGATCCAGCGTCCCCGGGCGAAGCGCCCCGCCGCCAGGGCCGCCCGCATGACGAAATCCCCGCACATGGCCAGCCATACGCCCCACAGGCCCCACTGCCACAACACGCCCAGCACGTAGGCGGCCGGCAGACGCACCAGGATGTTGCCCATCACCGTTATGAGCACCGGGAAGCGCGTGTCGCCCGCTCCGCGCAGGGCGCCGACATAGACGATGGACATGGCCAGCAGGGGCTGACCGCAGGCCAGCATCCGGAACGGCCCGACCGCCACCTGCCGCACCAGCGGGTCCTTGTGCAGCAGGGCGAACAGGCCGCCCGCGCAGCTCAGGAACACCAGCCCCACCAGCACCGCCAGGACGCCGCACTGGAGCACCGCCTCGTGACCGCTGCGCCGGGCGCGGTCGGGGTGCCGGGCGCCCAGGTTCTGCCCGATCATGGTGGCCGCCGCGGCCGCCCAGGCGGCCGCAGGCAGGTACGTCAACGCCTCGAGCCGCACGCCGATCATGTGGGCCGCGTAGTAGGCCACCTGGAGTTCGCCCGTCGCCAGCCGGCCGACGATCATCAGGAACACGAAATGCCCCGTCCACATGAGCGCCCCGTCGGACGCCGCCGGGCCGCCGATTCTCAGCACGCGACGCACCGGCTCGCGTTGCAGCCCGAGGGCGGACCGGCGCAGGCGCAGGCCGCTCCGCCCGATGCTGAGCACGACCAGCATGAGCGTTCCACCGACCACTCGGCCGGCCGCCGTTCCCAGCACGATGCCGGTGAAGCCCAGCCGGGGGATCGGCCCGATGCCGTAGACCAGCGCCACCGAGACGATGACGTTGAGGATGTTCACCACGGCCAGCACCAGCATGGGGGTCCGCGTATCCCCCGCGCCGCGCAGGGCGGCCGCGCCCACCAGGGCGATGCTCATCATCGGCAGGGCCATCGCGTCGATGCGCAGGTACTGTACCGCCATGGCGTAGGTCTGCCCGGTCATCCCCTGCAGGCGGGCAAAGGCCGGCGCCAGCAGAAACAGGGCGGCCGAGACGGTCACCCCGCAGAGGATGGAGAGGGTGATGGACTGGTTGGTGAAGCGGTTGGCCTCGGCGTGCTGGCGGGCCCCGGCGCAGCGGGCGACCAGGGCCGTGGTGCCGGTGCCGACCAGGGCAAACAGCATGGAGCCGAACCAGGCGACATAGGAGGCCAGCCCCACCGCGGCGGTGGCCTCCTTGCTGAGCCGGCCGGCCAGGTAGATGTCGCACACCGCCACGAAGGAGTTGAGCAACTGCTCGCCGAGCACCGGCAGGGCCAGCACCAGCAGTGTCGTGCGGATGCTGCCGCCGGTGATGGCCTCGCGCAGCCGGGCGTGGTGTCTCGACGCCCGGCCACCCTCGCCCGCCGCGGACTTGCTGGATGCACGCATGAACGCTCCCGCCCGCCATCGTCGGCCGGGCTGCCCGCCCGCCGGGACGCAACAGGCTAACCGCACGATGGGCGCGGTTCCAGCACACCGCGATGCCGGCGCACCGGGCGCCGTCCGTGCCGTCCCGGCGCGCCGGGTGATCAGAGCCGCGGGCCCGGGCCCGCGGACAGGGCAGGCGGGCGGCGTGACCACCACCGGTCACCAGGCTGGCGCCTGGCCCGACGGGCGGTGGCGGCCGGCGGGGCAGCTTCGATTATTCGCTGGCTGCGTCGGTGCCGCCGCCTGTTCGAGTGGCTGGCATGCCACGCGGCGCGGCTGGCCGGTAGGTGATCCGGTAGATCGCGCCCGCCAGATCGTCCGACACCAGCAACGCACCGTCCGGCATGACCAGCACGTCGACCGGGCGCCCCCAGGCCTGGCGACCCTGGAGCCAGCCCTCGGCGAAGACCTCGTACTCGACCGCCCGGTTGCCGTCGAGGCGGACGCAGGTGACCCGGTAGCCGGTGGGCGGGAGCTCGGTCCGGTTCCAGGAGCCGTGCTCGGCGATGAAGATGCGGTGGCGGTATTCCTCGGGGAACATCCTGCCGGTGTAGAACTCCATGCCCAGGGCGGCGCAGTGGGCTTCGAGCTCCATCTCCGGAGCGGTGAATTCACCGGCGGCGTCGGAGCCGCCCGCCAGGCCGAACTGTGGATCGGCGATGGACGTTCCGTGCAGGTGCGGGAAGCCGAAGTGCAGGCCCGCCCGCGGGGCCCGGTTCAGTTCGTCGGGCGGGCGGTCGTCGCCCAGCCAGTCGCGGCCGTTGTCGGTGAACCACAGCTCCCGGGTCAGCGGGTGCCAGTCGAAGCCCACGGTGTTGCGGACCCCCCGGGCGAAGACCTCCAGCCCGCTGCCGTCCGGCTTCATCCGCAGGATGGACGCGAAGCGCTGGTCCTCGCGCTGGCACACGTTGCAGGGTGCCCCCACGGGCACGTAGAGCAGGTCGTCCGGGCCGAAGGCGATGTACTTCCAGCCGTGCCAGGTCTCGCCAGGGAACGTGTCGTTGACCACCACCGGCGTCGGCGGAGCCGCGATCTGCGGTTCGATGTTGTCGAAGCGCAGCACCCGATGCAGCTCGGCCACGTACAGCGACCCGCCGCGGACGGCCACGCCGTTGGGCATCTTCAACCCCTGGGCGATGGTGTGGATCTCGTCGGCCTGTTGGTCGCCGTCGCGGTCGATCACGGCGTAGACCTTGCCCGCCTCCCGCGTGCCGACGAACAGCGTGCCCCGCTCACCCCGGGCCATGGACCGGGCGTTGGGGACGTTCCCGGCGTAGGTGTGGATCTCGAAGCCGGGCGGCAGCCGGAGCCGGCCGACGCCGGCCGGCGGCGACGCCGTGGTGTTGTCCGGTTCGGCGCAACAGGTAACCGCCAGCAGGCACACGACGGACAGCCGGGCCCGGGCCGGTGGTCGCCGGTCCCTCCGCGGTGCGGGCCGGGGGTGTTGCGCCGGACGCCGGGTTGAACCGACCGGTGAGGTTTTCTCCGTGCGTGTGCTCGCTTGTGGACGTGGGCCGGCCATGTCGGTGGGTCCCCTGCAAAGCCCGGTCGTCTGTCTGGCCAGGGCCGCGCTCCGCCGCGGCCGATGTGCTGGCTGAGTGGCTACCCGGATTATACCGCAGCCCGGCCGCCGACCAACGGCCCCGCCACTCCGCGCCAACCCGCAACGACTGGGCACGCCCGGCGGGTGCAGTACAATGCTTCCATGAAGCGCCAGCGGAGAGCTGCAACCAAGATCGTGGCGACGGTGGGCCCCGCCACCGCGTCGCCGGAAGGCATGGAGGGCCTGCTGCGGGCCGGCGCCGACGTGGTGCGCCTGAACTTCTCGCACGGCCGGCGCGAGCAGCACCGGCAGGCCGTCGAGCTGGTGCGGTCCACCTCCGAACGCCTGGGCCTGCCCGTGGCCCTGATGGGCGACCTGTGCGGCCCGAAGATCCGGCTGCTCGAGGTACAGGACGACGCGGTCGAGCTGGCGGCGGGCAGCGAGCTGCGCGTGGTCCGCGAGCCGGTGGTGGGCGACGTCCGGCGAGTGAGCGTCAACATGCCGGCGTTGTTTGATGACGCCCGTGTCGGCGACCGCGTGCTGATCGACGACGGGGCCATCCGCCTGCACGTCACCGCCGCGGACGACGACGGTTTGACCTGCCTTTGTGATGTGGGCGGTACCCTCCGCAGCCGCAAGGGCCTGAACCTGCCCGACACCGACCTGCACGTGCCCGCCCTGACCGACAGGGACGAGGACGATCTGCGCTTCGCCGCCGAAAGCGGCATGGAGTACCTGGCCCTGTCGTTCGTCCGGCGGGCGGCGGACGTCGGGCTGCTGCGCGGGCGGCTGGCGGCCCTGGGCGCCGACAGCCACATCGTGGCCAAGATCGAGACGCGGCACGCCGTCGACGACCTGGACGCCATCATCGAGGCGTCCGACGGGGTCATCGTGGCCCGGGGCGACCTGGGGGTGGAGGTGGACGTGGCGATTGTGCCGCGGCTCCAGAAGGAGATCACGGAGCGCTGCCGCCGGGCGGGGCGCCCGGTGATCATCGCCACGCAGATGCTCCAGAGCATGGTCGCGTCGGCCACGCCGACCCGGGCCGAGGTGAACGACGTGGCCAACGCCATCTTCGACGGGGCGGACGCGGTGCTGCTGTCGGCCGAGACGGCGGTGGGGCGCCATCCGGCCGAGGCCGTCGGTGTTCTCGACCACGTCGGGGTGGAAACCGAGGCCTACGATCAGGCCTGGCAGGATCGCGTCGCCATCGGCGACGCCCGGGCGGATGTGACCGTCGCGGTTGCCCGCAGCGTCGCAGCGGTGGCGAACGACATCGGTGCCAGGGCCGTCGTGGTCTGGACGGAGACGGGCAAGCTCGCCCGGCTGGTCAGCAAGCACCGGCTGGACCGCCCGGTGATCGCCGTCACCCGGTCGGCGGTGGTGCGCCGGCGGCTGGCGCTGTATTACGGCGTGAGCCCGGTGCTGGCGGAGCGGCCTGGCGAGACCGATGGGCTGGTCGCCACGGTGGACGCCCTGCTGACCGAGGGTGGCTGGGCCGGCCCCGGCGACCTGGTGGTGGTCGCCTTCGGCCCGGGCACGCTCGCCGGCGGCGATACCGGTTCGATCATCATCCACACCGTGTCGGGTGCCTGAGCCGGAACCGCGCCCCACAGGGCACCGCGACCGGCAGCGTCACGACGAGCACTGCGACCGCAGGGGAGCGGCCCGAGCGGAACCGCGACCGTAAGGGAGCGGCCGGAACAGCAACACGATCCCGGCACGCCGGGAGAGGCGCCTGCCGCCAAGCGCGGAACGGCGTGCCGGGGCGGCGGCGCCGCCGTGGCGCAGCCGATGTTGAGCCGGCCGGGCAGTGCCGCATTGTGACGCAACTGCGGAGGAAGCATCGCCATGACCATGAAGACCATCGGCCTGATCGGGGGCATGAGCTGGCAGTCCTCGGCCGAGTATTACCGGCTGATCAACGAGGGCGTGCACGACCGCCTGGGTGAGCACCACTCCGCCCGGCTGGTGCTGTACAGCGTCGACTTCCAGCCCATCGAGGAGGCCCAGCGTGAAGCCCGCTGGGACGACACGGCCGCGATCCTGGGTGAGGCCGGCGCCGCCGTGCAGCGGGCCGGCGCCGAGTTGCTGGTGCTCTGCACCAACACCATGCACAAGGTGGCCGCCGCCATCGAGGAAGCGGCCGGGATTCCCCTGATCCACATCGCGGACGCCACCGCCCGGGCCATCCACCGTGCCGGCCTTACCCGCGTCGCCCTGCTCGGCACCCGCTTCACCATGGAGGACGACTTCTACCGCGGCCGGCTCGAGGAGCACTTCGGCCTGGAGGTCCTCACCCCGCCGGAGACGGACCGCAACGAGGTCCACCGCATCATCTACGACGAACTCTGCCACGGGCAGGTTCTGCCCGAGTCGCGCCAGGCGTATCAGCGCATCATCGCCGATCTGGCCGGCCGGGGCGCCGGCGGCGTCATCCTGGGCTGCACCGAGATCCCCATGCTCATCCGCCCCGACGACGTGGCCATCCCCGTCTTCGACACCACCCGCCTCCACGCCGAAGCGGCGGTCGACGCGGCGCTGGGGTAGGCGGCCGCTGTCGGCTGCGCAGTTGAGAGCCTTTCCCGGTACGTGTGGCACGGGTTTCTCCCGGCGCGCCGGGAGGTCCGCTGCAGTGATGTGAAAAAGGGGACAGGCACCTCGCAATACCGCTGTTGCGATGCCGTGAGGGGCCCTCCGCTCGGAGCCAGTCCCCTTCTTCAACGGGCTGCTAGTGTGCCGTCTCATGAATACGCCATCGTAACGAGCCGCGAACGGAACAAGTCCCGATGAAATCGGGAGTTCGCGCGGAGCCCAAATGGCCAGAGAACCGCTCGTTCGCCACCATCGAGAA
>Ga0180432_10004234_pt1 | contig 19831 bp, 22 predicted proteins | sample SS_ome_10_FD_132414 | JGI IMG/M metagenome (GOLD analysis project Ga0180432, IMG submission 132414) | Hypersaline lake sediment archaeal communities from the Salton Sea, California, USA - SS_1_MS_2 metaG | ecosystem: Environmental > Aquatic > Non-marine Saline and Alkaline > Hypersaline >...
AATTGTGGATATGCGTGTCAGACTATAAAACCGCATAAACCATCAAATACGTTTTATCTTAATTTATCTAACAAATCTATAGAATTATTTTATCGAGACTATATTAATTTGATTAAGCAATTTCCTTTCTGTAATCTCGCTAATAAGCATAAATCTTTGGTTTATATTATTTCCAGACGTAAAAACAAGTCAAATATTCTGGATATAGATAAAGCCATATTAAACCTATTGAAAAAGGATAAATTAAAATCGATGCAAATCGCTCGAATCTTAGGATTAGCTAACTGCACAATTCTATATCATTTAGCAAACCTGCATAAAAAGGGAATGGTAACAAGAGTTCGCAAAAAACGTAGTTTTATCTGGTTCGCAAGCAAGAACGAAGAAAAGGATAAGAAATAATTTTAGAAATTGTTCAAAATTCTTTCTTTAATTTGACTTTGTGTAAACAGTATCTTTATAAAGTATGGTTCTTTTTTGTAGTATGGTGGAATTATGGTTGTTAAAGAAACTCGTATTATAAAATATGAATTAGAAAATCCTGATTTTGCAGGTGTTGAATTTACTGAACATTCTGATAAGTGGCTTACTTGGCCTGATGCTGTAAGATTTGCAGCTGAGCAAGGTGATGGTGCTATTTTGCAAAGTTCCAGAGAAGCTGCTGCTTTTAGAATTGAAGCAAAAGGCAAGCATGATGCTGATAAATATCAATCAACTCGTAATGTTGCTCTTTATTTTAAAGTAGGCGATAAGTTTTATTGTGCTATTGATGATATTGCTGATTCCGAGCAAAATATTGTTATTGCTCGCGCACAAGAAGGATATAACTCTCATTCAAATAATGATAAGTATCTTTTACCTGTTACTGATTCTCTTGTTAAGGGTGCTTTGTCAAGAGCAGAAAAGACTGGAAGAATTGTTGAGGTAATTGAAAGTCCTCTTGAACTTAAGACAAAGGAAGTTAAGAAAAAATCTGAATTTGGTCAGCATGATTGGAATAAAGCAATCTTGCTTGATATGGCAGAACCTTATGCAAAAATGTTGAATACGCGAAATTATGAAATTGGTCGTGTTTGGTCTTTAACTCCTGAAAATCTTGAGGAAATAGGTGTTGATGGTAATTCTGTTGAAGTCCGGCCTGTGGGCCTTGGCGACATCCCCTGCAGCAGCATCTACGTCGTCATTGCCGATAATCGGTTCACCTACAATGGCCGTTCTTGCGGAGTACGTGGCGCAAAAAATTTTTCCACAGGAAATAAAGGTAGGCTTGTGAAGCTTGACAAAAGACTTTATGCAAATGTTAGAAAGATGTTAGCATAAGCTTTTTAATTTATCTTCTTTTTTTAAAATCTTGTCCTGAGCAGGGTTATTACCACACAACTTGTGGTTGCACCACCCCTTAGGGCTACACGTCCTGTCATCAAGCCAAGAATCTCTGAATGAGTATTGGTATAAAATACAGCTTTAACAAATAGTAACCTAAAAGGTGAACCTTTGAAAAGGCAGTGAAAAAATAAGAGATGTGCAGGGCTAATGAGTCCGGCCTGTGGGCCTTGGCGACATCAACTACAGCAACATCAACAACGTCATTGCCAATAATCAATTCAACAACAATGGCCGTTCTTGCGGAATAGCGTTAAGGGGGATTCAGGATTTTATGATAACGTTCAATAAACTTTTTGAAAAACTTATATCTATTGAGAACTTGCAAGATGCTTATTTGAAAGCCAGAAAACATAAATCCAACAATCCTGCAGTCATCAAGTTCGAAAAACATTGGCAACTACATTTAGCAAATCTCCACAAAGAACTTAAGACAAAAACTTATCAACCAGCACCATTAAAAACTTTTATCTTGCGTGATCCAAAAACAAGGACTATCTGCGTAAGCCAATTCAGGGATAGAATAGTGCATCATGCCCTGGTCAATATTCTTCAGCCAATATTTGAGCCAAGATTCATTTACGATAGTTATGCCAGCAGAAAAAACAAAGGAACACATCATGCACTAAAACGATTTTATATTTTTCTCAGAAAAGTCACTAAAAATGGCAAACAAATACTTGATGCCAGAAACTCCAATGATATTCACGGTTTTGTCCTAAAAGCAGACATCAAACACTATTTTGAAACAGTAGATCATGAAATTCTTTTGAGAATCATTAATCACCATATCAAAGATGAACAAGTACTCTGGCTAACTAAAATTATTCTATCCAATCATAATTCTAAAATTCCTGGAAAAGGAATGCCTCTAGGCAATTGGACAAGCCAATTCTTCGCAAATATCTACCTAAACGAACTAGACCAATACATCAAACATAAACTCAAAGCCAACTACTATCTAAGATATGTTGACGATTTTGTTATCCTTCACCAAAACAAAAATATTCTTGTAAAATATGAAAAACAAATAAAAGCATTACTGAATACATTAAAACTAGAACTACATCCTGACAAATGCAAAATCATTCCACTAAAAAAAGGAATTTCCTTTCTCGGTTTTAAATGCTTCTACCATTACAAATTAGTTCGGCAACGCAATATCCGAAAAATTTACCATAAACTAAAAGAAATGATTAAACTTTACAAATCAAAAAGAATAGATGTTGAAGATATCCAAGAAACACTTCAAGGCTGGAATGCCTACGCAATGCAAGGAAATACATACAAAATAAGAAAAAGGCTTGCCATAGCAATCAAACAAGATATTTACATTAACACTTAAAAGAATTTTATTTTTACTAAATATTCTGCATAACAAGAAGATCTTCTGTTGTTAATTTCTCGCCTTTGGCAATCTTTTGTTCAACTTCTCTTTGTTTGTCTTTTAGTGTTGTCTTTTTCTGGCGTTCTGTTTTTTCTCTGTGTACTTTTCGCTCTTCTTTGAATGTTGAATCGATTTTGCCTAGCTTTTGCAGTTTGTCTTTAAGCTCTGCATTTATTTTATTTATAGCTTCTTTTTTCTCTGTTATCTCTTTTTTGATTTTGTCTTCTTCTTCTTTGTATTCCTGTATTTTCTTAGAATTTTGAATGCTTGTTTCGTGTTTTTCCTGGCTTTCTTTTGCCAGATCTTGTATTTGTTTGTGCAGTTCGTCTGCTTTTTTCTTTTGAATATCTATCTCTTTTGATAGTTCGTGTGTTGACTCTCCAGATCCGCGCATCTCTTTTGCTTCTTTGTATCTTTTCTTCAGCTCTTTGAGATGTTTCATCATTTTTTGTTCTTTGTCAAAGCTTAAAGCACTTGTTTCCATTGTGAATTCAAGTCGGTCCATCTCTTTTTTAAGAAAGTTAGGGTTTTCTCTTGGTCCTTTTTTGAGGTCAACCTTTCGTTTCTCTTGATGCATCTGTTTTATCTTCTCTATTTTCTTTGTTATCTCTTGATTTAGAATTTTTCTTTCTTCTTTTTGTTTTTTAACAGAAGAAGTCTGGGTATCTCTGTCTTTTCGCAAATTTTTAGTTATATTTATCAGAGAAATAATTTGTTTACCAAGCTTTTCTCGCTTGTCGAATAGAGCTTCTTTTTGGTCGTTAATCTGATTAAGACTCTTTCTTAGCTCTTGAATATCTTTTTTGAGCTCATTTATTTGTTTTGTTGTTTCGCTGTTCGATGGATGCATTTATCTAAATCTAGTGTTGTTAATAAAAAAAATAAATAATACAACAACCTAATACCTCCTTAGCCAAATAGTGCGCCAAGTCCTGCTGCTGCTTCTTCAGTTGACTTTTTAGGTTCTTCTTTCTTCTTTTTCTCTTCTTTTGGCGCTTCTCCGCCGCCTGCAGGTGCTGCTGGTGCCGCTGCAACAGGTGCTACTGTGGCGTTTTTGACTGCTTCGTCGATATTTACGCCGTCTAGTGAAGCTACTAATGCCTTTACTTTTGCATCGTCTGCTTTTGCTCCAGCTGCTTCTAGCACTTTCTTTACTGTTGCTTCGTCAACTTTGCCGCCTGCTTTGTGGATAAGCATTGCCGCGTATACATATTCCATTTTTTTGTCCTCCGTTAATTATGACTATTTCTCTTCTCTTAATGTTCCTTTTTCTTGAAGATTTTTTAATAAATCTTTAGCTTGATCTTGTGATATATTTCCTTGTTTTGGGTGAGGCTTTCGCGAAACTTCGTTTCGTGAATTTGGAACCCCTGGTTCCGATTTTTCTTCTTTTTTAGGTTCCTCAGCAGGCTTTTCTTCTTTTGGAGCCTCTACTGGTTTTTCTTCAGCCTTTGCCTCTTCCTTTGGTGCCTCAGCAGGTTTTTCCTCAACTTTAGGCGCTTCTTTAGGTTTCTCTGCTGGTTTTTCTTCAACCTTCGGCTTCTCTTCAACCTTAACTTCCGGTAATTGTGATTTTAATGCAAGCATTTCTCTTTCTGCTTGTTCAACCAATTCAGCTGCAATCTCATCTGCCATGAATTTTCCTTCTTTTGCAATATCTTTTGCAGCTCTGTATGTTATTTGTATCATTGGTTCGATTGTTTCTGGTGTTGTGTACCCAATCTCCATTGCTAGTGTGTGTGCTTGGCTTGCCATCAGCATCAAGTTTGCCATGAATTTCTCTTCATCAACATCTAGAACTGATTTTGGATAGATTGTTCCGTCTTCATATACTGCAAGTAAATCCAGTCCAATCTCCATTGGCTCAATACTTAGTCTTGTAAGCATGCCTGCTAGCAATTCACTTATTTCATCTCCTTCAGATGCAACTTTGGTATCAGATACGATTGCGATTTTGCCTGCCTCTACTGAAGCTTTGACTCCTAGTGATCCTAATTCTCCAATAACTGGGCCTGGTGCAAATGGTGTTGGTCCTGCGGGAATAATAATGTCAGAAGGCGCAATTTGTCCTGCTTTTGCAGGCGCTTTTGATTTGTTTTGTTTTAGTGTTTTGAATAAAGTAAAAGGATTTTCTTTTGTGAACAATAATGCTGGCATGCCTCTCATTTTTTCTTTGAGGTCTTGAAGCCCTTTCTTGTCTTTTATTTGATCTAATGCTTTAATTATAAGTCGTCTTTTGGTCATTATCAGCTCTACTTTTTCTCTTAGCTGTGCTCTCATTCTCTGCAGCTGCGGTGTTGGCAGGTTCTCCATGTTTACAATGCCAACTATTGGGTACTTTTTGATAAGTTCCACTATTTCTTTCACTACTTTCTTTTTTTGTGGTGCTGCACAGTTTGTTTTTTTAGTCATTTCTTGGCCTCTTGTGCCTTGTTTATTGTGACTTCTTTGTTTGTGATTGTTACAAGCGGACCCATTGTGAATTTTAATTGGATGTTTTTGATATTTCTTTCTTCTGCAGGCAGGTTGTGTGCCAGGTTATTGTAGATTGTTATGATATTATCCAGAACTTCTTCATCTTTCATGTCTTGTGTTCCTATCAGGCATTTGATGCTTAGTTGTGTTTTTGCAATCAAGGCCACTGTTTTCTGCAGTCTCTCTACAAGCGGTTTCAAATTTGCATTTGGCGGCACTACACACCCTATTTTTGGGTTTGGCATTTTTCCTCTGCCTCCTAATATTCTACCAAATGTTTTTGCCACGTCAGGCATTATGTTTGCTTGTGCAATAAAGAAATCATGTGTTTTTGCTAATTTTTTGATAAGCTTTTTGTCTGATGCATATTTTGGAAAATCTGCATGCATTATTACTGTGTCACAGCTCTCTTTTGCAGTATTTGCCAGTTCTGGTCCAATTAATGCACAGGTTCTGGACTTTTTGCCTTTCCCAAATCTCAAAACTGCCCAGTTGCTTACTTGCTGATCTGGTTTTTTCAGATTCAAGTCTTTTAGATTAACGATTAGATCATAAGCTTGTTTAAAATTTCTTTTAGGAGAATTATTTTTTACAAGTTCTATTGCTTTTTTGAAGTTTTCTTTGTTCATCTCTTGCCCTCCAACTCTAAGAGTTGTGATACGGGTAATAGCTCTAAGAATTCGAAGTCTATTTATAAAGATTGTGGTAATATTATTAGAAATCTTTATATACTATATTTATTTAAAAATGCTATATGAATAAGAACGGTAAAGAGACAGTTTTGACTGCATATATTGTTTTGATTACAATTGTGTTAGTCGGAGGCTTTTTGACTTATAAAATCAGCACTCCTACTGGCTTGATTCCTACAGATGTTGAGGCTGCAATTTCTAATATTGATTCTTTTGAAGCTGTTTTTGACCCAGACGGCACTACTAGTATCAAATTTTCAGTATCTGCTAAAGAAAATATTAATTTGGGTCTGACTAGTAATTTTTTGCTATCTTTTGAGACCTCTGGTAATGTCGTAAACTTTGAAGGCAATGCCTTTTTTGACGGAGCTTTTGGCGAGATTCAGAGTGTGAAGATGGTTGATGAAACAGGCGAGGTTGTATTAAAGGATGCTACTGGAACTATTGTTGTGACTAACACCATTGATAATAAGGCTATTGTTCTTGTCAAGCTGGATTTCACAAGGCCTAAAGATAAGGAGATTTTTGTTCCTCCTAGAAAACTGCTCATTACTTTTGATTTCAATTCATATGATAGACGATTTGAGAGCAAAGTTATGCCAATAAGACACTCTGAAAAGCCTATTCCATTCCCATATTATTTGAATAATTTTGATATTGTGGAAATCAAAGTATAATCATTTCCCAAATCTTCTATCTCTATTTGAATATTCTTGTATTGCCATTAAGTAATCTTCTTTCTCAAGTTCTGGCCAGGTTTTGTCAATAAACAGTAACTCAGAATACGTGCTCTGCCAGGTCAGGAAATTTGAAGTTCGTCTCTCCCCGCCTGTTCTAATCACTAAATCTGGATCAGAGTTAAGATAAAGGTTATCTGCAAATACGTTTTCATTAATAGATTTAACATCTAGCTCTCCTTTCTGTACCTGCAAAGCTATTTTCTGCACTGCATCAATCACTTCTTCTCTTCCGCCATATGCCATTGCAAAATTAACATCATACCCTTTGTTGTCAGCAGTCATTTCCATCAGTTTCTTCATCTTAGTGTAGACTTTTTCAGGAAATTTGCGTAATCTGCCGATAAAATTCAGTCTTATTCCTTTCTCAGCAAGCTCTTTCTGTTTCTCGGCGTCCATCAAGCCGTCAAACTCTTTGCAAAATATATCCATTAAGTAATCAAACTCTTGTTTTGGCCTATCAAAGTTCTGTACAGAAAATGCATAGAATGTAATCTCTTTAATACCAAGCTCTCGACTCCAATCAAGTATGCTATGTATTTTCTTGGCACCCCATTCATGCCCCATCCATGGTTTCATCAATAGTTTTTTGGCAAATCTTCTGTTGCCATCCATTATGATCCCCACATGTCTTGGTACTTTTTCCATTTATTCACCTGTATTTATATTGCCTTTATATATTTTTTCAAACAATTGTACAAAGGTGTCTTTGGGAATGTTTAACCCAGTCCCAAGCAGGGCTTTTGCCAGCTGCATTCCTGCCTGTTCTTCATATCCTGTTAATTCAACTTCAAGTGCATCTTTTATTGTTTGCGCACATAAGAATCCTTCATTAAGCGCAAGCACAATATTTTTCCCTTTTTTGATAAACGTCATAGCAGACATATCTGCGTTAATATCTTCCAAGGTCAGCTCTTCACTAAAACCATGGTTCAATAATTCTTGTTTCACTAATGCAAGTACTGCAGATTTATAATTTAGTGAAGCTATCTCAACACTAGTCTCTTTTTGTTTGGTCGGCGTCACAACTCTCCCAAGATATTCTTTCACCTTCTGTCGTGAACCATTTATAGTCCATTCATTTGCTACAAGGTAGGCATATTCTCGTCCCTTGAGTTTTTTTATTCTTACAAAGACCATTTTTTCCGTTAGGCACTATGTTATATTTAAGAATTGCGCTAGTATAGGCTTTCCCACACTGATTTCATAGTATCTGTGTGTCCAAGTAATCATTAATTCAAGCAGTATCTCGCAATCTACTTAATCTTCTTTGCTTGATCTTTTATTTTTGCAGTGACCTTTGTCAGTCTTTTAACTGCTGCAGAAATCGTCTTTTTTGGGTCTGCTCCGTCAGTCTCTAGTGTGAATTTTGGGACGTTTATCAGAGGATGTGCTATGTTGTATCCTGCCACTTTTACGTGTGAATCAGTCCATAACTCTTTTTGTAGAGCATTGCAGAGTGTGTGTCCTTCTCCTGGTATTTCAAACACCAGTTTGTTCTTTTTTTCTTCAATAATATTGACTTCCATCTTATCCTCCTAAATTAGCTTGTTATTTATAAAGGTTATTATTTATCCGCGTCCAGCGCCAGTTCTATCTCCCCTATGCAGTTATATGTAAATGGAAACAGTTTCTGTCCAGGAGGATTCATTGCCACAAATGCAACATAACTTGCTCGGTCATATACGTATGGTTTTAAATCAAACCACAGTACTGATGCTCGCAATACCTCTGGTACTGTGCGTATTTGTCTGGCAATCCACTCAGTCATTGTTTCCCCTATTTTGGATGTTATAAACTTTTCACCAGTTGTTGTTGTTTGTGAGTTCAGGCGAGGATAATGTGCATGCACGACCTCGTGCATCAATGTCACATCTCGAGAGTATGGTTTTCTTCTGTATTCTTCTGTGTTTCCATATAAAGTGATTAGTTTAGTATCAAAATCGCATTGTCCACGCCGAAATAATTTTTTCTCGTCTTTCTCAACAGCCCACCCATCTGTTATCAATCGGTCAATGCTATGGGGTGTGATAGGATTTGCCTCAATTAATGGCCACATATCGTCGATAAACCATCTGTTTCTCTCAAGGCTGAGATATGCTTCTAGCTCTGCAAAGCTTGCCTCTGTGATGTTTATATTTGTTTCACTCATTTCTGTATTCATAATTTATCATCGATAATATTGCTATTCCTGCAGTCTCAATCCGCAGTATCTCTCTGCCTAATCTAACTGGTATAAATCCTTTTCGCTTTGCTTCTTCTATTTCCTCGTCGGTAAACCCGCCTTCAGGCCCGACCAAACAAATAACGCGGTTAGGCTTTCTTTTGCGCAGCACTTCCTTAAGTCCCTGTTCTGCAGTCGGTAAAGCAATAAGCTTAAGGTCGTATTCGTCAGTAAAATCAATAAACTCATCAAACTTCAGCGCCTCTGTTATCTCTGGAATGGTTGATCTCTGGCTCTGTTTTGCCGCTTCAACCCCTATTTTGCTCCAGCGCTCACTTTTCGCAGACTGTTTAGGCTTCACAACGCTTCTGTGAGCAATTATTGGCCTTATTCTCACTACCCCTAGCTCTGTAGCCTTTTGGATAAGCCAATCAAAACGCTTCCCCTTTGGCACAGCTGTGGCCAAATCCACAGAAACACGCTCTATCCTCACTTTTCCCCTTGCAACTATCTTTATTTCCACTTTTCTAGGCCCTATTGCCTCTATCTTACCTTTTAGCTCACTACCCTTGCCATCAAATAGGCATATCTGGTCTCCCTTCTTGAGCCTTAGAACATGCATATGTCTGGCTTCCTCGCCCTCTATGTTCACTTTTGCCCCTTTTGGGAGCTTCTCGTTGAAGAATCTCGTTATTTTAGCCATTTTCCTTAGTTCAAACTCTCACTTTTCGCCCAGTATTCTGGCGTTTTGCCGTAATATGGCATTAATTCACATGGTGCCTATCTATTTTACCCTTATTTTAGGCCCCTCTGAACTCTCACTTTTTGCCCCTTTTTCGGGGATAATTACAGAATTCTGATTCTGTAATCTCAAAAATTTGCTTGCAAATTTTTGTTGATTCTCGAATTTGCTCACTTTTGCCCTCTTTCTGGCCCCTCTCAGAGCCCCTTTTGGCAGGCCTTTATTGTACATTTTAGCCCAGCCTTTTGAGTGCAAATCCGCCATTGGAAATTTTGCGCTTTTTTGCCTTTTTTCCAGCTACTATATATTATATGCTTTTCAATCAAATTATCAAACTTGATCAGCTGTTTTATTTTGTGTTTGATTTTTTTCAAAAACTTTTTTTGAAAAATTTATTTGCAAATCTTTTTTTTCGCTTTATTTTTCTAATAAAAAATAAACTACTATTTAAACCTTTTGAAATCCTATTCCCAGCTAATTCCCAGATAGTCCCAATTAGTCCCAGAACTAAATACTGCCTCGTCTAAGAATAGTCCCATTTAGTCCCATAATATTCCCACTAATTCCCAAGTATTCCCAGATATTCCCATTCCTCGTCTAAGAATAGTCCCATTCCCAGTCCCAGTTAGTCCCAGTTAGTCCCAAAATACTTCTGGGACTGTCCCAAGTCATTCCCAACCAGTCTCAAACAGTCCCAAAAACACCCCCTTCCAGGTCGATAATTAGTCCCAAAATAGTCCCACCATTAGTCCCATAATATTCCTGGGACTATCCTGGGAATGTCCCATTTTGCAGAAAGATTTTTATACTCCTTGCCTTTTTTAAGCATTAAACATGTTTTGGAGTTCAAAAAAAAGGGTGGATGACCAAATAGCCAGACTTGATGCTAAATTGGTTGCGGCGTTTGATAAGGTCAAAAGAGATAACGCTGCAGTCTACCAATGGCTTAATTTCTTCTACGACGAGGCAAACAAGCAAAAGGCAGTCAACAGTCATCAGCAGGAAGCTATTAGCGAGTTAAAAAGCCGCCTTAAAGAGATGCCTCAGCCACTCTCAAGAACTGAAATAAAAGAAATGGTTGATTCGTTTTACGACCACGAAACACTCATGGAGCGGGTTCAGCACATCTCAGATAAACTGGATAAAATCGAAGAATCCAAGCAAAAAACACCTGCCAGGCGCATAGTTCAGCAGCCTGCAGTAAGGCCTGTTTCAGCCTTTAGAGAGAAAATGGTCAAAAAGATCGCAAGAAATTCTAAGGATTACATCAAGAGCATGGTGCTCTCCATGATTCGCAAGTATGGCCGCATATCTGCCATGGCTCTAAGAGAGATGATTGTTGATGAGCAGGTACTCTGCTCGAAAAGCTCGTTTTACAGGCTTTTAGAGGAAATTGAGCAGGAAGAAGGAATCACCTCAATCAGTTCTGGAAGGGAAAAAGTGTATGTTTCAGAGCTTTCTAAGCATGCTCGAAAATAGAGTTTGCAGACCATAAATGTTTAAAAATAATTTGTTTTTTAAATAGCAAATCTGTTAGGGGTGGTAGATTTGAAAGAAACAAAACAAGAGGTATTAGTCACTAGCGACGACGTTTTTTTTAATAAAAATTTAAATCATATTCTAAGCGCAGTAAGAGAAGAGTTGGATGACCATCGAGAGTCCATTAACGAGAATACAACCGAAATACAGACCAGTCATGAGTTCTTGGCACAGCTTAATGACAAGTTTGACAAGCTGGCTGCACGTCTTGATGAGCTTACACTGTTGGTTAAAGGCAGAACAGAAAAGAGCAGCACATCAGTTAAAACGCTCACAAAGCGAGAAAAACAGGTTTTCCAGGCGATTTACGAATTAGGCAACATGAGCCAGTTCATCACATATCGGGACATTGCAAAACAGCTTGGCACATCAGAAGCCCTGATTGCTCAGTATGTAACAAATATCGTGGAAAAAGGAGTTCCTGTGGTAAAGCGCTACTCCAGCTCAAGGGTTTACTTGAATCTAGAAAAGAGTTTTCGTGAGAAACAGGCTAAACACTGTGTTGTTGGCGTCAATACTCCTCTGTCGCATTGGGTGCATTAATCGTACTCGAGATTTTTTCTTTTTTGATCTTATTTTGCAGTTCATTCAGCAGTTTGAAACTGTCATCAAGATGGTTCCTTATCGTGGATTCTGCTTTTCTAAAGGCGGCCTCAAGGTTATTGCCATTTAGCTCGTATCCAATGACCACTTTCCCGTCTGCCACAAAGCTGGTTTTCTTGAGAATTCCTAGGTTTAGCCACCGGTGGAGGTAGTCGTACATGGTCTGCCTCTTGATTCCTGCAAACACGCCCATCTCCTCTACTGGCATCACTGCGGTTTCAGGTTTTTTCTCCTTATTCGCTTGTTTTTTGCGTTCATAGAGCTCTAGAAGTAAAGGGTGCATTTTTGCAGATCCATCTTTCTTTCGCGGCAGCAAACCAAATCTTGCAAGTAGGATTCTTGCCATTTCAGCGACTTCAGCGTCTGGCAGAACCTCTGCGTGTCCTAGTTGAATGTTCATTAAGTTTCACTCGTTTGAGTGCTTTTAGACTTACTTCCTTAAATAGCTTTCGGTATTACCCCGACAATTAAAACTTTTAGGATTTGATTAAAAATCAAATAACTTAAACATGACGATATTTGCTTAAAAGTTATAATCAAATAAAATTCTTAACCTTAATTTTTCCGAAAAAAACACTGAATTTCCCAATATTTTGATTTTAAGCAGACTTTTTCAAAAATAAATGCTAAGATATGCTAAAATGGCTGTTTTCAGCCCCAAATTGACGTAAGTTTTGTTAAAATCCCGACAATTTCCAACAACTTGCTGATTTTCACCCAATCCAAAAACCATATTTTCCGCTAAAATCCCGACGCAGTCGACATTTTATCCGACTTTTTTGGGTTATCCCGACAAACGAGTTCAAGGGGCTCTGCATGAACAACCTTGGTTCAACACCAAGATCCCCCAAAAGTAATGTCTTTTCATAAGATTCTGGGATAATACCTTACAACATCCCCCAACCCTAGTTAGGCACCAGTTTCCTAAACCCTCACTTTTCGCCTTTTTTCGCAAAAATGGCACTTATTTGGAGTTACTTGATTTTATTTTTTTATCGACGGTAAACTGAAAAAACTGATTTTGTAACTGTCTTCTGGTTACAGGTTATATGGTTGAACATTTAGTTAGCAACATAATTGTTAAACTTTACTAAACAACTCTATATCTTTTAGAATAGTTAATTAACAAAATACCTTTAAGAAAATATAGTTTGAAGAAAAATTAAAAAAAGTGTATTCATGAAAAGTGAGAGTTCCATGAGTGAGCATAGAGTTGCCAAGAATTGTTGAATGCAAGAGCAGATTTTGCAGGGGGAAAATTAAAGAATTACCTCAAACAAGGGGATAGGCACCATATAATTTTGTGACAAGAACGCGCTAAAATATCAAATTCGCGCACTAGAGCAAAGTGAAATTAGAGCAGTTTTACAGCATTAGGCATAGATTTTTACAAAACAATAGCACAAGGTCTGAGAACAATGAAATAAAGAAAAAGTGAGCATTACGCTCTATTTTTACCCAATATAGTCGAATTTCTTCTTTTGCCTTAGATCTTGTACTTTTTGGCCCTGTGTTACAATGGTCTTTAGCTTTTTCTCAAACTCTTCTGCTTGTTTTAGCAGAGGTTTGTAGTCTACTTTTAGTCCTAAGTAATTGTCGATTAGTTCGATTATTTTTGCAGCTGCCTTGCTATCTGGCATTTTTGAGTGAGTTTCTGCAAACATGCAGGTTGTTTTTAGTGGTGATTTCAATAGTATTGCTGCTGTTGACCCGACGATAATTCCTTCATTAAGGCAGCGATGTCCTTTGCTCTCTAGTTTTTTAGCAGACTGTTTGTCTTTTGTAAAATAAAATGCTCCTGCTTCTTTTGTAGGAACCTGGTCTGTTGAGCCTACTCCTTCGATTGTTATGAGTTCTTTTGCAGTTACCTGTCTGCATACATCTATTATCAGGTCTGCTGCCTGCCATTCCTGCCCAGCTGCACTGGTTATTGCGTGAATTAGCACTAAATTGTGTTTTTTATTGTAAAAAATTCCTATTGGATCGACCAATTTGCATTCATGTATTGCAATCATGGACGGTGTTGCAGGATTTTCAAAAAAGTAAGTCCCTATTTTTTCACAATCTAAATGATCTATTAAGAATCCTGTTGCAATTGTCCCGACTAAACCTATGCCGGGGAATCCTTCAATGACTGTAACGCCTTTCAGCTTTTTTGTAAGTATCACCTTATTTTTTTCGTCTGCCATAGTGCTTCTTAAAATAGTCGGCTACTATTTAAATTTTATCTTTTGTTTATGTGTTTTTTGGACGAAAATTTGAAATTTTTTTGATTTCAAAATTCGTAAAAAAACAGAGTTTTTTGACGAAAATTTGAAATTTTTCTAATTTCCAAATTAGTCAAATTTTTAAAAAAATTTGACGAAACATTTATATATCTTAATTGCCGATTCTAAATAAAATAAGTTCAAAATTGAGGTGATTTGATGGCAAAGAAAAAATCTATTGTTGGTATGTCTTGTTCGATATGCCCTGGTTGGTATGGTATCCTTGTTCTTTTAGTAGGTCTGTGGTTTATGGCTGCTGATCTAGGATATTTAGGAACTGGCGGCTTAACACTTTGGCCAATAGTTGTTGCATTAGTCGGTATTAAGTTCTGGCTCTGCAAATAAATTTTTATTTTTTTTATTTTTCTTTTTCGTAATTTTTACGAGTTTTTCTAAGAAAAGCATATAAATCTTATTTATTCACAAATAAACCATAATCTTTTTATATCATCATTCATTATCACAAAGATAGTTTGTAATTACAAAGTAGTAACTTAGGTTTTATACAAAATGGCTGAAGATACCACACAATCTAAAATTCGTAATCCTCCGGAATTACTGCAGGATATACAATCTATTCTTACAGGTATTCAAAAAGACGGCGTAACTGATGAATCTTCTGCGAGAGTATTAGAAACATTTGAAGATTGCGTTCGAGCATACCATTCTATTGTTGAGGCTCAGCAATCAGTAATCGGAACTATTGAAGATGATTCTACAGATCGGAATGACATACGTGCGCTAAAAAAAGAGATTGTTGTTCTTCGACAACAAAAAGATAATGAACATCAAAGAACTCAAGAAGTATCTTATGATTTAATCACTTTAAAACAAAAAGAAGAATTTAGACAATTTATTGAAGAGTTCTGGGCAGGAGTTCAGCAAAATCCTCCTCTTGCATCAAAATTATTAGGTATTGAATTAAGCTTAGGCGATGATCCTTCTAAATCTCAAGTATTGACTAAAAAAATTGATTTTATTATTTCACATTTTCTTATTAGCTCAAAATCAAATGAACATTTTACATCAACCTTGACTAAATATGCTGTTGAAGCAGATAATGAAAAAGTAGCAGCTGCAAAAGCAGAAGAACGAGCAGATACATTAGAATCACAGCTTGAAAAAACAACAAAAAGATTAAGCGAAACAGAAGAAGCATTTACTGACGTAACTGAAAAATGGCAGGATGCAAATACTCGATTAGAACAGCTTGAACAACAGCAAGAAAGAGAACAAGCACAATTTGATAACGAACGATCACAATTTGAAAATATTAAATCAGACTTAGATGCAGATTTGAAATCAGAAAAAACATTAAGACAAGCATACGAACTTGTTTACAATGCAGTTCTTGATATTTTGCCAGAAGAAGATAGAAAAGACTTGCCAGAATTGCTTAAGAGTACAGATGAAGAAATTCCTGCTCTAGTTAAAACACTTATAACAGATGCACTAGCAAATAAAATTGAATTAGAAGCTGCTGAAATCAGATACAAAGCTGCTGAAAAAGCATTAGAAGCAATATTTGGGGAAGAAAAATTCAAAGAATACAAAAAACTTGGAGCAGTTCCTCGCGAGCACTACACTTGGGCAGTGCAGACTTTTCAAGAGTCCGCAGTTAAGCCATTAGAAGAAGCAAAAGCAGATTCTAAAAAAAGAAAAGAAGAGCTTCTTAAGATTCGAGAGGAAATTCTTGGTTTGATTTCGTTATCAAAAGAAGAAAAAGATGAGCAAGTTCCTGGCAAGATTCTTGCAGACGCGCTAGACAAACATCGCGAAGAAGTTAAAGAAACAGATCAAGATCCTGCTGCATACATTTTTGAAAAACTTCCTTACATAAAAGATCAAATAATTACACTTCAAGGACAAGGACAGGAAAGTCAAACAACAATAGATGAATTAACTAGACGTGTTTCAGACTTAGAAGAAGAATTATCAATTTCACAAGTTAAATACGAGCCAACTCCACTTAGTGCAGAAGTTTTGGTAAACCAGGCAGCTGCACATAAATTAGCAGGAGGCATATACCAAGAGCAGGGCGCAAGTCTTGCATCAACAGCACAGTACCAAGTGGCTGCAGGATTATATGCTAAAGCACTAGAAGTTGCACAAGAAGAAGAAAAAGAAGAAATACAAAGTCAATTGACTGTATGTACTGATGCTTTAACAAAATTGGAGGACAATTAAAATGAATACAGATTTATTTGCACGATTAAGAGAATTTCAAAATTTTTATTATGATATTTTGTTAGATAAAGAGTTTGCTTTATCACCTGAGCGCAAAAAAGAAATAATGCAGGATGAAGAATTATGGGACGCGCAGGACACACTTAACGAAGAACTTGCTTTAGAAAGATATGGTACTTCATTTGCTGATGCATCTCCAGAAGAATTAAGATCAATTGTTGTTCGGCTTGCGCAAGAGACTGGCGAAGCAAAAGTTCTTCTTGATAAATTTGAAACAGATCCAGAAGGTATCAGAGGTATTTTTGACAGATACAGAAACGGAGAAAGCATGATTGATTTGGATGAGAAGTTGGCACAAATTGAATGTGATGTAATGGAAGCTCCAGTTTATCAAGACTTAAAAAAAGCGCACGGTACGTTAAAAAGAGAACTGCAAGAATTAAAACAGGCTGCTGCGGCAGGAACTACGGATAGAGAATCACAATTAAGAATAACTCGGCTTGAAACAGAATTGAATCAAATAAGACCAGAATTAGAGACGTATCGCGCACACCCTGCATCAAGTATGGATGCAGCAACATTTAATGCGATTGTGGCAAGGGGTGCTAAAGCAGAAACCGCTCTAAAAGAAAAAGAAGCTGCAGAAACTAAAGCTGCTGAAGCAAAAACTGCAAAAGCAGAAGCAGAAGCTAAAACTACTGAAGCTGAAGCTGCAAGAATAGCTGCAGAAAATCAAGCAAAAGAATTAAAATCACAGCTTGAACAAAATAAAACAAAATATAATGCAGCGTATAATGCGGCTATTGATGCAAAAGATGAACAGATTAAAGCAGTTCAAAGACAAGTTGAAATTGCTGAAGGTAATACTGCTACAGTTAAGAAAGAATACGAGCAAAAGCTTACAGCAAAAGATGAAGCGCATACTAAAAATACTTCTGAATTAGAAGGAAGAATTAACACATTGATTGAAGATGCTAAAAAAGCAAAAAAGGCAATTGAAAGCAAAGAAGAAATAATCAAGAGAACAGATGCACAGCTAGTGGAGTCAGGCGAAACTGTAGACGCACTTAATAAAGAGAAAGAAGATATGACTAAGCAGTTTGATGAACAAGTAAAAATAGCTGTTGCTGAAAAAGAACAAGAGCTTAAAGATCAGTATGGTTTGTCAACTAAAGAGCATGTTGACACAATTCAAACTTTAGAACATTCTGCTAACGAAAAAGGCCAGCAAATCACAAGTTTGAAAGGAGAGCTTGCAGATGTTAAATCAGAGTTACATGAAGCAAAAGAAAAAGCTGTTGAAGTAGATGCACTACAATCAAAAGTTAAGCAGTATGAAGCAGAGCTTCCAGAATTAAGAACAAAAGCAGATGCTCTACAATCAACAGTTAAGCAGTATGAGGCAGAGCTTCCCGAATTAAGAGCAAAAGCAGGCCAAGTTGACGAATTGCAGGGAACTGTTACTCAATACGAATCAGATATCGCTACTTTAAAAGATGCTGTAACCAAGAGTAATGAAGAAAAAGCTCAATTAACAGAACAGCAGAAACAAGACAAAGACGAAATCTTGCAAAAAGACCAAAAAGTTCAAACTTTGGTTGACCAAATAAAGGAGCTTGAAGAAGCAGCCGAAACAACTGCTAAAGAACTTGAAAATCTTAGACTAAAAGGCCATGAAGGCGAAGATGTTATCTCTAAATCAAAGTATGATGCAGATCTTGCTGCGCTTAATGAACAACTTTCTGATCTACAAGGAAAGTTGGCCGCATCTGAAGGCGCTACTGCTGCTGTTGAGACAGAATACGAATCAATATTAGCACAGCAAAAGAAAGAACTTGAACAAGCTTCTGTAGATGCACGTGCTGAACAAGATAAAAAGTATAAAGCTTTGCTAGCTGAAAAAGATACCCAGCACGCAGATGCTATTACTGCACAAGATAAAAAGAACACTAAAGCAAGAATAGAACTTAGTGAAAAAATTGAAAAATTAGAAGACGCACTTGAAGCAGCTAAAGCAGCTGCAGTTCCAGAAGGCATGACTTTGATTTCTGAAGAAGAAAGAGATAGTTTAGTGGCAGGAGTTAGACCAGATGGTAAAACTTTGGTTGCTGATGACGTTGCAGATAGGTATATTGAGCAAGAAGATCTTATTAATATGCAAAAAAGCACTATTACTAATTTGAAAGATGCATTATCTGATAATGTGGATAAGCTTGAAGCAGAGAAAAAAGCTCATGAAGAATTAATTGCTGAGTTTGAATTATATAAACAAAATCCAAAAACAACTACTAGCAAACCAAAAAGCAGGTTATGGCCAAGAAATTGGATCGGCAAAAAAGATCCTGCCGAAGATGCAAAAACACCAGCAGTAGATGCAATTCCTGGAGTTGGTACAGACACAGAAATATTGCCAGTTATTGAAGCAGAAACTCCTACAATTCCTGTAACAGAAACAGATGTAAAAGCAGATTCTGAAATACCTAAAACAGAGACTGACATAGGCGTAACTGTAGAAGCAGCACCAGAACCTGTTGTTGAAACACCAGCTCCTGCTGAGCCGGTTGTTGAAACACCTAGCGCAGCTACTGGCCCAGTATATCAAGCAGAAGAACCAATTGCTGAACCTACTACGCCAATTATAACTCCTACTGAACCTGTTGTTGAAACACCAATTCCTGCTGAACCAATTGCAGAGCCAGTTGAATCTGGTGCGTCTATTGATGATGCAGTTGCAGATGCTAGCTCTGAACCTAAAGCAGAAGATCCTGTTGTTAATTCAGCAGAACAGGCGTGGTATAATCATATTGGATATGCTATTAAACAAGAAAGCGAAGTTAAGAGACCGATTCTTCAGGCTTATTTGAATAATGCACGTATTGAGAATAAGCGTGTTGAAGCGTATGTTTTGGGAGTGTTAGCTGAAGATTTCTTTCATGAAAAGGATTATACAGAAGCATTACGCTTTAACATGAGCGCTAAACAAAAATACGCAGATGTAGTCGAAAACGCTTCAGGTAATGATTTTGACAAGCGTCAATTGGCGAAAGCAGAGCGTAACAATAATTTAATTAGGAAAAAATTAGGCGTTAGAGCAAACGCTGCGTAAGGGGATGTGTGAAAATGAGAACAAATAGAGATCAAGAAATTAAATTAAATGTATTGAATGTTCGACCGGTTCTTAAACGTCTAAAAAGAGTGGAAATGCCTATTCCTAAAAGGAGAAGAGCGCCTATTGCAGAACCAGTTGAATCAATTGATGAAACAGTTGCAGATGCTAGTTCTGAACTAAAATCAGAAGATCCTGTTGTTGATTCAGCAGAACAAGTTTGGTATAATATTGTTGGATATGCTGTTAAGCAGACCAGTGAAATTAAAAAGCCACTTCTTCAGGCTTATTTGAAGGATTCAGGTATTAAAAATAAGCGTGTTGAGGCCTTTGTTTTAGGAGAACTGGCTAAAGATTACTTTAAAACAGAAGAATATTTAGAGGCATTGTCATTGGCGCGAGATGCGCAACAAACTGCTAAAGCAGCGTATAAGGCCTCTGGAAGCTCATTTGATAAAACGCAAGTGGATAATTTGGAGCAGAATGTAGTTATGATTGCGAAGAAAGCTCTTTCAAAAACAACTTAAACCGAAAGGTTTATATACTAGT
>Ga0180432_10004235_pt1 | contig 19829 bp, 15 predicted proteins | sample SS_ome_10_FD_132414 | JGI IMG/M metagenome (GOLD analysis project Ga0180432, IMG submission 132414) | Hypersaline lake sediment archaeal communities from the Salton Sea, California, USA - SS_1_MS_2 metaG | ecosystem: Environmental > Aquatic > Non-marine Saline and Alkaline > Hypersaline >...
AATCACCGTTTGGGGCGTGCCTGGGCTTGCACTGTGCTTAGCCAAAACTCTGGTCTGTGGCCGGTCAATACGGCTACCCCTGCCTGTCCATGCCGTTGCCACAAGCCGCGACAGGCAGGGATGCCTGTCGTCCAGGGAAACTACAATTGGTGCCGCGTGGGTTGGGCTTTCCAGCCCAACAGTCGTTGCTGTTGTCGTTTTGTTGTTGTCCCTCTCCCGCGTGCGGGAGAGAGCTAGGGTGAGGGCCGCCGTTGTAGCGGCGCTGCCGCTTGACAAGGGTTCGTGTGGACTGGTATCTTGGTAGATGGTAGGCACAAGGTTGCTGAGTTGCGCACAGTTGGGCGATGGCCGGAACCACAAGCCTGAGCGCGGCCGGTGGTGCTTACCGGCGGCCTTGGCGTGGCTAGGCGAAAAAGGAGCGAAAGGAACCCGCAAGCGGTGCATAAAGCTGCCCGGGAGAAATGGGGAAACTAACATTGCAGTCTGGTGGCTGGGAGGTAGGTAGTGATGCGTCATAGCCCGGCGCCGCCGCTGTCGGCCAGACAACGCGAGATACTCATGGCGGTGGTGCGCGAGCACATCACTACCAAGGCGGCGGTAGGCTCGAAACAGCTCAAAGAGAAGTACGGCTTCAGTGTCAGCACCGCCACCATCCGCAACGAGATGGCTTACCTGGAGGAGGCGTCTTACCTGTACCAGCCGCATACCTCCTCAGGGCGGGTGCCATTAGTGGAGGCCTACCGGCTGTACGTAAACGAAGTGCGCGAAGGCCCCCTGACCGAATTGGGCGAGGCCTGCCGCATCTACGAGAGCGAATGTCGGCGTCTCAAGGGACGGCCGCGGACGCTGATGCGGGCCACTTCCCGTAGCCTGGTGGCGCTGACCGGCTATCCCAGCGTGGTCATGAGTCCCTCGCGCATTCAAGAGGCTTTCGCTGACATATCGGTATCACCGGTCAGCAGCAACAATCTGCTGCTCAGCTACACGACAGACACAGGCAAGCAGGTGCAGCAACTGCTGCGAAGCCCGGAGCCGCTGACAGCCGAGCAGATCGCCAAGCTGAGCCGGGCGCTGCGCAAGATCTACCGCGGCCGGTGCATCGGCGAGTTGGCTACCGTCACGGCGACCGACTTGGCGGCGGCGGTGGCTGACTGCGACCTGCCCGAGGTGCTGCTGCAGGCGCTGCGACAGGCGGTTGAGACGGAAGAGGACCGCGACATCTACGTGGACGGCACCAGCTATATTCTGGGAGAGCCGGGATTTCAGAACCCGCTGAGCTTGCGCGAGTTCATCGAGACCCTCGACCAGCATGCGCTGCTGCGGGAGGCCCTACTTTCGTCGGCCACGGCCTCGGACGTGACTGTGACAATCGGCACTGAGAACCGCATCAAGGGGATCCAGCACGGCAGCATGGTGGCGCGCTCCTACGCCCACAGCGGCCTGCGCGCCGGTAGTGTCGCCGTGCTGGGACCGATGTGCATGGACTACCTCAATGCCATGTCTGTGGTCTCATTTGTCGCTGAGAGTCTGGGTGAGACCCTGGCCAAAAGCGAGGATGCTGCCTGGTAAGCGCGCCGGAGGCTGCCGAGCTAGTGACAGGCGTTGCTAGTATTAGTGGAGGGAAGCGGCGCGCCGGCGTCAGTTGCTTTGACCGGCGCGGCTGTAGTGTATGATAAGAGGAGTTGTAGATGACTAACAAGAACAAAGATAGACCTGTCCCCGTAAGGGTCACGTCAGGGGCCGAGGCAGACGAGGACGCCGTCGGCGAGGTTGCCGAAGCCGAGCAGCAAGCCGAGGAACAAGCGGCTGCGGAGGAGTTGGACTGGCAGGCCAGGTACGCCGAGGAGCATGAGAAGTATCTGCGGGCGCTGGCTGATCTACAGAACTACCGCCGCCGAGCCGCCCAGGAGATGGCGCAGCGGCAGCAGTATGCCAATGAAGCTCTGCTGGCCGAACTGCTGCCGGTCGGCGATAGCTGCGAGCAGGCGCTGGCCAGCATGGGGGGTACTGACGATATCGCGAATGTGGCCAAGGGCATCGAGATGATTCTGGCGCAGCTTCGCGGCTTCTTGAAGCGGCAGGGCGTCGAGCGGATTGACCCGCAAGGCGAGCCCTTCGACCCGGACTTGCACGAAGCGGTCGAGGCCGTGCCGACTGCTGAGGTAGCTGCCAATACCATCATCGCAGTGGAGCAGCCCGGCTACGTTCTACACGACCGGGTGCTGCGGGCGGCGCAAGTCAAGGTGGCTGTCGCCCCCGAGGCGCCTCCTGATTCTCAGGGATAAGGGAAGGGCGGTCCGCGTTCTCTGTCGAAGTGGTGTGAGGCTGAACGCAGGCCGGAAGGGGTGGCGGCGGGAGCTTGACTTGGCCTGAGTGCGATACTATAATGCCCGCAACTTTTTCGACCATGATGTGCCAGACGGTGGCGTGAAGGAGGAGACAGCAATATGCTGAGGCCAAACGTGGAGGAGTACGCGAAAATCCGCGTCGTTGGCATCGGCGGCGGAGGCTCCAATGCGGTGGACCGGATGATTGAGTCCGGACTGATGGGCGTGGAGTATATGGCGATCAACACCGACGCGCAAGTCCTGGACCTGTCGGCGGCGGATAAGAAGCTGCAGATCGGCGAGGAGCTGACCCGAGGCCTGGGCACCGGCGGTGATCCGGAGCTGGGCCGCGCTGCTGCTGAGGAGAGCCATCAGGAGATCCTGATGGCCCTGGATGGCGCAGATATGGTCTTTATCACGTGTGGTATGGGCGGCGGCACCGGCACCGGTGGCGGCCCGATCGTGGCACAGATATCGAAGGGAATGGGCGCGCTCACCGTCGGTGTGGTGACCAGACCCTTCGCCGTCGAGGGCCGCCGGCGAGCCCGAATCGCCGATGATGGTATTGAGGAGCTTAAGGCCAATGTGGACACGCTGATAGTGATCCCCAATGATCGGCTACTGACGCTGGCCGATGAGAGTGTATCACTCCAGGAGGCCTTCCGCCTGGCCGATACCACGCTGCAGCAGGGGGTCAAGGGCATCAGCGAAGTGATTGTGGTTCCGGGTCTGATCAACCTCGACTTCGCCGACGTGCGGGCGGTGATGGCTGACGCCGGTACCGCCATGATGGGTATTGGCGAGTCCTCCGGCGACGATCAGGCTGAGGAAGCGGCCAATGCGGCGATCTCCAGCGTGCTGTTGGAGACCAGCATCGAGGGCGCCAGGGCGGTGCTGCTGAATGTGACCGGCGGGCCGGACATGAGCCTGGCTCAAGTGCACCAAGCCTCCAATATTATCCAGCAAGCCGCCGGCGGTGAGGAGGGCGTGGACCTGACTCTAGGAGCGGTTATTGATGAGGCGATGGAGGGGCAGATGCGGGTTACGGTGCTGGCTACCGGCTTTGATGCCGGGCCCAGACCGCAGCGGGCTACGGCCTCCGCCTCCGCTGAGGAAGAGCCGGCCGAGAGCGCCGTTGCAGCCCCGTCGCTGGCGACTTCAGCACCCTCGGCCTTCGAGCAGGATATGCCCACCTATGACGAAGACGATGTGGACATTCCCGCCTTCCTGCGGCGTAAGGAATAGCGTCAGCGGTCGGCGTAGGCAAACTAGCGAATTACGACAAAGGCCCCGGTAGCCGGGGCCTTTTTGTGAGGGCCAGGGAGTGCGATTTCTTTGGTGTCGCGGGGAAGTAATCGCGATGCCAACGGCGAATTAGCCGCCGGCAGGGAAACTCAAGGCGCGCAGGAGTGAGATGAATTGCGCTTCTTTTTGGGAATTGACGGCGGCGGCTCGAAATGCGATGCGGTGGTGATTGACGAAGCCGGCAGCGTGCGGGGCTGGGGCAAGGCCGGCGCAACCGGCTACACCAGCGAGCAGCAGGCGGAACAGGCGTGCCACCAGGCGCTGGCGGAGGCGCTAGGTGAACTGTCCGTGCGTGAGGTGGAGATGGCTACGCTGTGGATCCGCAATTGCGCCACCGCCTGGCTGGAAGCAAGAGGCATTGTCGTGCATCGGCATCTGGTGTCGGAATGGGATTGTAGCTTCGCTGCTGCGGACAGGAGCTGGGGCGTAGCGGTGCACGCCGGCACCGGTTCGTGGGTGAATGGGCGGACGGAAGACGGCAGGCAGGTTCATATGGGCGGGATGGGGCCGTTCGTCGGCGATGACGGTGGCGGCTGGGATATCGGGCTGCGCGGCATCAAGGCGGCGCTGCGGTCGCGATGGTCACAGCGGATCCACACCAGTCTGGCCGAAGCCGTGCCGCAGGCGCTGGGAGTTGCCGACCTGGGTAAGGCCGTTATCGGGCTGCCGATTACCTCCGGCCAGATTACCCGTGGGCAGGTGGCCTCGGTGGCTCCTGCGGTTATCCAGGAGGCGGCTGCAGGTGACCGCATCGCCCGCGACATCCTGGAGGCGGCGGCCGCTGAGCTGGCCGAGCTCTGCGGCCTGGTGCTTGATGAGCTCGATATCGTCGGCCAGGGCTATCCGCTGATCGGCATAGCCGGGGTGATCCAGGGCTCGCCGCTGTACTGGGAGATACTTCTGGGTAAGATCCTCGAGTATGACGCGACCCTGGTGCCGGAGGTGCCGGCGGTGAGGATGGTTGTCGCTGCCGCCATGCTCGCTATGCAGAGTGCCGGTCTGAGGGTGACTGAGCAGATACGCGAGCGGATCCTCGCTACGCAGACCGCCTTCCCGGCTGCGCGAGTGGTGACGCAGAGCTGACAGGGAGATAGCTTCGCAGGAGGCGATGAGATTGCTGCAGATGGAGTACCTGCAAAGAGTTCGCGAGCTGATTGATGACCTGGAGAGCAAAGCCGCCGCGCAGACCGAGGCCGCCGCCGAGACCATAGTCGAGGCCCTGGTGGCCAGCAATCAGTTCTACATCAGCCCGTTGGGACACGGCAATGACGGCGACCTGCTGCATCGCGCCGGCGGACTGGTTGCGGCCCGGCGCTTCAGCTTCAACCTCGACATCCGCGACGGCGGCGCAAGCGACCGGCCCCGGGAGAAGCCCTATGATACCGGCCTGGAAGCCGCGCGCGTGGCGGTCCGTGGCAGTCGCATGCGGGCGGGCGATTGCATCATTCTCGGCTCGGTGTCGGGCCGCAGCAGCGGTCCCGTGTCGCTGGCCATCGCCGCCGGCGAAATCGGCGCGACGACAATCGGCATCACCTCCTTAGAATACAGCGCCCAGATCGCCGCTAGCCACTCCTCAGGCCAGAAGCTGGACGAGGTCTGTGATATCGTGATTGACAACTGCGTCCCCTACGGCGATGCGGCGCTGGCAGTACCGGGGCTTGCGGAGAAGGCAGTTCCGCTGTCGGGCCTGGCGACCACCATGACCTGCTGGATGATCTGCAGCCAGGTCATCGAGAAGCTGCTCGTGCGGGGCCTGGAGCCGAGCTACTACATCAGCGCCAACCGTCCCGACGGGCCGCAGTTCAATGAGCAGATGGAAGAGCAGTGCAAGCGTCAGGGCTACTAAAGGAGCTGAGAGTATGTCAGCGCAAGCGTATTTCGAGGCGACCGCAGCAGGGCTTGAGCAGCTCAGAGCCGAGCAGTCGGCGAATATCGAGGCCGCCGCCGAGCTACTGGCCGACACCATCCAGGCCGGCCGGGCGATCTTCGCCTTCGGGGCCAGCCACTCGTTCATGCTGCCGATGGAGCTGTGCTACCGCACCGGCGGCCTGATGCTCATCAACCCCATCTACCCGCACGGCATGGACCTGACAGTCAGGCCGCTGCCGATGACCTCGCAGATCGAGCGCATCCCCGACTACGGCCGCGTGCTGCTGGAGAACTCGCCGGCCCGCGCGGGTGATGCCCTGCTGATCGCCTCCACTTCAGGCCGCAACGCGGTGGTCATTGACATGGCCTTGGCCGCCCGGGAGCAACAGATCAAGACCATCGCCATCACCTCCGTGGCGTACAGCAGCAGCGTGCCCAGCCGCCATCCCAGTGGCAAGCGGCTGCTGGAGCTGTGCGACCTCGTGATTGACAACTGCGCGCCGTTGGGTGATGCGGCCGTCGGGGTGCCCGGCGTGGAGCAGAAAACCGGCCCGCTCTCAACGGTGCTGGGGGTGGTGGTGGTGAATGCCATTGCCTGCCAGACGATAGCGAATCTGGTCGAACGCGGTATTGACCCGCCGATCTACATCAGCGCGAACATGCCGGGCGGCGACGAGCACAACGCCCGCCTGCTGGCCGAGAACACAGGGCGGATACACTATATGTAGGCTGACGTTGACGCTTCCACAGTCCCACGATGCCGCCCCTTTTCCTCGCGTAGGTCGGGCTTCCCAGCCCGACGCCGTTGCCCTTCGCCCTCCCGCACCAGACAGCTTCCTTGTTCGATGGCTGGGTTTGTTTCTTCAAGCGCGACCGGCCTTCGTTCCACGCCGGAGCAATGAAGTGCGGGATGCCGTGTATCAGCTCCTCCCCCAGCCATGGGAACAGCAGGACGGCTGCCCCCCTTCGTCAAGCAGATCTGGCAACGGCCCTTGCGCAACGATTGTATATTGGCGATAATATACGGACAGTGGAAAGAAGCCAATACGTGGGATGATCGGAATTCTGATGACTGGACTGCAATGGGTCAAAATGGATTTGCATGTTCATACTTGGGCATCGAAGAAGTGCTTCGACCGCGAACATCGTGGTAGCGACGAAGAGATCGCAGAAGCCGTCGTGCAACATTGCTTGGACCAAGAACTTGCCGCGATCGCCATCACCGACCACAATACTGGCGAAGCTATAGATGTGATGAAGGCAACCGCCAAGGGCACCGACCTTGTGATATTTCCGGGTGTTGAGGTATCCGTGCCCGCGGGCGACGAAAACCCTTACTACCACATCATCGGCATTTTTCCGCGGGATTGGGATTCTGCGAAAATGAGGGACTTACTCGTCAGCCTCAAGTTTAAGGGAGAATATGGCCAGGAAAATGTCTACTGCGGAATGATAGCAATGGATGCTATCAACGAGATCCACGGACAGGGCGGCTTCGCTGTACTCCCCCACCCGGATGGTTCTCAGGGATTCTGTGGCAAGGGACGGGGTAAGCCGCGCGAGGACGTCATGACAAGCGGCTGTGTGAGTGCGGTTGAGCACTCCGAAAGGGTGAAGAAGTTTTACCCCAACATCGCTCAGTATCGGGCTTCCGATGGGGGAGCGCGCCAACACAACGGTGCGCACACAGTCAAGGGGATTGGGACCGAGTACTCTCTGTTCAAGGTTGGCGAGGTCACCTTTGAGGCGCTACGACAGTGCTTCGAGGACCCGCACAGCCGCATAATAGTGGATGCGAAATTGCCGCCCGCTAACTACCCCCGCTTAGACAGTATGAGGCTTACCGGAGGGTTCTTGGACGGCGAGGAGATTGAGTTCCACTCGGGTCTGAACGCGATACTTGGCGGCAAGGGCGTTGGCAAGTCCCTGCTAGTCGAGTTCTTGCGCTTTGCTCTAGATCAGCAACCCAGTGGGTCTCTTCGCGCCCTCGAACCCATTCGTCAAGATCATCAGGGCAAACTGCGCGCCTGCCTGCAAGCTGGCGGCAAGGTCGAGGTGCTATTCAGGGATGCGGCTGGCGTTCGCTATCGCGTGACCAGGGCCTACAATGGAAGTGATAACCCGATAGAAATCGTCAATCTGGAAAGTAATGAGTCATTGGACATCGCGGTAGCGCAGTTGATGCGCCTAGTGGTCTTCAGCCAGCGCGAGGTTGTCCTGACTGTGGAGGACGACACCGCGAGAACACAATGGCTTGACCGCGCTCGGCGGGGTACTGAAGAGGGGCTCCCGGACGAGGCACCATCCGCGGCTTTGGTGGACAATGACTATGAACTCGCTCGTGCGGTGGAAGCTCGGGATGAGATAGCCGAGGCCCAGCAGCATATAGATACATTGAGAGAGCAACTAAAGGGGGTCCGCAGCCGGGTAGATAGCGCGGTGGCTAGGGAAATGAGTGCTGCCAGGAAGAAACAAGCGGCACTTGGCGATATCGCGCAGTTCCACGAGAAGATCACCGACGCGCTCGAGAGCACTATTAGGAAAGTCAGAGAGTTTGCTCTACCTGCGGTTGAGAACCTGGAGGACGAGCAATTGGATGCTGCAGTCGAGATGGCGAAGTCTACGGCAACGTGGGTGATAGATGAGCTCAGCAGACTTAAAGCGCACAATGCTTCGAGGGCGGCTGAACAAGAGGCGATCAAAGCCGCCTTTGAACTTGCCATAAGGGACGTTGAAGCTCGCTATACCCACGAAATGGGCGAGGTGGAAACAGAAGACGCAGAGCTTCGCGTTCAACAGACGGAACTCGAGAAAGAGCTGGCGGCTGCAGAACGGGCTATTGCCGACAAGAAAAAGGCAGCAAACCAACTCACCGTCCTGCTTGACAATCGAGACAGGTTGCTGGACGACTGGGAGCGTGGGTCTCAAGCTGTGTCGGACGCGCGAGAATCGAGATTCAACGAATTGAATGAGGCCGCTGGCGGTCGGCTGCGCGTGGAGTTGCACCGGGCTGCCGACCGACGGGAGTATTCTGAGCGCTTAAGAGGACTGAAGACCGGCTCCCACGCGAAGACCCTCGAAGCAATTGCAGAGAGGGTCTCTATTCGCAGATTCGTCGAGTTGACGATTAAGCGAGACTCCGGAACATTGGCAAGGGAAAGTACCATACCCGAGACCGCGGCGGTTCAAATGATAACAAGCGTCATGGATGATAGGAGAGTCAAGTTGGAGGATTTCCTGGCATGGCAGTATGCGGCTATCCCCCAGGATGTCGCAGATATCACGTACCTGTGCGCCGACGAGGGCGTGTTCAAGTCCCTGGAGAATCTCTCCACAGGGCAGAAGTGCTCTGCTCTCACGATACTCGCCCTCGCCGATGGACGTGAACCGGTGATCATTGACCAGCCGGAGGATTCACTCGATATTAAAGCAGTCTGGGAAGATGTTGTTCAGCCAGTTCGGCAAGAGAAGGAGCGGCGACAGTTCATCTTCACGACTCACAACGCCACGCTTGCGGTTGCGGGCGATTCTGACGCCTACACAGTTCTGGGTGCGGATACGGTCGGCGGGCATGTGAACACAGCCGGGGCGATTGAGTCCCAGACTGTACGCCCAGCGGTGGTTCAGCATCTTGAGGGGGGGCGGGAAGCATACAAGCTTAAGAAGGCGAAATACGGGCCCGACGTCGAATAGGCCGGCGGGACCTTCCATCGCCGGCCTTCCGCCAGAAGGGGAAGCATTGTAAGGCGAGGGAAAGACGCTTGATGTATAGGTTTGTGAACATGCGTCATGATCACGCTGGAGGGAGAACAAAATGGCTTTCGAGTACAAGGATACACCGGGAGATACTGAGTGGTTCGTGCACGACCGGTTCGGGATGTTTATTCACTGGGGAGTGTATGCCGCGGCGGGACGGCATGAATGGGTCAGAATGTACGAGAAAATGACCGATGAGCAATACCAGAAATACTTCGACCACTTCGACCCGGACCTCTACGACCCCACGCAGTGGGCGAAGCTGGCGAAACAAGCCGGCATGAAGTACTTCGTTATCACCAGCAAGCATCATGACGGCTGCTGCCTGTGGGATACGCAGCTCACCGACTGGAAAGTCACCAATACCCCCGCCGGGCGCGACCTGCTTGCGCCGATGGTCGAGGCCTTCCGCAATGAGGGGCTGAAGGTCGGGTTTTACCATTCGCTGCTCGACTGGCACCATCCCGACTATCCGGCGACCAGCCGCCACCCGCAGGGGGATGACGAGGAGTTCATCAAGGCCGCCCAGAGCCGCGATGGCAGCAAGTACGTGGAGTACCTGCACGGGTGCGTGCGGGAGCTGATGACCAACTTCGGGAAGATTGACATCATGTGGTTCGACGGGGGTGAGCACCCGGCCGAGGTCTGGCGGAGTGAGGAACTGATCGCGATGATCCGCGAACTGCAGCCGGGGATCGTCATCAACGACCGCGCGCAGGTGCCGCAGGACATTACCACGCCGGAGCAGGTGCAGCCGGCCGAGCCGTTCCGCGATGAGGACGGCAAGCTGCTGGTGTGGGAGGCGTGCCAGACCTTTTCCGGAAGCTGGGGCTACTACCGCGACCAGCTCGACTGGAAGACGCCGGAGATGATCGTGAGGATGCTGATTGACGGGGTCTCCAAGGGCGGCAACATGCTGTTTAACGTCGGGCCGACGGGCCGCGGTGAGATCGAGCCGCGCGCCGTCGAACGGCTGCAGGCGGTGGGGGAGTGGATGCGGCTGCACGGGCGGTCAATCTACGGCTGCGGGCCGAGTGAGTTCACGCCACCGGCTGACGGCCGCTTCACTCAGAATGCGGCCGGAGATAGGCTGTACCTACACATGTTCTCCTGGCCGTTTAAGCACATTTACTGCCCGGGGCTGGGCGAGAGGGTGACATACGCCCAGCTTCTCAACGACGGCTCGGAGATACAGATTGTTCCGCCGGAGAGGGTATCGCGCAGGCTGCCGGAGGGCGACAAGGAGACCCTGGTGCTGGAGATCCCGGTGCAGAAGCCGCCGGTGGCGGTGCCGGTGATTGAGATGTTTTTGGGGTAGGGGAAGATGCGGCGGAAACGGCGGCCCTCACCCTAGCCATCTCCCGAGGGGAGAGGGGAAAACGGCAACGGCTGGGCCGGATGGGGGCCCCAAACATCCCCCATTCGGCCCCTCCGGAAGGCTAGGACAACGGCAACGGACGGACTCGGGCAGGATGCCCGAGCTACGCGGTCAAAGGCTTGGCGTTGCCTTTCGGCTAGCCCTAGAGTGCCTCGGCCAGGGCCTCCCAGTCGGTTGTGATCTGCGCCATCGGCTGCGATGAGGCGCTGGTGATCGTCTCGCCCCTGACGATGGCCGCGAAATCGGCCTCACCCCCGGCGGCCACTATCATGTCAATGCCGAACTCGCTGCCGGTGGCTTTGCCCTGACCTCGCTGCACCTCCACGCCGAGTGCGTGATCCCCGGGGCTGAGAAGTCCGGTGAGGTCGGCGGAGTAGGCGAACTGAGCCGCCTGCGGCTTGATGACCTCGGTTCCGTCGAGGGTGATGGTCGGCGCCACCCAGTCCCAGCCGGCGAACACGTCTTTGCGTCGCAGGAACCGCAAGCTCAGCCGCGCCTGCCACACCTCGATGTCCGGTATCCGCAGCGTGGGCCGGAAACGGGTTGACATCCAGCGCTGGTCAGCCGCTTGGCCGAGGAAGCCGATCTGCTTGTAGGTGTAGGGCGGATCCGAGTAGTAGATATGGCCGGCCAGGCCCGCCGCGACGGTGCCGCTGCTAACCCCCGCATTGACCTTCTGCAGATAGCCCATCGCCCCGGCCGCCTCGGCTTCCAGCATATCCACCGTCTCAAGGCTGGCGAGCGGCTCGGCACTGCGCACACAGATGGTGCCATCGCTGGTCAAGGTGACGATGTCGGCCTTAGCGCCCATCAGGAAGGTCACCGCCTTGTCGCCGGCGGCGAGGATATTATGGCCGTTGCGGGCCACCTCGGCCTGGAATGGGGCCAGATCAAGGGGCTTGGTGGCGATGCGGTAAGCCAGCGCCGAATTGCAGGCCGCTAGCTGGGTCGGCGGCGTCGTAGGCTTGACCACAGGTGACGTCGGCGGCTTGGCTGGAGTAGTCGAGGCCGGTGCGCCCGGAGTTTCGGGCTTGCCGCCGATCACGATCCGGTCCCCGTCGGCGTAGAACGAGGCGCCGGCGCCGTTGAGCGTGATGACCAAGGTGTCGCCATCCTGCAGCGTGGTCAGCAACTGGAAGATCGCCGCCGCCTGGGCGAAGGTTACCTCGGGAAAGGCCTGGGCTACGGCCGCTTTGGCGGATTCTTCACTGGCCGCCCAGAGCGGTGTGGTGCTCACGAAAAGGCACAGGCAGATGATGGTAAGCCAACCGCGTCGTCTCATAGCGCACAAGTCCTTCCCAGCTCGTGAATTGGCCCGACGGTGTCGCGGCCTTGAGGCAGAAGCAGTCTAGCGGCTCCCCTCATACTATTATCCACGCGGCAGACCATTCCCTTCTCGAATGCAGGAATCGCGCAAGGCCAAGGTCAAGCTAGCGGCGGCGGGGAAATCAGTATGCCACGCCGACACCAAGAGCGTACCACAGAAAGAGACTGCCAATCGGGAGGGAGCTAGGATGGCCTTCGACTACCAGGACACACCGGGGGATACTGAGTGGTTTGTCCACGATCGGTTCGGGATGTTCATTCATTGGGGAGTGTATGCGGCAGCGGGCCGGCATGAATGGGTCAAGAAATACGAGGCGATGACCGACGAGCAGTACCGCCGCTACTTCGACCATTTCGACCCCGACCTCTACGATCCGGCGGAATGGGCCAAGTTAGCCAGAGCAGCGGGGATGAAGTACTTCGTCATCACCACCAAGCACCACGACGGCTGCTGCCTGTGGGATACCGCGCTGACCGACTGGAAGGTCACCAACACGCCGGCGGGTCGCGACCTGATCGGCCCGATGGTCGAGGCCTTCCGCGCCGAGGGCCTCAAAGTCGGCTTTTACCATTCGCTGATTGACTGGACGCACCCGCACTTCACGCTGGACGGCCATCATCCACGCTGCGCCGATGAGGAGTACGTGAGGGCCAACCAGAACCGCGACTGGAGCAAGTATGTCGAGTACCTGCACGGGTGCGTGCGCGAGCTTCTGACCAACTACGGCAAGATCCACTACCTGTTCTTCGACTATTCCTATTCACAGATGGAGGGCCGTGGGCTGCTAGGACCGGGGAAAGGTAAGGACGACTGGCACGCCGAGCAGCTCATCAAGCTGTGCCGCGAACTGCAGCCGGGCATTGTCATCAACGACCGCACCGAGATTCCGCAGGACCTGGTCACACCCGAGCAGGTCCAGCCGGCCGGGCCGCTGCGGGGTCAGGACGGCAAGCTGCTGGTGTGGGAGGCCTGCCAGACCTTCTCCGGAAGCTGGGGCTACTACCGCGACCAGCTCGACTGGAAAAGCCCGGACACGATTGTGAAGATGCTGATTGACGGGGTGGCCAAGGGCGGCAACATGCTGTTTAACGTCGGGCCGACGGGACGCGGGCAGATCGAGCCTAGAGCCGTCGAGCGGCTGCAGGCGGTAGGGGCCTGGATGGGGCTGCACGGGCGGTCCATCTACGGCTGCGGGCCGAGCGAGTTCGCGCCGCCGGCTGATGGCCGCTTTACCCGCAACGCCGCCGAAGATAGGCTCTACCTGCATATGTTCTCCTGGCCCTTCAAGCACATCTACTGCCCGAACCTCGGCAACAGAGTCGAGTACGCGCAACTGCTCAACGACGGCTCGGAAATCCCCATAGCCGAGGCGGAAAAGATGCACCATCGCCTGCCCGAGCATGCCAAGAATACGCTGGTGCTGGAGATTCCGGTGCAGAAGCCGCCGGTGGCGGTACCGGTGATCGAGCTGTTCCTGAGATAGGGCTGGAGGCCGGGGCAACGGCACCCCTCACCCCCTCTGTCCCCTTCTCCCGACGGGAGAGGGGGAAGAACGGCAATGGCTGGGGCAGATGAGGCGAAAGGCAATGGATCGGCGCGAGATTCTGAAGGTGACCAGGGAGATGTATCTGCCATCACCAGGCAGAGGCGTTGCCGCGACTATGGCGACAGCCTACCTGGGCAACGGTCTGCGCCGCATAGAAATGTACGGTGAGGAGTCCTCGAGCGATACCCTCGACCGACATATGGAGAGGTATTCCGAGGACAACGGCAGGACATGGAGCGAATGGACGCCGCGACCGGACCGCAAGTACTGGCAAGGCGATGTCCTGATGGAGCTGTTCGACTTCGCGTGGGGCCATGACCCGGTATCGCGGCGCACCATCCATACCACCCTGCGGCGGCTCTATATCGGCGAAGACAAGACGCTATGGGAAAATATGTACGACCATACCTTCTACCAGCTTTCGGAGGATGAAGGCAGGACGCTGTCGGAGCCGCGGCTGCTGCGCTATGAGCAGGGCCCGGCCTTCGATCCCGATGACTGGGCGAATCCCGAGTACGTGCGCACCAACATCTCCTACGGCGGCTACAACCTCCCGGCGCTGAGCAATGGCACCATCATCAACCCGTTTACCTTCAATGTCCAGCACCCCAATGAGCAGGGCGAAATCGAGACCGTGGCCGGGGTGGCCTGCTGGATCGGGCGATGGAACGAAGCAGCGCAGGACTACGACTGGCAGGTGGGGGAGCATGTGGCTGTGCCGCTGAGTGTGTCCTCGCGCGGGCTGATGGAACCGTTCATCGCCGAGCTGCAGAACGGGGATCTGATGATGGAGATGCGGGGGTCGAATACGGAGGTGACGCCGGGGCGGAAGTGGTACTCGATCTCATGCGACGGCGGCGAGACCTGGACGGCGCCCACCGACCTGTGCTATGACGACGGCGAGCAGTTCTATGCGCCCTCGACCTTCGCCCACATGCTCCGCAGCAGCCGTACGGGGAAGCTGTACTGGGTGGGCAACATCTCGCCGGTGCCGCCGCAGGGCAATTCGCCGCGCTACCCGCTGTATATCGCGGAGATTGACGAGCAGCTCCACGCGCTGAAGCGCGATACGCTGACGGTGATTGATGACCGGGATCCGGAAAACGACTCGGCAGGGCTGCAACTGAGCAATTTCAGCCTGCTGGAGAACCGTGAGACGGAGGATTTCGAGCTGTACCTGACGCGGCTTGGCGAGCGGGCGGAAAGCACCGCCGTGAGCCAGGATTTCTGGACTGCGGATGTGTACCACTACACCCTCCAGCTCCTCCGATAGCCAATAGCGTCCCTCCGGAGCCAAAGGGATATGATGTGCCTCGGAGGAACCTCAATAGAATGGAGCTCCACGAAGCAGCCTAACCGAGGGAGCGTGAGAAACAGATGCCGGAGCCAATTCAAGTAACCGTGTGGAACGAATACCGACATGAGAAAAGCAACGAGGCCATTGCTGAGCTGTACCCCGATGGTATGCACGCGGTGATCGCTGATTACCTGACCGGCAAAGAAGGCATCGGCCAGGTGCGCACTGCCACCCTCGATGAGCCGGACCACGGTCTGAGTGATGAGGTGCTGGAAAGTACCGATGTCTTGACCTGGTGGGGCCATGGCGCGCACGGTGAGGTGCGGGACGAAATCGTCGAGAAGATTCACGCCCGCATTCTCGATGGTATGGGGCTGATTCCGCTGCACTCCTCGCACATGTCGAAGATCTTCAGGAAGCTGATGGGGACCTCATGCCAGCTCAAGTGGCGGGAGATCGGGGAGAAGGAGCGGCTGTGGGTGGTAGCTCCGGGCCACCCGATTGTCGAGGGCATTGGCGAGTACATCGAGCTTCCGCATGTGGAGATGTACGGTGAGCATCACGACTGCCCGGCGCCGGACGAGCTGGTCTTCATAAGCTGGTTTGCCGGCGGGGAGGTCTTCCGCTCCGGAACGTGTTTCTATCGGGGCATGGGTAAGGTTTTCTACTTCCGGCCCGGCCATGAGACGCTGCCGATCTATCACAACGAAGAGATTCTACGAGTGATTTACAACGCGGTGCGCTGGGCGGCGCCGCTAGCGCGTCCGCAGCGGACCTTCGGCAACTACCAGCCGCTGGAGGTCATCTAGGCTGAGTGATTTCTGTAAAACCACGCCAGCGGGTAGATGCGCAGGACGGTCTCGCCAGGCTTCCTGGCAGTGCCGTGGCGCTCGCCTAAAGTCACCGCCGCCTGCGCGCCCTCGTCCGCCTCGATCCAACTGCGGTGATACAGTACCAGCACCTTATCGCCGACGAACCAGGCATTAGCATAGTCGAAGCTGGCAAACCCCTCCGGCAGCGTCCCCAGCTCCGGCAGGGCCACGATCGGCGTAATCGGGTGCTGTGGGGCGATCCGGTCGGTGTCCTCCAGGCCGGCGGTCACCTCCATGGTCTTGAAGTGCTGCCAGCTTGCACCGTTGTCTTGGGAGATGGCACAGGAGAGCCGCCCGCGCCGGTAGCCGCGTCGAATCTCATCCCGCGATACCTGGTTCCATATGCACAGCAGGTCACCCGTGCTGGGGATGCGTCGCAGTCGCGGCGGGGAGTACGAGGCGGCCAAGTCGCTGGGCAGGACCGGCTCCCAGGTCTCGCCGCCGTCCGCGGAGTAGCTTTGCACCAGGCGGCCGACAGTCGAGCGGGCCAGCAACATCACTCGCCCGTCTGAACACTCGGCCACATTTGGCTCATCCACCGCCGTGATACCTCCGCGTCCATTGAGCATACCTTCTGCATCGAACCAGCCCATGAGCTGGCCCTCACAGCGCTGCCAGGTGCGGCCGTCGTCATCCGAATAGCTGACGGCGGCGATGTCAATCTCCGGATAGTGGTAGTGGCCGCTGATCTGCACCCGCAGGCCCTGCCAGTAGCCGTAGCTGCTGGCCTGCTCGCATTCCAGGCCCGGGTGCTGATTATTGCTGAGGCAGATACGGCTCGGCATCAGCAATCGGCCAGTGGCGAGCTGCACCATCGCATCATAGTACGGCCCGCCGAGCAGCTTCATCGGCCACCCGCCGCACCAGCTTCGGCCCTCATCTGCAGATACCGACAGCAGGAACGGATTCCAGTTGTACTGCTCGGTTCCGCGGCCGGCCTCCTGCTTGCCTCGGTGCGCCAGCGCCAGGGCTCCCGACTGCAGCCGCAGGCAAGACAAGTTGCCGGCAGCTCCCATCGCCTCGCAGTTCAGCGGCTGGGGATCGCCCCAGGTCTGCCCTCCGTCGCCGGAGATGAGATAATCGCTGCCGGCTATCAGCATCAGCGTCCCATCATCCAGCTCCACCATTGCAGTGCCCTCGCCTCTGCCCAAACCGCTGTGCTCGACGACGCCTTCCGGTGGGGGCTTGCGGAAGGTCGGCTTTCCGGTGCTAGGCATTCGGTTGTGCCTCCTCGTGCGCGCGTGTACAAGCTCACCCGATTGTCATTGCAGGCGACCTCACTGCGGCCTAGCTTTCTCTGGGGTTGCGCCAATCCCTTCTCAGGCGATGGGCGGAAGGGTTTTGTGCTGCAGGGGGAGGGGAACGGCGTCGGGGCCGCGAAGTCATCAGCAATTCCTCCAGAAGGGTGAACAGGCGATGAAAGCCGTCACAGCCGCGCAGATGCGGGAGATTGACCGCGCAACGATTGAGGACTTCAAGACCCCGGGCCTGGAGCTGATGGAAAACGCGGGCTGCGCCCTGGCCGGTGCTGCCGCCGAGCTGTTGCCCGCCAGCGGCCAAGCCCTGGTAATCGCAGGCAAGGGCAACAACGGCGGTGATGGCTTTGTTGCGGCCCGGCATCTGCTTGAGCGCGGTTTCGATGTGGAAGTCGCGCTACTGACTAAGATCGATGAATTGAACGGAGAGGCCGCGATCAACTGCCGGCGCGCAACTGACCGCGACATCCCCATACACCAGAACCCCTCTGACCGGCAGCTTGCCCGACTGCTCCACGAGGCTGACGTGGTGATTGATGCGATCCTCGGCACCGGTCTCAGCGGCCAAGTCCGCGGTCGGTTGGCCGAGGTCCTGAGGCTACTTGCCGCTCATCAGGGCACAATTGTGGCGGCGGACATTCCGTCGGGGATCAATGCCGACACCGGAGCGCTGCTCGGTGAGGTGCCTCGGGCCGCGATCACGGTCACCTTCGGCCTGGCGAAGCAGGGGCTGTACCTGTATCCCGGGCGCGGCTACTGTGGCGAGATTCGCGTCGCCGAGATCGGTCTGGCCCCGGCCACCATCGAGAATCCTGAGCTCAAGACTTACGTGATCGATGCGGCTCAGGTGGCTGCAGCGCTGCCCGCCCGCGCTCTGGATGCTCACAAGGGGGACTGCGGAAGGGTGCTGGTGATCGCCGGCTCGACGGGCCTGACCGGTGCCGCAGCGATGGCCTCGCTGGCCGCCGCTCGCACCGGTGCGGGCCTGGTTACCCTGGTAATCCCGGCCTCCCTGAATGCCATCCTGGAAACCAAGTGCACCGAGGTGATGACCGCGCCGCTGATGGACCACGGTTGCGGATACCTGCGGCCCCGCAATACCGAGGCGCTTCTTGGTCTCGCGGCTGGAGTCCAGAGTGTCATCATTGGTCCCGGTCTGGGGCGTCAGCAGGCAACCGCCGAAATGGTTCGCGGCCTGGTTGCCCAGCTCGACTGCCCGGTGCTACTCGACGCCGATGGTATCAATGCCTTTGCCGGGCATGTTGATCTGCTGAGTGGCTATTCGGGCCAGTTGGTTGTTACACCCCATCCGGGGGAGCTGTCGCGGCTGACAGGTATGTCAGTTGGCGAGATTCAGGCCGACCGCGTCACCGCCGCCAGAGGCTGGGCCGAGCGCCTTGGTGCGGTGATGGTTCTGAAGGGCGCTGGGACGGTCTGTGCCGCACCCGAGGGCGAGACCTGGATCAACCCGACCGGCAATTCAGGCATGGCCAGCGGCGGCATGGGCGACATCCTCAGCGGCATGATCGGGGCACTGCTGGCCGGCGGTGCGGACAGCTTGCCTGCCGCATACGCCGGGGTGTGGATGCACGGTCGCGCCGCCGACATCGCCGCCGCAGGGATCGGCCCGCGCGGCTACCTGGCAACCGATCTGCTGCAATTGATTCCTGCTGTATATTCCGAGATTTTGTGATCGTGACGGCTCAGGAGGCAGGCCATGTCGGCTCCCGTCTATCCGATGACAGATGTCGCCCCAACTCTTGCCGCAATCCTCGACATCCCCACACCGGCGCAGAGCAGCGGCGAGCCGATTGCCGAGATCGTGGCCGACCTCAGCGGCGCGCAAGGCTGTGCGGTAGTGGCCCCCGATGCTCTCGGTATGTATCCGTGGGGCCTGTGGCACCAGGCGATGCCGTTTCTGGAGTCGCTGATTGGCCGGCACCACGTGGTCTTGCAGGCGGTCATGCCGACGATTACGCCGGTCAACTTCACCACCATGATCACCGGCGCGGATCAGTCCGGGCACGGCATCCAGACCAAGGACCAGGACATCGGCTGTGAGACGATATTCGAGGTGCTGGCAGCCCACGGCAAGCAGGGCGCGGCGGTGGGCCAGGAGGGCTGCACGATGGGGGATCTGATTGGCCGGTGGGCGGAGCGCTGCGGCCAAATCGCCAGGAGAGCACCGCGCTATGAGGATGATCTAGTTGCGGATACGCTTCTGGAGGTGGCCGCTGAGGCGACGCCGGAGTTTCTCATCACCCAGCTTGTGACTACAGACGACGTCTTCCACCAGTTCAAGCCGTCATCAGCGCAGGTGGTGCCCTACCTGCAGGCCATGGATGCGCGCCTCAACCGACTGGTGGAAGGGCTTGCCGAGCTTGATTATGCGATAATCATCCTGTCCGACCACGGCCAGCACGATGGGGACGGAGGCGGCACCCATGGCACCGATTGTGACGAGGATAGCCTGGTGCCGTGCACGTGGACGAAATAGCCTCGGCTAATCCCGCTTGCGTCCGAAGATCCCGCCGAAGACGAGCATGGCGATTCCGCTGAGGACCATACCGCCGATGACTATTGGGGTATGGTCTATGATGTGGTGGAGGGTAGTGTGTTCCTCGGTGATTTCGATAACCGCGACCGGTCGTGCACACATACCACCACCACCGCCGGCACCTTCGCCTTGTCCGCCGGCTTCGGCCTTACCGGCTTCACCTTTCTCACCTTTCTGGGTGCCTTTGCCGAAGCCGCCGCCGAAGCCGGCGTGAACGCTGGCGATCGGCACAAAGGTCTTTTCCCCTACCACTATCGGGTCGCCGAAGACACGTTTTACGGTGGCCGCATCCTTGATCGCGCCCAATTCCTTGAGCAGTGCCTCTGCAGACATGCTGTC
>Ga0180432_10004236_pt1 | contig 19828 bp, 14 predicted proteins | sample SS_ome_10_FD_132414 | JGI IMG/M metagenome (GOLD analysis project Ga0180432, IMG submission 132414) | Hypersaline lake sediment archaeal communities from the Salton Sea, California, USA - SS_1_MS_2 metaG | ecosystem: Environmental > Aquatic > Non-marine Saline and Alkaline > Hypersaline >...
ATAAAATCTGCATTATAAAAAAACTATTTAGACGGGAGTGATCAAGATGAAGAAAATAGTATTTTTTACTGTCGCCATCGTTCTTGCCGTTTCTTCTTATTCATTTTCCGCAAACTTCCAGATCTCCACCGACGAGATATTTGCTCCGGGCGATCCTAACAATCCGGTAACGGTCTCGGTCTCCTCGAGGGATATCCCGGTTCTCGACATGAGGCTTTACGAGATAAGCAACCCGGAAGCCTACTTTCTGGGCTTAAAGGATATCCATTCCCCGACGGTCAAGACGAAGCGCGATATCTCAGGGACGTCGGAGATGATCGGCGGGGTGAAGAGGAAGACGAAAAGGTTGATCAGGCAGGACTACAGATCGCTCCTTACGGTGAAGATGCGAAAAGACGTGGTGTCCGCCCTGGGGCTCCCCCATGCAGCCGAGGCCAAGACGAAAAAGCCGGAGACCTTCGAGCTCTACCCGGTTTTGAAAGAGTACAGGTTCGTCAAGAGGTGGAACGAGGATCTGACGATCAAGAAGCCCGGGAGGTGGGAATATCACAACATAGCGATCGACGTGAAAAAGCCGGGGTGTTACCTCGTTGAGGCGGTATATCAGGACAACGTGGCCTACACCGCGGTCATCGTCACCACCCTTGCGTTTGTGGTGAAGAACTCCCCCACCGACGACCTCGTATACGTGGCGGACAGGGTGACCGGAAAGCCGGTGGCCAACGCCAATATCTCGATTTGGGGAAACGACAAGAAGAAGCTGACCTCGGGCAGGACGAACTCCGACGGCTTATTTTACACCAAGACGAAAAAGGAGGAGATCGAGGGGATCTACGTCTTCGCGAGCAAGGGAGATTCCTTTACCATAGCCGATCCCTATACCTATTTTTACTGGTATGAGTCGAAGGACAAGGTCTACACGTATACGGACAGGCCTGTCTACCGCCCCGGCCACACGGTATACTTCCGCTCCATCATAAGGGAGGGCAAGACCAAAGGGCTGGTCGTTCCGGCCAAGGATGAGCAATACCTGGTTACGATCAAGGACTCCAAGGGAAACGAGATATACAGGAAGAGCCACGGGATCAACGAGTTCGGGAGCCTCTCCGGGGAGCTCGTTCTGGGGGCGGAGCCGCCTCTGGGCGAATACGACATAGTTGTCGAATACGAGGGCGAGCACTTCTACGGCCACTTCAAGGTGGAAGAATACAAGAAGCCGGAGTTCGAGGTAAAGGTAAATACGGACAAACCGGTCTACATCTCGGGCGAGACCATAAACGCCGATATCGAGGCGAAATACTACTTCGGGAGCCCCGTCGCCGGCGGTGAGGTGGAATACGTCGTCTACAGGGCGGTCTACAAGCGCCCCTGGTGGTGGGGCTACGACTGGGCCTGGTACTACATGGACTCCGACTACTACTGGGGCACCAAGCGGGAGATGGTCGACAGCATGAAGGGAAAGCTCGATGAGAACGGAAAATTAAGCGTCTCGCTTGACACGTCCCGCTACGTGAAGAAAAAGAACAAGGACTACACCTTTACGGTGGAGGCCAAGGTCACCGACCTCTCGAGGCGGGAGATAAAGGGGATAGCGTCGGTCAAGGTGTCCCGGGCGTCCTTTGCCATGATCGTCAGGACCGACCGCTGGGTCTACTCCCCGAACGACGAGGCGAAGATCACGGTAAAGGCCCTCGATTTTCAAAACAAGGGTGTTGCCAACGTCAAGGTCAATCTTATCGTTACCGAAAAGAAGAGGAGAGAAAAGACCGTCACTTCAACCGAAATATTAAACGCCGTAACAAATTCGAACGGTGAGGCGATCTTCACCTACAGGGTCAAGGATACGGGGAGGATCAGCTTTGCCGCAAGCGCCTTTGACCTCTACGGCAATTCCACATCGAGCCTGGACACCGTCTATTCATATACATGGGGCAAAAGGTACGGCGGCGAAGAGACGGCGGGGGGGATTACCATAGTGCCGGACAAGAACAGCTACACCAAGGGAGATGTCGCCCACGTCCTTATCCTCACCCCCACAGACAGCTCCCATGTCCTGGTGACTACGGAGGCCCGCTCCATAATTGACTCCAAGGTTATAAAGATAGAGGGCGGGTCGGCGATTTTCGATATCCCTATAGAAGACGAACACACACCGAACATCTTCCTTACGGCGAGCATGATCTTCAACAACGAGATTTACACCAAGACGAAAAAGGTTATAATCCCCGCCACCCACAAGTTTATGAACGTCGAGATAACGTCCGATAAGGAGACATACGAGCCGCAGGAGGAGGGGACCTTCAGCATCACCACAACGGACCACAAGGGTAAGCCGGTGTCGGCGGAGGTCTCTCTGGGGCTGGTGGACGCCGCCATATACGCCATCGCACCGGACAGCGTTGTCAACATAGAGAAGTATTTTTACAAGCTGAGACCCCACGTCGTTGAGACGACGTCGTCCCTCTATTTCAGGTTCTACGGCTATTCCCACAGGAGGGGTCTCCTCTCCGCCCTCGATAAGAAGGAGACGACGCTGGCGGACTTCAAGGGGGATACGGGTATGGTGGAGCCTGAGATAAGAAAGGATTTTAAGGACACGATGTATTGGTCCCCCGCCATAAAGACCGGCCTCAACGGCAAGGCGACGGTGACGATGAAGTTTCCCGACAACCTCACCCGCTGGCGGGCCACGTCAAGGGGGATTACCGCCGATACGGTGGTGGGCGAGGGCAGACACAGGGTCATCAGCAGAAAGGACATGATAGTCAGGATCGAGGCGCCGCGCTTCTTCCGCCAGGGGGACGAGATGCTGGTCTCGACCATAGCCCACAACTACCTTTCGGAGGACAAAAACGTAAGGTTCACCTTCGACGCCAAGGGGCTCAAGCTCTTCGGCGGCGGGCCTCAGGAATATGTAGTCCCGAAAAACTCCGAGAGGCGGATCGATTGGAAGATAAAGGCGAATGACGTTGGGAATGCGGTTTTGACCGCGAAGGCGATGACAAACGAGGTCTCCGACGGGATGGAGCTTACAATTCCGGTTTTACCCAAGGGATTGAAGATTCGAGAAAACCGAATGGGCGAGATACTCAAAGATCCGGGCAGAGTTAAAATTACCCTTGAAAGGCCGCCCGATACGGTCAAGAACTCATCGGAGCTGGTAATCGATATCTCACCAACGCTGGTAAACACGATGGTAGCCGCCATACCGTATCTGGTCGGCTACCCATACGGGTGAAACGAGCAGGTAATGGCAAGGTTCTTGCCATCCGTTATGGTAACATCGGTTTTGAATAAATTAGACCTCTCTTATCCCGGTATCGAGAAGGACCTCCCGAAATATATCAACAGCGGGCTTATGGTCCTCTACAAGAGACAGCACGGCGACAACGGCTGGGGCTGGTACGAAGACGATGAAACAACCGCCTACATGACCGCCTACGTCCTCTACGGCCTGATAGAGGCGGAGAAGATCCTCCCCGAAACCAATATAAGCATCAGGGTGGATAAAGACGTCATCCGGCGGGGAACCGCCTCCCTCATCTCCCAGCTGCCCCAAATAGAGAAGGACTCCGTTAAGGTATACGCCCTCTACGTTCTCTCCCACACCGACAGGTTAAAGCTCGAGTGGCTGGACGAGATGTTCGAGAAGAGGGACAAGCTCACCGCCATATCGAAGGCGATGCTGCTGCTCTCCTATGAAAACATGGAGGTGGAAGACAAGGCGAAGAAGCTCTACGATATGCTGATGGCGGAGAGGATCGAGGAGAACGGCTACGTCCACTGGGGGTACAAAGGAGAGGATTTTTACTGGTGGCAGTGGGAGGCGGACGAGCTGGAGACGACCGCCTACGTGCTAAGGGTGATGGCGAGGCGGGACCTCGAGAATCCCCTCATCACGAAGGCGATCCGCTGGCTGATAGTAAACCGCACCGGCAACTACTGGCGCTCCACGAAGGCCTCCGGGAAGATTATCTACGCCTTCAGCGACTACCTCTCCAGGACCGAGGAGATGAATCCGAACTACGAGCTTACGCTGAAGCTCAACGGCAGCGAGCTGAAAAAGCTCAGGGTAACCAAAAAGAACCTCCTTGACGGGTTCAGCGCAATCACGATAAAAGATCCTGACATCAAGCCGGGGGAGAACGTGATCGAGATTTCAAAGGAGGGCCCGGGGACACTCTACTACTCCACGACATTTACGTATTACGTAGACAGGGGGGATATCGAGCCCATCGATTCGGGGTTCAAGGTAGAGAGGCGGTACTACATCCTTGAAAAGGTTTCCCAGGATGGAAAGCTGATTTACATCAAGAAGCCTCTGACCGGACCGGTCAAGAGCGGAGATGAGATACTGGTCGAGCTTGACGTCTCCGCGGAGAAGAAGTACGATTACTTCCTCCTCGAGGATTACTTCCCGTCCGGCTGCGAGGCGATAGTGGACGATAAGAACTACACGGTCGTCGGCGACAGCTTCTACACCGGGCGTAGTCGATACTGGTGGTATGCGGGAAGGGAGTTCAGGGACGAGAGGGTCGCCCTCTCCCTGAGGAATTTTCGAAAGGACAAATACACCTTCAAGTATATCTTGAGGGCACAGATACCGGGCGTCTTCGAGGTGATGCCGGCAAAGGCGTACCTGATGTACTACCCGAAGCTTTCCGGCCGCACTGGAAGCGGCGAGCTTGTCATCAACGAATCCCGCTGACGGCTCCGCCGCCCGTGTCGATGGAGTTTAATGTAGAGATTCTGTGAGAATGGGGGGTGGAACTCTCTTGAAGTTACGAAGTTGGGGGGGAGGGGGACGTTGGTTCCTCCTCCCCATTTTTTTGACATTGATAATCCTTTCCTCCTTCGGGTGCGAGGGCGGGAGGGGTGCAAGGCGCGACCTCGAGATGGACCGCGCCCTCTATCTGGCGGCCGAAGAAGGGCTCGGAGACGTAAAGGGGGCGGTCATAGTAACCGATCCGAGGAGCGGAAGGGTAAGGGCGGTGGTCGAGAGGGACGCGTCGATATTAAAACCCTATCCCCCCGGTTCCCTCGTGAAATTGGTTACGGTCTGGGCAGGGCTCGAAAGGGAGCTGATCGCACCAAGGACGGTCTACAAGTGCACCGGAACGGTAAACCTGTCGGGAAAGGAGCTTGGCTGCTGGTACCACAGGGGACACGGGGAGCTGAACCTGGTCAAGGCGCTCTGCTATTCCTGCAACATCTACTTCTACAACGTGGCGGAGAGGATCGGCGCGGAGCACACATACAAGGGGCTGAAGGAGCTCGGATTCGGCGAGATCACCGGGATAGAGCTCACCAATAGCGAAAATTTCGGCGAAAAAGAGTCCGGGGGCGTCCTGCTCCCGCCCGATCCCGCCCTGCCCCATAACTACGCCATAGGGGACACCGACCTGATAACCGCGACCCCCCTTCAGGTGATTACCTACCTCTCCCCCCTGATAAACGGCGGCAGTGTCTTTCTGCCGGGGTTTACGCCGGACGAGGCGAGGCTCTCGGACTTCACACCAAAGCTGGTGCGACGAGTCAGAGTCTCCCGCTCGGAGGGGATAATAAAGGAGGGGATGTTCGAGGCGGTCAGGTTCGGAACGGCGGTAAGGGCGGGAAGGGGGCTAATCGAGAACGGCGTCGAGATAATCGGGAAGACCGGCACCGGCGGTTTTTCGGGCCTGGATAAGGCGACCCACGGCTGGTTTCTCGGTTTCGCCCCAAAGGAGAGGTCGGAGATCGGGGTCCTGGTCTTTGTCTACAGGGGAACCGGGGGGGAGGACGCGGCCCCTGTGGCCCGGAAGGTGTTCAGGGTCTACTTCGGGATCGAAGACGGGGATAGGGGGGATTAGAGGATGGGATTTTGTATGAAAAAATGGAGGCCGCTTTTTACGGCAATACTCTTTTTTTTTGTTTTGCTCCTCTTTACGAATACGGGATTTCCGGAAGAGCTGAGATTTAAAAGCGCCCATACGAAACACTTCACGCTCCACTTCGCCGAGGCGCTGACCACGGCGGAGCTCGGCGCGTTAAAAAAGGATCTGGAGGAGGCCCACTCCGACATTTCCCGGGGGCTCTTCGAGCTTTTCGGCGACGCGGATTTTTACGGGAGGCCCATCGACATCGTAATCTTCAAAACGACCGGAGACTTCACTTCCACGACCGGCCTCCCCTGGTGGTCGGCGTCGTGTGCTAAAGGGGGCTCGATTTACCTCCAGCCGGCGCGGACCCTGAAAAGCCGGGGGATCTTAAGCGAGGTAATAAGGCACGAGGTAGCCCTCGTCTTCATAAAGAGGCTTTCGGGAGACGACGAGCCGCCCGTCTGGCTGGCCGAAGGATTGGCGGTCTACCTGTCCGGCGAGATAGATAGGCTGAAGGCCCGGACAGTGGGCGAAAGGCCCAAGGTGTCGGGCCCGGGCGACATAGACTCCCTGCTCCTCGACAGGGGTGATATCGACAAGAACCGCTGGGGCTACGTCCTCGCCTACGAGGCGGTGAGAGAGATGATCGACAAGGGAAAGGGGGAGGAGATATTGAGGTTACTTACGGGCGGCCGATAGGGGACGGCGCGATTTTCTCCTTGTCTTTTGACAAAGTTACGTGGTACTAATTGAGATGAAAGCGGGTTTTAGCTTTCTCAGGGCCGAATTTAAGAAAAAATTTTCACGGAAATGAGCCATGAAGAACAGACTGGTCTTTGCAATGGTTGTTGCGCTCTCGCTCTCCCTGATCTTTTCAGGATGCGACCTGATGGAGAAGCTTGACCGTGGCGGAAAAGAATCCGATTCGGGGCCTGAGGACGTAAAGCCGGACTCTGATGAGACGTTACCCCCCAAAAACGTTACGCCCCCGGCCGCCCCTTTCAAAACGTTAAAATGCTGCACGATAACGAACTTCAAGGCGGGGATAATAGAAAAGGGAGAAGGTGGAGTGATAACCGTGAAAGAGGTGGGGGAGATCCCCTACGTGCCCGGGACGTACATCGGCGTTAGGTTCAACTACGAGAGCAAGACCGGAAAGCCGATCGAGTACTTCGAGGAGGAGTTCTTCCCTGAGGCCCCCCTCCACTGGGAGGAGATCGCCGGGAAGAACTACAAGGTATTTGTAGACGAAAAGCGGGCGGAGTACACCTCGATGCTGCCGCCGATGACTAAAGACAACAGCTTTACAAGCTACTGGATATTAAAGCCCTCCGGCGACCCGGTGGGAAAGTGGATCTGGGATATCTATTTTGATGGGGAGTATTACACGACGGTAATATTCAACATCGTCAACGTCGTTCCCGGCGGGAAGTAGCGACCGCCGACAAGATGGGAGCCGTGCGGGGCGGGCCTTGACCGAAAGCGGCGGCGGGGAGGTGGGAGGAGGATACAATATATCCTTATCCCTTAAAAACCGCGCGGTTAAATGGGGTTCCCCTCCCCTCCCTCACCCCCCGGCGGATGTCCGGGCCCTTTATCGCCCCGTCAAATCCTGTGCTGAACGGAGGCTCCCCTTCCCATCTCGCCTTCGATAGGGCCGTTTTCCTAAATACCCTTGGTTGAAATCGACTTACTCTTTAATGTCGAGGCGATCTCGATGTATTGGGGGGAATCATCCGCCTTCAAGACGTACATCCTGGGAATCGATAAGTGACAGCCGCTGCCACCGCCGTCTCCGTTGCCCCCGCCTCTAAAGGAATCCAGGGCATCTTCCATGTTTTTAAAAGCGGAGAAGAGGGTCCTGATCTGTTTCCCGGACGCCTTGCCCGGTTGACCCGCCGGGCCGCCCGACTCGATCGTCGAAGTGTTTTTTCTCCCCACGTTTACCGGACCCCCCATCGGATTTCCCGTTTTCGGATCGATGCTCTGAAAAGAGACCATACCCCAGAGGACGACAACGGTGCTGAAACTGTTTTCCCCCACCCTGTCCACGGAGAAGACCGTACCTCTGGCACCTGCGATGGAGATGTCGCTTTTTATCTCGAATATGGAGTCGTTGGTGAGCTTTTTGACCTTGCTGTAAATCTTTCCCGCAATAAGCCCTATGACCGTCGAGGTTTTCCTTGCCTCCATTCCGGAATCCCCCGTTACCGTCTCTGATGAAAAGTCGGAGAGCTCGATCTCGGTCATGGGCCCGAGCTTGATGATATCACCACTCAGCTCTACGATCATCGAGGACTCCTCCCCCGTCTTAAGCCGAACGCCGCCGTTTACGGCCATCCCCTTTACCGCCTTGATCCAGTTGCCGGTTCCCTTCTCCGTTAAAAAACACTCCCTTTTGACGTCTATGATCGTCCCGCTCAACTCCTCCCCTGCGGAGATCGCCGGGGCTGCGATGAGCGCTGCAAAAAGGATCGAAATGAACGATAAGATGACAATTTTTTTCCCACTCATCTTTTAACCTCCTTAAAATATAAAAAAACAGTCTACTTGATGATCAATTCGGATATCCCCTCCCACGAGTCGCCGGGCGGGGAAGCGGTGAATTTTTCGCACCGCTCGATGTAGAGCCTCGACGGCCTGTCGTCCGGGTCTATCTCGATTATCTGCTCGAAGACCCTCTTGGCGCCCTCGAAATCGCGTTTTACAAAAAGCTCCCTCCCCTCTTTAAAGAGTCCGAGCACTTTCAGGCCCGCCTCATCCATCTCGTCTCTTTTCCCAAAAATCTCGTAGATTTTAACCGGGGTCTCCCTTCCGGGGACCCTCGCCAGGTCGAGCTCCCTTACCGCAAACTCCCCCTCGGCCGCTTTTTTAGTCTCGTCCCCGATCAAGATGTCGCTGCCGTAGAGCTTTCCCGCCGTCTCGAGCCTCGCCGCAACGTTTACGGAATCGCCCATCACGGTGTAGTTCATCTTGTTGACCGATCCCATATTCCCGACGACCATGGGTCCTGTGTTTATCCCGATCCTCATCGGCATTGCGGGCTTGTCTTCCTCCTTCCACTTGGCCCACAGTCCCTTCAATTTCAGCTGCATTTCGTAAGCCGCCCTGACCGCCTGGAGGGCGTGGTCCGGGGTCTGGACGGGCGCACCGAAAAAGGCCATTACGGCGTCCCCCTCGAACTTGTCCACCGTGCCGTTGTGGGCCAATATTATATCGGTCATGGAGGTGAAATACTCGTTCAAAATCCCCACGACGTCCTCGGGAGGGAATCTTTCCGATACCATCGAAAATCCGGCAAGGTCGGTGAACATCACCGTAAGCTCTTTCTTTTCGCCCCCGAGGGTCAGCCTTCCGGGATCCACGATCAGCTGCTCGATAACGAATGGGGAGAGGTAGTGGGAAAAGGCCCTTTGTATAAAGCGCTTCCTCTTGGTCTCGGCGAAGTACTTCGTTGTAGTCACCGAGATGTAGACGGTCAACAATGTCGCCGTCGGGTAGATCATCGTGACTGCCACGTTCTTTTCGAGGAAGAGGTATCTGAAAAAAAGCGTGTATCCGAGAGCGGCCGCCGCCGTTAAGGATATTCCAAGAAACGGGCCGATCCTCGAGAGTAGGATACCGAAGGCGACGCCCAGGACGATGATTAGAAAGATGTTTATGACCTCGATCCAGCCGGGGGCGAAGAAGATATTTCCGGTGACGATATTTTCCACGGCGGTGGCGTGTATCTCCACACCGGGGTAGATATTCCCCATCGGCGTTACCTTGACGTCGCCCACTCCCACGGCACTGACCCCGATCAGCACCACGGCGTCCTTAAAATGGGACATGTCGGCCCTCCCCTTGATGACATCGGCGGCGGAAACGTAGGGAAAAGTCCTCTTGGGGCCCAGGTATTTCAGCCGGATGAACCCGTTGTCGTCGGTCGGAACGAAGGTCTTCCCCAGCTTTACCCCGTCGATCCCGTAATCGGAGACGATAAGGGCGGCGTAGGGTATATCCAGGTAGCTCCTTGCAAGCTCGATAGAGAGGGAGGGGTAGAAATCGCCGTCGAAGTAAAATGCGGTTGGTACCCTCCTTACCGTCCCGTCCGCGTCCATAACCACGTTAAAGAAGCCGCCTGAGCGGGCATTTTTCGATATGGCCGGGATGTCTTCCAGAACTCCGTACGCCGTAATCTTGTCGAGGTACTCGGATTTTCCCTTTACGGCGCCGTAGGGTCGTGGAAGCGTTGGGGATCTCTTTTCGGCCTTCCCCCCTATCTCCGTGAGATCCTCCTCGTTCGTTATGAAGTGATAGCCCAGGATTACGTTTCCCGCCCGGGCGATCGCGTCGCCCAGGGCATCGTCCTCCGGGTGGACGTTTTCGGATCTTTTGAGGAAGAGCCTGAAAAAGCTGTCGAGGCGCTCCTCTCCAATTCCGAAAAACAAGTTAAAAGACTTCTTTATCTCCTCCCTGAGGGAATCGGCCATCGTCCTTGTCTTCTCCGGGAAGATTATATCTACGCCTATGACCTTGGGCGATGCTTTGGAGATCTTTTCAATGAGCTTGGCCACTTCGTCCCTGGGCCAGGGCCATCGCCCCACCTCTTCGATGCTTCTATCGTCTACGGCGACGATTACAATCGGGACCGTGCCGGTCTTTTGCGGGGAAGAGCGCTGAACGAGGTCCGACAGCTTGAGCTCGAGGATGGAGATGAATTCAAAGTTGACACTGTATAGGAATACTATAAATATCAGGGGAATCATCACGGAGAGAGATATATGAAGCTTCTTCATTTCTCTAAATTATTTTATTGACGGAATATCAATATGATAACCAATATCGATGGACAAATCAAATTATTTTGATTCACAATTTCTTAAGCGAGATTTTCTCTAAAAAATCCTGACGGGGGGTGCGCATTGAATGTGTTTTACTGCAGGAGGAAGGAAAATAGAATACACTACTTCTTCACCCTGTAGATGTATACGTATTCGTCTCTGTTGTTCAAAAATGTCTTATCCAGCTCTATAAGTCCTTCTCTCTCCAATATCCCAAATACATCGGGGTGGGGTGCGATGTGGGTGTTCCAGAGGATGAAGTCTGGTTTGAATTCATCCATTTTTTTTCTGATGGCTATATCTCTGTAATAATATACTCCCTCCCCTTCGGCGTAAAAGACAACCCTGGAGTCGTACTTTTGGGCGAGAATTACGCTGTCTTCTCCCACCATCTCGTATATATATTTCCCCGCCTCCTTCTGGTATATGTTCTTGGCTCTGTAAGGCCTGTAGATATACAGCGATATCGAGACTATCCAGATTATAAAGATCGCCGGGATTATCCACCGAGAGAGCGGTCTCAACACTCCCTTGAGCCCCTTGTAAGTCGACATTTTGTCCTTTGTCCACCAGAGCCCGAACGCGAACGAGACGGCGGACCATGGAAAGAGGATGATAATCAGCGGGAGAAGCTGGCGCTTTGTCAGGATGAAGTGGGTTATTATTACACCGTAGTCGAACAGAAAGAAGGGGAGCGAGAACGAGATGAGGAAGAGCCGGGATCCGTCCTTGAGGATATTCTTCCTGTCGAGGTAGATCCCCACGATAAACAAAAAGAAGAGGAAGCCGGTAAACGCCGTGGCGAGCACGTTGATAAACTCCATCGTCGCCACGAGGTGGAAATGGTTGGTTATCAGCTCCACATACTCGTCGCCGACTCCCTTTGGAATATTGTTGATTAGTGTTTTTGCGTATTCTTCATAATTGGTGAAGCTCAGTCCCATCACGAATCGGATAAAGCTCTCGATGACGAACTCCTGTTGGGAGCCCACGAAAATCGTAAAGATTACGTAGCCTATCAGGGGAACCGGGACGAGGAAAATAAGGAGGTCGATTACTACTTCCTTTACGCCCCTCTTATCTTTTATCGCCGAGACTATATAGGCAAAGGGGACCGCGAAGATGAGGACGATCCCGTAAAGCCTCACGAACACCGTAATCCACGAGAATACCCCGGCGAGGAAAAAGAGAAGATGGCTCCTTTTCCAGTTACCGGCAAAGGCGAAGTAGAGCGCGGTGACGGAGAAGAAGAAGAGGGTCGCGTCCTTCAGAACCTCCCCGGAGTAGCGGATAAGATAGGGGTGGGTTGCAAAGAAAAAGATCGTGATCAACGCCGCCTTTACGCCCACCAGCTTCCTGGCGATATAATACAGGGGGAATATCACGGCGGTCCCGAAAACCAGGGAGACGAGCTTTGCGGACAGGAGGATGTCCTTAACGATGAAGTCCATCAAGTAGATAAAGATCGGGTAGATGGTAAATATGCTGGCGAATCCGTGGCTGAAGAAGTCCACGAATCCCTTTTCTATAAGATCGTTGGTCAAATAAATGTAATTTGGGCTGTCCGGGGCTATGACCTGGATCCTGAACATCATGAGAACCCTCAACCCCAGGGCGAGCAGAAAAATGGCGGTTAAAATAATTTGCTCCCTCTTCACATCTTGGGCACCGGCGATCCATTTATTCTCTGATTCATTTGCCATGATAATCCTTTAACCGTTCAAAAACAGGGCCGAAGGTGATTTGCCCGCACTGTTTTTGTGTCGAAATTGACAATATATTCGTTTTGAATATTACTTCATTTCGACGGCGGTGTCAAGGACGCCCTTGACGGGATCAAGGCACTCTCCGCTGAATCGGATTGTACGTTTTAGCGATAAAAAGTATTGCTACCGGGGCCAATTATTGATAATAATATAGATATGAAGGCCTTAAGAAAAATACATCCCTCCCTCTACAAGAATCTTATCGGTGTAGCAGTCGCCTTTTGTGTCTCCATATTTATCCTCCTGTTTTACCTTCCGGGCCTTTTCACTGCCTTCGAAAACAAGACCGGCGACATTCGCTTCAGGCTCTTTTCCGATGCGGAAAAACGGGACCCGGACATAGTGATCATCGCCGTGGATGAGGAGAGCGTAAATTTCTATCGTGACAGCCTCGGCACGTGGCCCTGGCCCAGGGAGGTTTTCGGCGCCGTCGTTGACTTTTTAAAGGTCGGTAAATCGAAGGCCGTTATATTCGATATTATCTTCCCGGAGCCGGACATCAAAAATCCCGCGTCCGACGAGGCCCTTTCCGCGGCCGTGGGCAGGGCGGAAAACGTCGTGACCTCGATGGTCTTCAGGCCCGGGCGGTCGGGAGCCGCAGAGGATTACGAGTCTATGTTGCAGAGACTCTATCTAAAAGAGAGCCGTTCGCTCAAGGTTGAGAACGGGAGCGGGATAGAGCTTGTCGACTACTCTTCGGTTACGCTCCCATATCTTTCGCTTCTGACGTCGTCTTCTGGTGTGGGCGCGACGAACTTCATCGCCGATCCGGACGGCCCGTCCCGGGGGACGTACCCGATCTTCAAATACGGGGGGGATTATTACCCGTCGCTGGCCCTTCTCTCCGCGATGGTGGTTATGGGCGTCGATCCTTACAATACAAAAATAGTAATAGGAAAAGACGGGGTGCTTCGTGCCGATCGAATCGATATCCCGCTCCTCGAGGACGGCAGGATGGCGATAAACTGGCACGGGCCCTACATGACCTATCGATACTACCAGATCGGGGATATCCTCGAATCTATCCTGGCGATCAGAGACGGGAGGACGCCCGTCGTCTCGCCGGAGGAGTTTTCCGGGAAGGTGGTTCTTGTCGGGGTTACGGCAATATCACTCTATGACCTTCGGGCGACCCCCTTCTCCCCGGTTTACCCGGGGGTGGAGCTCAACGCCACGGTCATCGACAATATCGTCAACGGCTCCTACGTCGAGCACGTCCCGAAAAAGACAACCGCCCTTTTGATTTTTCTGCTGGCGTTTCTGACCGCCTCGATCTCCCTTAGGGTGGGAAGCGCCGCAAAGGGGATAATCTCGTTTTTCGTGATATTTTCGGCCTTCACCACAGCAGCCGCGTATCTCTTCTGTGCCCAGAGGCTGATGCTCGACTATCTGGCCCCGTCCGGGGCTATCCTCCTCTCCTTTGTCGTCTCCCTTGTGGTAAACTACGTCACCGAGGGGAGGGCGAAGAGAAGGTTCAAGGAGGCCTTTTCGAAATACGTCTCCCATCAGGTGGCGGACGAGATCAGCAAAAATATCGACGATCTGAAGGTGGACGTAGGCGAGAGGAAGGAGATATCGATCCTCTTCTCGGACATCCGGGGCTTTACATCGATGAGCGAGGACCTTCCCCCCGAGGAGGTGGTCAGGCGCCTGAACCGCTATCTCGGCGCGATGGTGGAGGTGATATTCCGATTCGGGGGGACTCTCGATAAATATATCGGGGACGCCATCATGGCCTTTTTCGGCGCCCCGAAGGACGACCCGGATCACGCCGTGAGCGCGTGCCGCTGCGCCCTTGCCATGGCTGAGGAGCTGAATAAACTGAACGGGGAGTTTGTAAAAGAGGGGCTTCCTAAAATGGAGATAGGCGTAGGCGTAAACACCGGGGAGGTCGTTGTGGGAAACATAGGCTCCGAGCTCAGGATAGACTACACCGTGATCGGGGACCACGTCAACCTCGCCTCCCGCTTGGAGGGGCTGAACAAGGAGTTCAAGACGACGATAATTATCAGCGAGTTTACCTACGGGAGATCCCGAAACCTGAAGGTAAGGGACCTCGGGGACGTTCTTGTGAGGGGAAAGGAGAGGCCGGTCGGGATCTACGAGTTGGTAGATATAGAGGACGTCGATAAAAAGGCTGATGGGTGACGGGGGAGATGACGAGGCTCATAATAAACGAGGGCCTAAAGGAGGGTCAAAGGGTAAGGGTAACAAAGGAGGAGCGGCACTATCTCGTGGATGTCCTTCGGCTCGGCAAGGGGGGGGTCGTTGCCGTCGTTGACCGCAACGGGAGCGAGTTTTCCGCCCTGATCGCAGGGATCGCCAAAAACGCGGTCGAGCTTGACATCGTCGAGAGGCTGCCGGACAGGGGGGAATCGCCCCTTTCCGTTCACCTCTACGTGGGGCTCTTGAAGGGGAGGAAGATGGAGCGGGTGGTGACGGACGCCGTGGAGCTCGGGGTCGTTTCCATCACCCCCTTCATGTCTTCGAGGACGGTTCCCAGGGGTATGAGCGAATCGAAGCTTGTAAGGCTCAATAAGATATCCAGGGAGCAGTCAAGGCTCTCCGTCAGAAGGGTGGTTCCGGAGGTGTCTCGGCCGGTGAGCTTTTCTTCGGCCGTAGATAGGGCGGAGGGGGAGAGGCTTCTCTTCTACGAGGAAGAGGGGGGCGGATTCCCAAGGGGGAAACCGGGGGGAGGAGATTCCCCGAAGACGGCCAGCCTCTTCACCGGGCCGGAGGGGGGGTTTTCCGAAGAAGAGATCGAGCACGTCCTGAGCTCCGGCTTTCGGGTGGTGGGTCTCGGGACGAGGATTCTCCGGGCGGAGACCGCTCCCGGAATTGTCGCGGCGATTGTCCAGTACGAATGGGGGGATCTCAAGGGAAGATGAAGTGTCCCAGGTGCAGTTTCATAAACAGGACCGACACCTTGAACTGTATCAGGTGCGGTTATTCCTTTAAGCCGGGGGAGGGCCAGCCTGTCAAGGGGCCGGTCAGGATCAAGGCGATCTTTCCGGGCCGCAGGGCCAAAAAGAAGGGGACGATCTTGTCCGCGAGGGACGGGCTGGTGAGGCTGAGGAAGGGCGTGGACGATTTCAAAAGGTCGGGTTTTTTCAGCAGGTCCTTCGCCATGTCTTTGGATATCTTCTTCCTTACAATGTTCATCGGAGCCATGCTATCCGGGGCGGGGCTCTTCATCGGAAAGAGCACCAATATTGTGGAGACGGTGCTCGGCAGCAAGGGGATTGATATTGTCAAACAGGCGATTCCCTACATCAAGACGACGGTGGGACTGGTGGTCGCGATCCCGCCCCTCTACTTTATCGTAATGCACGCCGTATTCGGCCAGACCATAGGAAAGATGATAATGGGGATTCGGGTGGTGAGGACCGACGGCAGGAAGGTCGGGCCCTTGATTTCCACGGTGAGGTTTCTCGGCTATATTGTTTCGTTTCTTCTCCTGTTTTTCGGCTTCTTCTGGATTATAATAGATAAGGAGCGTCAGGGGTGGCACGATATGATTGCGGATACGGTGGTGATAAAGCTTTAGGAGCTTTAGGGGCTTTAGAGATTTTAGGTCGATTTTGTGATTTTAAAGGCGGGACTTTTTTCAATGTACCTTTAGTTTTTATATAATGAGGGGGGTAAAATGGAAAAATACAAGGAGATAAAGGTCGAAAAAAAGGGGGAGCTGGTGGTCGTGACGCTCAACCGCCCCCACCGGCTGAACGCATTCGGACCTACAATCATAGATGAGTCGGCGAGGCTCGTGAATTCTCTGGCCACGATGAAGGATGTGAGGGTGATTATCATAACCGGGGCGGATGGAAACTTCTCCTCCGGGCTTGACGTAATCGACATGGCCGATGTGAAGGAGACGGAGGGCTTAAGGCTTTTAAGGGCTCTCGCGAAGGTGTTGGAGACCACCTACAAATCGAGGATGATTACCATTGCCGCCGTCGAGGGTTGCTGCCTGGGGGTTGGTCTCGATGCCGCCCTCTGCTGCGACATCCTGGTTTCATCCAAGGAGGCCCGCTTCGGGCAGCCGGAGGTGAATTTCTCGTTCATGCCGGGGATCGTCCGGGTGTGGCGCCACACCGGAATGAACAGGGCCAAATATATGGCCCTTACCGGGGAGATTTTCACGGCAAAGGAGGTGGCCGATTGGGGGATAATCTCAAAGATGGTGGGAAAGGGGGAGGCTCTGAAGGAATCGAAAAAGATAGCGGGAGAGCTCCTCGGAAAACCGGCGGACGCTTTGAGAAACATCAAGGTTCGCTTCGCCAATATCATGGAGATGGAATACGACGAGGCATCTTACAGGGAGAGGGAGGGATTGTTGGAGCTTTTCAAGACCGAGGAGAGGCTCGAGAGGATGCGGGCCTTCAAGGAGAAGAGCAGAAGGAAAAGATAGAGCGTCGGGGAAGACTCCAGAGTATCGGAGCCTCTCGGCCCTTTGTCCCGTTCCGATTCGTGAAACCGACCGGGCTTTGCCCCGCAGATAAGCCCGTGTTTGCCGTAGCCCATATTGAACAAGACCGACCAAAACCCAAAACAAAATCGTTGGGGAAAGAAAAAAAGTCCGCCTCTAAACCTTATTTCTTGTCCTCCCGCCCTCTTCCGGCCCTGATCTCACCGAATAACGTCTCGATGAGCTCCCCGATGTTTTTTATTCCCAAGACCTCTATCCCCTTGGGCATATCCGGCTCACCGGCGTTCCTCTTCGGGACCACGGCCCTTTTAAAGCCCAGCTTTTTGGCCTCGGCGATCCTCTTTGCCCCCTGGGAGACCCCCCTCACCTCCCCGGAGAGCCCCACCTCCCCGAATAGTACGGTATCCGTCGGGACGGCGACGTCGAGGTAGCTCGAAACGAGGGAGGCCGCGAGGGCTGCGTCGACCGCCGGCTCGTTGAGCCTTATCCCCCCCGCCACGTTGACGAATATGTCGTGATTCGAGAGCTCTATTCTCCCCTTCTTCTCTATTATTGCCGCCATTATGTTTACCCTGTTGTAGTCTATCCCCATCGAGGTCCGCCTGGGGACGGCAAGCGGGCTCGGGGTCACGAGGGACTGAACCTCCACTAAAAGCGTCCTCGTTCCCTCCAGGGCGGCGGTCACCGCAGAGCCGGGCTCCGAATCCACCCTCTCCGAGAGGAAAAAGCCGCTCGGGTCGGCGACCTCGAAGAGCCCCCCCTCCCCCATCTCGAAGACGCCCACCTCGTCGGTCGGGCCGAAGCGGTTCTTGTGCGCCTTGAGGATCCTGTAGGGATATTCGGCCCCGCCCTCGAAATAGAGGACCGTGTCCACGAGGTGCTCCAGTACCTTCGGGCCGGCGATGGAGCCCTCCTTGGTGATGTGCCCCACGAGGACTACGGCGATCCCCCGCTCCTTTGCCATCGACGTAAGGGCGTGGGCCACAGCCCTCAGCTGGCTCACGCTTCCGGGGGTCGACTCCACAAGGTCGGTCGAGGTCGTCTGGATCGAGTCGACAACGACAACCATCGGGGTGACATCGTAAAGGGCGTCCAGTATCTCCTCGAGGCTTGTTGAAAAGAGGGCCAAAAACCTCTCCTCTTTAATCCCGAGCCTCGCCCCCCGCATCTTGAGCTGGGCGGATGACTCCTCGCCGGTCACGTAGAGGGCCTTGACGCCCTCTTTAGCGAGGTTTGAGAGCATCTGCATGAGGAGCGTCGTCTTGCCTACGCCCGGGTCCCCGCCGACGAGGACAACGGAGCCCTTTACGAGTCCGCCGCCGAGGACGCCGTTGAGCTCCCCGATTCCCACATCCAACCTCTCGACGTCCCCGGTTTCGACGGCTGAGAGGTAGAGGGGTTTTTCTAAAATTACACCCGCTCCCTCTGCTCCCCTTGATTCCTTGGGCCTTGAAGAGACAACCTCCTCGACGATGCTGTTCCACTCGCCGCATCCGGGGCACTTGCCCGCCCACTTCGGCAGCACGTGCCCGCAGGATTGACAGACGAAACAGACCTTTGTGCCCTTATCCTTCTTTGCCATTTTACGTAATTGGATTGATATTTGTAGACTGAACTAAGATTTTTTTCCCCTCCCTCTCGTGATGGTAATTACGTAGGTCTTTAAATAGTTTTGCATTCTAACTTTTTACCTTTTCCCGGCTCCCCTACTTCACGGCGTAGAGATACCCGTCCCCGCTGCCGAAGTAGACGATTCCCTCCCTCACCACGGGCGTGGAGTTGATGTAGCCCCCGGTTCTGTAGCGCCATATCTCCTTTCCGGTCGAAGCCTCCAGAGCGACGAGGCTCCCCTCGGAGCTTCCCACGTATACGATCCCGCCGCCCACGACGGGCGATGTCTGGATCTTCCCGGGAATCCTCGAACTCCATATTTTCTTTCCACTTCTGCTCTTGAGGGCGTAGAGCCTTCCGTTTGTCCCGGCGACGTAGACGACGCCGTCCGCCACCCCCGGCGCCGAGAGCACCTTTCCCCCCACGTTGAACCGCCATCTCTCGCTTCCCCACCTGGCGCTTAAGGCATAGAGACAGCCCCCTTCAGTCCCGAAGTAGATCGACGCCCCGACGGCGCCCCCGGAGATGGCCGGGGACGAGACCGCCTTCCTTCCCGCGTCAAACCGCCACGACACCTTTTTCGTGCCGCCGTCGACGGCGATCATATCCCCCTTTGTGTTTCCCGCGTAGACGAGGCCGAGGTTGATTTTCGGGTCCGATTCCAGGCCTCCGCCGACCTTCAGACGCCAGATTTTGTCTCCCGTCTTCGAGTCTGCGGCGTAGAGGTTGCCGTCGCAGCTCCCGAAGTAGACCGCCCCGCCCCAGACGGCGGGCGACGACCTGACCATCCCCTCCGTCTCGAACCGCCAGGCGAAATTCCCGTTCAAGGCCCCCACCGCGTAGAGGCCGTTGTCGTCACACCCAACGTAGACCTTGTCCTTCGAAACGGTGGGGCCCGAGCGAACCCTGTCCCCCATCATGTGGCGCCAGAGCTCCCGTCCCGTGTCGATGTCCACCGCGTAGAGCCTGCCGTCGTCGCTCCCGAAGTAGATAACGTTTCCCGATATCGTCGGGGAGGAGTTTATCGGCCCATTCGTCTTGAACTTCCAGAGGACCATAAGCCCGATGGAGCTCTCCCCGGAGCCGGGCGGGGTGTGTCCGCAGCCGACAGTGAGGAGAATTATTATCGCCGCCGCTACCCCTTTAAAGAAATGATTCGTCCGATTTTTTGGAGATTCCGCTGCAATATTAGAAAGGGTAAAAAAAGTAAAAAGGCCTGCAACAAGGCGGGGGGAAGCGGCTCCCGTTGGACATCGGAGAAGGGCGGAGCGTTTTTGGTTGGAATGTCTTACTATATCTTTAAGGCAAAGTAACATTTTCCCCCGCGAAAACAATCAG
>Ga0180432_10004237_pt1 | contig 19825 bp, 15 predicted proteins | sample SS_ome_10_FD_132414 | JGI IMG/M metagenome (GOLD analysis project Ga0180432, IMG submission 132414) | Hypersaline lake sediment archaeal communities from the Salton Sea, California, USA - SS_1_MS_2 metaG | ecosystem: Environmental > Aquatic > Non-marine Saline and Alkaline > Hypersaline >...
ATGCTCCTCGGTGCGTTGCACTTGATGGCCGTGTGCGTAGGACGACCCAGTAGTGGACTCCGCCCGGTGCATCAGGATTTGGTGATCTTTCGCGCCCATGCGGTCCCTGCAAAGAAAGGTTGGCTCCCCCGAAAAAAGGGATCGCGCGGTGCCTGGCACTTGCCAAAGGCGCCGTTCTAGTGCATGGCACCCGCTTTCAACCCACATCAACAGGCTTTTTTCGGCAGATCCAATGTTGCCGGAACTCGAGCCACCTGATCGGTGAATGTCGCCTCAATACTACAACCTCACCTCCCGGTCAGGTGGAGCGGCACGTCACCCAAGGCACCAGACTACGGGCCCCGGTGGGAGATAGATGTCGAAAACTGCGTCCCAGTGGGTAGCCGAAGGGCCCCAGACGGACATCTGCGACTGGAATAGTAAGAGGTTCAGAAAACCGTATGGCCGCTGCATGATGACCAGTTGTGGCACGCTCATCTGGGCTCAGAGCGGCCCTAGGCACACGAGTTTGAGGACCATGCTACCTTGCCCACTCCACGGTACGTCTCCCGTGCGACGCACCTGAGTCCCGCGGCGCGCCCCCCAACGCGTCGGTGCGGGCTCCCATCCTGCCGGATACCCGCAGCGACTCAATCCCAAGAACCACGAACGAACTGCCCCATACTACTCGACGCCCCACCAGACTGCACCCTCGAACCCATCAGACAAACCAGGGCCACCGTCTGCGACGGTGGCCCCACACTCCCTCCAACTATCCGTCTTCTCGCCTTCTAGTGTTACCGCTCTCTCACCTTCTCACCTTCTCACCATTTCGTTTCATCGCATCGTCGCCTTTTCGCTTTATCGCCTTATCGCTTTTTCGCCTTATCGCTCCCCACCGGCAGGGGCAAACCCCTACTCCTCACTTCCCTCCTCCAGCCCCTCTACCACCCCGTCCAGATACCCCATCACCTCCGCCACCGTCGACATTCCCAACGCCTTCTCAGCAATCCCCTCTGCCTCCTCCAACGAGAGCGCACGGATAATCTGTTTCGCCTCTGGAACAGCCGCCGGCGTCATACTGAATTCATCCAGACCGAGACCCAGGAGCACCGGAATCGCCCGACGCCTCCCGGCCAGCTCACCACACAGCCCCGCCCAGGCGCCCCCATCATGAGCGCGTTCGATCACCTGTTTGATCAGACGCAGCACGGCCGGATCCAGGGCGTTGAAAAGGTCCCCCAGCTCCTCATTCCCCCGATCCGCCGCCAGCGTATACTGGGTCAGATCGTTGGATCCGATGCTGAAGAAATCGACCAGGTTCGACATGCGATCCACCTGTACTGCCGCCGCCGGGGTCTCGACCATGATGCCTACGTCCATCGTCTCCGCGTGCGGCACGCCCTCCTCAGCCAGCGCCCGATGCGCCTCCCTTAGCGCTTCTTTCGCCTGAACCACCTCCTCGTAGGTAGCGATAAGGGGGAACATCACCTTCACGTTGCGCCCCTCCCCGGCCCGCAGGATGGCGCGCAGCTGAGGCTGGAAGAGATCCGGTCGCCGGAGCGAGAGCCGAATGGCACGCACCCCGAGGAAGGGATTCATCTCAGGCTCAAGATCGACGTAGGACAGCGGCTTGTCGCCGCCCACGTCCAGCGTGCGGATGATCAAGGGTTTCTGACCCATCACGTCCGCGATGGCCCGGTACGCCTCGTACTGCTCCTCCTCATCCGGCATGGTAGACCGCTCAAGATAGAGGAACTCCGTGCGCAGCAGCCCCACACCTTCAGCGCCAAGACCCACAGCCTCCTTCGCGGAGGCAATGTCGCCGACATTCGCCACCACCTCGACGCGGTGCCCGTCTCGAGTGATGGCGGGTGCCTCCCGATCCTCCATGGCGCGCTCGAGCCGCGCGGCCCGTTCCGTCCGCTGCCCCTCATACTCCCGCACCACGTCCTCCGAAGGATCTACCTCGACCAGACCGGCCCCACCATCGACCGCCAGCATCGTCCCCTCGGGGATCCCCAACACCCCCTGCCCCAGACCCACCACAGCAGGCAGACGCCACATCCGCGCCAGGATGGTCACGTGCGAGGTAGCGCCGCCGCCCGCCGTGCACAGCGCGAGAGCCTTCTCCCGATCCAGGCGCGCCGTGTCCGACGGCGTCAGCTCGTCCGCGACCACCACCACGGGCTCTGAGAGGTCCGATAGCGTCTCCGGCTCGAGCACGCCGAGGAGAATGCGCAGCACGCGGTTGCCCGCGTCGCGCACGTCGGACCCCCGCAGACGCATAAGCTCGTCCCCACCACTCTCAAAGCGCTCTACCCACGTGTCGAACACATCCTTCGCCGCCGCCTCCGCGTTGATGGAGTCAGTACGAATCGCCTCCTCGATCCCGTCGACGAGGGCAGGGTCCTCCAACATCATGCGCTGGAACTCGAAGATCTCCGCCACACCTTGGTCACGCTCGGCTACCTCCCCCTGTAGCGCCCTCAACTGTTCCCGGGCCGCATCCAGTGCCTCGTGCAGCCGGGAGATTTCCTCCGACGGATCGTCCACCAAGGCTCGACTTACCTCGAGTTCAACAGCCCGGTAAATGAAAGCCGGCCCCACGACGAAACCCTCTGAGGCGGGAATGCCCCGCAGCTCTCCCTTCTCCAACGCGGCCGGCTCCAGTCCCGGAGCGCTCGGCTCCTGTCGGGAAGGCCTCGACTCCGATGGTGGTTCCGCAGCTGGAGTCGTCGGCCCGGGCCCGGCTTCCTCCATCTCACCAAAACCGCTCTCCACCAACGCCTGAAGCGCCCTCAGCGCCTCCTCCGCACCCTCACCCGCAGCCGTGACGCGGATGCGCTCTCCCTGCGCCGCCGTCCCGTTGTTCGCCACCTCCATCATGCTCTTGGCATTCGCACGCGGCCGGCCGTGGGTCACGTTCTGGACCGTGATCTCCGCCTCGAAACGCATGGCGGTCCGCACGAACCGCGCCGCCGGACGCGCATGCAGTCCCGTCGGGTTCGGTATGATGAGCTCCACGCCCTTCTCCCCCGCCGCTGGCTTCTCGGGGGCGGGCGGAACCCTTGACGCCCCCGTTGACACGGGAGCCGCATCGGGGACCTTCGGCGTCGCCAGCGCCTGCTCCGCCGCTTGTTGAACCTCGTCCAGGCGTGCACCTCCAGCCGCTGTCACCACCGCGGCGACGGCCCCCTCCGCCAGCGGCGCGTTGGTCAGCCGCACCCGCTGCTGCATCTCCTCAGACAAAGACTCAACGGCCATCTGCGTGACCATCACAGCGCTCCCCAGGTCCATCAGGATCAGGACACTCTCCCCCTGCTCCAGGCCCTCGGTCACCGCGTGCTCGATCTTCTCGAAGCTCGTACCCAGACGTCCGTCGTCTGTCCCTCCGGCGGGAAAGATACGTACCGGGTCTTCACCCGCCATCTGGCCCGCCAGTTCAGCGACCCCGCGCGCGAGATCTTCACTATGCGTCACAATGACGATACTAACCAAAGCTCACTCCTGAATCCAATGTCATCTACTCTGTCCCGGTGCTCCCATCTATGCCTCCAGAGCGGTCACCAGCTCTCGGCAGAAATTTGGTATGTCGGCAACCACCCGCCCCCAGACCAGATTGTCCTCACGGAAGGCCGATTCGTCGACCCACGCGGCTCCGGCGTTGATCAAGTCGTCCTTGATCCCCTCCGATCCGGTCGCCCGATGGCCCTCAACAATCCCAGCCGAGATCAGCACCAGCCCAGCGTGGCAGATGGATCCGACGATCTTTCCCTGATCATACGTCTCGCGGACCAGGCTGGTGACCGCCTCGTACCGCCTCAGCTTATCGGGGGCCCAGCCACCGGGAACGACCACCCCATCGAAGTCGTCGGCCGACACGTCGTCCGCGCTCACCTCAGCCGTAGCCGTGAGACAGCCGTGCTTGCTGGCGTACCGCTCGCCAGCTTTCGGTCCGACGATCGTCACCTCGGCCCCTTCCTCCTTCAAGCGCATCACTGGGACCCAGAACTCCAGATCCTCGTATCCCGGCCCAACCAGCACCGCCACCTTCTTTCCCTCTAGTCGCATCCTACGCCTCCCTCGCTCCCTATCTTTGGTCTCCAACCAGCTCGTTTTCGCCACACCTCAGGCACGAAGCAACCTCAGTCACCTGCCCGAGAGGCCTCTCCCCCGTGCCAGAGTATCCGGTAGCGCCGCAACGGCAAGCATACCACCCCTCGCGCACCTCATCGAACGCAACCGGCGTCCGCGTAAGATCGATCCTCTCGACGCCCATCCCCCAGCGCGCGTTGGTGACCAGTCGCGAGCAGCCCGCCTCGACCAGGCGATCCACGTAGGCCCTGAAGTGGCGGCAATGCCGCATCAACAGAACGGCCATGGTTACGTCCGGGGGCACGGCCACATCCAGGGCGTTGGCACAGATCACGTGGAGATTGCGCGGCAGGTCCAGACCGATCCCGTCCAAAGCATGGGCCACCACCACCGGATTAACCTCTACGGCGTACACCCTCTCTGCCCGCTCCGCCATTCGACGCGCCAGCCGCAGATCCCCAGCACCTAGATCCAGAACCCTGTCCCCTCCGCCCACATCCCTCAGCACGGCCTCATACACCGTCTCGTCGTATGTGCTGAACCATCCCTCCCAGTCCGACAGCCCGTGACGACAGGCCCACGCCGAAAACCCCTTCTCGAACTGGGTCCGCGCCCCCTCGGCCGCTCGGTCCAGTCTGTCTGGAATCGCCACCGACCCTCTTGCAGCACCGGTCTAACGCCGGCTGCCAGTCTCCTTCAGGTTCTCGGCGATGACTTCAGCTTCGCGCAAGGTCATCGCCATCCGTGAACGCTTCCTCTGACCTCGGGCCTCTACCTCATCTGACTCCGGAGGCTGCGGCGACGGCCTTTCGTCTCTCGGCCTTTCACCAGGGCTGGATTCCGGACCAACAAACATTGCCAGCCCCACCCTTCTCTACCCAATCGACAAGCCGCTCTCAAGGCTGTCCATCATCCGAGAGACCTCGTGATTCCTTCGGAGATTCACGAGCCCCGAACCACGCTCGTCATTGCCCCGGGCCCCACCACGCACCCGCGTCAGACAGTTTCATCCTCCCCTGGAGTCCGCGCCCGCTCATGGTCCCCAGGGTGCTGCCTCAGGACCGGATCGCCCGGGCCGCTCCAGCTACGTCAGCGCCCGACACTGCCGTGGCTTTCCCCTAGTCCCGCTCGACATCCTCCCCCGAGGCCGATTTCTCCTTACGATGCTTCAGAATTGGCCAGCCAGCCCGCTCCATCGTCACGTACCAGAACCCAACCCATGCGATGGGGAAGAGAACCATGCTCGGTATCTTTCCCACGTTCCAGAACATCAGCTCGCTGGCGATCAGCGGCAGCAAGAAGATCAACACCCAACCCCAGAGCGGCATCCATTCAAAGGAGCGCTTCTCCTCTTGCTGTCCGGTGTATCCCGACTCAGATCCTACCTTACGCCCCCTACGCTTCGCCATGCCACCTCCTAGGTAGCAAGAGATCCCAGAGACTCAGGCCGTCGGCCCCCAGGCCCATAGGCCTCCAGGCCCATAGCCCCCCCGGGCCCACAGGCCCTTAGGCCGTCGGCAGAGGCTCCTCCGCCGTGCGGCAGGGCTCTTCGACACCCATCTTCTCCGCCACCAGGTCGACCGTGTCCTCGGCCATCAACCGGGCCGTGGTAACCTTCCCGCCCGTGATCGTGACGAACCCACCGAGACCATCCAGCTCCTCGTGGTCGAGCACAAAGTGTGCCCGGCTCACGTCCCGTCCCTTCTCCCCACCGGATAGATCCTCCGGTGGCTCGTACAGGGGCCGCACGCCGGCATAGCACCTCTGGATGCCCATCTCCTCAATCTTGGGCACCATCTCCATGCCCTCGGTGAGCACGATGTCAACCTCCCACTGCTCGATGGCGTAATCGTCTGGATCGTCGATCTCCTTCGACGTCGTGCCCAGCACGATAGTCGTGCCCACGGGCACGATGATGTCGCCGTCCGACGGATATCGGCAGCGGTTGATTACGCGAGTCACCGGCCGACTGTCCAGTACGATCATAGTGCCTGGACTCAACACCATCGGAATCTCAATGCCCGCCAGATTGCCCACCTGCTGCGTCCAGGGGCCACTGGCATTCACTACGTATTCCGCTCGCACCTCGTACTCTTTCCCCGTGTTCTGATCCTCGGCGATGACGCCGACGACCCGATCCCCCTCCACCACGATGTCGGTCACCCCGGTGAACAGGAAGACCTGGGAGCCCAACCCCTTTGCCGCGTTGACCGATCCGATGCAGAGATCCCACCCGTCGACGCTCCCATCGGGTACGGCCACAGCGGTCCGGACGTCTGGCGAAAGGGCCGGCTCCTCCTTCAGCGCATCCTCGCCAGAAAGCACCTCGTGCGGAATGCCGCAAGCCTCGCACCCCTCTATGAAGCGGGACAGGAATTCCTCGTCCTCATCGTTAAGCGTCACGAAGAACCCCCCGGTGTCCTCGATCGCCTGCGGCGCAATGCGCCGCAGGATCTGATTCTCCTCAATGCATTCGATGGCCGCCGGCTGATCCTTCACTGCGTACCGTCCACCGCTGTGCAAGAGCCCGTGGAAATTCCCCGTCGTCCCCTCCGACAGATTTCCACGCTCAAAGAGCACACAGTCTAGCCCACGCATCGCCAGGTCCCGAAGCACACTGCATCCTGTGATGCCGCCGCCTACTACAACTACTTGGGTCTCAAGCCTCTCCATGGTTTGTTCTCCTCTCGCCTTTGCCCAGGCTCCCCGTGACTCACTCCTGCTTCAGTTCGTCGATCAAGGGCGGAAGCACGTTTTCCCACTCATCCACTACGCCGATGTGAGCCGCCTTGAAGATCGGGGCATCCTCATCCTTGTTGATCGCCACAATCGTCTTCGCGGATCCCGCCCCGGACATATGCTGCGGCGCACCCGAGATGCCGATGGCGATGTAGAGCTGTGGCGCCACAATCTTCCCCGTCTGCCCCACCAGGTGAGAATGGGGCACCCATCCGCTGTCCGCAGCCGGCCTGGAGCCTCCCACGGCAGCGTCCAGCGCTCGAGCGAGCTCCTTCACCTGCTCGAAGTTCTTCTCTTCCCCCATACCCCGTCCGCCGCTGACGATGACGTCCGCGCGATCCAGGCTCGGCCCCTCGAAGGCTTCCTCCTGGACGATGGTGTCCACAATCGGGACCGCCACTGTCACACCGTCGAGATCGAAGGTAAGCTCACGCACATCCCCCTCACGCGACGCATCAGCCTCCATCGGCTCGAACGCCAGCGAGCGCATCGTAGCTAGCTGGATCGGCCCGCCGGCCGTCATCACCGCCATCGCCTTGCCGCCGTAGACGGGGCGCACCCATTGAATCGCCCCATCATCGACCTCAAATCCCGTACAGTCGGTTACAATCCCGGTCTCCAGGCGCCGCGCCAGTCGGGGCGCGACGTGGCCGCCGGATAGGTCTGTGTGCGGAAAGATGACGATGTCCGGAGAGACCTCCTCCACCGCCTTCTCGACTACCGCGAGAACGAGCTCGCCGTCGAGGGTCTCTAGCCGCGCGTGGTCGACGACCACAACCTCATCCGCCCCTCGTTCGATCAACGACGCCCCGTGCTCAGTGACGCTCGATCCTGTGAGCAGCGCCTGGACTCTCTCGCCCCCCAAAGCGTCAGCCAGATGTCGAGCCGCCGCCAGGGCCTCCAGGGCAGAGCTAGGTACGGCCTCGTTGGTAACAGCGCAGATAGTCAGAACACTCATAGTATCACCCCTGACCCTAGATTAGCTTCTCCTGCTTCAGATACTCGACCAGATTCTTGGCCTTCTCGGCCCCGGTCTCGCCCCCAATCAGCTCACACTCGACCTCTCGCTCCGGGATCCAGAGCTCGTCGATCCTGATCTGCACCGCTTCCAATCCCAGTTTTCGCACGTCGAGGCCAAGGTCCTCCGCCGACCAGACCGGGATCTCCGCTCTGCGCGCCGCCAACATACCCCGCACTGATGCGTAGCGGGGCACGTTGCTCTCGTCATTCGTCACCGTCGCCAGGAAAGGCGTCGCTGTCTCCAGAACCTGGTAGCCGACATCGACGGAGCGCTGCATCCGGACCTTTCCGTCCTCGGGCTCCACGTTGGCGATGATACTCGCGCAAGGAAGATCCAGCTCTTCGGCCAGGAAAGGCCCTACCAGACCCAGCTCTACGTCACCGGCCTGACGCCCGCACAGCACAAGATCGTAGTCGCCTACCTTGCGAATCGCCGCCGCGAGGACCTGTGCCTTTCCAAAGGCATCCGCCTCCCCAAAGGCCGGGTCTGTCACCCGAATGGCTTGATCGACACCCATCGCCAGCGCCTGGTGAAGGGACTCGACGGTATCCTCACCCCCGATGGTGATGACCGTCACTTTCCCGTCCGTCTTCTCCTTCAACTGTAATCCCACCTCAATCGCCACTTCATCATAGGCACTGATGACGAGTGGATGCGTCCCCCGCACTTGTTTCATCTCCTTGGCATCGATCTCAAAGAGATGAGGCGGGACCTCAGGATCGATGATCTGTTTCATGCAGACAATAGTATGCACTTCACACCTTACCCTTCCCTACTTATTCTTGGTTCTTATGCTGGTCTGGCGAGAGTCCCTGGGTACCCGGGAATCCGCCTCGGTCCTGGTCCATGGATTTGCTGCAATCGGTGACACTATTCTGACAACGGATCCCCCAGGCACCCAAGTAGCCCACCTAACCTATTCCTCTCTCACACGTTCCTAGATGATGGAAATGACTCCTATAGGCTCGGCGGCTCCTTGCGCTCTCCTTACTCAGAGACGGCGCAGGCGTACGGTCGACGATTGCTCGCCCGCGCCACCAGCCCCATATATGAGAGAACTAGGAGCCCGACAAGCTCTCCTAGTTCTCTCGTCTTCACTCACATCGGGGTCTTGATGATACCCGATGCCGACCGAGTCGTCTCGACCTAATCGTCTAGACCCAGTCGAAGGTGCGCTCCACGGCCTTCTTCCAGCCCTGGTAGAGCTCCTGACGGGTATCTTTCTCCATCTTCGGCTCCCAGCGCTTGTCGATGTTCCAGTTCTGGCGCAGGGACTCTACGTCGTCCCAGAAGCCGACGGCCAGCCCGGAGGCGTACGCCGAGCCCAGGGCCGTCGTCTCGGAGACCATCGGTCGGATGACCGGAACACCGAGAATGTCGGCCTGGAACTGCATGAGCAGCTCATTGTAGACCATGCCGCCGTCCACCTTGAGGGCCTCGAGCGGCACGCCCGAGTCCTTCTCCATCGCGTCCAGCACCTCGCGCGTCTGGTAGGCTGTCGCCTCCAGGGCGGCGCGGGCGATGTGGTACTTGTTGATGTAGCGGGTCATACCCACGATCACGCCGCGCGCATCGCTGCGCCAGTAGGGCGCGAAGAGGCCGGAGAAGGCCGGCACGAAGTAGATGCCGCCGCTGTCCTCGACCTTCTTCGCGAAGTCCTCGACGTGCTTGGAGAACTCAAAGAACTCCAGGTTGTCCCGCAGCCACTGGACCAGAGCGCCCGTGATAGCGATGGGCCCCTCCAGGGCGTAGACGGCATCAGCATCGCCCATCTTGTACGCCAGCGTGGTCAGGAGACCGCTCTCGCTGGGGACCGGCTCCGTGCCTGTGTTCAGCAGCATGAAGCAGCCCGTGCCGTACGTGTTCTTCGCCTCACCGGGGCTGTAGCACGTCTGCCCAACGAGCGCGCCCTGCTGATCGCCCAGCGCACCGGAAACGGGAATCTCGGCGCCGAAGGGGCCGTCCTTAGGTGTGTGACCGTAGACGTCCGGATCACTGGAGGGGCGGATCTCCGGCAGCATCTTGCGCGGAATCCCCATTGTGTCCAGAATCTCCTGGTCCCACTCCAGCGTCTCCAGGTTCATAAGCATGGTGCGGCTGGCGTTGGTAACGTCAGTGACGTGGGCGCCGCCATTGGGGCCGCCGGTCATGTTCCAGATCTCCCACGTGTCGATGTTGCCAAAGACGGCATCACCGCGCTCGGCCGCCGCGCGCAGGCCGTCGACGTTGTCGAGCAGCCATCTGATCTTGGGGCCGGAGAAGTAGGTGGCGAGGGGCAAACCGACCTTCGGTCGGAAGCGGTCCTGACCGCCGTCCTCCGCCAGGTCGTCGCAGATGTCCTTCGTCCGGGTGTCCTGCCAGACCAGGGCGTTGTGGTACGGCTCGCCCGTGTTCTTGTTCCAGACGACCGTGGTCTCGCGCTGGTTGGTCACACCGACGGAGGCGATTTCCTCCGCCTTGACGCCTGTCTTGTTGAGTGCTCCCTCGATCACGTCCTGCGTGCGGGCCCAGATCTCCATCGGGTCGTGCTCCACCCACCCAGGCTCGGGGTAGATCTGCTCGTGCTCCAACTGATGGGAGCCCACGACCTCACCGCCGTGCGAGAATATCATGAATCGAGTGCTGGTCGTGCCCTGATCAACTGCCGCTGCGTACTTCTTCTGTGCCATTGTGTTACTCTCCCTTGGTTCTCGATTGATCCGACTACGAAATGTCAGGTGACACTCTCGACACCACTCTCGACACCGCTTTCGAAACGCCGATCCCTACTCGCGGCCGCTGAACCACCCCGGGACTATGACGTCAAGCATCTACTCACGCTCCTTCTTCTCGCGGGCTACGTCAGCCATCGTCTTGATCAGAAGGTAGGAAGAGGTTGCACCAGGATCCTGGTGTCCGATACTCCGCTCGCCCAGATAGCTGGCGCGGCCCTTCTTGGCCAGCATGGGAATCGTCTCCTCCATCCCGTGCTTCGCCCCTGCCGCGGCAGCCTCCAGGGCCTCGGCCGTATCGGCCCCTTCGTCCAAGGATGCCTCCATGGCTTCGATGGCCGGCGTGATTGCATCCACCATGGTCTTGTCCCCGGGGCTTGCCTTCCCGCGCATCACCACGCCGTCAAGCGCCGAGCTGAGCGCGTCGTGCACGTCCTCGGCCTCCAACTCGTACTTGCCGGCGACGGCCATACCCGCCTGCATGAAAGCCGTCCCATAGAGCGGCCCACCTGCCCCGCCGACGCTGGAGACGAGCGCCATGCCCACCGTCTTGAGAATGGTCCCAGCGTCCTTGTCCTCCACCGACGAGATTTTCTGCAGCACGGCCTTAAACCCCCGGTTCATGTTGATACCGTGGTCGGCGTCACCAATGGCTGAATCGAGTTTGGTGAGGTACTTCTTGTTTTCTTCAATGACATCTGCCATGCGGTGAAGGCAGGTCAGGACATCCTCGGTTGTAATGGGCATCATATACCTTCTTCTGGCGTGAGTCTGATCGCCATCATTCGCGTGCTACCAAACGTCGACTACGCCGCCCGTTCCTGCCGAAGGCCCTGAAACGACCAGCGTGCATCACCAGCGAGTACTTGTTACATACCCCAGCGCACACCGATGGTCTTGACCGGAGCGTCCCACAGTTCCAGCATCTCGTCGTCCATCTTGAGCAGCGTAATGGAGACGCCCTGCATCTCCAGCGAGGTGATGTAGGGACCGATCAAGTTGCGGACGATCTCCAAGCCGTGGGCCTCGCAGATCTCGTGCAGCTTGCGGTAGACGATGGGCAACTCAATCGCCGGCGTGCCACCCATGCTGTTCACGAAAGCCAGCACCTTGTCGCCTTCTTCGAAGGGGGGGTCAACCAACTCCATCTCGACCCACTCCTCCTTGTCCATGTCCCATTCGCGGACGGTGCGGGTGTAGGCCTCGTCCTTGATGATTCCGGTAGCCAGCATCTCGGTGATCTCGTCGGCGGTCTCCAGCTCCATTCTCTTTCGCCCAGGCTCGCCGTGGATCCCGATGCCGATCTCCATCTCGTTCTCTTCGAGCTCGAACGTGGGCTCGCCAGCCGCTGGAACGGTGCACGGGGTTAGTGCCATGCCCTCGCTCCGACCATTGATGTTGACCTTGCGGCAGAGGTCGCCCAGTGCCTTCAGGTCGTAGCCCTTCTCCGCAGCGGCACCGACGATCTTCTCTGCCAGGACCGTCGTGCCAACACCGCGCCGGCCGGCCGTGTAGAGGCTGTCCTTGACGGCGACGTCGTCGTCGATCAGGATATTGAGGACATCGATGCCCTCGGCACGGGCCATGTCGGCCGCCATCTCGAAGTTCATCACGTCGCCGGTGTAGTTCTTGACGATGTAGAGCACGCCGGCCCCGCTGTCCGTCATCTTCGCCGCCTCCAGCATTTGGTCCGGTGTGGGCGAGGTGAAGACGGCACCAGGGCAGGCCGCGTCGAGCATGCCGACTCCCACCAGGCCGCCGTGCATAGGCTCGTGACCGCTGCCACCGCCGGAGATCACCGCCACCTTGCCATCAACAGGGGCGTCGGCGCGGTAGACGAAGTTCGGCTCGTAGTGAACCTTGATGATATCCGGGTAGGCCAGCGCCAGACCCTCGAGCTGCTCCACTACAACCTGTTCGGGATCATTGATCAGTTTCTTCATTATTGAGCTTGCTCCTCTCGCTTCTAAGCACAAGACAAGAGGGGGGAGGAGAAGCGATCCTCGCCCCCCTCTTGTGGACAAAGCGTATAAGCCCGTCTACTCCTTCGGCAGGAAGGGTGTTACCAACCAGTCGTAGGATAGGCAGCCGAATATGCCACCAATCACGGGAACAAGGACCGGTGGGATCAGCCAGTAGATGCCGCTGAAGAGGCCTTGTGTCCCGACCAGCGTGCCGAAGATGCGCGGAGCCAGGTCACGCGCCGGGTTGATGGAGTAGCCGCTGGGGCCACCCAAGGTCAGGCCGACCGTTACGACGACGAAGCCGACCAGTAGTCCGCCAAGGTTGGCGCCGATAGCGTTGTTCTTCGTATCGCCGCTGGCCAAGATGCCCCACAGCAGTACGGCAGTTCCGAAGAACTCCGCGATGGAGGCATTCAAGATTGAATAGGAACCCACCGGATCCATGCCCGCGCCGCCCCAGAAGGCGCTGCTAAAGACAGACCCCGGGCCGGTGCACCAGACGTTGGGCATGCCGGCCGCCTGCAGGCCTTCCATGTAGACCAGGAAGACGCCCAGGGCACCCAGGAAGGCCCCTATCAACTGGGCAATGACGTAGGGGACTACCTTGCCCCAGGAGAAGCGGCCACTGGCCGCCAGTCCGAAGGTGACTGCCGGGTTGAGATGCGCACCGGAGACCCCTGCAGTGACGTATACGGCGACCACCACGGCGAACCCCCATCCCCAGGCGATGGTGTTCCAGTTGTATGCAGGCGCCGCCAGCCTTGGCGCCAGGCCCACGTTGGCGACCACACCGTCGCCCATGAGGATCAGCAGGAAGGTTCCGAAAACCTCACCAATGAAAGGTCCCATCAAGCCATTCTTCTTCATCTTTGTACCAATCTCCTTGTGATAGCTATTCCTGATACCTGCAATTCGGGTGCGTAACGTTTCCATGAAGTGACCACATGTCCGAGCAACGGACGTCATCGCACTACCTATCTCTCAGCTAGCACCCCCTTTTCTCACTCACCGATCCCTCCACACGCCCACCCGCAGGCCAGGCATAGACACAAAAAAAGCACCTGCCCCGCAGCCGGGATCAGGTGCTTTTTAGCAACGCCCTATGTGCCAGGCAAGGAGAAACGACCAGAACCCCTTGCCACAAGTTGTGAGGCTAATCTTCCCCTGGAAGATGTCGGTCATGCAGATCCTTTGGAGCAATAGGATAAAGGCCTCGCCGGCACAGGAGGCGTGCCTGCCTACTAACAAGTCTACGCGCAAGGGCGCCCAATGTCAAGCCATTCGTAAAAAACGTTTCAAACTGAAACCTTTTCAGGCATGTGCGCGTTTCATAACGAAACATCACGTCCCCCATCAGCCGGGCCGGGCCTCCAGAACTCTGCCGCTTTCCGCTCGCTTGAAGGACTCGACGTCCAAGTCGTACGCCTTCATCTTCCGCCACAACGTCGTACGGCCGATGCCCAGCGCCTCCGCCATCTTCGAGACGTGTCCATCCAACGCCTGCCCCGCCCGGATGATCGCCTGTCTCTCCGCCTCCTGGAGCGTCAGCACCTGTCGCTTCTCCTCACCACCAATCACCGCCCGCCGCAGCTCCTGGGGTAGATGCTCCACCGTGATCTCCGAACCATCGGCCATGTGCATGGCCCACTCCAACACGTTCTCGAGCTCGCGGATGTTCCCGGGCCAGTGATACGACTGTAGAAGCGCCATGGCTCGCGGCGAAACCCGCACCGCCCTCCCTATCCGCTCCCCCAACTCGTCCATCAGGTGGGCGATGATAAGCAGGATGTCGTTGCCCCGCTCGCGAAGCGGAGGGATCGTCAGCGTCATAGCGCGCAATCGATAGAAGAAGTCCGCCCGAAAGCGCCCTTGCCGGACGTCGGCCGCCAGATCCGGATTGCTCGAAGTGGCGATGAACCTGACGTCGAGCGGGATTACTCGACTCCCGCCCAGGCGCGAGATCTCCCCTCTATCAATCACCCCCAGCAAACTTGCCTGGATATTCGGGGGCAGATGATCCACGTGATCGAAGAAAATCGTACCGCCGTCGGCCAGCTCCAGCTTTCCAGGCCGCCCCTCCTCCACACTCGGCGCGCGGCTCTCCTCATAACCGAACAGCTCTCCGCTCATCAACTCTCGGGGCACCGCCCCGCAGTCAAACGCAATGAACGGCCCATCGGCATAGTCGCTGGCGCTGTGGATCGCCTGAGCAAAGAACTCCTTGCCCGTGCCGCTCTCCCCCAGTAGCAGCACCGGCGAGCTGCACTTGGCGATCGTGCGCCCGTAGAAGAGGACGCGCCGCATCCCCACACTCTGGCCCAGAATGTCGTCGAACGTGAAATGGGCCTTGGCCCCGACCATACGGTGGACCAAGCGCTTCGCCTCCGCCGTGTGCTCCAGCGTCAGCACGAAACCCGATGACCGAGCTCCCTGTCGTAGCAGGTCGACCTGCAGCAGACAGGTACACGCCTCGTCATCTGAATCAAAGACGACCTCCCGCTCCTCCATGGGGCGCTGCTCGGCGATGGCCGTCGCCAGCTCGGCAGGAAGCTCTACGAGGGAATCAAAACGCCGCCCCATCGCCAGCCGGTGCGAGATCCCCAGCTTTTCGCCGGCACTGGCGTTGATGTGGGTGACCGTACCCTCGGCATCTAGAAAGACCATCCCCTTCCCCACAGCCTGGAGCGAGGCATTCAGCTCGCTCAGGTGCTTGTTTGCCTCGGCCAGGGATTGATCCGCCTGGAGCTGGTTCTCAATCGCTTTCGCCGCCGCCATCACGATCCCCACCGTGTGGGGGTGACTGTTCTCCTCCGGCGTCACGAGGCCGAGTACGCCCAGCATCTGACCTGTGCTCGCGTGCACCGGGGCCGCTGTACCCGTGAAGAATTGGAATACCTCAAAGTAGTGCTCCGCCCCCACAACCTGCACCGGGATCCCCTCGTTTAATGCCAGGGCCGCGGCATTCGTCCCGACCCGTCTCTCCCTGAGGCTCACGCCTCCCCGGAGGCCTATCCCCTCCAACCGCTCAAAGAGCGCACGGTCCCCAAGCCAATCGACCGTGCACAGCGTCTCATCCGCCAGGTAGAGCGCCATGCTCGACTCTCCTGAGAACTGGTAGATGTCCTCCATGAACGGCCGTGCCACGGCAATAAGGTCAAACGAAGCCTGCCGCCGACGCTCGAGTCCCTCCCCCTCGCTGTATGTGAGCTTGGGGGTCCCTTTCGGATCGAGATCCACCCCCAGACACGCACACCAGGATCGTGCGATCGCCGGGTCAAGTCGATACCGGGGCAAGTCCCCGGTTGAGGCAAACGAGGCCCAGGCGGCACGCAGCTCTGAGCGGTTGTAGGGGTAAGATGACGGTAGCATCGTCGCTCCGGAAGGTAGGTGGGGCCGACGAATGCCGACGACCCATTCCGAGCACCGCCAACAGTATACGCGTTGTGCGCCCACTGTCAAAGGGAGCAGGGCCGCCACGTTCCGGGGTGCCCCAGTCGGCCCCCACTTGCTTCCAGTGCAAGGCACCTAAGCGCGTGCCACCTTGGAGAGGTCGACCAGAAGAACAATATGCGACAGGTCGTGATCGGCCTCTTCGGGGCATCGACGGAGTCGGAGTTTCCCACGCCTAGCGCAAGAGACGCCGTTCTGCCTGGGGGTTAGTACTGCAACCTCACCTCTCGGTCAGGTGGAGCGGAACGTCACCCAAGACAGCAGACCACGGGCCCCAGTGGGAGATAGATGTCGAAAACTGCGTCCCAGTGGGTAGCCGAAGGGCCCTAGACGGACATCTGCGATTGTAGTATTGGGGCACGCGCCACAGCACTCTTGGGGCCGGCCCCGGGTGCCGCGGTCCTCCTCCGTCCCGCAAATCGTCAAAGCACAGCAATACGGGCACCGTCGGCAGCTCGACAGACGTAGATACTCGGGTTCAAGCCCGCTGCCGCCTCGTAGCAAGCGCCCACCCGCGCCGCGAAGTCATGGGCCTCGGCTTCCCGGACCAGCGCGACGGCACAGCCGCCGAATCCCGCCCCGGTCATTCGAGCGCCGTAACAGCCCGGGTGGCGGCGCGCACACCCAACCATACCGTTGAGTTCCTCACTCGACACCTCGAAGTCGTCGCGGAGGCTCTCGTGGCTCGCATCCAGCAAGCCTCCCAGACGCCTCACATGCCCTTCCTCCATCGCTTGGCACGCCTCAAGGGTGCGGGCATTCTCCGTCACCACGTGCCGAGCACGCCGCCGGACTGTGTCCCTAAGCTCCGGTGCCACCTCCTCGACCTTCTCAACGCCGACATCCCGCAGGGCCTCGACGCCGAAGTAGGCGGCCGCCGCTTCGCACTGCGCGCGCCGCTCATTGTAAGCGGAGTCGATGAGGCCCCGCCGGGTCCCCGTATCCATCACCACGACAACCGTCTCGTCGGGAAGTGGAACCGAGCGCGTCTCCAGCGAACGACAGTCAATGAGCACCGCATGTCCAACCTCTCCCATCGCGGAGATCATCTGATCCATGATGCCGCAGCGCACCCCAACCCACTCATTCTCCGCTCGCTGGCAGAGCTTGGCCATTTCCACCGGGTGCCAGGTGAGCCCCGAGGCCACGGCGAAGGCACGCGCTACGGCCAACTCCAAAGCCGCGGACGAGGAGAGCCCAGCCCCCCGCGGCACGTCTCCCGTCACCACGCCCTCCCATCCAACAACCTCATACCCAGCCTCTTGGAGGGCCCAGCCAACCCCCTTCAAGTACGCCGACCACCTCACGCCTGATCGGACCAACCGATCCAGACTGAACGCCGTGACGTCATCAAGATCGAGCGCTTGAACCACTACACGGCGGTCGTTCCGCGGTCTCAAGGCGATCCAGACCGCCCGGTCGATGGCCATCGGGAGCACAAAACCATCGTTGTAGTCGGTATGCTCGCCGATCAGATTCACGCGGCCCGGGGCACGGACGATACAGGCCGGTCCCGATCCAAATCGGGCCTCAAAGGCACCACTGACGTGAGATGAGAGATCCATGAGGAGAAGCTGCTAGCTCAGAACCAGCCAGTGACCATCCACATTGTGGACAGAGACTTTGGAACCGATCACGCCCGCACGGTCTCCCGCACCGGCATGAGTGCCGCAGCTGCCTTCGTCGGACGGAACCGTAAGCGCCGTGCCTCGTCCATCATGGGAGGGTGTCTCTTCACGACGAGAAACTACCCCCCCCCCGGGGCACGAAGAAACAGTCGAGTTCGGGACATGTCGGTACGACAGGGCTCTTGGGAAAAGCTCAAAGTCGTCGTATCAGCTCAGCCGCGTCCCTGACCGGCCCAGTCAGGCTGAACTTCGCCTGGACGAACCGCAGCCAACTCAGCCATACGTCGAGACCGCCTGATAGCCCGAAGCCGGCTGGCTTCCGTCTCTTGTCGAAGCCGCCTGCCGGGCCGGCCCTCCGACCCCATCCAATAGTAGATCGACGGAACCGTCGATCAATTCCGGGAGAGGCGCAGGGCGGTGCCCATGGTGCCACATCACGAGGCGCTGGAAGAAGAGCGAACGGATAACTGCCGCCAGATAGAGCGGATCCACGTCTGGATCAATCTCCCCCACGGCTTGCCCCTGGCGCACCTGCTTGGCCAGAAGATCGCGGAGTCCGTGTTCGGGTCCCACGTCACGACGGCTCATCATCGCTGTGAAGAGCTCGTGGGCCAACTGGGGCTCACAGAGCGGATCTTCGGCCACCAGGCGCAAGGCCAGTTTGATGCGCGCCACCGGACTTGATGGAGCCTCCTCCGGAGACGTTAGTACCGTCTCTAGTTGCTCCAACCGGTGAGCAGCCAACGCGGGAAGGATAGCCTCTTTCGTATCGAAGTAGTTGAAAAAAGTGCCCTTCGCCACGTCCGCGGCGTCCGTGATGTCCTTGACCGTGGTCGCGTCGTAGCCATTGTCGCCGAACAGGCGCAGCGCCGCCTCCATCAAGCCGAGGCGCGTCTCCTGTTTCTTGCGCTCTCGCCGGGATAGATGTCTACTCATGGTGAGAAATATGACCGGAGACCAAAGTTGACCACGGTCATATATTATAGGCGGGGGTAGTCGCTTGTCAACCAGACCTGATAATCCGGTACACCCAAGTGGTCACCGTCCTGAGTCCGGTGCGTAAGTCCGGTGCGTGAGTCCCGTGCGATGCATCTTGGTCCCCGTACCCTACTCTCAACGCATCGCGGCTTCTTATCCTGTTGGGCGCTCCCAATGCCGACCACGCCCTTGTGAGTCGGGAACCGCGACAGGTCGCTAGCCCACTCTGATTCGCCGCAGCGCCCACCTTGCGTGCTCGCGCACCAGCGGATCTTGATCGTCCGCAGCAGCCTCCAGCACCGGCACCCCCGCCGGGGCGCCCAGGTTACCCAGCGTCACCGCCGCGTTCCGTAGCAGACCGCCGCGTCCAGCGCGCCACAGGGGAGTCTCGCGGAACCGGGCTCGAAACCCATCCTCATCCAGGCCCATCACGTCAATCAGGTCAAGCACCGGGCGCGACGGGTGGAACACAGACGGATCCGCCAGGGACGCGAACCGTTGGTTCCACGGGCAGACCTCCTGGCAGATGTCACACCCGAAGACCCAGTCCTCGAACAGCGGACGCATCGCCTCAGGAATCCCGCCGCGGTGCTCGATAGTCAGGTACGAGATACAACGCCTGGCATCCAGCGCCCCCGGTGCCACCAGAGCGCCGGTTGGACACGCGTCCAAACACGCGGTGCACGTCCCGCAGCGCCCCCCCCGAAAGGGGTCATCCGCCGCCAGCGGCACGTCAAGGAGCAGCTCGCCGAGGAAGAAGTAGGAACCGATGTCCGGATGTATCAGGTTTGTGTTCTTCCCGAACCAGCCGAGCCCTGCTCTCTGCGCCAACGCCCTCTCCATCAGCGGTCCAAAATCGACGTAAGGCACGTAGGCCACGTCTCGTCCAACATGGTCTTCCAGCCATGCCGCCATTCGCCCCAGTCCGTCGAGCAGCACGTCGTGATAGTCCACGCCCCACGCATAGCGGGCGACCTTCCCTTGGGATTCCTCGTGCTCGTCGTGGTCTCCCGGATAGTAGTTCAGACCCACCACTACGATAGAGCGGATCCCCTGCATCATTACCCTCGGATCCGCTCGCTTCTTGAGAGCGTCGGGTCGGGACAGGTATCCCATCTCCGCGTGGTAGCCCTTCGCTAGCCACGCCTTGTACCGGGATAAATGGTCACTGGGCCCGGGATGCACAATCCCCGCCAGGTCAAAGCCCAACCGTCGAGCCTTCTCCTTCACAGCCTCCGTCAGCTCACTCATCACCTG
>Ga0180432_10004239_pt1 | contig 19816 bp, 18 predicted proteins | sample SS_ome_10_FD_132414 | JGI IMG/M metagenome (GOLD analysis project Ga0180432, IMG submission 132414) | Hypersaline lake sediment archaeal communities from the Salton Sea, California, USA - SS_1_MS_2 metaG | ecosystem: Environmental > Aquatic > Non-marine Saline and Alkaline > Hypersaline >...
CCGCGGTCGAGGCCATGGCCGGTGAGGGTTTGGTTCCCAAAGAGGCTGCCGACAAGCTGCGGTCCTCCGCCTGGAAGATAACCGACGAGGACGTCGAGGAGATCCTCAAGATCGAGGCGGTGACCCGCCACGACGTCATCGCCTTCTTGACCCATTTGGAAAGGCGCATGGGGCCGGATGCCCGCTACCTGCACATGGGGATGACCAGTTCCGACGTTCTGGACACCACCCTGGCGGTGCAGTTGAAACGGGCCGGCGATCTGCTACTCAAGGATCTCGACGAGTTGCAAAAAGCGGTGCGCGAGCAGGCTGAAAAACACAAGAACACTCCCATGGTGGGCCGCACCCACGGGATCCACGCCGAGCCCACCACCTTCGGGTTGGTCCTGGCAATCTGGTACCAGGAGTTGGGACGGCACCGGCAACGGCTGGAGGCGGCGCGGGAGCGCATCGCTGCGGGAAAATGCTCCGGGGCGGTGGGGACCTTTTCGCACCTGCCCTTGTCGGTGGAGGAGAACGTCTGCAAGCGGCTGGGACTAAACCCGGAGCCGGTCTCCAATCAGGTGGTGCAGCGCGACCGCCACGCCGAGTTTTTCTGCGTGCTGGCCAACCTGGGAGCCACAGTCGAGAAGATGGCGGTCAACATCCGTCACTTCCAGCGCACCGAAGTCCGCGAGGTCTCCGAATCCTTCAAGAAGGGCCAGCGGGGTTCCTCGGCCATGCCTCACAAGAAGAATCCCATCGGCACCGAAAACCTGACCGGCGTGGCCCGGCTGCTGCGCTCCTACGCCATGGCCGCCCTGGAGAACGTGGCCTTGTGGCACGAGCGCGACATCTCCCACAGCAGCGTCGAGCGGGTCATAGGCCCCGACGCCACCATCCTCTGCGACTACGCCCTGGCCCGAATGACCCGGATCGTATCCGGCATGGTGGTGGACGCCGAGCGGATGAAGCAGAACCTGGAGCTGACCGGCGGGCTGGTATACAGCCAAGGCGTGTTGCTGGCGCTGGTGCGCGCCGGGATGGAGCGCGAGAAGGCCTATGAAGTGGTCCAGAAGAAAGCCCTGGAATCCTGGGATACCAAGAAGCCGCTGAAAGACCTGCTGCTGGGTGACCAGCAGGTGGTGGAGAAGCTTGCCAAGGAAGGCATAGAGCGCTGCTTTGATCCCGCGGCGGTTCTGGCGCGGACTGACGAGATCTTCAGGCGCGCTTTCAAGTCGTGAATAAGATTGCAGTAATAGAGTCAATCTGGTAAAGGTGTTGCCATATGGCTCCCGGTGAAGAACAAAAAGGTGGTGAGAGCATCTCCGGCAACCTGGCGGTTTGCGCCTTCATTGAAAGATCTCATCTTTTCAAGGGATTGGAGAAGGAAGATCTGAAGGCCATTTACGAGGCCGGCAGGCTCGTCAAGTTCAGGGGGGGGGAGAAAGTAGTGCGAGAGGGGGATTCCGGAGACCAGATGTTCGTGATCATGACCGGATCGGTCCGGGTGGTCACCGGTCCCGAGATGACCCCGGTGGAGCTGGCTCAGCTCAAGCGCGGGGCGTTCTTCGGGGAGGTCTCGGTGCTGACCGGCAGGCCGCGCACCGCCACGGTCATGGCCATCGACGACGTGGAGCTGATCGCCTTCGGCAAGCCGGTCATGGAGCCGATCCTGCGCAAGTATCCGAGGGTGCGCAAGCTGATGCAGGTGGTGGTGGAGGGCCGGGTGCGAACCGCCATCGAGAAATCGAAAGGTCCGTCATGAGTACGAGGGCTCGCAGCGCTCTAGTCGGCGCGGTGCTGCTGTGCCTGTGTGCGGGGTTTTCGCTCCCCACCCGGGCCCAGGGTATCAAGATGTCGGGAAAATGGGCCTGCAAGCTGGGAGTCATCCGGCTTTATCAGAAGGGCAAGAAGGTCACCGGCAAGCTGATCTGGGCCAATAAAAAGACCTGTCCCTTCGAGCGCGGCGACCAGGTGCTCAAGGGCGTGCTGCTGGAAGACTCGCTGAGCGGGCAGTGGCGATACTGCCTCAAGGGCGGGGAGTGCCGGGGTGACAGGTGGGCGCCGGTGGTAATGCTGGTGGCGCGGGCCGGCAAGCTGCTTTCCGGGGCGGCGCATTTCAAGGCCACCGAGTGCGCGATCGGCGGTAAGGGCAAGGGCGACGGGGTGGTTATCCGCAAGCTCAAGCGCAAGCCCAAGCCGCCGGTGTCGAAGGATGCCGGCACCGAGGTTGCCGAAGTCGCACCGCAACCGGGAATGGTTGACGAAGACGGCCAGCCCCTGGAGGAAGAGGTCAAGCCGCAGGATCCCAAGGAGTTCGAAAAGAACGCCGGGACCTGGCGGGAGAACATGGAGCAGGCGGTGGCGCATATGGGCTCGGGTTTTTTCGAGCGGGCGCGGAAGAATTTCAAGAAGGCCACCGAACTGGATCCCACCCGGCCGGAGGCGTTCAACGGGATCGGGGTGACTTACTATGCCCGGGGGGATTACGAGGAGGCGCTGCGCTGGTACAAAAAAGCCCTGGAGGTGGATCCCAACTTCGGGGATGCTTACTACAATATGGCTTGTGTTTACTCGTTGATGAAGAAGAAGGCGCTGGCGTTTCGTTACTTACATATCGCTACCATGAACGGGTATGCGGAGTATCAGGCTATGGAGGCGGATGAGGATCTTAACAACCTTCGTGGGGATAAGCGATATAAGGAAATACTTAAGAAGATGAGGAAGAAGTAGGTTTCGCGCACGCGCACGTTTACGAAAACAGGGCTTTTACGAAGAGGGTGGGATCGAAGGGGCGGAGATCGTCTAGGTGTTCACCTATGCCGATGTAGTTTACCGGCAGGCCGAAGGTGTCGCAGATGCCGATTATTACGCCGCCTTTGGCGGTGCCGTCTAGCTTGGTCAATACGATACCAGTTACGTTCAGGGCTTTGTGGAATTGTTTGGCCTGGTTGATGGCGTTTTGTCCCGTCGTGGCGTCGAGGACCAGGATGACTTCGTGGGGGGCGCCTTCCATGGCTTTGTCGCAGACGCGGTGGACCTTCTTTAGCTCCTCGATCAGGTTTGCCTTGGTGTGCAGGCGGCCGGCGGTGTCGGCGATTACGATGTCGGCGTTCTGGCTGCGGGCGGCGCTGATGGCGTCGTAGACCACCGCGCCGGGGTCGCCGCCGGATTGGCCCGAGATTACCTGGGCGCCGGCGCGATCGCCCCAGATGGTCAGCTGCTCGTCGGCGGCGGCGCGGAAGGTGTCGGCGGCGGCCAGGACTACCTTCTTGCCGGACTGCTTGAATTTCATGGCCAGCTTGCCGATCGAGGTGGTTTTGCCGGTGCCGTTGACGCCGACCACCAGAATGACATGGGGCCTGTTGACCTCGCGGTCGATCGGGGCGGCCTTGATGGCCAGCATGGATTCGATTTTTTCCTTCAGGGCGGCCAGGAGCTTGGAGGGATCGGCGCGGTCTTTCTTGTCCAGTTCGTTCTGCAAAAAGTCGATCAGCTTCTGGGAGGTGCGGACGCCGATGTCGGCGGTGAAGAGGATCTCCTCGATCTCCTCGAGCTCGTCTTCGGAGAGCTTGGCGCGGCCGAACATGCGCGAGAGGCGGGTGACGAAGCCTTCGCGGGTTTTCTTTAAGCCCTGTTCCAGGGTAGTTGGCGGTGGAGCTGCGGGTTTGGGCTTGGGTTTTGGTTTGGGAGGTGGGGGCTTTTCCTCGGGCACGGGCTCGGGCTCGGGTTCGGCTGGCTTGGCTTCTCTGCGGGCTTGGGCTTTTTCCAGGAGTTCTTGCTGGATGTCGACCTTCTCTTCTTCTTCGACCTCTTCTTCTTCCTCCTCCTCTTCTTCTTCGGCCTTGCGTTTGGCTTCGGCCCACAGGCGGGCGGTGCGGGCGGCTTCGGCTTCGTCCTCTTTGTATTCGCCCAGGCGGCCCTTGGATGTGGAGAGTTTCTTGCGGACTGCGGCTACAACCAGCCACACGAAGAAAAGCACTACCAGAGAAAGGATGACTATGCCGACGATGTCGCCGGAATTCATGATAGCCTCAGCCGGCTTGCTCGATTACTTCGGGGATGTCCTTGAGTTGCACGGTGACCACGGTAGAGGCGCCCGGTTCCTCCATGGTGATCCCGTACAGCCGATCGGTGGTCTCCATGGTGCGCTTGTTGTGGGTGATTATTATGAACTGACTGGTCTTGCTCATCTCCCTGATCATGGAGTTGACCCGGTCGAGGTTGACGTCGTCGAGGGGGGCGTCCACCTCGTCCAACAGGCAGAAGGGGGTGGGTTTCACCAGAAAGATGGAGAACAGCAGCGATACGGCGGTCAGGGCCTTCTCACCGCCGGAGAGCAACTCCATGTTCTGCAGCTTCTTGCCCGGGGGCTGCGCGACGATTTCGACGCCGGCCTCCAGGACGTCCTGGTTCTCCTCCATGGCCAGGTAGGCTTTGCCGCCGGAGAACAGCCGGGGAAAGACCTGCTGGAACTTCTCGTTTATGGCTTCGAAGGCCTCGCGGAAGCGCTTGCGGCTGGTGCGGTTGATCTTCTGAATGACCTTCTGCAGCTTCTCCAGAGACTCGGTGAGATCCTGTGACTGGGTGGTAAGGAACTCGTAGCGTTCCACCAGCTCTTCGTAGGCTTCCTCGGCGTGCGGATTGACGTCGCCCATGCGCTCGATCCGGTCGCGGAGTTTTTCGGCTTTTTCCTGCTGGTCGGCGGTGGGGGAGGGCAGCAGGTGATAGGCCGACAGGCAGCTGACGATGTCTTCCTTGTGGTTGCGCCGCACGTCCTGGGCCAGGTGGATCATCTCCAGGTCGACCTCGCGGCACTCGGTGTGGGTGTCGGACAGCCGGTGGGAGGCCGATTCAAGCTCCTTACGGCATTCCTTGACCAGCTGTTCTTCCTCCTGGACCTCGGCCAACAGGCGCTCGTAGGCCTCCCGGCGGGAGGTCAGATCTTCCTGTTGTTTCTCGCGCGCAGTCAGCAGCGTGGAGATCTCCTGGCGGTTTTCCTCGATCTTCTGGCGGCTGGAGACCGCGTCGCGGTTGCCGGAGGTGAGCTCACCCTGCAGCCTTTCGAGGCGCTGCTCGGATTCGTCCCGGGTGCGCACCAGGTGCTCCAGGTTGCGCCGGGCCGACTCGCGGCGCTCGATGCTGGCGGCGGACTCGACCTTGAGGTCCATGACTTGCTGGGCCAGCGCCGCCAGCTGATTCTTCTCCTTCTCCTCCAGCGAACGCAGCCGCAGGATGCCCGACTCGACTTCGACCTGCCGGGCGCCGATGCTCTCCAGGGACGCCTTGCCTTGCTCCAGCTTGCTCATAACCCCGGTGATGTCGGTTCTCAGCGAATCCGCCAGGCTTCTGAGCTCTTCGAGGCGCCGGGTGGCGGACCCCAGCTGCTCGCTGGTGTGGGTGAGATCCTTCTGCTGGTCGATAATGCGGATCTCCTCCTCGTGAGAATTCTGTTTGAGGCCCTCGATGGCCGCGCCCAGCTCGGCCAGGCGGGCATCCAGCTTGCCCTGCTGGTCGGAGACCATGCGCTGCTCGGCTTCCAGGGCCACCAGCTTGTCGGCCAGCTCCTTCATTTCGCGCTTGTTCTGCAGCAGGTGGGTTCCGGGGCCCTCCAGGGAGCCCCCGCTCAGCGCCCCCTGGGGCTCGAGGACGTCACCCTCCAGGGTGACCAGGGTGGCCTCGTGGCCGTTGGCCGACCAAATGGACATAGCAGTGGGAAGGTCTTCGACCACCACCACGTCGCCCAGCAGGTACTTTACAACCGAGTCGTACTCTTGCTGGTACTCGAGCAGCTTGCGCATTGGGCCGATCACCCCCGGACCCTCCACCTTGGAGATGTCTGGCGGGTACGACCGGGTCCGCAGGGCCATGGGTATGAAGGAGGAACGCCCCTCTGACTCGCGCTTGAGGTAGTCGATGGCCTGGACGCCGGCAGTCTGGGACTGGACCACCACGCTCTGCAGCCGGTCGCCCAGCACCGCCTGTACGGCGGTTTCGTACTGGGGCGGAGCATCGAGAATGTCAGCCACCAGCCCCACTACCTGGTTGTCTTCCTGCTGGTCCTGGGCTTTCTGCATTACCCAGCGCACTCCGCTGAGGCAACCTTCGTAGTTGCGCTCGATCTCCTGCAGCGACTTCAGGCGGGAGCGTTTGTTGCCGGTCTCCTCGCGCAGCGCGGCTCCCCGGGCCGAATTGGACTTGGCCTGGGCCTCCAGCTCGGCCAAGGTGTTCTCGTTGACCTCGCGCTTCTGGGCCAGATCGAGATGCAGTTGGCGCGAGCGGTTGAGGCTTTCGGTCTGCCGCTGCTTTCTGGCGGTGAGCTCTTCGTGGGTCTTCTGCAGGGTATCGCGTTCGGCCTCGCATTCTTTCAAGCGGACCTGCAAGTCCTCGGATCGCTGGCTCAGGTTGGATATCCGGCTGCGCCATTCGCCGGCTTGCTCGCCCAGATCGATCTGCGATTGGCGCAGCCCCTCGAGCTCGATCTGCAGCTCGTCCACCCGGTTGGCCTGGGCCCGGTGGGCCGACTCGCGATCCGCGAGCCTCTGGGACGCCAACTGCGCGGATCCGTCCAGGTCGGTGAGCTCGGCGTTGTGCTTTTCGATCTGCTCGCAAACGGAGGTGGTTTCGGCCCGCAGTTTTTCGATTTCTTCCGCGGATTGAGTTCCCCGCTTGGTGAGCGAGTCGACCTCGCGGGTGAGGAACTCGATGTCCTTTTCGTTGAGCTTGATCTGGTTGTCGGTTGACAGCAGGGCTTCCTGCAGGCCTGAGATCTGGTGGTCATCGTCCAGCAGCCGGGTGCGGCGCTGCTCCACCGACGACTCCATCTTGGCCAGCGTGCCCTGTAGCTCGTGCTCCTTGGCCGAGAGGTTTTTCGAAAGCAGGTTGAGGTGGTTCTTTTTGGCCTGCAGCTCCAGCTGGCGGTGGGCGGCGATGTGCAGCTCGATATCCCGCAACTGCTTGCGCAGCTTGTTGTAGCGGGCAGCCTTGCGCGCCTGGCGCTTCAGGGAGTCGATGTTGCGCTTGATCTCGGCGATGACGTCGCTGACTCGCAGCAGGTTCTGCCGGGTGGCCTCCATCTTCCGTTCGGCGATCCGCTTGCGGGCCTTGTATTTGCTTACCCCGGCGGCTTCTTCGATCAGCGCGCGCCGTTCCAGCGGCTTCTGGCTGACCAGCACGCCGATCTGGCCCTGACTGATGATCGAGTAGGCGCGGGTACCCACCCCGGTGCCCATGAATAGCTCCTGGACGTCCATCAGGCGGCAGGGTGTTTTGTTGATGGAGTATTCGCTTTCTCCGGAGCGGAACAAGCGGCGGCCGACCACAATCTCGGCGTAGGAAGCATACTCCGGCGGTACGTTGCGCCCGTCGTTTTCCAGGGTCATGCGGACTTCGGCCATGCCCATGGGCGGCTTGTGCTCCGAACCGGCGAATATGATGTCTTCCATGTTTTTGCCGCGAAGCCGCCGGGCGCTTTGCTCGCCCATAACCCAGCGGACCGCATCGACGATGTTGCTTTTGCCGCAGCCGTTGGGGCCGACGATACCGCTGATTCCGTCGTCGATGCGCAACAACGCCCGGTCGGCGAAAGACTTGAAACCCACTATGTCGAGGCGCCGGATCTTCAATTATTCACCCGATGAATGTAATGCAACGTATGATAACGTAACGCCACAACTTGATGCGTACTCCCTTGAACATCAAGCAGATCAACCTGGTGAACTTGTATCATGCTGAAAGTAGGGTGTAAAGGAAAAAAGCCCGGGTGGGCTGAGGTGGGACTATGTCCTACCCGGTGTCCCGCGGCTGGTCGACCTGGAAAATCTCGGCAAACCTGGGATCGGAGCGCAGCTTGTCGAACATGCGGTCGTCCGAGAGCCAGTCGCGTACCCGGGAGGGCCCGATGATAAAAGCCCGGTGCAAGTGTTCAAACGCCTGGTCGGACCTGCCCCGGTCGGTGCAGATGGCCGCCAAGTTATAGTGAGCATGCAAGTTTTCGGGATCGCGCGAGAGCACTTTGGTAAGGATGTCCTCGGACTCATCGTAGAAACCCGCCTGGATGTAGGCCATTCCCATATCGATCTGGATTTCCAAGTCCTGGGGGTACTGCTCGCAGGCCACCCGCAGGTGCCGGATGGCGTCGTGGATATTGCCCCGTTCCATCAGCAGCACGCCCAACTCGCGGTTGACGGCCGGATCGCTGCTATCCACCTCCAGCGCCGCCCGCAGGGAATCTTCGGCCTCGCGGCTCTCTCCCCGGTCGGCGTAGGTGGAACCCAGCTGCAGCAGGGCGTCCACCTGCTCTGGATCCAGGTTCAGGGAGGCGTGCAGCTCGGATACGGCCAGATTCGAGCCATAGCGGGAAAGGAACACGCCCAGGTGGTAGCGGGTGGCCGCTTCGTCCGGCGCCAGCCGGACCGCCTCGAGCAAATCGGACAGCGCTTCCAGCAAGCGTCCCTGCTCCAGGTAAACGCTGGCCCGGTTGATGCGCGGGAACGGCGAGCGGTGATCCAGCTCGATGGCCCGGTTGAACTCCTTGACCGCCTCCTCGAGCCAACCGCGGTCGGCCAGCTCGATACCCCGCTGGTTGAACCCGTCCGCCCCAAACCGGTTTTGCGATCCCTTTTCCATGCCTGCCCCGATACTATCCCCATGCTCCAATCCGGTCAAGAGCACACTTTATACGCGCCCGCGTCCGCGTCCGGGTTGAAGCTGCCCGCTTTTGAGTGTTACATTCCCCCCTTAATGAAACTCCCCGGCCTAGGTATCCCCGCCGGTTCCTTTCCCGCAGTCACCCGCTGGACCCGGGTGGGTCTGGACGTTCTGGTGGTGTTCAACGTAATAGCTCAGGTGTTGATGATCGGGGTGCTTTTGTTGGGCAGACAGGGAGTCTCCGTCGTGCCCCTGGCCGGCGGATCGGCAGTGGCGTTGTTTCTGTTGGTGTTTTTCTACGCCCGCTGGTTGTTCCCGGGCCTGAAAACCCGCTACCTGCTGGCGGTGGTGTTGCTGAAAGAACTGGGCGTAGTAATCATGGTGGGTTTTGCCGTCGGGGTGGTTTTGCTGATACGCTTGATTTTCAGCTGACCCGGGAGGCATTGATGAAAAGATTATACTGGCCTTGTGCGGGACTGGCGGTCCTTACCCTGTTTTTCATGGCCTGCGCATCGAACCAGGCATACGCCCAGGAGGGCAAGCCGGCGCGGCCGGACGAGTGGGCCCAGCCGGTCTCCATGTCCGGCCTGCCCAACCTCCACAAGGTTTCCGACAGCCTCTACCGCGGCGCCCAGCCGGAGCCTGAAGGATTCAAGAACCTCAAGGCCATGGGCGTCAAGACGGTAGTCAACCTGCGCTCGATGCACTCAGACGAGGACGAGATGGAAGAGGCCGGCATGACCGGCAAGCTAGACTACGTGCACATCAAGATCAACACCTTCCGCCCCAAGGAGGACCACGTGGTGCGCTTCCTGCGGGTCATGGCCGATCCCAAGCGCCACCCGGTGTTCGTCCATTGCAAGCACGGCGCCGACCGCACCGGCACCATGGCGGCCTTCTACCGGATCATCTTCCAGGGCTGGTCCAAGCAGCAGGCCCTGGAAGAGATGACCCAGGGCGGTTACGGCTTCCATTCCGTCTGGAAGAACTTGCTGGAACTGATCCGTAAATCGGACATAGAGAAGATCAAAAAAGCTGCGGGTATCGACTCAGGAGGATGACATGAGAAAGTTTATAATTTGTCTGTTCCTGCTGTTTGGAGTCCAGCTGGTCTCCGGCTGCGCCTGGTTCAAGCGCCTGGTGGAGGGGACCGAGACGCTGGAAGGCAAGAAGGTCACCGCCCTGCGCCTGGCCGCGGCGGACGGCAGCGCCGAGGTCTGCGCCGGGGCGCCGATCCAGCTGCAGGTCACCGCCGACATCGAGGGGCAGGAGCAGCCCATGACCACCTGGGCCTACGGCCCCGGCGGCAAGACCGAAAAGAAGGGCCACCTGGCCTTCGAGGGTTTTCAGTTCTCCTCCAACTTCGGCTCGGTCAAGGCCGATGACGGCACCCTGGTGGTTCCCAACACCGGTCTGGAGCTTCTGGGCCAGACCGCCGACGTCCAGGTCGCCTCCGAACACGCCCCGGGAGTAACCGGGCAGTGTAGCCTGGCCATTCACTTCGGTTGCGGCGTGGTGCTCAACTTCAGCGGAGCGCCGGGCCAGCCCGGCGCGGTAGGCAACCCGGGGCAGTCCGGGGCCAGCGGGCGCAGCGAATCCAGCTCGGGTTCCTACGCGCGGCCGGGCGGCCACGGCCAGAACGGCACCGACGGCGGCCACGGCGGCCGCGGGGGCGCCGGAAGCAACGGGCCCAGCCTGATCGTCGATTTGGCCAAGATCCAGGCCGGTGAAACCGAACTGGTCCTGGTGCAAGTTACCAACCAGTCGGCCGGCAACCAGACCCGCACCGCACTGGTGGATCCCGCCCGGGGCGGTAAGGTGACCGTGCTGGCCAACGGAGGCGCCGGCGGAGCCGGCGGCTCCGGCGGCGTCGGCGGCCGCGGCGGCCACGGCGGCACCGGTCTGCCGGCGGGCAACAGCGGCGACGGCGGCAACGGCGGCAACGGCGGCGACGGCGGCGACGGCGGCAACGGCGGAACCGTCACGCTGCGCTACGACGCCAACCACGGTGATCTGATCGAGTACATCGAGGTGCAGAACGGCGGCGGCGCCGCGGGCGGCGCGGGCAGCGCCGGCCCCGGCGGCAGCGGGCCCCCGGCGTTTTCCGGCGCCCGGCAGGGCCGCAGCGGTCAGGTCGGCCAGCAAGGCCACCGGGGACGCCCGGGCGGCGGCGGACCGCCGGTCACTCCCCAGCCCACTCCGCGCGACCAGATGTTCCCCGACGCCAGCGGCCTGAACTTCATCTGATATGGGCCGATCCCTGCATCGACTGGTTCCGGCATCTGTGTGCCTGCTGTTTTTAGCCTGCGTCACTCCGCTGATGCATCCCCTGCGGGCCGGAAACGGGTTCGTGGCCGAGGCCGCCACCAGCTTCCAGTTCGGCCACGGCCGCCACGGCTCTTGCGACAACTTCCAGGGCTGTGTCGACGGCCACGGAGGCGCGTTCGGCTGGAACATGCTCCAGCTGTCCGGGGGGTACTCCTGGTTGTTCTGGGAGCACTTCGGGGTGATGGCCGGCCTGTACTTTCCCGGCTGGGAGAATCTGAAGGATGGGGACTGGACCGGCACAATGGGTATGTGGAGTTTCTTAACTCTGCAGGGGGACTACGCCTCCATCGGGGTGGGCCCCGAGGTGGGTGTAGGCGGCTGGGCGCTGACCGCCGGCACCGAGCTGCAACTGTGGGGCGAGGACGCCTTCTGGATGCCGCGCATCGGCGGGTACGGCCGCATCTTCTGGCCCTACGAGTATGATCACCCGGCACCCGACTCCACCCGAGACGTGCGGGTGCGCACCTGGGAGATAGGCGGCCGCCTGCGCATCGGCCCGTTCTATGTCCAGTACACTTACTATACCCAGGTGGAGGGGGTGATGTACTGGGAGGTGTACGAGACCGCCGGCTACTCTCAGGGCATGCACATAATCTCGATCGGCGGATCGGTCAGCGCCGATATTGTCAGATCACAAAATTGGAAGTGACTGCTAAGCGGTCGTGTCAGTCTTCTCGGGGGAGCCCCGCCCCAGCATCGTGTTGATGGTCTTGAAAGTTTCTTCGGCTTTCTGACGAATCTGGGTCTGAAGCTCGAAGCCCTTCATCAGGACCTTGGTGAACCGGGGGTCGGACATGATCTTCGACACGGTGGGGTGGGACATGATCTTCATGGCGTGGTCCATCGCCGTTTTCTTGATGTTCTCCAGCATATCCTTGTACTCCTTTGTTAAACGTTTGTCGAAATATATAACACATTGCGTCATTGGATCAAGGGTAAAGTAGTGTTATGATCCCACTGCCATGAAATACAAGTGTATTTTTATCGTGGTGCTGGTGTTTGCCGGCTGCGCCGAGGACAAGAAGCCCCACCAGGACATGTTCGCGGCGATCCTTTCGCACTTGATGGCCGAGTACAAAACCACCGACGGCAACTGGGCCGAAGACTTCGGCGACGGCAGCTTCTACGGCCAGACGTTTATGATTCCCTGGGGAGTGGAGAAGCGCCGCGCCGAGTATCTCGAGCTGGGCTTTCTTACCACCGGGTTCGTGAACGATCTGATCAACCAGTGGAAAGACGAACCGCTCTTGTACCTGGACGTCGGCGACGATATCCTCATGGGCAACCTGGGATTCTACTCCGCCTACGAGGAGTACGACGCGGCCTGCGATCTGCTGGTCGAACATGGCTCGGGCTGCACGCTGCGCAAGGACCGCCTTAAGGAGAACATCGACTGGTCGGTGGCCCGCTGGAACGAGACCATCGCCTCATTCGGCAACTACATCCCCGACATGGACATCTACGCCATCTACACCTACGGCAACACCGTGGTGACCGCGTTGTTCGCCGTGCTCAACGAGGAGTACGCCCGGGTGTTCCCGGGCGGGGGCGCCGCCCACCTGGACACCGCCGAGCTGCTGGTCGAGGATATCCATCAGAAGGTCTGGGACCAGGATCTTCAGGCCTACCGCTACAAGCCCGAGGTCACCAAGCTGCACCTTTATCCCAACATCATCATGATGGTTCTGTACGGCCGGCTGTATCAGCTCACCGGCGAGCAGGAGTACCTGGGAAGAAGCCAGCTGCTCTTCGATTCCATCCAGCCCCTCAAGGACCACCAGCGCGGCGGGTATCACTCGCCATACAGCATGGAGGTCATGGGCGCGCAGACCGACGATTACAAGACCCTCTCCTCCAGCTGCTACACCACCCTGGCGATGATGACCCTGTACGAAAACACCGGCGACCAGAAGTACCTGGACGAAGCCGGGGAGGTGCTCGACTTCATCGAGAACCACCTGTACACCGACGGCAAGGCCCTGCACCACTGGATGGACGGCGAGATGGCCAAGCCCGAGCACCTGGAGTACTACTGCACCGGCTGCAACCTGCAGCTCTTGTTCACCATCCATTACTTCTGGAACCTGTTGTGACCGCGCTCACAGCTTTAGAATCCAACCGCTGCCCATAGTGACGGTCATTGGGACAACCATTGTTGGAGGGAGCATGAGAAATTCTATTACCGGATTGATGGTCCTGATGATTTCTTTGGCGATATCTTCCTGCGGGGACGACGGGGACGGCCGGGGTCCCTGCGATGACTTCAACTGGCGCAACCCGACCGCCGACCAGATCGTCTGCCCCTTTACCGAAAACTGCGTATGTCCCGACACCGAAGTCTGCTGTGTGACCGTCGAGCAGGAACAGTTCTCCGGCGCCTCCTGCACGCCGCTGGCTTCCTGCTCCGGCCTGGCCTTCACCTGCGACGGACCCGAGGACTGCCAGACCGGGGAAGTCTGCTGCGCGGTGCTGACCACCGGCGGTGGATCCTCATGCATGGATTCCATTGACTGCTCCGGCCTGGACGAGGTGGTCTTGTGCCGTGCAGACGAAGACTGCAACCTGCAGAACTGCCTGCCGGCCGAGCCGGATTCCTACTTCGAGGGTGTTGCCGGGTACTGCGACTAGAGGTTAGTGACCTGGAAGCGGCATCTGGGGGCGCCCTCGGGGATGCGCTCCAGGATGGTCAGCTTGCCACCCAGCGATTTCACCAGTTCTTCTTCGAAATTCATGACCGCATAGCACAGTTCGGTGTCCTGCTTGTCGGACAGGTCGTAGGGGCACTCCATGAACGAGAAGATCAGTTCGCCGTCGCCCTCTTTCTCCACGGTCATGATGGGTTCGAAGAACTTCTTCATGGTCTGGGTGGACAGGTCCACCGCGTCGCGCCCCTCGTCCAGGTGCGCGGCCTTGGCACTCGCCCCCAGAAACCGGCCGAGCATGGCGTGCAGGTTCTTCACCATCTGGCACCCCAGCGGATGCCGCGATGTGAACTTGAGCAGGTTGCCGTAGTAGTTCTGGATGTCCATCATCATGCCGTTGGGCAGGAAGCTGAACAGCATTTCCATCTTGGCCATGAGATCACCCCCTTGGTATTTCAAATCTCTACCCCATCTGTCGCCGGGAGGTCAACTTGACAAATCCGGCACAAACAAGCCAAAGTCCTCAATGGGCCTCTGAAAAGAGGGGGAGCCATGAAATTCGCGTCAGTGCTGGCGGTTTTTCTGATAGCCGCCTGCTCCACCGACGAGCATCCGTCCGGGGACGGAGGTACCGACGGCGGCGTCGCCGGGATCGACGAGAACTACTGCATCGGGCACGGAGTAAAACGAGCCCTGGTGGAAGACACCCGGGGTTTTTGCCTTACATTCGAAGAGGTGGACGATTCGTGCGAGACCGTCGAAGACTGCATCGGGTACCGCATACCGGTTCCCTGGCAGTGCTGCTCAGCCGATCCCAACGCCAAAATGTTGGACTGCGCCTTTGCCAATCGGAACTCCTTTCCCGCTTGCCCGGAGTGCACCGCGGACGAGGCCTGCCGAAAGGCGCCCCGGGCCTGCCGGGAAGGCCGCTGCGTGGCCGATCTGCCCGATGACGCCTGCAACACGGACTACGATTGCACCTTGATAGAAACCGGCTGCGCCTGCGCGCCCGCGTCCAATTCGGTGGTTGACTACCAGCCGGCATACGGGATGGATTGCACCGGCCTGAGGGCTTGCCCGCAACCGGAGTCGGCCTACTCGATGTGCGTCGATGGCCGCTGCTATCTTGTCGGGCCGTTCATGAACTATGCCATGGAAAAGTTCTGCACTCTCTGCGGCAATCCTGATGATCCCGAATCGTGCTCCGAGTCGGTAAGTACGATGGAGTATGAGGATGTGGCCAAGTTCTGGCCCATGTATCAGGCGATCCTGCTGACGAATAATTGCTGGGCCTTCTTTGAAGGTCCGGGGAAGAATGTGTTCTATTGCCTGTCCGTGCTGTGTCCTTAACCGAGCGGGAGGGGAAGCATGAACATTGTCCGATGGATCATGATGGGGTGGCTGGCGATCTTTTTACTCGGCTGCAGTTCGTCAAAGAAGGAGGGCGAGGCCTGCGAGCGTGACTCCCAGTGCGATGGATTGATGGTGTGCTACAAGGAATCGTCCAAGGACGAAATCGGCAAGTGCATGAAAGCCGCCCAGGCCCGCGCGCTGTACGAGAAGAAGAAAGAAGAGAAGTAGTCAGCTGCCAAGGTCTTCGCGGGTGACGGCGTAGAGCAGCTGATCGATGACCTGCCCATCCTTGTAGGCGGCACGGCGCAGGCGACTCTCCAGAACATAGCCGGATTTCTCCAGAACGCGGAACGAGCCCGGGTTCCATTCGTAGGGCATGGCGTAGTTGTCCGCATGCCGGGTGATCGATTCCGCGTCGGACTCCCGCCATGAGCGGACCACGCATTTGCTGAGCCGGATTTTCATGTAGGTGTTTTATATCCTAAATATATGGAAGAAGCCACGAAGAGCGTGTAGGGTATTGCGGTTGTCCAGTCACGACGTGGGGAGGAAGTTTGTCATGAATAGACGCTCGTGGGCGATAATGCTCAGCGTAGTTGCGCTGGTAGTCGGCGCGGCGCTTAGCGTTCTGGGCGTGTTTTTGCCCTGGATGGAAATGGTGCACCTTTCCCGATCCGGGTTGCGAGGTGACGGTTATCTGGTCCTGGTCGGCGGCGGAATCGGCATCCTGTCCCGGCATAGGACTGTATCTGTGCATGCTAGGCGGATTGCTGTTGATCTTGACGGGCCTGGTTGTATGTTGCATCCATAAGGAAACAGGGGAAGCGGAGACAACGGGGGACGAAGCTTGAAAACCTTCGACGACTTGCTGCAGCAGACCATCAACACCGCCCACGACCTGTGGCTGCGCGGCTGGGCGGAGCGCAACGCCGGTAACATCAGCGTGCACCTGACCGAAACCCAGCTGGGTCCCCGGTTTGCCGAAAACACCGACTGGTGCGACGCAGGAGTAGCCGTACCCGACCTCGCCGGCCAGCACTTCCTGTTCACCGGCTCCGGCCAGCACATGCGCAACGTGGAACGCGACCCCCAGGGCACTCTGGGGGTGATCGAGCTGGACGAGAAGGGCTCGCGCTACCGCACAGTTTGGGGCTTCTCCCGCGGCTGCGTCCCGGCCAGCGAGCTCCCAGCCCACCTGCGCATCCACGCCACCCGCAAGGCCGACCGCGCGGTAGTTCACACCCACCCCACCAACATCATCGCCCTGACCTGCATCCTGGACCTCGACGCTGCCTCCCTGACCCGTCTGCTGTGGGAGATGCACCCCGAGTGCCTGGTGGTCTTCCCCGACGGCTGCGGGTTCATTGAGTTCGAAATCCCCGGCGGCGACGAACTGGCCAAGGCCACCGCCGAAGCCTTGAAGACCCGCCGCATGACCGTATGGCAGCACCACGGCATAGTAGCCGCCGGCCCCGAACTGGACACCGCCTTCGGTCTGATCGACACCGCCGAAAAAGCCGCTGAAATCTACCTGAAGGCGGCTTCACTGGGCCCGCTCAAGAACAAGCTTTCCACCGCCCAGCTGAAGGCCCTGGCGAAGAACTTCAACCTGAAGATCGATTGGGCAAAATTATAGCGGTTTTTAAGGTCAGCGGGGTTTTAGGCAGGTGCCGGGGGCGTCGTCTTCCAGGTACTGGTAGTAGCGGGCCATCCAGTAGGTGATCAGGTAGTCGACTCCCGAGTACACGAAGTTATCGACGCCCTGGTTGTAAAGCTTCCAGGGATTGCGCTCCCACATGAATGTGCTGGGGACCCGGTCGGCGACGTCGATGGCTATCGAGGAGAGGCCCTCGCAGTCGGGGTCTTCGGGGTAGGTGCCGGAGTTGTCCACCGGGCGGTCCAGGTTGGGGGCGGTGGGGAACTGCCTCAGCTGGTCGAGGTGGGTCTGGACGGCGCCGCTGACGCCGTCGGAGGAGTGGGCCTGCGAGGCGTACATGAAGGCGAAGAAGACGTTCTTGTGATCCTGCACCTCGGCCCACAGCCGGTCCCTCAGCACCTCGGTCTGGACGCGGGCCTTGCGCTGCGGGTCGGTTTCGTTCTTGGCCCACAAAAAGCCGGGCAGGAAGGCTATATTGAGGCCGTGGTAGCTGTCGCCGCAGTTGTTGGAGTTGATCCAGCCCGACGCCAGGCCGTGCAGCTCCTCGAAGGCCTCCTCGTAGTGGGCAAGAATGGCCGCCCGGCGCTGCGCGTAGGCGGGGACGCCCTCGGTGACCTGCAGGGCGACCGATATCATTCCGCCTAGCTGGACGGCCTGGCTGCGCAGGTAGAAGTTGGGAACCCAGCTCAGTCCCTGGATCTGGTGGAGGTACTTCATGGGATCGGGCCAGAACTGGAGGAAGCCGTCATCGACGAAGTCGAAGGGGTTGAGCTGGATGTCCAGGTGGGGCAGACCGTCTTCGGTCTCGTCGTCGGTATAGACCACGTATTGAACCTCGATGTCCGTCGGCACGGGCACCGCGCCGATCTTGACTATGAAGGTCCTGGTTTCCAGCTTGATCAGCTGTTCGATGAACTCGACCACGTCCTCTCGGATTATCTCGCGGATCTCCTCGTCGTCGGTCGCCTGGTAGGCCAAAGACATTCCGAACATCACGCCCTGGTACTGGTCGCGGCTGGTGTTGCCCCGCCAGTGCCAGGTCTCGCCTTCGAAGGGCACGTCGAAGTGGAACTCGGGATCGTCGGGATCGAAGATGTCCAGCACCTTCTGGGGGGCGTCGGAGGGTACCGCGTAGCGGGCCAGGTAGCCGGGATCGCCCGAGATGTTCCACCAGCGGTGCAGGGTCCGCACGGTTCTGGCGATCTGCTCCTTGGCGTCCGGTGCTCCGGTTATCATGTAGCGCAGCGCCTCGGCGCCCAGGTAGATCCCGGTCCAGATGGGCGAGTCGCGGGTGCCGGCGTACATGTTGACGTTGGCGAGGGTGGAGTCGGTAAACAGCACCCGCATGACGCCGCCCTCGGGCATCAGCCGCTCGCGCAGCCAGGAGGTGTACCGCCGCGCCCGGTTGTGCATGTGCCCGTCCCCGTCCTCGATCACGTCCAGAAAGCTCTGCGACCCCTCGTCCCACAACCCGCAGTCACCCGGCCCCTCGATCGGCAGCAGGCAAGTGTCCAGGCAGGTCGGCTCATCTTCGTCTCCCGCCGCATCTCCGCCCGCGCCGTCCGGGGCAGTGTCTCCACCAACGTCACCACCAGCATCGCCACCGTCATCCCCCGGTCCAATATCGGCCGCGTCACTTCCCACCGCATCACCGTCAAGAATCAGACCTGCGTCGTCGCCACCGGTGCTCCCATCGTCCGCGGTCCCCGCGTCTCCGTCTTCGATTACCTGACCGTCGTCACCGCCTCCCGCATCGCCGTCGGCCGGTGATCCGCTGCCCCCCGAGCATGCGAAGAGGACCGCCGCCGCCAACAACAGAAACCAGGGATAAAGTCTGCTCTGCATGTCTGCCTCCCGCCGGCAAAGATCCTAGCACCATGTGTACCCGGCGAGGGCTAAATTTGTTTTTATTTATTGCCGCACTGCGTCGACGATTCCAGGATCTCCGCCCAGTGCTCGATGATGCACAGGTGGCCTTTACCCTCGATGCGCCGCAGGCGGGCGCCGGGAATGTTGGCCGCGAGGTATTCGGACATGGATATGGGTGCCGCGGTGTCCTCGGTGCCGCAGCAGAGCGTAACCGGGACCTTGATTGATGAGAGATCGAACCCCCAGGGGCGAGCCAGCAGCATGACCTCGTCGGTCATCCCCTCGAACCCCTGCTTGATGCCTTCTATGGTCTGCTCGACCCCCGCCTGGAAGATCTCCTGCCGCTCGAGCAGCCTGCGGTCGGGCTCCGGCAGTCCGGCCAGCATCTTGCGCACCAGCTTCTCGGGATGTTTCTTCGGATCCGGCAGGCTGCGGTAGGTCAGCCGCAGCAGCCAGGGCGCCCGCCGGGCCATGAAATACAGAATCCGCCGCCGCCAGTCCATCCCCTGCATATCGGCCGGCGCCCCGCACCCCACCGCCACCGCGCAGCTCAACCGCCCCTCCAGCCGAGCGGCGCAAGCCAGCGAATGCGGACCCCCGGCGGAGTACCCGATAACCGAAAATTGCTCCAACCCGATCGCATCCGCGAAAGCGGCCACGTCGTCCGCCCAACCCAGAAGCGTCCTCCCCGCATGCCGGCTAGACTCCCCGAACCCCGGCCTCTCCAAGCAGATCAGCCGCACATCCACGTCCCCCTGACCCGGAAACAAAGCCAGCCGCGACCCGGGCCCCCCATGAAAAAACAACACCGGCCTCCCGGCCGCATTCCCATACTCGGCCCAGGCCAGCTTTCTCCCGTCGGGCAGGGTGACGAAACTCGGATCGGGGGTCATCGGATGTGTTCTACACCAATCAGGGCCTTGGGGGAATGAACTTCCACCTGCATTGGATGTGACAGATACCCCCGCCCTTGGCCGAAGGGAACCGCCATTTTTCTATCTTGCGCACCAGGCACCGGTGCATGCGCCTGTCTTTCAGGGTGGCCTCCTTCACCGCCACCTTGGACAGGTATCCGATCGAACTGACCGTGTAGCGCACGGCCACCGATCCGGACAGGCCGGGGCGCCGCTTGAGAGCTTCGCGGTAGCAGCTGAGCAGATCCTCCTCGCGATGCTCAGCGATCCGCCGGACGATTTCCTTGTCCAGTGCTCCCAGGATGACAATCTCGTCCAGCTCGACCGTGGGCCCAAAAGCCGCCGCCAGAAATATGAGCAGGTTGCAGATCATGCAACCCGATTCGACATCGGGTATGTACAGAGGTTCCGAAAAGTCGGAG
>Ga0180432_10004240_pt1 | contig 19816 bp, 15 predicted proteins | sample SS_ome_10_FD_132414 | JGI IMG/M metagenome (GOLD analysis project Ga0180432, IMG submission 132414) | Hypersaline lake sediment archaeal communities from the Salton Sea, California, USA - SS_1_MS_2 metaG | ecosystem: Environmental > Aquatic > Non-marine Saline and Alkaline > Hypersaline >...
CCGGCCAGCCCGGCCCATTTGCTGAAAGTGCGTAGCACAATGAGGTTTGGATAAGAGGGGACGAAGGAAACGACACTTTCTCCGGCAAATTCGTAGTAAGCCTCATCCACCACAACCAGCACCCCGGTTTTGAGCAACCGGAGGATATCACTCTCCGGGGCCAGATTCCCGGTGGGGTTGTTGGGGGAAGTGATGAAAATTACTCTGGTTTGCCCATCGATGGCTTGCTCGATCGATTCCACATCAATGCTGTAATCAGCTTTGCGCGGAACATTTACAGTCTCTCCAGCATTCACTGTAGTGCTGAACGGATACATCCCGAAGGTCGGCGGGCAGTTAATCACCTTATCACCCGGCTCCAGCGAAATGCGCAGGATATTATCGATCAACTCGTCGCTGCCGCTGCCCACAGAAATATACTCGGAACCCAGCCCAATGTATCCCTCAAGAAGCTGTCTCAGTTCTCGATTTAGCGGATCCGGATAGATGTGATAGGAACCGGCGTCGGCCAGCGCTGACTGAACCCTTGGCGAACAACCGTACGGGTTTTCGTTCCCGTCCAGCTTGATAACCTGATCGGGACGGATCCCAACCCGCTCGGCCAGAACCTCCACCGGATCGATGGGCTCATAAGGCTTCAGACTGTTCAAGTGTGTTCTGATAATATTTGCCATTTAACTTCGCCAGTCTTCGTGATAATACTATAATTGAATACATCATCAAGGGCAAGCAAGCGGTTGTACTTTGACCAGCGCACAGGTAAAATAGGATGGAATCTCTCATCGGAGGAAACTAAATGGCAGACGAACTGATCTATGAGAAAAAAGGGAACATTGCTTATATCACCATCAATCGGCCCGAGGCTTACAATTCCATGAACCGGGCGGTCTGGGATGGGATTATCAACGCATGGGAAAACGTCCGCAACGACAACGAAGTCTGGGTGGCGATAGTAACTGCTACGGGAGAGAAGGCATTTTGCGCCGGGCAGGATCTGAAGGAAATGGGCCAGTGGATGGCCATTCCCGAAGCCGAGCGTCCCCCCTTCCCTATTCCGGAACCCAATCCCATGAAGGGGTTGTATGTGCCGAAGCCGTTTATCTGCGCCATCAACGGCATCTGCACTGGCGGCGGACTGGAATTTGCCATGGCCTGCGATATTAGAATCGCATCCGAGAATGCCAAACTGGGTCTCGCCGAGGTTAAACAGGGTCTGATGGCCGGCAACAGCGGCACCCAGAAACTTATTCGATTGGTGCCCTTTGGAGCTGCGCTGGAAATGCTCATGACCGGCGATTTCATCAGCGCACAGGAAGCCTGCCGAATCGGGCTGGTCAACAAGGTAGTTCCCCTGGCGGATCTGATAACAGAGGCCGAGGCTCTGGCCCAGCGGATTTGCGCTGCTGCCCCGCTTTCTGTGCAGGGTGTCAAGGAAACCTCCTATCGTGGTATCGAGGTTTCACTGGAAGAAGGTCTGAAAATTGAAGCCGAGGTTATGGATCGAATCGGGCACAGCGAGGATGCCAGGGAAGGCCCGCGTGCCTTTGGCGAGAAGCGCAAACCAGTCTGGAAGATGAAATAGAATCATCATAGGGAACCTCTGAACAAGAGGGGGACTTCGGGGGTCTGGGGGTGTCCCCCCAGTTATAAAAATCCCCCAAGATTGGGGGATACAGGGGGTTGATCAGAGATTCCATAGTTTCATATCTTGTCACGGGGCAGTTCGGTGAAAGAACTGCCCCTTTTTAAAACCCATGACAAATACTGATACAGCTTTCCCCCACCTGTTTGAATCGGCAAAGATCGGCCGGCTGAAACTGAAAAACAGGATAGTTATGTCCCCGGTGGGAACGCGTCTGGCATCTGATGGCATGGTGACCCCGGCATTACGGGAATTCTATGCCACCCGCGCCCGTGGTGGAGTTGGATTGATCGTGCTGGAGCCCTGCTTCATTGAGCCGGAAGGCGAAGGGAGGTTCCTTGCCCTTCATGAAGACAAGTTTATCGACGGATTGCGCGAACTGGTGAAGACACTTCACAATTGCGGCGCAAAAGTCGGAGTTCAACTGTTCCATGCCGGATGGAGACCGGAAGAGAAGAATGCCCGATTCCTGCCCCCGATTCCCCCGGCGGAATTATCGGCAGAGAGAATCAAAAACCTCACCGAAAAATTTGCTCGATCTGCCCAAAGAGCCAAAACCGCCGGATTCGATCTCATTGAAATTCATGCTGCCCACGGATATCTCCTTAGCCAGTTTCTCTCCCCTCTGGGCAATCAGCGAACTGACGAATACGGTGGCGATGTGGATGGCCGCACTAGATTTGTTCGGGAAATCATCCAATCCGTTCGAAGTGAAGTGGGGGCCGATTTTCCTCTCAGTTGTCGCATCAATGGCGCTGAAAATGTGCCAGGTGGATCGACCATCGAAGACGCCAAGGCTATTGCCCCGCTGCTGGTAGAGGAAGGGCTGGATTTGCTCAGTGTCTCGGCAGGAGCGCTCGGTTCCTATCCCCTTACCATACCTCCCGCCGATATGCCGGAGGGGTGCTATGTTGATCTTGCTGAAGGGGTCAAGAGCGCGGTAAGCGTTCCCATAGTGGTTGCCGGACGGATCAATAATCCTCAACTGGCAGAGGAGATACTGGTTTCAGGCAAAGCCGACCTGGTGGCAATTACCCGCGGACTGGTAGCTGACCCGGATCTGCCGAACAAAGCTTGCAACGGACAAATACAACGAATTCGCAAGTGCATCGCCTGCAATGCCTGTTTAGATACCGACTACGAAGGCCACATCGCCTGCACGGTGAATCCTCTTGCTGGAAGAGAGAATGAGATCAGCATTCAAACTACAGGTCAGTCCAAAAATATAGTGGTTGTTGGTGCCGGACTGGCCGGACTGGAAGCGGCAAGAATGGCTGCTCTTAGGGGGCACGAGGTTAGGATATGCGAAGAAAAGGGCGAAATTGGGGGGCAGTGGGTACTGGCAGCCAGTCCACCGCACAAGCAGGAATTCAAGGGACTGCTTGACTGGCTTTCTGCGGAACTGGATTCCCTCGGTGTAAGAATAGAACTGAACCACCCTGTCACCTCAGAAGAGGTGGAGGGAATCAACCCCGATGTAGTCATAATAGCTACCGGCGCAACGCCGCTGGTGCCTTCGATTCCTGGCTTCGAGCGCGAAGAGGCGGTAACTTCGTGGGATGTGTTGAGTGGAAGCGCCCTCACTGGCGACCTGGCGCTGGTCATTGGGGGAGGGGCCACCGGACTGGAAACGGCGGAATTCCTCGCTGAACAGGGTAAGAAAGTATCGGTAGTGGAAATGCTCAAGGCCTTCGGCACTGATATGGGAGGAACGGTTTATTTCCACCTGCGGACCCGGCTCAAAAAACTGGGAATCGTGCTATTCAAAAACATCGAGGTGAAGGAAATCAGCGATTCGGGGGTGAGGGTACTCAGGGAGGGCAGGGAAGAAACATGGGAAGGATTCGATACCTTCGTGCTGGCGCTTGGTGTGAAATCCAGAAACGAACTGGCCAATGAAATCAAAGGAAAAGAGAGAGAGATTTATTTGATTGGTGATGCGGCCATTCCCGGCAATGCAGCCGATGCTATGCGGCAGGGATTCGATATCGGGAGAAAGGTTTAGCTGTCCGTGTGTTTGACATTCGACCGTGTATTGAAGTAAGATTCAACAAAATAGAATCGAATAATGGGAGGATAAAGTGGCATTTACCAAAGAACTTCACCCGGCATTCAGTCAGAACGGCTACATGTTTCGCAGGAAGGTCTTCCGGATTTTCGGCGGATTTTTCCAGATTTATGATGAATCCGGCAATCAGATTATGCATTCTGAGCAGGCATCGTTCAGGATCAGAGAAGATTTCACAGTCTATGCCAGCGATACCAACCAGCCGCTGTTGAGGATCAAAACCCCACAGATGCTCGATCTTGGTTCCACTTATTATGTTACTGATATGCTGACAATGGAACCAGTAGGGGCTTTGAGACGAAAATTCTTCAAATCCATGTTCAAAGATGAATGGACCATCTTGGATGCCAATGATCAGGAGATCGGTAAGCTGACGGAGAAAAGTATCCTGGTAGCCTTGCTGAGCAGGTTCATCGACCTGGTTCCCCAAACGTACAGTGTTCAATCGGCAGGTGAATTTCCAATTGCCACAATCAAGCAGCACTTCAATCCGTTCATTCTCAAATATACCATGACAATGCTGGAGCCAAGTCCCGCAATCGACCGCAGGCTCCTGATCGCAGCCGGAATCCTGATGGCTGCCATTGAACGCAGGCAGCAGTAATACCTATTGCCTTATCTGTATGCGCCATTGTATAATCTTCTTTGGCGTGTGAAAAATGCAGACAATTTTGTCTAATCGTTCCTCAATTGCCGCAACTACAGGGCTTTCCAGCAAGAGAAAGTCAAAAAGGTGTCCTCATCCATAAAAATCGAACTCGAGTCTGTGGGCTGTCTTCACCAAAACCATAGCTGCGGTTCCTCCACGCAAATAAACAACCGAGATTTCAAACAGAAAAAGGAGGTCAAAATATGACGGCAAAGATAATTTCGGGAACTGAAGTAGCCAAAGAGATCAGAGCCGAACTGACTGAAAGGGTCAAGAAATGCAAGGAAAAGGGTGTAACCCCAGGACTGGTAATCATCCGGGTGGGTGAGGACCCTGCATCCGTTTCCTATGTCACCGGCAAAGAGAAAGCTGCCGATGAGGTCGGTATCTGGTCAGAGACCTTTGTTCTGCCCGAGACAGCTACAGAAGAAGATCTGCTGGCTAAAGTCGAGGAGATGAACAAGGCAGAACACGTCGATGGCATTCTGGTTCAATTGCCTGTACCAAAGCACATCAATGCAGATAAAGTACTTGACTTGATTGATCCGGCCAAAGATGTTGATGGATTTCATCCCATCAACGTCGGCAAGATGCTTATCGGCGATCCGTTCTTCATGCCCTGCACACCCTATGGTGCGGTGGAACTGATGATTCGTAGCGGGAACGAGCCCAAAGGCAAACATGTGGTGATCTGCGGCCGCTCGAATATCGTGGGCAAACCGCTCATGGCCATGCTGGTGCAGAAAAACGCCCGCGGCAATGCCACTATCACTGTGGTTCACACTGGCACCCCGAACATGGCAGAGTATACCCGCCAGGCCGATATTCTGGTAGCCTGCATGGGTGTCCCTGAGGTTATCAAGGCGGATATGGTCAAGGAAGGCGCTGTGGTTATCGATGTCGGCGTCAACCGGGTTGGTATGAAACCTTCTAAAAAAGACCCGAACAAGATGGTGGCCGATCTGCGCGGCGATGTTGAATTCGGCCCGGTGAGTGAAAAGGCCAGTGCCATCACCCCGGTTCCGGGGGGCGTCGGACCCATGACTATCACCATACTGATGCAAAACACGGTGGTAGCTGCTGAGCGACGTGCCGGAATAGCAACGGAATAGTTCGTAATTTCCTCTCCCCAGTTAAGGGTGGGGGCGCATTGCAATGCGCTCTCTTAAGGGAGAGGGTGGAGATCAGGTAAGAAACTTAAATCTAAGGAGAAAATATATGCCATACGATGCAACTAAAATGGAAGACTGGCAGATATCGGAAGCTGCCGAAGAAAACATGCCCATGCCTGACGAGTGGAGAGATAAACTGGGTCTCGAGAAATCAGAGATCCTTGCTATGGGCAGACTGGCCAAACTCGACTTTCTGAAGATAATGAATCGTCTTCAGGACAAACCGGACGGGAAGTATATCGAGGTAACTGCTATTACACCAACACCCCTGGGGGAAGGTAAGAGCACCACTTCATGTGGCCTGATGGAAGGCCTTGGACTGAGAGGAAAGAACGTCGGTGGCGCTCTCAGGCAGCCTTCCGGCGGCCCGACCATGAATGTCAAAGGCACCGCAGCCGGTGGGGGAAACTCCCTGCTTATCCCGATGACCGAGTTCTCACTGGGCCTGACAGGTGATATCAACGATATAATGAACGCCCACAATCTGGCTATGATAGCCTTGACTGCCCGCATGCAGCATGAGCGCAACTACAACGATGAGCAGTTGCAGAGACTAACCGGCATGCGCCGCTTGGATGTCGATCCCACTAAGGTGGAAATGGGCTGGATAATGGATTTCTGCGCCCAGAGCCTGCGTAATATCGTCATTGGTCTTGGTGGGCGCATGGATGGATTTACCATGCAGTCCAAGTTTGGAATCGCGGTGGGATCCGAGTGCATGGCCATTCTCTCCATTATCAGAGACTTGGCCGACCTGCGCAAGCGACTGGATGAAATTACCGTGGCCTTCGATAAAAGCGGAAAACCCGTGACCACCGGCGACCTTGAGGTAGGTGGTGCCATGACTGCCTGGATGCGCAACACCATCAACCCCACCCTTATGTGCACCGCTGAATACCAGCCGTGCATGGTTCATGCCGGCCCGTTCGCCAATATCGCCGTCGGCCAGTCGTCAATCATCGCCGACCGCGTTGGCCTGAAGCTGTTCGATTATCATGTTACCGAGTCCGGCTTTGCCGCCGATATTGGTTTCGAAAAATTCTGGAATGTGAAGTGCCGCAACAGTGGCCTCAAGCCTCATGTCTCCGTGCTCACCGCCACGATACGAGCCCTCAAGATGCATGGTGGCGGTCCCAAAGTTGTAGCGGGCAAGGCTCTTCCTGAAGAGTACACCAAAGAGAACATCGGGTTGGTTGAGCAAGGTTGCGAGAACATGGTTCACCTGATTAACGTTATTCGCAAATCAGGTATCAATCCGGTCGTCTGCGTCAACCGTTTCTATACTGATACCGATGCCGAGGTTGCGGTGGTCAAGAAAGCCGCCGAGGCTGCCGGCGCGCGCTGTGCCGAATCCAGCCACTGGCTGAAGGGTGGCGAAGGCGCTCTTGAACTTGCCGATGCGGTTATCGATGCCTGTGAGGAAGAGCCCAAATTCGATTTCCTGTATCCGCTGGATATGAAACTGCGAGACCGCGTTAGCAAGATTGCCACAGAAGTCTACGGCGCCGATGGCGTTTCTTGGTCTCCCGAAGCTGAACAAAAAGCCAAGATGCTCGAAGATGACCCGAAATACAGTGATTACTCTACGATGATGGTCAAAACACACTTGAGCCTGAGTCATGAGCCAACTTGGAAAGGCGTGCCGAAGGGCTGGACGCTGCCCATCCGCGACGTCCTGATATATTCCGGTGCCAAATTCCTCTGCCCCATGGCCGGTACCATCAGCCTGATGCCCGGCACCGGTTCCAATCCGGCATTCAGGAAAGTGGATGTCGATGTGAATACCGGGAAGGTCAGCGGACTTTTCTAGTAACGCAACACGATTTTTCGTAATGAGGGGAGGTTGATGGTGAGATCAGCCTCCCCTTTTTTGTGCGTGTCATCGCGAGCAAAAGGTGGTGATCTCAATTGATTCAGTAAATTTGGAACAGAGGGGTATTGAAGACTGGAATTTGAGGTGTTATAATAGTGTCCGTTTTCAGGTGACTACAGCGAGGTGGAACCACCCGTTCCCATCCCGAACACGGAAGTGAAACGCCTTAGCGCTGACGATACTGCACTGGGGACGGTGTGGGACAATAGGGCGTTGCCAGGAGACATAAAGGCTCATCCAGTTTTGGAGGAGCCTTTTTTATGGCATCGGGGTGGACTTTCAGCACTTGCTCAAGTTTACCGCAAGATGTAAAATGAGAGAGGTTGTGCGATCACTCAGTTTGAGCGAGTGCTGAAACCAATACACTGACCAAAGACAGGAGGTACTTTCATGAATCTCAAATTCAGTGCGGATGAAGAAGCGTTTCGGCAGGAAATACGGGACTTCATAAAAAAAGAAGTGCCCCCCGATTTCAGGGGAGCCGACGTCGATTGCCAGTACGAGGAAGAGGGCAAAGAGGAAATCCACAAATTCGCCGCGGAAATGCGGAAGAAGTTGGCATCTAAAGGCTGGCTGGGCATGACCTGGCCCAAAGAGTATGGCGGCCAGGAAGCTCCCTTCATGTATGATTTCATATTGGCCGAGGAATTGAATTACCATAAAGTTCCCGGTCGTGATCTCTACGGTGTATCCATCGTGGGGCCAACGATTCTTCGGCTCGGGACCGAAGAGGAAAAACAGAGATACCTCCCCGAGATTACCCGGGGAGAGGCGACCTGGTCGGAAGGGATGAGTGAGCCGGAAGCAGGCTCAGACTTGGCCTCTCTGAAAACTAAAGCGGTGCTCGATGGTGATGAATGGGTGATCAATGGCGAGAAGATTTGGTCAAGCGGTGCTCATGTTACCGACCGGTATCTTTTATTCGTCAGGACTGATCCGGAAGCCCCACCAAATAAGGGGATCACCTGCCTCATCGTCGATCTCAAAAATACCCCTGGCATCACCATGCAGCAAATCCAGCACATGGACGGCCTTTTCTCTTTCAACAGCGTCTGGTTCGAGGACGCCCGGGTGCCTAAAGATGCCATGTTTGGCGGGGAATGCAATGGGTTCAAAGTGATCTTGGAAACTCTGAACTTTGAAAGGCCATTCAGCGGATTGTGCGTGACCTATGCCAGGCGGATACTGAACGATCTTATCGATTATTGCAAAGAAACCCGGCGCAATGGCAAACCTCTCATTGAGGATAGCGTAATCAGACAGAAGCTCGCAGATTGTGCCACCCGGCTTGAAGTGGGACGAATGATGTCCTATAACGTAGTCTGGATGCAAAGTCAGGGACTGCCTACCCCGAAGGAAAGCAACATGATCAAGCTATACGGTATCGAATCAACCAAGAAAGTGTACGATATCGCCATGCAGATTCTGGGCCCTTACGGTCAACTGGAGGAGGGGTCCAAATGGGCTCCGCTACGCGGAGAGGTGAAGTACCTGTACATGCGAGCCATCGGACTCATGAGTGCCGGCGGCACCTTGGAAATCATGAGAGGCACTATTGCGGGTGCGGGACTCCGCATGCCCAGAGGTTAGGATAATCATCTCAGAAGTGAGTCAAGGAGGAAAAGATAATGGATTTTAAATTCACCGAAGAACAGGAAATGCTCCGCAACTTTACCCGGAGCTTCATGGACGATAACATCATCTCTGAACATGTCCGTGAGATGGAAACCGACGATAAAGGTTATTCGCCGGACTACTGGCAGCAAATGGCAGAGCTTGGCTGGATGGGCTTGGTCTTCCCTGAAGAATACGGCGGTCAGGGTATGGGATTCTTTGAGTTGGCCATTCTCTTTGAAGAGATGGGGCGAGCCTGCTGCCCCGGGCCTTTCTTCTCCACTACCCTTTGCGGGATGGCCATTCTCGATGCCGGTTCAGAGGAGCAGAAAAAGGAATTCCTGCCCCAGATTTCCGAGGGCAAAATGGTAATGGCCCCAGCTCTACTCGAGCCTGCCGGAACCTATACACCGGATGGAATTGCCCTTGAGGCCACTGCCGAAGGCGATGATTACGTGCTTAACGGCACCAAGCTGTTTGTTCCTGACGCCAACTCCGCCAGCTACTTTCTCGTAGTCGGAAAGTCGAATGAGGGTATCACCACGTTCCTCGTTGATGCTAAAAGCGCCGGGATCAGCATAACCATGCTTAGCACCATCGCTTCCGACAAACAGGCTGAAGTTGCTTTCGCGAACGTCAAAGTACCCAAGGCCAATGTCCTCGGCGAAGTTGGCAAGGGATGGGAGGTGACTCAGAAGATCATTCAGCGCGGTGCCATCGGTAAATGTGCTGAAATCATTGGTGGGGCCCAGAAAGTGCTGGAAATGACTATCGAATACTCCAAAGAGAGGGTGCAGTTCGGCAAGCCCATTGGCAGTTTCCAGGCGGTGCAGCATCATGTTTCCAACATGGCCACCGATCTCGAGGGTTCCAAGTTCGTCACCTACGAAGCCGCCTGGCTGATGGGTGAAGGAGATCCCTGCAGCAAGGAAATCTCTATGGCCAAAGCCTGGAGCGGTGAGGCTTACCAGCGAATCCTGACTACTGCCAACCAGGTCCACGGTGCCATAGGATTTACTATGGATCATGATTTGCAGTTGTATTTCCGGCGCGGCAAGGCCGCCGAACTGGCTTATGGTGATGGGGATTATCACCGCGAGTTGATAGCCTGCGACATGGAAATCTAGCAGGCAAGCATGGGTAATTCATGAATTATACCCCCAGCGATGAATGAAAAAACGGCTCCTCTTTCATGGGGAGCCGTTTTTATTTCGCAGGATGATTGTGCCCTACTCTTCGTTTAAAGCAAACTCATTTTGCCCGAAATCATCTTCCCCGTTTGGTAATTCTAATAATTTCACTGACTGAATTGCATTGCCTGCTATTCCTTTGATGGAATTGTACATATAATTGGTGTTGAGAAGAACTTTCTCAATTTGTTTTTCTCTCTTTTTCCAAATCCCCTGCATTGATCGCTTTTCAGATTCCAGATCGGTCTGCATTTGAGTGAATCCCTCAACAATAGCCTCAACTTGCATCCTGAACTCATTGCCTGTTAAGAAAGAATACAGAATAGTCATTTTATCGGCCTTGTTTTCCTGAGTAGCTAACGCATCACTTAATTGAATAATCGATTGCCTCAAAACAACGCATAACGATTTAAACTCCTCAAAGGTGCATATCCATATCCCGTCTCTCAGACCCATTCGATCCATATCGACCGGCATTGATTGGGTTACCAGAACTCCAATATCAGCTCCCCTGTCTCTGATATCACTTTTAAACTTCTCTATCCAACTGGGTTGAAAATCCTTAGTCCGCTTGCTTTCGTAATAGATGGAACCGCAGTTTTGCCTTGAGCGAGTATTCACAATCTGGATGCAATCGGCTCCTCTGGCTCCCTTTTTGATCTCTTCAATCGAATCGAGAGGGAAATTGCCAGCCAGCCAGTTTTCAATTTCCAGCTCCTGCACTTCTCCCTGTAACTGCATCGAGCCCTGTGAAGCCTTTCGCTGGGCCTCTTCAAGTGACTGTTGCAAGTCCTTGATCTTTTTTTCCATCTCGGCATCTTTCAGCCGATGTTCTTCGCTGAATTGCTGAAACGCTTCCTGCTTGACCTTTTCCTTTTCTTCAGCGAGCTTACGGGCAACATCTACTTCCAGAGCTTTCTTTCCCTCTTCCAATTCTCGTTGCTGCTTTCTCAGCTTCAATTCCAGCTCTTGCGCCTCAGAGATTTTCTGATTCTTTTCGACCACTTGATTCCTGAGGTCTTCCAACTCAACCTTGAGCTTTTCACCGGCTTTCTGTTCTGCCTGGGCCTGTATCTTGGCTTTCTCCTCTTTGAATACTTCGTTCAATCTCTTTTTTTCAGCGATTAATTCCGCTTCCGATTCTGACTTCAGTCGATCCTTGATCTGATGAGTCAGCACCTCGGATATCGGGATATCAATTCCACAATTGGGACATTTAATAACTTCTTCTGCCATAATTGCCTCCAAAGCTTACACAAACCCCATCATCTCACCCTCGACCGGTGGGCGCACATCGATCCCGCTTCCGCGAAGGTTTTCAACGAAATAGCCGGGATCCTCGGTGTGAATCGGGATCAGAATCTGCGGATTGATCCGGCGGATAAGATCGAGGAGATCCTCTCCGCAGGCATGCCCTGAGGAATGATATCCCTTCTCATCTTCGGGAATTTCCCAGTTCAGCTCTTCCCTCGGCAGTCCGATTCCCTTTATTCCGAAATGATCGATCCAGTTGGCCAGACGCCGCATATCCGTTGCTCCCCCTTCATCGAAGACCTCGCTTGAAGAGTAAAGGTAGGTTCCCCCGCGGGGCGCAATATCGATCAGGTCATTGGCATCCCAATAACTGAAGCAGAGTATGAGGCCCTTGGGATTCTCACGGATATCGGCGGGGGAAATGATCTTTTCACTGTAATGCCGATGTATTTCTGATTCCCATGAAGAGAGTCTGGATTTAAATTTTTTGTAGATCAGGATTTCGGGAATCTTCCCGATATTCGGGACCTTATCCGAAGCCAGGTGCATCGCATCAAGCAGGTAGGCATCCTTGCCCATAATAACCAGCTTGCGGCCCGTCTGGCGGGCGATTTCGTAAAAAGAAGCCAGTCGCTCCACATTCCGGGCGCCGAAATCAGCAATCACCAGCCCATTTGCCTCGCTGACGGCGCGCAAGCAATTGTTGAAAGATTCTTCTTCGCTGGCGCCTCTTTTCTCCCTCAGGCGCGTACCCTCGCACAAAAGAATGTGCGGATGCAAACGATGCATCTCATCCACAAATCTCTCCGATTGGTCACTGGCTCCCCCGTGAAATCTGAGGTCGCCGGTGTAACCCACCCATCCAGCGGAGGTCTCCACCGCAAACGCTGTTGCGCCGGGAATGGAGTGATCAACCGGAAAGAACTTCAATGGAAGATTCCCTATCATTTGAGGCGCGCAGAAGTAGGTTTCGCTGCTCAATGGTTTCTTTCTGCGGGGAGATGAATACCAGAAATCCTGGGCCTCGTCACTGAGCGCCTGGCGATCGAGGAATGCGAACGGGCGTGGTTTGTAGGTTCCCGCCGAACGCAGATACCCCCCTTTGGCCCCTTTAGGCAATGAATAACAGACCTCCCTCTCGAAATTGGGCGGCACGCTATCCTGCATGGCCTTGGAAACAAAGGCTGTCATGATGGTGGTATAGATGGGAATGTCATCACGCAGAAAAGATATGTAACCACTGTGATCCACGTGTGCATGGGTGAGTAGCACTCCATCGACGGTCAATTCGCGATAAAGAGGAGAAGGACGGAATTTATCCCAGAGCCCCTTTCTTGCCAGGTCCTCCCGGAGGATCCCTTTGAGGGGAGGAAGCAACCCTGTTTCCAGCAGATCCAGCAGGCCGGCTCCAGGCCGTGGATTCAAAAATTCCTCAAAATACTTCTCGCGCTTTTTGAAGGGAAAACCGAAGTCAAAAAAGAAACGGGTATCTCCATCCTCAAGGAGAATCTTGTTCCCCCCGATCTCGCCCACCCCGCCATAGCAGGTTATTGACAGCATGGATTTAAGTTACCATTCCTGTTATTATCATTTCCCCATCCTTGAGAACCAGGTCATTCAATTTTACGGGGAGCCCTTTCTCAAGGTCAACATGCAGATCGTCAAGGCTCATATTTGTATGAGATTCATTGAACCAGTCTTTGATTTTATCTTCGAGGGGGCCAATGAAAGGAAGCTGCCCTATCTCAAGCGATTCCAACTGGAGGCTGATACCTTCTTCGTCGACCGTTGCCTCCAGCCGGGCTCCAGCGCTCACTGTCATATCATACATCTCGATATCCACAACAGCCCGAATACCATCTTCATCCAGATTGACCGTGGTCCCAACCACCATCTCTTCAGATATCTCATCCGAAGACTCGGTCATGGCCGTCCGCATCATTTTCACCAGCATGATACTGACTTCTTCTTCAGTGAGGGTAAGCGTTACTTCCCTGAATTCGCCGACGGCGAGCGCTGCCTTGATTTCCCCTTCAAGGGTCTGGAGTTTGTTCTCGAAGCTTTGTTCAGCCTCGATACCTGCCTCGACGGATCTCATCTCACTTTCTATATCCGGCGAACGGGTGAGGAGATAGATTGCAACCCCGCTAATAATGCCCGCCAGTAATATCAAAACCCCAACGAAGATCAGTCCCTTTTTAATGGTGCTCATGGCGCGCTTGTCGGCAGAATTGCAACACTAGACAAAGAGTGTTGTCCCGGCAGCCTTTAAATCATCCACCGCCTGCATAACGCGATTGGCCATGGATTGTTCCGCTTTTTTGAGATATTGACGAGGATCATAGGCCTTTTTATTCCCCACCTCACCATCAATTTTCATGATGCCATTGTAGTTGGTGAACATGTAATCAGCGATCGCTCGAGTAAATGCATACTGTGCATCCGTATCGACATTCATTTTGACCACGCCATATCCGAGGGTTTCCTGAATATCCTCCCTTGATGAACCTGAACCGCCATGGAAAACCAGCCAGAAATAAGCATCATCCCCAAATTCTTTCCTGATAGCTTCCTGCCCTTCTTTCAGGATTTCGGGTTTGAGTTTTACAACCCCGGGCTTGTATGAACCATGAACATTGCCGAACGTGGCAGCAAGCATATATTTGCCATCCTTGACTGCACTCAAGCGGCGATACACTCCCACCATGTCTTCGGGAGTTGTGTACAGCTTTTTGGCAGGCGCTTTTTTATTGCTAACTCCATCTTCTTCACCGCCAACTACCCCGGCTTCAACTTCGAGAATAATCTCGCTTCTGGCACAGCGCTCAAGCAGTGGCACGGCAATATCCATGTTCTCTTTGAGGGGAAGGGAAGAGCCATCGAACATGTGGCTGCTGAATAGATTCGGGAGCCCTTTAGCCCGCCGAGATTCAGTTTCCGCAATCAATGGATTGAGGAAGCTCTCAACCTTATCGGGCTGACAGTGATCGGTGTGCAGGGCAACATAGATATCATATCGCTCTGCAATACGATGGACATACTCTGCCAGAACGATCGAACCCTCGACTGAATCGGCAACGCTGAGGCCGCTGGCGAATTCTCCGGCCCCGACCGAAAGCTCAATAATCCCGTCGCATTTCTTCTCCGCAAATGCGCGAAGGACAGCGTTCGCTGTTACCATGGACGTGATATTGATCGCCGGATAGGCAAATCTATGATCGCGAGCGTTTTCAAGCATCCTGCAATAGGTGGCATAATCGGCTACCGGCATGATTAACCTCCCTTCGTTCTCCGTTCAACCTTACCGAACAAGTACCGGGCAAAGCACCTTGTATCCCCGCACAATACGAGATAATTCATTCAAAGAGCCAAAATCTGGAGCATTTTCAACATGCGAACATCCAGTTCTTTATATTTGCTCCAGGTTTCCTCGATGGGAGTATGCACAATCTCCGTGCCGATCTTTCCCACCATGCAACCATCATTTCCTTCAGCCAAAGCGGTTACGGCGGCCGCGCCCAGTTCGCTGGCCAGGATTCTATCGTTGGCTGTGGGTGATCCTCCCCTTTGCACATGACCCAGCGCAACGACTCTGTAGTCAATACCAATCAGCAGTCCGACTTTGTCCGCAATGGCCTGAGCCCCACCGGGGGTATCCCCCTCGGCCACAATCACCAGAGAGCTTCTCTTCCCTGCCGCAAAATGTTTTTTCAGACTGTCAGCCAGAAGCTGGAGATCGGTATCGATTTCCGGGATAAATATTTCATCGGCGCCGCCTGCGATACCCACTGCCAGAGCAATGAACCCTCTGTTTCGGCCCATCACCTCGATGAAGAACAGCCTGTCATGGGATTCGGCGGTATCACGTATTTTGTCTATTGACTCCAGGGCCGTATTCACAGCGGTGTCAAACCCGATGGTGTAATCAGTGCCATAAACATCATTGTCGATAGTGCCCGGGACTCCCACAATCTTGATTCCCCCTTCCTTGGCGAGAGCGGCAGCCCCGCGAAAAGTGCCGTCGCCGCCTATTGCAATTAGACCATCGATACCGGCAGTTTTTAGATTATTTACCGCTTTCTTCAGCCCTTCAGGGGTTTTTATCTTATCACATCGGGAACTATCAAGAAATGTGCCGCCACGCTCCAGAATGTGCGCCACACTTCGGGGGCCTAAAGGTATCATCACTCCATCAATCAAGCCTTTATAGCCATGTTTGATTCCAGCAACTTCTATTCCTTCGGCAACTGAACATCTGACGATTGACCTGATACACGCGTTCATGCCGGGAGCATCACCGCCACTGGTCAACACAGCTATTTTTTTCATAACTCTTCAGGTTCTTTTGTCTGAATTATACTCCTCGATACAATCGAGAGCAATGAGGGTTTCACGCATTTTTAAGCAAACGGGCTGCTTCCGCTCTGGATATCTCCCGTGTCTCTCCTTCTTTGAGTTCTCCGAGGCGCAACCGGCCAATGCGTACCCGCCGCAGAGCCAGCACCTGGCACCCCAGCGCCTCGAACATCCGGCGCACCTGCCGGTTCCTGCCTTCGTGGATGATGATACTGTAGTTAAAAGGAGCTTTATTTCGAACCGATCTCACCTGAGCCGGCCAGGTCATGCCATCGGAAAGCTTGATGCCTTGCTCCAGTTTCTGCCTTGCCTGTGGTTTTAGCGAACCATCAATAGCCACCAGGTATTCCTTTTCGTGTTCAAAACCAGGGTGGGTCAGTTGATAAGTAAGATCGCCATCATTGGTGATAATCAGTAATCCGGTGCTGTCCTTGTCCAGCCGCCCGACCGGATAGAGACGGAAAGTCTTGAATTTAGCGGGAATCATGTCAAGCACACTCCGACGTCCTTTTTCATCGCTGGTAGTGGTGATCACTCCTGTCGGCTTGTTGAGCATCAGGTAAATTGGGCGGGATTTTGAGCGAACCACTTCCTGTCCATCGAAGAGGATGGCATCATGGGATAAATCTATCTGTTGCTTGAAATCCTCCGCTACCACACCATTAACCTCGACCCGTTCCTGTTTAATGGCCTCAGTCATTTTTCGCCGCGAACCGAGTCCTGATTCGGCTAGGTATTTAAGGAGGGTGATCTTCGGTGGCATATTTCGATTGTACGGCGACCTCACACGAGAGTCAACTTGAGGCCCCGCTGAGATTCGGTGCCGGAAATCAGTGAAGGTGGTAGCTTGTTTCAACTTATGTCATAATAGGCTGCGGAATATAGAAAGAGGTCGAGTATGAAAAATATGATTATTTCCCTGATGGGGATTGTTCTTCTGGTGGCTGGGATAGCGTGTTTTGTTTCATTACCATCTGTATTTTCTGTCAATGTTGTTTATCCAAAACTCTATGCTGTGGGGGCCAGTCCGGGCACAGTTAACTGCGGGGCACAACCTGAAAGCAGCCCTCTTATTCTCTCCGTTCGTGTGGAAACGGGAGGAATTATCGAGAAGGTCAGGATAGACCTTGATCGGCTCTCAGGAGCGGAGTATTATGATCCGATCTTAGATAGTAATCAGGACGCTGATAGTGAAACTCTTATGAGAAGGGTGTATGAAATCGAAGGAGAGGAAGCATATCTTTTTGAAACCGGCAGTCAATACAAATACAACATATACCGAACTGCAGTAACTCACAAAACAATCAAAGGAACTGCTGTATCTACCAACAAGTGGCAGATTGAGTTGCCCACTGCCGGATACCGTTTCGGGGACTTCAATTTGAGAGTCTGGGTCATTAACGAATTCAGCCACAGCAACACTGTTACAATACCGCTGCGGGTAGTCTATGACTGGAAGGGCCCGATGGTTTCGGCAAAAGCGAATCATCAGGTTGACAGCCCGGCAACATCTCCTGGCGATAAGATTACCATTGAGGCTGAAGTGCGCGATGACCTGTGCGGAACCTTTGCGGTGCGGTTACCTGAAAATGAGGCGCAAATAATATTTGGAGAAAATCCCAATCTGACGATGACTCGGCAATTAAATACTAATATCTGGTCTGTGCAAAATACAGTGCCGGCCGGCACTGCCCCCGGCACTTACGGCATTCAGGTGGCGGCTGTGGACCGTGCCGGGAATGAAACCGTCAGGACTCTGAAAATTGAAGTGTCAGCAGAGATAGACTCTTTTCAAATAGAACTTGATAAGGGTTGGAATCTCATCTCGGTGCCAAAAGCACTGGAAAACCCTGCCGTCGAAGCGGTTTTCGGCGGAACCCCCGTAGTTAGTGTGCAAACAGTGATAGAGGACCAGCGTTTGGAACCGACCGAAATCGAGCCGGGTCGAGGTTATTTGGTGAAATCAATGGAAGAAAAAACCATAACTCTCAATTTTGCTGAGCATGATCCTTCGGCGATTCCGCTCATGCTTAATCTGAAGCCGGGCTGGAACCTGATCGGATATGCTTCCCAGAGCCTGGAACCAATGATGCCGCTTACTTTCTATCTGGGCGCTGATTTGAAAGACGAGTGGATGGTCGCATATACGGAGAGCGGAGCTCAGGCGAGGTACAAATCCACCAGCCCTTACATATGGGCCACCGATTCATTTCCCACCATCACCGGCGAGCCATATTCTGAGGATGAAGAGAACCTGCCTGTGGTGGAACTGGGCAAAGGCTACTGGATTTACCTTACCGATGAGGGGATGTTGATTCCCTGATTAAACAGCGCAGTTTTTTAGCGCCGGAATCGGCGGGGATGCAACCTGCCGAGTTGCGGGTAGAATATCAGGGCAAGCGGGATGGAAAAAGAGATCAGGATGAGAAATACCCCGCCAAAGCCCATTTTGGCCAATCGTACAATGATCATATCTTCCCGCTCCCCCGGGTCGAACATATAGGGAATGAATTCGAGCAGCAGTTCTTCTTCACGTTCGAGCAGGCTTTCGTATGAACCTTCACTGGGGGCAATGGCTGAAATGCGGATCATGGTAACCACATCCGAGGCAGCGCCGATCTCCGCGTGTTTCACATAGAAGTAGAGAACTAGTCTACGTTCTTTGGCTGATCTGCCGGTGTCCTTGGCAACTAACAGTTTTTTGAGCCTTACAGTGGTTTTCTGTTTGCTGAATTTAGGATATAAAGGCTTTTCAATCCAGCTGGCTTCCTCTCCGGGAATTTCAACAAATCCCTCCTCCGTAATTTCCCAGCCCATCGCGGGATAGCAAACTTCGGGGGGGTGGAAGCTGGAACGGCTTTTGCTCTGCATGGCCAGGAACCAGATATACTGTGTTCCGGGTTTCCGATATCCGCGCATAAGCGCAACATCGGCGCCCAGTTGTTCCATCCAGGGATTCGTATCATAGCTTTTCCCGGTCCAATCCCCTACCTCCATGGGGAATTCCTGGATACGTTCACTATCCCCAAAATCCATGTTTGTCCGCACGTAGGTCTGATTGCTTTTGGGGTCGGAGAGGTTGGAATATATGAAAGAGGTGCTCTTGCCGAAAAACATGGTGGGCGTGCCGACCATCACGGTGATGACAGCGGCCAGAATCAGCAGACCCAAAACCCAGTGGTATTGTTTGAAGAAAGTCATGAGATGTTACAATCCTACTCTAAAAATCAGGGGAATGTCAATCTGCGCAGGTTGGGTTTCGTGCTTTCAGGCAATCGGTTTTGGACCTCTTCAGGGAATATCGAATTCTCGTTTGACGTTAAGTAGGGTGGTGGTGCTATCGACGGTGATGTCATAGATGCCGGGGTCAACTGGCCCAACCGGGAGCTTTGCCCTGGTACCGCTCCCGGCTGTTGGAGCGACATAAGTGGTAGTTCCGCTGAAACAGTTGCAATCGGTCCCCGGGTTCAGGAGAGTATCTGTGCCGCTATTTGCCGGGCAGAAACAGACATCGAGTGGTATCTTCCATCCTTCCACCGGGCGGTGGGAGCCCTGAAGGGTGACGTAGATATCAATCTGCCGGGTGTTGGCTGCTTCATCCACTCCCATATCCACCGTGGCGGTGCCGTCATGGTTACCATCGATTATGCGGGCATCTCCTTCGAAGTCTTCTGAAATACCTGCCACTGCCGAGTTTGTGCCGGTATCCAGACACGGAGAATTGGCCAGAAGGTGGAAATCCCCGCTGCCGGGATTGACCCAGAGAGGGTCAGCGCTTATGTTGCCAGTGCCGGGGTAGCCTCCTTGAATGTTGCTATATGTTACAACAGGAGTGCCGGATTCAGTTGAGACCTCGTCAGGTAAATCTCCCCAGAAAACACAATTAGTTATAACGGGTGAGCAATTATGATAATTATATATGCCACCGCCGACATTTGCCGATTCATTATTTGTAAAAGTACAGTTTGTTATGGTTGGGGATGATTCCTCGTAATTGC
>Ga0180432_10004241_pt1 | contig 19814 bp, 12 predicted proteins | sample SS_ome_10_FD_132414 | JGI IMG/M metagenome (GOLD analysis project Ga0180432, IMG submission 132414) | Hypersaline lake sediment archaeal communities from the Salton Sea, California, USA - SS_1_MS_2 metaG | ecosystem: Environmental > Aquatic > Non-marine Saline and Alkaline > Hypersaline >...
ATGGTCATGTCTCTCTCCTTACGAATCCGGAAACGTTGCCGACAATGAAAAAGAAGCCAAAACGCGAAGAAGACCCACTGAAGCAGCGGACCGCGCTTTGGTTGGGCAGCGGCGTAAACTCACCTGTATTCCACCGTTTTGACTCGCCGGCTGCGGCGGCATCAACGGTTGTTCATACCATATTATACCATCCGGCAAAGAGAGGCGTCAAGTCCTATGTGCCCGCAGACGTGTCCAGGGCTTCGATCTGAGCAAGCAGCGCGGATTCGAAGGTGGGGAACATACCCCAGGTCTCGGGGTCACCCGCGTCCAGTTCCACGGAGGGATCCAGAATCCGGACCTGGGTCAGGGCACTCTCAAAATCAAGCAGGTATACGTAGTTCTCCGCCAGCAGAATTCGAACGGTCCGCGACGTGACCTCCGAATCATGATCAAACTCGTAGGTCTCGCCCTCTGCATCGAGAATTGCGGTGCACCACGGAATGCTCGACTCCTTGTCCCCCAGCGCCGCAAGCACCACGGCCAGACCCGCCGCCGCATCCCAGTGGTGTTCGTCCAAAGAAAGGCATTGTTCGAAATCCGATTGCGCCTCCTCGCGCCGCCCCTGTCGCAACCGGACCCACCCACCGCCACTCCAGGCATCGGCGTAGCTCGGGTCCTTTCCCTGAGCCCGCACAAACGCAGTCGCCGCCCCAGCGAACTCCCCCGACTCGAACAGCGTCCAGCCCTGGGCCGTCAACAGTTGCGCGGTGGGTTCCGTCACAAAACTGTCGCCGTCCGACACCGTGGGACCGTTACCCGCAGCATCCGTGGATTCGCAGACGTAGTAGTAGGTCGTGTCCAGCGTGAGGCCGCCCAGGAGCACTTCGTGCTCGACGACGTCGGCCGCCAGGGTGCGGAGTTCGCCGTAGGAAAGATCCAACCCGTACCGGACTCTGGAGTCGGCAGGCTCATCGGTGGTCCATTGGATTCGGGCGGAATCGCCCCAGGCCTCGGCCGTGGGGCCTCCCGTAATCGTGGGCGCAGTCGCGTCCGGACTTTCTCCGTCGTCCCCACCACCGCAACCGGCAAGGGTCAGAACCAGAAACCCTGCGGCAAACCGGAGACAGCGCTTTGATCCGAATCCATCCGTGCGGGCACGCGACAATCGCACCTCGACTCCCTCCTACTTCAGTAGTACCAACTTGGCGGTCGACGACTCCCGGCCCGCCACGAGACGACAGAAATAAATGCCCGAAGCCACGGACCGCCCCCGCCCATTTCGGCCGTCCCAGGTCACCCGATGGACACCGGCCGGCATCTCCCGGTCCACCAGAGTGGCCACCCGCCGACCCTCCACATCGTGAACCGTCAGCTTCACCATGCCACCGCGGGCCAGGGTGAAATGAATGGTCGTTTCCGGGTTGAACGGGTTGGGATAGTTGCTTGTAATTCCTGTTTTAGCAATATGTTCGGATTGTTCCATAAAGCGTAGTCCGAAGACCCCGAAGCGCTCGATCTCGCCCCCAATCCACCCCGGTCGGGCATCCGCCTGCGGGACGGGGATCCACCGATCTCCCGAGAGCTCGCAGAGAGCGAGATGGTCGATCTCGGGCGCACGATGTTCCGGGACTTTCAACATCACAATCGCCTTCCCGGCCAACTTCTTTCCCTCGGGCCCGATCGCATACCTGGGATTTGAGGGTACATCCCGCTCCGCCCGGGCGGATCCGGAGACCGGGCCGCAGCCCACGGACGTCCGAGCGACAAGAAGCGTGCGGTCTTCCGACAGCGCGCCGGGAGGCAGCAGCAACAACGCTTGGCCGTCCGCTGCCAGGATCGCACCCCCCTCTGCCGCCGAGATTTTCTCGAGGACAAACTGCCGCGTGGCCCGACCTTCGTTCCCGCCCACGTCGGCGCCCCAGACCTCGACGTCCGACACTCCCGTCTGTGATTCGGAGGCCCAGAACTCGCTGTAGTAGAGATGCAGATCGCGAACGCCGGGGGAAAGATGCGTTGGGTGCAGCGTGTCGGGGTCCGCCGCGAACATCAGGGTTGCGGTCGGCAATCCCGTGAGATTCTCCGTCGAGGAGAAATAGAGGTCGAGACTTCGCTCCATGACCGGATTCTGCAACACGCCGATCTCGATCTCGGGCCGGGTCGTGTCCGGGGGGGGACTGAAGCCGTGGAGGCCCGTATGCCACGGACCGTGCTGTACACTCATCCACTCCACGTCCCCGTGGGGGTCGGGAAAATCCCACACGTGCATCTGCGCATCGTAAGCTCCGATGACCAGTTCCAGGTCGCCGTCTCCCTCGAGATCTGCGACCGTCGGGGTCGCGTAGTTCATCAGGCGGGTGTGCAGCGGCCAGCCCTCAAGGAGAGTTCCGTCGCAACTCCAGGCGTACACGTTTCCGTCCTGACCGGCGAACAGAATCTCCTGCTCGCCATCTCCGTCCAGGTCCGCCAACACGGGACCCGAGGGCGTATACTCCGAGGACTTGCCCACGATGCCCAGCACCGCAGTCCCCCCCGGCAGAGCCCCGCTTCCATCGGCGTTCCACGCGTACACGGTATCGACCGATGAAAAACTCTGGTCACTCCCCACGACGATTTCCAGGTCCGGATCTTCGTCAATATTCCCCAACGCAGGCGAAGAGCGAATTCGCTGGCCGAGGACCGGCCGTTCATAGAGTCCGGCAAGCAACCCGGACGCCTCCAACAGCCCGGTCCCGTCGGGATTCCATGCGTAGATCTTCCCGCCGTCGGACCCGATCACGATTTCCAGATCGGGATCCGAGTCGAGATTGCCCACAGCCGGGCTGGTCCAGATCGGCCCGTCGACTTCGGCGAAAGGATTGGTCTTCCCCGCCGGGAAATCCGTCCCGTCACGACTCCAGACGAATATCTGCCCGTTCCCGCTCTCACCACCGCCGGGCCAGTCTCCCACCACGATTTCGAGCGTCCCGTCGTTATCGAGGTCCGCAACGGCCGGCGATCCCCAGACCCCCCTGGGCGCGGAACCGAAAATCCCGGTGGTATCCGCACCGAACCCGGATCCGTCATACCGCCAGCAGTAGACCCCGTTGGCGAGACAGCTGGCCAGAATTTCGAGACGACCGTCCCCGTCCAGGTCCGCCAGAGTGGGGGCCGAGCGGAACTGACTCGCCGCGGTGCGGGGCCAGCCGGGCGCATCGTCGGGAAACCCGGGATTGTGGGAAGCACCGAAGACGGTCCCGTCCCAGTTCCACACCCACATCCTGCGCCCGATGGATCCCGCCACGACTTCCAGATCTCCGTCCCCGTCCAAGTCTCCCAGCGCGGGAGAACCCCAGACTTCGTGACCGGCGTTCTGCGGCCAACCGCCGACGAGAGTCCCATCGTGATGGAAGGCGATAACCTGGCCGTCTTTGGTCCCCACCACGATCTCCAGATCTCCGTCTCGATCCAGGTCGGCAACGGCCGGCGCCCCGTAGGATTCGCCGGAATCGACCGGGAATCCCTCCTGCACGGGGGGATTCGCACACACGGCGGTCAGTTCGGCGACCGGCGAAAGCGCCCCGAGACTGTCGAACTGCGCCACCGCGTAGTCGTAGGAGCGGTCGTCCCGAACGTCCGGGTCCAGATACGCGGATGATCCGATCGCGAGATCGAGAAACTCGAATTCGCCCTTCGACGATTCCCGGCGGAGAATCCGGTATCCGTGAAGAGCAAGGCTGTCCGCGCGGCTCAAGACCAGCCGGATTCGTTCGGGTCCCGGTTCGTACCAGAGACTCCCCGGACGGGCGATCGACCCAAGGGTGAGCGTGTCCCGGCCGACAATGGCGCCGCCGACCCGGATGTCGATCTCAACGGTCGGATCGGACGACGCTGCCTGGAGGGTGAATCCTTCCTCCGCCTCGACGGGAGCCCCGGCCGGAGCCGCTCCCACCGTGACGGTGGAATCCGGGACTCCATCCCCGGAGCGCGATCGCAGCACGAGATCTACGCCCAGAGCGTCCCCGCTTCCCCAGTTCATGAGCGCCGGTACGATCTCCACCTGTTCCCCGGGATCCACACGGCCATCTCCATTGCCCAGGGCATCCTCGATCCTTCCGTAGAGAACGTCCAGACGGGGGCCCCGAATGTCCGTCCGAATCCACTCGCTGGACGTCAGGCCGTCGGCCGTCACGTCCAGAACAAACCAGGCGAATCGCCGGTCGGGAACGGACGGTTCGCACTCGACGGTGAATCGCGCCGTCGCCTCTCCTGCCGCAGCCAGCGCCCCGAGGGACTGCTCCGCCGTCACCACCCGGACAGCGACACTGTCTCCCATTCGAAAGTCCAGGATATCCTCGGTGTTCGACGAGTCCATATCACAGGAGAAATGGAGCACTCCGCCCTCGATATCAAGACTGTCCCCTGCCCCGATCCCGCGGAAGAACCCCGAAAGGACTCCCCCGTCCGCCGTGAGTGTGCCCCGGGTTCTCACCGAATCCCGTCCCGACCGGCAGCGGACGTGCCAACCGCGGGCGTCGAGCCAGAGCATGAGACCCTCGAGGGACTCGGACGAAAGGGGTGGCTGCCCGAGGATCGAGTCCCCGCCAACGCCGATGTTGAACGGCACCGACGCCGGATGCCAGCCGCCCGCTCCAAGCCAGATCTTCTGGGGGTCCCGAACACCGTCGATCTCAACGTCCACGTTCAGCGTGCCCCCCGCCACACGTCCCAGCTCCGCATCGACGGCGCCCACATCGGACTCCCCGTCGTTTGCCAGCGTCACGGAGAGATCGACCGTCTCCCCGGCATCCCACACGCCGTCGGCGTTCCCGCCGAACAGATCGGCCACCTCGACCCCCGAGACCCGCAGCCGGCCACTCCCCGCCACGGAGACGGAATCCTCCACAGGGAGGTATCCGGGACCGATGACAACGAGGCTTGCCCGGCCGGTCCCGCCCGCAATGAAGGGCAGGGACACGCATCCATCGACGTCCGTGATGCCCCGAGCATAGGCCCCCGTTTCTCTCATCCACAGGCACGCGCGGATCCCGGGTACGGGCGCCCCGTCCGATTCGACGGAGACCTCGTAGGTCGAATCCGTGAGCGTTACGGCGCCGGGGTGAGACACGCTCAGGGTCTTCGGCGTGTCGGTCCAGAGATCAACGGATGGATCCCCCAGGAGAAGATAGCTGAACTGGGTCCACCTGTGGTTCAGGGACCCGCCGGCGGACGCAGCGTACGGAAGGCGGAAGTAGGCCGTCAACTCTCCCGGCGTGGTCACGCCGCGTCCGTACAGGAGCTCCATCATGTGTTCCATGTATCCGTTGGCGGTGGACGGGAAACCGTAGGCGGTGTTTCCGACAAAGGCAACCGCCCCCCCGCGGTCCGACCGGACCAGGCGTTCGGCGAGACAGTCTACATCAATGTTGCAGGTGGAGCAGTTGAGCAGAACATAGAAGGAAAGCCGATCGGCATTGGAGAGAGAGTCGGCGTGGACCCGCCGGAAGTAGTCGGAGATGCAATCCATCTTGAACTGATCGCCATGCCCGATCTGACACACGAGGCCGTAGCCGGCGTCCATCTCGCGAAACGCGGCGTCCAGGTTCAGATCCTCCGCGTCGGCGAAGCTGGTCGAGCACTCGTACAAACGCTTCACGTCCAGGTCAGGTGGGAACCAGAGTTCCCAGTCTCGCAGGTACTGGCCCAGGTGGAACGAGCCGGGACAAACCTCGCGCACGTCGAGCAGCTGGGAAATCAAGAGTGCCCGGTCCTGATAGTCGAGCGCCGGGGTCTTCCGGTAGCGCAAGACCTTGTCCACGAAGATCCGCGCCTCTTCCGGGTCGTTCACCGGCGCGCGGCCGAGACATACTTCGGGGTACAGGTCCAACTCCGGCGAAGAGTCCTGTTCGCCGAAGATCTCATCGCCGTCCCCGTTCCAGTTTCCATCCAGGCAGGCGTAGTAGTAGTCACAGGTGACCGCGCCCTTTTCATAGCCCACAAAGGGGTGTTGGTTGAACTGGCAGATTCGCGCCGGCAGGATGTCCGTGTCCGCCCCCAGCAGCACCCAGCGGGTTCCCCAGTACTGGTAGGTGTCCCGGATGAAGGCCCGGATTCTCTCCTGCAGATCCACGCCTATCGGGTACCGCGAGATGATCCAATCGAGCGTGATGACTCTCGCAGGCATTCCGCCGGCCGTCTTCCAGTCCGCGAGGCGCTGGAATTCCTCGACCATCGTTTCGTCGGTGATGATCAGGTATTCGACCGTGAGGTCGTCCAGCCGGAAAAACTGCGCTCGCCCGCCCGCATCGACCGGCTTCGCCTTCGGGCCCCCATCCGTCACGGAAAACGACAGGGGCCGACTGCTGGTCCACCCGCGGGTGGAGGTCAGGCGCCGGACGGGAGGTTCTTCCGAGGTGGAGTGCGTGCGGATCCGAACGGTGATTCGTTCGTTCAAAACGAGCTCTTGCCGATCCGGAACCCACTGGAGGGGGTATACGAGAATGCTGCCCAGCTGCCGGCCGTCCCACGCGCCGGGTAGACCCTTGACAACCGGCGAGGCGGGGAATAGATCGCTGCCGACGGTCTCCCCGGCTCCTTCCGTTCTGAGATCCAGAAGAACCCGGTCGGCCGGAGCGATTCGGAAGCGGCCCGGGATCGTCGTCCGCTCGATGTCGAGGATTTCAACCTGGGTGATCCTCTCGCCCGGCGCGAGATCGAACACCCGGGCGTCCACGGGCAGTGCGGGTTCGGCCCCCTCCCCGACAAGGGGCAAGCGTCCGAGGGAAACGCGGTCGTATTCCTCGAAGGGGATGACCACGAGCTCGCCCGCGTCATAGCGGAGAGTCCGAATCAGATCACATTCGGCGGCGGGTGGAAGGATGATCGTACAAGCCAGCACTCCCCACGCCCACACCGCCCGAGAGGTTCGCGTCAACTTGACCTCCCCGGTGTTCGCAACCCCATTCCCGGGCGCCCACGGGTGAACCGCAAACGCCCCGGGCATCGTTTCCCCAATATTTAGACATCTTCGGCAGGAATGGGTTCCCACTTTATCACCGGTTGGCAGATCCTGTCAACAAACCCGAAGCCGGTAGCTGCTATTGACAGAATCCGCCAGGATGTGCAATGGTCGGCGCGCCGCGGGCGGGCACCCGGTCCCCACCCGGGAGCGGACCGGGCAACGGCTCAAAATCCCTTGAAAGACATGCGGCGGGGTGGCAGACTACTGCCGCGATGATTCCGAACGCGTCGGGGCGTTGAACGATTAACGCCCCATCGTTTGAGGTGGGGACCCCGCGGGCGGCGGGCGCTCGATGAGGCTGTGACCATGAGCGTGGATCTGACGACCAGGAATGAGATGAATCCGATCACGGTGCTCCTGGACCGTTCCGTGGCCGGCGCGCGGTGGACTCTGCTCCTGGGCGCCCTCTCGCTTCCGCTCACCTACATGATCAGCGTTCTTCTCGGCCGGGTGGGGCCCGATGCTCTCGGCGCGTACAGCCTGATCATTCTCTTCCAGATGGCATGCATGACGTTTCTCATCCCCGGAGCGGACCAGGCGCTCGTGCGATATCTGCCGCGCTTGGCGCTTCGGGAAAAGGGCCGACTCCTGACCAGCTATGGGAGACTCCCGGCCGTCCTTCTCGCGGCCGCCGTCGTCTTCCTCCTGATCGATCCCGGACCCATCCAACGTCTGCTCTTCGGAGGAGAGACGGCGCTGGCGGCCCGGCTCTTCCCGCTCCTCATTCTCCTGGCTCCCCTTGCGGTGATCACCCGAATCCTGACGTCCATCCTGCAGTCGGAAATGGACATCAAGGGCATGGCGATCGCGACCAAGGTCACACCGTTCCTGGTCTCCCTGGGTACCGTGGCGCTCGTGCTGGCTTACCGGAGAGAGCCGGTCCGCACCAATGTACCGCTCATGATCCTGTCGCTCGTCCTGGCGGCGAATTTGGTCTCTCTGACCGTGGCGGCCCTGCGCTCGTACCCGATCACGAGGACGTGGACCGCGTGGTCCGGGAGCATTGCTCCGCGCGGTTTCTGGAGTTTCAGCCTCCTGTCCTTCGCCGGTGCGGTCGTTGCTTTCGGCTTCGGGAATCTCGATCTGGTCATCGTCTCCAACCGACTCGGGGTGTACGATCTGGGTCTCTACAAGGCGGCGCTGGCATCGGCCGAATTCGTCCGTTGGGTCCCGGTGGTCCTACTCCCGACGGTTTTTCCCTTCTTCTGTAATCTGCTGCCCCAGGGAGACCCGCAACAGGTTCATCGGGCCTACCGCCGACTGATCCGGTATACCTCGGTCCTGGTCGGCGGAATCGGCCTCGCCCTCGTTTGCTTCTCCGGGGACATTCTGAGCCTGTTCGGGATCGAGTTCGCCACGAGTCGGGGCAGCCTGGTTCTCCTTTCGAGTGTGTTCACTCTCTCGGCCGTTTCTACGATCAACGGAGCTCTCGTCGTCGCGGCGGGCCGCGTGGGCCGTGCGCTCTTGAACGGCGCCGCGGCCGTGGCTCTGCAGCTGGTTCTCTCCCTCTGGCTGGTGACCCACCTCGGGGCCTTGGGGGTTGCGGTCGGGAAGAGCGCGCACCTGCTGTGTGTCGTCGTGCTGGATGCATGGCTGGCCTACCGGACACTCGGCGTGGTCGTGCCTCGCCGCGTCGTCTGGCTGATGCTGATCAATATCTGCCTCATCGGTGCCGCGTTTCTCTATGCGCCCGCTTCCCCCTGGCTGGGTTTGGGGAGGGGAATGGTATTGATTCTGATGTACGCGGGGGTGGTCCGCGCTCTCGGGCTCGTGAACCGGGAGGATTTCAGTTTGGTTCTGCGCGGGGCGTTGGGCAAATCCGCGACCTCTACGGGAATGCCTGCGTGACGACGGAGAGACCCCGGCTGGGAACATCTAATGGAACTGCGGCAGGCCAACTGGAACGAGTACTGGAAAGAGAGCGCGGCGCTGGCCGAACGGCTCACGAGCGTAGATCTCGCCGTTCTCACCGCGCTCAAGGGATGGTGCGGTCCGCCGGTGGACCAACGCTTCCTCGAGGCGGGAAGCGGGTCCGGGAAGATTTCCCGGGTTCTCGCCCGGGACGGGGCAGAGACGTCTCTCGTGGATGCCAGCCACGAAGCCGTCGCCCTGAGTCGAGCCCTGTACGGCGGCCCATCTCTTGGGGGAACCTTCACAAGGGGGTCGATCTTCCATCTCCCCTTCGGCGACGGGTGTTTCGACGTCGTCTGGAATGAAGGGGTGGTGGAACATTTCGATCACGAGGCCAGGACCCGAATTCTGGACGAGATGGCTCGAGTGTGCCGTCCGGGAGGGTGGGTCATCACGTTTGCTCCCTACGCCGGGGCTCATGTCTACCGATTCGGTAAGTGGTTCGCAGAGAAGCGCGGCACCTGGGTCTTTGGTCGTGAAGAACCGCTGGCCACTATGGAACGCGAGTTCCGCGCGGCCGGATTGACGGTGGAAGAGGAACGGACCATTGGTTTCTGGGGTCAGATTCACTTTCTGAGCTACCTCCCCGTGCTGAGAGTGATTCCCAGACTCACCGGTTGGATGGAGTCGAATCTGCGGTTCGTCGATCGGGTCCTCCCCGGCTACTTCCTCTCAACGGCAGGCCGGAAGAGGTAGGTCCATGTCCGACGGCGGAAGATCAGGCAGGTGCACGAGTCGGCAGGATTGGGAACACGCGTGGCGAATTCTACCCGGCCGGCTCGCATGGACGCATACGGACCGGAATCTCCTCCGATTGCTCAGAGAGTTCCTCATCGACGCGCGGCGAGGTCTTCTTCTTGAGACCGGAAGCGGCTCCGGGCATGTTTCCTTGCGTCTGGCGGGGAGTCGACATTCGTGCGTGTTGGTGGACTATGTGCTCCGCGCGCTCCGAATCGGACGGAGCGAGTCCCTCGCGGCCGGTGTGGAGGCGGCGTTCGTCGCGGCGGATATGGGGGCACTTCCGTTCCCTGACGGCATGTTCGATCTCACCTGGAACGCGGGAGTCCTTCAGACGATCGCTCCCGGGGAGCAGAGGGTTCTCCTGAAGGAGATGAAGCGGGTGACACGGCCCGGAGGCTGGGTCGTTGCCGTCGTTCCCCGCACGGACGGCGAACTGTACCGCAGACGGAGGCGGCGTCTCGAGAAAAGAGGGCAGTGGCCGTACGGGGGATTCGAGTCCCCGTCGGCCGAGATTCACACGAGCTTCGACGGTGCCGGGTTTGAAGTCGTTCGAGTCCGGGTCTTCGGGCCACTGGACGGACTGGCCGAGGTTCGAGTGATTGGCCGGCTGATGTCCTTCGTCCTCAACCGGACGCCGTTCTCTGGCCCCCTGGAAACGCTCGCCGAGGCGGTCCTGCCGGGCCGAGGCTACTGGAGCCTTCTGGCCGGACGGAGAGAGACGGAGTAGCGCATCGATGAACATTCTGGCCCTCCAGATCCATCCCTGTTGCCGAAGCTACAAGATCAGCCGGGCCGCGATGAACGTGGATCCCGATCTCACGTACCGGCTGATTCTGGAGGCACGGGGATACGATCCGAGATTCGAGGCCCTCGGGTACGTGTTCGCAGAACCGCGCTACTGGCGCGGTCGGCTTCCCCGCACGCTCCCGGAGAAGATCCGCTATTTCATGCTGGAGGAACGATCCGCGGGACGCCGGCTGGGCCGGATGATCCGGGAATCGGGCGCCGACCTCGTGAACTCCAGGGGGCCCGACCGTCTGGGACACTACGCTTATCGGTACGGTTCGCTCCCCGTGGTCCATGACGTTCATGATCTCTATTCGATCTTCCCGCGGCGACAGACCGACGAAACAAATCCGCGGTATGGCCTCCGGGAACGGTACATGTATCGGAAGCAACTGCGCTGGGAGCAGTACGTCCACGAGGAGCTGGACGGTCTCATCTACACGTCGTCCTATATGCTGGAGTACGCGAGATCGGCGTATCGCATTTCGGCCGAGACGGTGATCGTGCCGAATGCGGTCCTTGCGGAGGACGTCCCGCAGGACCGACTCCCGAAGCTCAGCGAAACGGAGGGCGGGCGACACCTGGTTTTTGTGGGAGATCTGAATCGGCCCAAGCTCGATCGCCTCCTCGAGGTTGCGAGGGTCGGCCTCCACGTCCACCTCTACCCCATCGGTGATGCGGCCCACCTCACGGCCCTCAGGAGATCCTGCGCGGACCAGCCTCTCATGCACTGGCATCCCACACTGCCGTACCGGCAGCTTCTCCTCGAGTTCACGCGGTACGACTTCGGGGTCATTCTCTGGTACCGGGGGGCAACGGAGGAGATCTACCAGACGTCTCTTCCGAACAAGATCTTCGAGTACCTGGCCGCAGGTCTTCCGGCAATCGTGGGACCCTTCCGGTCCCTGACCGATTTTGTTGAGTCCCGCGGCGTGGGTTTCTCCGTCGAGGAACCCGAGCAGATTCTCGAACGGATGGATGAACCTTTCGAGGTGCCCTTCCGAACCGAATACACGATGGAACACTACATGCCCGACTTGCTGGCCTTTTATCGCAGCGTGGCGGCACAGGGGCGCGGGAGGTCCGGATGACGCACCCCGATGTTTCCTCACATCCACTCCCGTCCGATTGCCTTCGCCGGGCGTGGGCATACGTGCTGGCCGGCATCGACCACGCGGAGCACGCTCCACACGTAGGACTCTTGAGATCCTTCGATGCGCGAATCGGGCGTTGGGTGAAACCCTACCCCGAAGTCACCGGCTATACGATTCGCGGGCTGCTCGAGGCGGCCCGCGTGCTCCATGAGCCCGGCTACGAAGACACCGCCGCCGAGATGGGGCGCGCGCTTCTTCGGGTTCAGGAATCGAGTGGCCCTGCAGCCGGAGCGGTCCCCGCCGCCGATCTGAAACCGGAGTACTACGTGTTTGACACGGCGCAGGCCGTAGAGGGGTTCATCTCCCTCTACCACCATACGTCGGACGAGGGATTTCTCCGGGGCGCGGTTCGCGCTGGGGAGTTCTGCGCGCGTCTCCAGAGTCCGGACGGCAGCTTCCGTCCGGCCGTGATTGCGGGACAACCGTACGAGCCCCGGGGCGACGAAGATTGGGGACTTCGCAGGACCTACATCCAGGTCCGCGGCGCCGCAGGCTGGCATGCACTTGGCCGGGCAACGGGGGACCCCCGCTTCGAACACATGGCCGCGTCGTGCCGGGATTGGATCGCCGGCGAAGTCGAGCAGCGGTATCCGAGCGGACTCCTTCCTCCGTGCCGTGCGCGTGAGGGCCGACGGCCGCTCCGGTCGCTTCTCTCCCGGCGGCGGCCCAAGCTCCCCGAACGCGCCACGTACAGTCATCCGGTCGCCTACATCGTCCGGGGTCTCCTGGAGGACTTTCTCGCCACGGGCGAGCCCAGCGGTCTGGACCTCTCGCTACGAATCGTCCGGGCCGCCGTGTTGCCGCACGTTCGCAAGAACGGGTATCTGCCCTACGGGATTCACCTCGACGAGGGACGCACACCCGCCACCGGCTTCAGCTACGTCAGCGGAGAGGCACAATACGCCTGGCTCCTGTGCCGGCTCTGGCAAGTCACGGGCGACCAAGGGCTCCTCGAAACGGCCGATCGTCTTCTCGGGTACTGTGCAGACGTTCAGGCCGCGGCGCCCGAGTCCGCCCCCGGCGGTCTCTACCAGTACGCGACGTCCGGCGCCGAGCCGTATGCCGGAATCCATCTTCAGTTGCACGTTTGGGGAACGAAGTTCTTCGCCGAGGCCCTCGCGTTGCGGAACGAAATCCAGAAGGCTCGATCCACATGCCCAAGCCGGATCCCGCCCCTGTTGGTTGCTCCGTGGACCATGGCCGTCGTCGAGGAGAGCGACACCGAGGGCCCCGGGGCCGTCGTACCGGGCCTGCGATTCCGCAATCTCTGGAGTCCGGGACCGATCACGTTGTGCGGCGGACCGAACGCCGGTGAGATTTCGGTCCGGAGCGACAGGGGTCTGGATGTACCGATCCATGCGGTTCCCGGTTTTCCCGGAATCTTTCGAATGGACGCGGCCGCCCGCACCTCGTATTCGGTTTTCCACGCGCCGGAGAGTCGACAGCCCGGCGGCCGCAGCCGTGAACATCGGAGAGATAACCTGTGACGGATCACGAAGTCGACCGCGGCCGGGCCGCGGCGCACAAACGCGTGCTGGTTCTCGGCGCTTACGGAACCGCCAACCTGGGCGACGAAGCCATCCTCGAGTCCCTCCTCAACACACTTGCCCGGTCCCCCGAGCCGACCCGGGTTACGGTTCTCTCCACCGATGAAAGAGCCACAACGGAGCAGTACGGTGTTCCCGCCGTGTTCGGGGGCTGGCGCCGGCATCTCCTTCGCAAGATCCGCCTGTTCCGGGAATCGGATCTTCTCATCTGCGGTGGCGGCGGCCTTCTTCACGATACGTTTCCCAACCGCCTGGTACGGGGGGCGGCCCCACGGTACTCATTTCTGATGCTCCTCGCTCGCCTTCTGGGATGCCGCGTGGCCGTGTATGCTCAGGGAATCGGTCCCCTGAGGACGCGCTACGGCCGATGGATCAGCTCGCTCGCGCTCCGCTCGGCACATCTTGTGACGGTGCGCGACGCGGGATCGGCCGAGGTGGTTCGCGACATCACTCGCTCCAGGGTCCGGGCCCACGTCGGCGCGGATCCTGCGGTTCTTCTTGACCCGATCCCGAAGGACGACGTTGCTCCCCTGGTGGAACTCGCCGGCTTCATCGGGCGCGGGGAGAAAGACGATTCACGACCCTTGGTGGCCGTGTGCCCTCGACCCTGGTTCCATCGGAGAGACATCTGGCCCGACGGCGAGCCTCTGTCGGCGAACTACGTCGAAAACCTTCGGCAGATCGTTTCGGGACTGTGTCGGGACGTCGACTGCCGCGTCTTCCTTGTTCCTTTCGACTACCATGAAGACCTCCCGCTCTGCAGAGACATCGAGCAACGGGCCGGACGGACCCGCAATCTCCGCGTGGTCGATACGCCGCTTCGCCCGAGGGAGATGATGGGGCTACTCTCCGCAGTGGATCTTCTGGTGGGTACGCGGCTTCACTCGCTGATCTTCGCAGCCCGGGTGGGGGTCGCCCCGCTCGCCATCGTCTACGACCCCAAGGTCGCCCGGTTCATGGAACAGATTGGCAGAACCGAGGCGTCCTTTCCCATCGAGTCGCTCGATCCCGCCGCAGTCCTCGATGGTGCGCGGCGGACCCTTCTCGAATTCCCGACGGCGGCGCGGCGGAGCGATGAGGCTCGCGACCGTCTCGTTGCACGGGCCAGATCCGCCGAGGAACTCCTGCTGCAGCTTCTCTGACGCCGCGTGTTCACATTCACGAGAGTCCCCCCGGAGGGTTGTCCCGGGGAGCACACGGGCGGCGGTGTTGACAATGTCCGCCGGGATGTGCGACTGTAGCCGGACGGCGCTTCGCTTCGAAGGACCCTGCGGCGCGCGAAGGCAACGGATTCCCGCGCGACCCAATCGGCCGGGATCGGGACATGAGTTTCTCATGAGAATCGGTCACGTTTCATTCGGGTATAAGCCCATCGTCGGCGGCCAGGAGACCTATCTGGCCAATCTCATTCGAGTGCTCGAGAACGACGGACATTCACAGCGCGTGTATCAGCTGGACACCGGGGTCCGAGACCCGGAGATCCGGCCGGTTCCCCAGCTTCCACCCCGGCTGCGCTACAGGGCTTCCGTCCTCTACGCCTACAACGCGCTCCTGTTCAGATGGCTGAGACAGCTGGTGCGTGAAGACCTGTTGATCGTCCACTACGGCTTCCACTATCCCCCCGTCCTCTGGCATCCGAGGATCATCGTCGTCTCACACGGCGTGGAGTGGGAGATCCCCCCGAGATCCCTCCATCACAAGGTCAGGCGCTGGGCGTCAAAGCTGGCCTTCGGCAACGCGGGGGTCCGAATCGTCTCGAACGACACGGACTTCTTCAGACAGATGGGCGTCGACGTCACGCCCGCCACTCGCCACTTCGAGGAAATCCGCCCCGGGCGATGGTTCATCCCGAACTGCGTGGACACGGAAATCTTCCGTCGCGCCGAACCGATTCCGGACCTTGCCGCGCTCCGTCCGATCCTCGTACCCCGAAGCATCGTTCCGCGCCGGGGCCTCCATCTGGCCGTCGAGTCGTTCGCCCGATTCTGGCCCGAGCATCGGGAGTGCCACCTCGTGATCACGGGAGGATACGAGGACGCGGCATACCGGCGCTCGCTCGATGCGCGGGTCGAGCAGTTGGGGTTGACGGACCGGGTCAAGTTCTGGGGTCACGTTCCGTGGCAAGACATGCCGCGCGTCTTTTCGTCCGCCCGAATGACGCTGATCCCCAGTATCTTCGGTGAAGGCACGTCCATCGCTGCACTCGAATCCATGGCCTGCGGTACGGCCACGCTCGGGACCCGGGTTGGCGGACTCGTCGACCTTCCCTCCCACAACGTGGAACCGACGGCTGAGTCGCTGGCGGCGGCCCTGAGCGAAGTTCATGACCACCGCGGAACCATGGCCGAGAGACAGGCGCGGCGGGTGCGCGAGGCCTTCAACCTGGATCGGTGGCGGGATGCGTGGCTGAGGACTGTGCATTGGAACTCAGGAGAGTAGAGAGCGAATGCCCGGACGCGGGCATTCTGCAGGAGGGATCCACCGCTCTCTCGGGGGTTGGTGTCCGTGTTCTTAGCCTCGGCCCGGGCTCCGTCGCCCGGCGCCACGGAGCTCTGCGATGAAGCCGGAAGAAGCGATCCGCAGGGTGCGAGGGAGATTCCCCTTCCCGGGATACATGGAGCCGTGCGAGGGAGCCCACCTCGACATCGCCGGGACGGTCCTCCGGCACCTTCAGCCCGGAGCCACGATCCTCGACTTCGGCTCGGGGCCGTGCGACAAGACCGCCATTCTTCAGATCCTCGGGTTTCGGTGTTCGGCCTATGACGATTTGGGAGACGATTGGCACCGCATCGAGGGAACCCGAGAAAAAATCCTCGAGTTTGCCAGCGAGTTCGAGATCGATCTGAGCATTGCGAGCGGCGGGCCCCTGCCGTTTGAACGTGAGAGCTTCGACATGGTCATGATGCACGACGTCCTTGAACACCTTCACGATTCTCCGCGCGAGCTGGTCAACGACCTCCTCGAGCGCGTCAAGCCCGAGGGCTATCTCTTCGTAACCGTTCCCAACGCGGTCAACATTCGAAAGCGCAGGGACGTGCTTTTCGGGAAAACCAACCTTCCCGGATTCGAACGCTACTACTGGTATCCCGGGCCCTGGAGGGGCCACATACGCGAGTACACGCGGGGTGATCTGGAACAGCTGGTCGAGTTTCTGGATCTCGAACCCATTGAACTACGCGGTTGCACGCATATGCTGCAGAAGGTGCCGCGGGCGTTGGGCTTGTTCTACCTCGCCGTTACCCGCGTATTCACCGGATGGCGCGACTCCTGGGCGCTGGTGGCCAGAAAGAAGATCGGGTGGACGCCAAGAAGAAACCTGCCGCAAGACGAGCTCCACAAGATCCTGAGTGCGGGGACGACCTACAGGTACTGAGCACACGCCACCACGCGCACGACCCCATCGGACGCCGTCACCCTTGACCGATCTCCGGGGCTCTGTTAGACTGGTCGGCCGGATGGGTATTGCGGAGTGTTTGGTTCGCATGATGCGACTTGCAGGAGAAGCGCTGGTCATGGGTCGTCGGATCTCCCTCCTCACTCTTTTGCTGATGCTCGTTTCAACTCCGGGCGGCGGGACGGTAGCTGACGTTTCCTGCTACATCGTGGATCGGGACGGTGTCGAACACTGGGTTCCGTCCTGGAATCGGCTCGTCGTGCGGGAGAGGGAAGGCGAACGGCGGGACGGCCTGGACCCACCGGGCATGCCCGTCGGCACGCTGGATTCCCCCGGCGTCCTGAGCGCCTTCGTGTACAGGGGTGCCGTGATCCCCGTGGAAGATGTGTCGTTCATTCTTCCGACGCTGGGGATCTATGTTCTCAAGGATGGTTACCAGGTCGAAGCCCGGCCTCTCTTCCACTGCGGATTCTCCAAGGAACACCGCTTCGCAGATCTGGAGCGCCCCCGGCACCGCTCGACCGCCGGAGGGACCGACACTCCCACCTCGGCCGACCGGCCCTTGCTCCTGGAAGCGTTCGTCGAGTTCGCGGCCACGGATACGGTGGCGGGCTACCCCGTGGCCGAACCCCGCGTGATTCCGATCAGTGACGCTCGGATTGTGGTATTCGATCCCAAGTCCGTCGAAGCGGCCGAGGAAATCTGGGCCCGCCGCTCCTCGGCACTCGACGTGGAATCTCCCTTCTCCCCCTACGGCGCACACACCGGCAAACGCATCGACCTCTATCTCGCTCCGGGAAACCGGAAGGCGGCCAGGCTGGAAGAAGGCGCCGAAGTGGAAGTCCTCGAAGTCGACGGGGACTGGGCGCGCGTGAGGCTCGAGGGATGGGTCAAGACCGAATCCGTGAAGAAGAAACGTTGACGGCGCCGTCGGGATCCGCGCGCCGGTGGGCCACGCTCTTCGCCGTAGCCGCCCTGCTCTCGGGAGGTTGTTCCGGCGGCGATACCGACGCGTGGTCGCCGCCCCAGGCGGATTTGTACGCAACGAACTACATCGGCGCTGTTCTTCGGAGTCTCAACGGGGGAACCCACTGGTTGCCCCTCGGATCCGACCCTCGCCCGCTCATGGCGTATCGGAAGACGTTGGCCCTCGGAGACGACGGCGCCGTCTACGTCGGGACTTCGGGCGGAGGGCTCTACACCCTCGATCGGGACGACGCTCCCTACCGGGAATGCGGATTGGATCTCCGGTCCGGACACGTCCGGGCCGTGCATTACAGCTCTATGGACCGGAGACTCTGGGTGGGAACGGCGGAATCCGGCGTGTTCACCAGCACCGATGGGGGTGCCACATGGACACCGAGGAACGACGGCCTTACGACGTACCGCGTGAACTGCCTCGTCGCCCATCCGGATGATCCCGATGCCGTCTACTGCGGGACCGACGCGGGCCTGCTCGAAAACAAAGGGGCCCAGCGATGGACGTCGGTGGGCGGCCTGGCCGGGATGGACATTCAGGCTCTCGTGATCCTGCCCGGGACCGGACGGATGCTTGCAGGAGCGGCCTGGGTCGGATCCGGAACGAACCTCTTCTCGAGCCAAGACGGCGGAGTGCATTGGGAATCGGCCGATCGGGGGCTCCCTCGGGCCAGCGTGTTCTGCCTCGCGTACGACGAATCCGGCGATCGCGTACTCGCGGGAACTTCGGTGGGAGTGTTCCAACGGGCATCGGATAAGAGTCGATGGGTCCGACTGGGCCGAGATCTCGATGGCGTTCGCGTGTTCTCCGTGGCCACTGCAGAGGGAGTCGGTTACGCGGCAACCGCACACGGCCTCTTCGGAATCGCTCCCGGTTCGAACCACTGGGTGGACCTCGGCCTGGGACCCACCCGGTCAGCCGTTACCGACGTCGTCGTCCGGTCCGTCTCCCGCCCCGTGCCGGAATCCTAGGCGGACACTCCCGAGAGCCGTAGAGCCATATCGCTTCGCTGCTTGTCCCCAACCCTGAACCTCCTCCACCACGGCGGCGAACTCGACTCCCTTTGCGACATCGCCGAAGATCCGTGTCCCGTAATGCCGTCCCCATACGCCCAGACAGCCCACGACCAGACCGATCAAGACGCCCACGACCAGATTCATCTTCCAGCGGGGTCGGATCTGATATCCCCCCTGCGCCAGATCCAGAACACACACGCTGGGCAGATTGCTCGCCTCATCGATCTTCGCCTGTTCCAGGCGCGTCGTGAAGAGAGTAACGATGCCTTCCTTGGATTTGAGGGCCAGCAGCCTTCGGCCGGCCTCGAAACTCAACTCGGGAATCATCTGGAGAGGAACGAAGAACTCCACCGTGCCGTCCCGCTCGACGGGAACCTTCTCCTCTCGGGAGTACGTCAATCGATCGATGACCTGCTGGAGGGCATCGATCTTGGCCTGCAGCATGCGGACCGACGAGTGCGCCGGCGAGTAGCGCTCCTCCTCGGCGACCTTCTCCACGGAGAGACCGACCCGCCTGGCCTCCAGTTCCGAGAGAAGCTGGATCGTCGCCGTCGCCTGCTCGTCGATGTTGATGGCCCCGTGTCGTTCCTGGAATTCCTGCAAATCGCTCTGGGCCTCCTGCAGCTCTCGATTTGTCTCTGCCAGCCGCCGCTCCAGAAAACGCCGGATGCGGGAGGCCGAGGTGGCGGCGTTCTCCGTCAGATACTCGTCCAGCACATGAGCGTATGTGTTGGCGATGTCTGCGGATCGAACGGGCTCATGTCCCTCGATGCTGATGGTGATGAGTCCACCTCCCGTATAGAACCGGTCCCGCGCCATCTCCGTCACCGTCACGGACCTCTGCAGTTTGTCCACCGCCAGGCGCTCACGGTCGTGGCGGGACGTGGGCCATTCAAGCCACTCGGCCAAACCGAGCCTCTCGCTGACCATCTCGGCGACGGCGCGACTCCGCAGAATGGTCGAGTAGAAGACCTGCGTTGATCTCGTGGATACCGGCCAGAAAGAAATCCGTTCCGATACATTGGCCATGAGGCCGCTTCTCGAGGAGACCTCCTCCGGCAGGAGCGTCGCCTCCGCACGGTAGGCCGGAGACTGGAACAAACACACAAGCGCGCCCACCGCCAAACCGGCCGCGAGGGAAATGAGAATCCAGTGGGCCGAGGACACCAGGATCGCCACCAGCTCCATTACCGAAACACGCATGCGGGCGCCTTCTCGCCCCTGTTGGGCGCCGGCGCTGTTCTCCTGCAAACGGTTAGTCAAGTGTTTGCTTCTCCCGCTGCTCGTCGCCGACTGCCAGTCAAGTG
>Ga0180432_10004242_pt1 | contig 19805 bp, 44 predicted proteins | sample SS_ome_10_FD_132414 | JGI IMG/M metagenome (GOLD analysis project Ga0180432, IMG submission 132414) | Hypersaline lake sediment archaeal communities from the Salton Sea, California, USA - SS_1_MS_2 metaG | ecosystem: Environmental > Aquatic > Non-marine Saline and Alkaline > Hypersaline >...
GAACACGCGCCACAGGAGCAGGCCAGCCAGTCCCAGGAACACCACGGTCGCCAGACCGCTCGCCTCGGGCTTGACCTCGGGTGGCACGTAGGCCTTTGCCCCCACGTACACCTCGCCGGGAACAACATCCTCCTTCTCGTCCGGCTTCAGGCAATCGTACGTGAGGTGGGAGTTGTAGGGGGGGGAGCCGACCACGATCCCCGTGCACGGGCGCTTCTGCCTGGCGACGTACTCGTCGGCAGCAAAGTCGTATGTCGGCTCCGGGAACGGGCTCGGGAACTCGCCCTCGGCGAACCGGTAGGCGAGCTGCATGTACATCTCGGGGACGGGGGCGGTCTGACACCGGTCACGCCGGCGGAGATCCCGCTCGCTTCAGTGCTTGGCCCGCAGGGCCTCGTTGTCCCAGTACTTCGAGCCCGGCTTGCACTTGTACCCCGTGCGGGCCCAGATCGGATTGATGGGCTGGGAGTGCGCCTGCACGTACTTGTAGAACGGCCAGTCGTGCTTGAGCCACTTCCAGTTGACGAGGAGGAACCGGTTGATGTGGGTCCAGGCGACCGCGATCATCCCCTCCTCGTCGTCGGCGTCCTCCTCGCACCACATCGAGCGCGCCAGCCACTCGATGTCCCTCTCGGTGAAGCGGTACCCCCGCGTCGGTCCTCTGAACAATGCAGGCATCAGGCCCTCCCCTCGCGGACGGCGCGCTCATAGTCGGCGCGGTTCTTGGGATCCTCCATGAACTCCCGCGCCGTCTGCTGGACCACCTGCTGCATCGCGTAGTCCTCGCGGCCGCGGGCCACCATGTAACCGAAGGTGCCGCCCAGACCGCCGACCATCCCGCCCAGCAGCAGGTAGAAGGAGAGGTCGTGCCGCTTGCCCTGGCGGCGGTCGATCAGGTAGCCACCGCCCGCACCTATCACCGCCCCCAGCGCGAAGCCCACCGCGGTGTACCCGATGCGCATCTTCTCGTACTTGGTCAGCTTGCGCATCAGTGCCCCGCCCGCGGGCTGAAACGCCGACAGATCTCGCACTTGGTGTAGCCCCCGTCGTCCAGGAACTCCACCCCGCAGTCGACGCAGTAGCTGATCCTGCTCGAGCTGTCATCGATCCCCGACACGTACTCGCCGAGCAGGACGCGGCGCCCGTGGCCGTCGCGCACCGTCGTCGGGTAGCGGTTGGAGGGGTCGTGGGAGCTCTTCCACGCCATCAGAACCAGCTCCACTTCTTGGTGATCGGGTTGTAGACCTGACCACGGTGGTCGTCGGGGGGGTTCTGCTCGCGTGTGCTGCAGAACTGCTGCCTCAAATGCCTGACGATAGCGGAGCGGAGTTCCTTGCGCTCCTGGGCATCGGTAGCCTCTTCGAAACCGTGGTCAAAATACGGATCGAACTTGCCAGCGGACTCGTCCCACCGTCCGTACATGACCTGGGACCGCTTGGAGCATTTTCCGTTCATGCACATGTCGACGAAGACCATCGGATCGCGGCCGGGGATCAAATTGAGATTGAACTGATATCGCTCCCCGCCGTGCTCGACCGACGGAATGCCGCGCTCCTTGTCACGCCAGGTGATTGGACATCGCTTCGACATCAGTACCCCTTCCGGCCCACCGAGCAGGCCCACTCCTTGGCCTCTTCCATCGTGCGGTGCTCGGCGCGGCGCGCGTACGGCCGCTTCTTTCCGAACACCGCCTCGCCGAGGCAGCTGCCGTCGTAGCACTCGACCCGGAGCAGGGTCTGCTTGCCGGCGATGGCGTAGCAGTCAGAGTCGGTCGGGCAGCGCCAGCGGATGCCCTTGCAGGCCCCGCCGCCCTGCTTCAACCACTTGTTCCAGAGGTCGTCGGTGCGCGACGAGCCCAGGCGACGGCGCTTCATCGCTTGCCCCCAAACGTCGCCGCGAACGGGTCGATCTGGATCTTCGCGTCCCGCGGGACGACGAGCCCCTCGTGGCGCGCCGAGCACCGCGCGAACTTCTCGAGCCGCTTGGTGCTGGTGTTGCGGCGGGGGGCCCCGCAGCGGTTCTTGGGGGGCAACGAGTCGATCACCTGGCCGTCCGAGGCGTGGATCCTCGTGTACCACCCCTTGTAGTTCGGGTCGGGATCCCACAGAACCTCCATCCGCTGGGCTCGCCAGCGGCGGCGGCTGGGGTACATCACTGATGCAGAGCTCGGCATCTTCTACTCCCTCGCTTTGAAGATGTTGCGGACGGTGAGGCACTCGCAGTGGTGCTGGGCCTCCCCCAGCGTCCGGTAGTAGCCCAGCTTCGGGTAGTCGCCGGGCGAAAACAGCATCGCCTCCCACCGGTGCTTGCGGTGCCCCGGGTCCGTCAACCGCACCCTGCACAGCATGTCCTTCCGGCTGACGAGCTGCATGCTGTCGGCGTGGAGGGGATCCTCACGCCAGCGGTAGCCCCGCGGGTAACAGCGGGCGGCGCGGCGGCGGCGGCGGTTGAAGCGCTTCACTTCTTGGATTCCTTCGCCAGCTTGCGCAGCTGGCGCTGCACCATCTTCGAGAACTTCTCGTAGTCCTTGTCGCCCGTGGTGCGCGCCAGCTGCTCGCCGTTGCGGTAGACCGCCACCGTCGGCAGGTACTTGACCTTGGCCGCGTCGGCCAGCGGCTCGTTCGGCTTCTCGTCGACGCTGATCTTGATCACGTCGATGTCACCGCAAAACTCCCGCTGGAGCGCCTCGATCTTCGGGTGGGCCTCCTGACAGGCTCCGCAGTGCCGCGAGTAGTACTGGACGACCTTGACGCGCCCGTCCTTCTTGCGCAGCTGCCTGTCGGCCATGCGGCCGGTCAGGTATTGAGGAAATCGCGGACAGAAATCTGCCATGCCGGATACCTCCGGGTGCCCGCGGTGAGCGCAAGACACCTATACCGTACCAGATCTACCGGGTCGATTCAAGGGCGTCAGCGGAGCGCCTGAAGCAAGGCCGCCAGTGCCTGCAGCCGCTCTGCGGTGCCGCGAATGCTCGTCCCGTCGGACCGCAGGACGCCGCAGACCTTTGCCAGCTCGAGCAGCTGTTCCATTCGCTTCGCGTGGAGATCGTCCAGATACTTCAGGCGCTGCTCACCGGCGTACTCGAGCAGCTGGCGCAGCTGCGCGCCCAGATCGGCGAAATCAATCATCGCCGTCACCGTCCCCGTGGTCGTACTCACCGTCCCCGTAGTCGAAGCAGTCCTCGCAGACACGATCTCCATCCCGGGTCTCGCGCATCACGTCCTCGCCGCACAGGCGGCCGCAGCGCGGGCAGACCGGGCCGTCCGCGTCCTCGCGGGCCTCCAGGGCATCGCGCTCAGCGTCGCTGGTACGCCGGAGCTCGCACGCCGGACACCACGGCCCCTCGTCACCCTGGTAGTAGACCACCGGCTCGTCGGTGATGTCGGCGTCGCAGAAGCAGCAGTGCTCGCGCTCCTCGCCGGCCCTGGGCAGCTTGTCCCGTTGCCAGGACTCGCAGCGGTGGCAGTGCTCGTGCCCCTCGTCCCCGTGCCGCTCCTCGTTGGGGGCGATGGGGCGGCGGCAGATCGCGCAGCGGAGCTCGTCCTCGCCGAGCTTGCGGCACTGGGGCCGGCAGACCACCGTGTCCCCCTCCACCGCCACCTCGAATCGGCCGTCGGAGTGGAAGTCCGAGTCGAGCCGCTTCTGCCAGGCCGCGCGCATCGACTCCAGCTCGCCTTCGTCGAAGGGGCGGTCGGGGGCCCCCGCCGGGGTCACGCCCTTGCGCTCGAGCTCCGCCTCGAACGCCCCGCGGGCGCCCACCACGTCCTTCACCAGCTGGCCCAGCAGCCCCACCCGCTGGTAGAACGCCGCACCGCGCTCCTCGTCCTCGCACAGGTAGAACGGCACGCTCAGCGTGCGCTTCGCCTGCAGTACGTCGGGGTCCACTGGCGGCCCCATCCCGCCGTCGGCCCCGCCCAGGTACACCTCGATGGTCACCAGCGCCTTGCGCTCCGGGGTGTACGAGCGGCGGGGCTGCACGCCCACCGTCGTCTGGCCCGGCACCTGCCCCGGGGCCGCGTACCCCGCCCCCGGTGACTGGCCCCAGGCCGAGTGGTCCATCGATGGCAGATCCAGGTCAGGTCTATCGTCCATCCTTCACCTCCTGGGCGTCCGGGAAGAACTCGCCGTCACGGACGATCTCCACGACCGACCCCATCAGCTCGCCCAGCCGGTGCAGCACCTGACCGACCGCCTCCGCCCGCATCGCGTCCAGCAGCTCGGTCTGCGTGCCGAGGTTCATGTCGAGGCCGGCACCGATCAGCATCCGTATCGCCGCCGACCGCGACTCCTGCCCCGTCTCCTCCATGAACCGCTCGATGGCGTCGTTCATCTCGGGGGTCACCTTCACCGTCAGCGGTGTCCAGGTGGTTCCGTCTTCACTGGTGATTGCCATTCGATTCCTCCTCGGTGGGTTTCCCCACATCTTGTCCACCAGACGCCCGCAGGTCAAGCAGCGCGTCGATATTCTCGCGGTACCCCCGAAACCGGTACGCGATCACCCAGGGGTTTTTCCGCCAGCCGTATCCCCGGGGGGCGTTGATGGAGTCCCACCCCGCCGCCCACATCGCCCGCAAGCCGTCCCCGTACTCTCGCCGGTACTCGTCGAGCACCGCCCGGTCGCCCTGCGGCAGGGCGTGTACCGCCTCGGCGCGGATCGACTCCGTGGTGATGTCCTGGATCCGCTGCAGCGACACCTCGAGCACCTCGCAGGTCAGCCGGCTCGCGTAGCGCGGCATGTAAATCGACGGCCGCCACCGCGGCCGCTGGTCGTCGTCGAGCTCGTACACATCCCACTCGCACAGCCGCCCCGTCCGCATGTCCCTGAGCTGCGACAGCCCCCCGGGAAACATCACCCAGCAGTAACGGAGCTCGTCGCCGGGGTCGGGATCCTCCGCCAGGAGAAAATGCTTCTCGCGCACCCAGATCAGGTCGCCCACGGAGATCCGCGGGTACACCCGGTGCCACGTGCGGAGATGCCGGTGCGGTACCCGCAGGTACGGCCCGAGGTTGCCGGCGGGGGAGGGGCCGTGGTCGACCAGCGCCATCTCCCAGTCGAGATCGAGCAGGTCGAGACTCCAGGGACGGCCGTCCATCCAGGTGTTGAGGGGGGTAAGGACGCGGCGGGTCTCCGTCTTCTCGCCCGTCGAGATCGCGTGCGCCAGCGGCGCCTTGAACAGCCAGCTCGGCTCCTTCATCATGGTGCTCTCTTTGGTCTTGGTTCACTCTCACTCAATGGTGCCCTCGTTACCCTTGGCTCGCTCGTTGGTCTCGGTGCGCTCTGCTCCAATGGCTATAGTCCGATCCCCCGCCGCTCCTTCGCGGTCAGCGACACCGTCGGGTCGCCCCGCTCCTCGGCCAGCGACAGCATCGAGCTGCCGTAGACCGCGCGCTCCCGCTCGAGCTCCTCGTAGCCCTCGACGTTGGTGTTGAGGCAATCGCCGCACCACCACTTCTTGCACATCCTCACCACGCCCGGCGCACCGCACTGGTGGCACGGCTCGCCCTTCATCCTCTCGGGCCGCGAGCCCGCGTGCCGGCGGCCGCAGTCGCGGCTGCAGCAGACGTGCGTCGCCCGCGTCTGGCGGAACAGCTTGCCGCAGTACGCACAGGGTACGAGCTTTTTCTTCTCACCCATCGGATTCCACCTCCTTCAGCCGGCGGCGCGCGCGCTGTAGCCGCGCCTTGGTGTTCCTCTCGTCGTTCTTGAGGGCCGTCAGCTTGTGCTGCAGCTTCGCGATCTCGCGGCGCTCGTACTGCAGCTTCATCTCGTCCCGCGCTATCCTGAGCAGCACCGTGAACGGGTCGAGCTCCGCGTTGCAGCTGGCGCAGTAGACCTTCCGCGCCACGTCGTCCAGCAGCACCTGGCCGTGCCGGCAGTACAGCGTGTCGGGCTGCCGCCGGACCTGCAGGTGCAGCGTATCGAAGTCGGGGCGGATGATGTTGTCGTCAGTCATCGAGCAGCCCTCCCGGTGCCGCGAAGGCGGTCCGCACCAGCTCCGCGAGGTTGCGGGCGTGCCAGGCAGACGACTGCCGCTCGATGCAGCGGATCGCGTCGCGCAGCGGGTCCAGCTCGGTGCTCGCCACCGGCGCGTGACAGGTCGGGCAGTAATTGATTGCACCGTTCTTGTGCGGCACCGTAATCTTCATGGCAGCTCCGTCGGCCAGGGGAAGGCCGGGTCGGCCTTCCGCATGTTCTCCTTCACGAACGTCGGGATGCACAGGCCGTTGGCCCGCTCCACCAGCTGCTTCGCGGTGTCGACCTGCGGGGGCGGCGCGCCCGGGCCCGTCTGCGCCCCCAGCACCAGCCACTGGATTCCCTCGAGGTCGGCGTCGGCGAGGAGCGGGTCGAGCAGGGGCTCCATGCTCACCCAGTGCAGGCTGTCCGCGTAGCGTTGGAGCAGGGACCGGGCCCGCCCGAAGATCTGGTGCAGCTGCGTCACCGAGACGCCGAGGTGGAGGTTTTCGGCGTCGAAGGTCACCATCACGTTGTCGGGCCGCTTGGTCAGCACCAGGAACGTGTGCTGCGGGCAGGCAGCGATCAGCGTCCGCACCATGGTCTGGAGCTCGGTGGGTCTCATCCTCCCCTCGCGGAACACTCCCTGATGGCGGTCCCAGACGAGCCAGCTCAGACCCGCGATGTCGGACATCGACCCCAGGAACACCCGCTTGCCCTTCCGTCGGCGGGCGAGCTTCTCGAAGGTCTCGTACAGGCCCCACAGGTCGACCGCCGGCGCGAACGGGTCGTGACCGGCATCCTTCAGGTGGTGGTACAGCGTCCCCTGGTGCCCCGCCAGGCGGCGCGAGAACCGGCGAGCGTAGCACCAGCGGCAGCCGCCCTCGCAGCCGGTGAAGGGGTTGATGGTGAGGTCGCACCACTCGATCTTGTGGGTCATCTCCGCGTCTCCGCGGCGCAGAGCGGGCACAGCTGCGGCTGTCCCTGCTCGATCAGCCAGCCCGCCTTGCGGGCCGCGTCGTCGTCGTCGCACTGGACCCTGGCCGAGCACTTGCCGCAGGTGTACAGGAACCGCGTCCTGGACTCGCCGTGAGTGGCCACGACGAGGCGCCCGCCGGCCTCCTGGCGCTCCTCCTCCACGAGCTTCTCGACGCGGTGCTTGTACAGGTTGTCGCGCATCCGCTCCAGCTCGATCTCCCGGGAGCGCAGGCGTCGGCGCGTGCAGTAATGCTCCCACTGCTCGATGCGCAGCTCCTCCTCCAGGAACGCCGCCCACTCGCGCAGGGCTACCTCGGGGTGGTTGCCGAATTCCTCGAGTACGTGCTCCGGTATGGTCATCAGTCCTCCCAGTTCAGGCCGACCATCTTCTGGCGGATCTCGGCGATCAGCGCGAGGCGCAGCTGTGCCGTGTCCAGGACGTGCTGCTCGTGCTCCTCCTCGTGGCGCAGGCACTGCTCGCAGCGCACCTCGTGCAGCAGGGATGTGGTCTGCTCCACGGGCACCCGCTGGCCGCACTCGGTGAGCCGGTCGGTGTCGCCGATCTCGATGACGGCCCCCTCGGCCCGCATGTGCACCCGCTTCATGCTTCGGGCTCCTTTTCCGGGGCCTCCGGGAACTGCTCGGCGAGGATCGGGGCCAGCGGGCTGCTCTCGGCCGTCAGCGCCCGGTGGAGCGCCTGCACCACCTGGTACAGCGTATCCCGCACCACGAACTGCCCGCCGCTCACGCTGACCACGGTGATCGCCCCGACCCCCTTGGCCATGCCCTCTGACACACCGACCACCTGGTCGGCGCGGATCAGCGCGGGTGTGCGCGTCGGCGTGCTGCAGACGATCCAGCTAGAGTTTTGCATCTGATTTCTCCTCCTCCGTGCCGCCCTCCCCGCTGTCGGCCACGGTGTTGATCTCGATGGCACACCCCTGATCGATCTTGGTCGAGGTGCCGATCAGCGAGGCACCGTGGATGTACAGAACGTCTCCGAAGTTGAAGTTTTCGAGCCACTCCAGCAGGTCTGATACCTGACATCCGTAAATTCCATTCATCTCATTTCTCCTTTTGCGTACGGGGCGTGTCGTCCCCCCCCTCGGCGCTGTCGGTGCGGTTGAGGTCGTCAAAACTGACTTCGCACTCGTCCATGATTCGCTGGATGTCTGCCTGCGTTGCTGCTCGGCAAGAACTGACGACGGTGTGGGCGGCGATCTTGGACACCACGGCTAACGCAGCGTCCCGCTCGGCCAGTCGGTGTTCTGCGGCGCGCATCGCCTGCCGTGTGATTTCTTCATGGCAAGCGACGGTCAGGCGCATCCGCTCGATCTCCGCTTCCGACGCGGCGAGCGCGGCCTCCAGCTCGGACACGCGGGCTTCGGCTTGCTCCGCGCGGGCGCAGTCTGATATGGCGTTCATCCGGCGCAGTACTTCTCCCGTGGAATTGTCGTCTCCGTCGTATCCGTCACATTCGGCACCTGAACACGCCGCATGCGTGGGTTCTTTCCGCTTGCGACACCACCCGTAAGTTGGCGGTCCACCACGATGTTTGCGCTCGTAACCTGAGCAGTCTGAACAGGCTTTTGCCGGCCGTCCCATTTACTCCCCCTCCCCATCGGCGATGGCGGTGTGCGGGTCTGCCCTCCGCTTATTATCGGGCAGCAGGTCGCAATCCAGGCATGACTCGACACTGTCCGTGTCATGGACCCCATGCAAGGCGAAAGGGGCGGAGCAGCGCAAGCAACCATCAGCTGGATTGCCCGCAGCACCAGTGCGCGGAAACCATAAACCTTTCCCGTCTGGGCAATAAAGCCGTCCATCTGCCGCTAACGCAAACCGGTATATCAGTTGCTCAACAAGCTCAAAAAGGTCGCCATAATCATTCCCCTTCTGCATCGTACAGAATTGTGTTGGTAGCGCCTCCCACAGCCGCTGCAAGCGTCTGTTATTCTTCTCCAGCTCGGACACGCGGAATTCGGCTTGCTCCGCTCGGGCGCGGAGGGTGTCCCGCTCGTCGGCGGTTTCGGACAGCGCCTTCAGTACCTTGACGTATTCCCGGCGCAGTTCGGCCGCGGTCAAATTCATCTCGTTCTTGATGTTGCTCATTCAATCCTCCCGGGCCGGGAGGCCCATGCGCTGGCGCGCTGTCGCTATCAACTCGTCGAGCTCGGCCTGCTCCTCGTCGGTGACCTCGGCGGCGGGGAGCTGGCCGACGGGGAGCGTCTCGGGCAGGTAGACGGTAGCGTCGGGCAGGAGCCGCTGCACGGCGGTGGGGGCCAGCCGGCCGCGGCGCACGGCCTCGAGCAGGGGGCCGCGCTGGGCGGCCTGATCGTGGCCGAGGCTGGCCCACCAGCGGGGAACCCGATGGTCGGCGCGGGCCTGATCCAGGCGCTTGCGGTAGATCTCCAGGAACGACATGCGGGCGGCAACGCGGTCGGAGTGGCCGCGGACCGCCTCAAAGGCCTCCGCGATCTCGTCGGTCCAGACCACGGTGTCGCCCTCGCCCCGGGGGCAGAGCGCCCAGGCCTCCTGGGGGTCGGGCCAGCCGTCCGCGATCCGGCTGATGATGTCGGCGAGGGCCAGGGTGCCGCGGCACTCGCGAGCGCAGCGGCTGAGCGCCATGCTGACCTGATCGGGGTCGTAGTGGGAGAGCTCGTCGATGTAGATACGAAAGACGGCCTTGGGGAGCTCGTCGCCGCCGCAGACCTCGTTGGTGACGGCAAGCGCCTGTCCGAGGGCTACCTTCTTACTCATCGTCATCCTCCTCGAGCACCTCGCGGGTGCGGGCGAGCTGCCAGTCTAGCTCGGCGGCCCAATCGGCCCAGGCTGCGTCCCTGGCGTCCTTGGCGGCGTCCCAAGCGGCCCAGGCTGCGTCCCTGGCGTCCCTGGCGGCGTCCCGAGCGGCACCGGCGGCGTCCCAAGCGGCCCAAGCGGACCTAGCGGCCCTGGTGGCCTTGAAGACGTCCCAAGTGGTACTGGCGACGCAGGCGGCGGCCTTGGCGGCTTTCCTGGCGGCGTCCAATTCCTCGTCGGTCGCCTCCCCGTCGAGCCACCGCTGCAGCGTCTCCAGCGCCGCGCGTGGACGGCGGTCGTCTGGACGCTCCGCTTCAAACAGCGGCAGCACATGGCCCGCAAAGTCGCACGCGAGGATGGCCCGCGTCCGCCGGTCCACGGCCTGCAGCACGCACCACAGCCGATCCGTGATGGAAATGTCGAGATCGAGCACTTCCAACAGCGTCAGCCGCTCGCGCCCCGACCACAGGGATTTGATGCGGTGGCGGGTGTAGTTGACGCCGTTGTCCTCGCCGTTCAGGCCGCAGGGCCCCATGCGGACGACATCTGCGACGGTCAGGGTCTCATTCATCGTCATCCTCCTCCCCGCTGTCGGTCAAGCGCCGCGGGATACCTCCAGACCATCGCCGACCGCTCACGGTTCACTCCGCAGCACCTCGCGGGCGCGGGCGAGCTGCCATTCTGACTCGGTGGCCCTGGCGGCGGCCCAGGCGGCGGGGCCGGCGGCGGCCCAGGCGGCGGCCCCGGCGACCCAGGCGGCCCAGACGGCTTCGGCGGTGGCCCCGACGGCCCAGGCGGCGGGGCCGGCGGCCCAGACGGCCCTGGTGGCGTCCAATTCCTCGTCGGTCGCCTCCCCGTCGAGCCACCGCTGCAGCGTCTCCAGCGCCGCGCGTGGGCGGCGGTCGTCGGGACGCTTCGCTTCAAACAGTGGCAGCACGTGGCCCGCAAAGTCGCACGCGAGGATGACCCGTGTCCGCGGGTCCACGGCCTGCAGCACGCACCACAGCCGATCCTCTGCGGGAATGTCGAGATCGAGCACCTCCATCAGCGTCAGCCGCTCGCGCCCCGCCCATAGTCGCTTGATGCGGCTGCGGGTGTAGTGGGTGCCGTTGTCCTCGCCGTTCAGGCCGCAGGGCCCCATGCGGACGACATCTGCGACGGTCAGAGTCTCATTCATCGTCATCCTCCTCGGCGAGCTCCTCGAGCACCTCGCGGGTGCGGGCAAGCTGCCAGTCGCGCTCGGCGACCCCGGCGGCGGCCCCGGCGGCGACCCTGGCGGCCCAGGCGGCGGCCCCGGCGGCGACCCTGGCGGCCCAGGCGGCGTCCTCGACGGCACAGGCGGCGGCCCTGGTGGCCCCGGCGGCGGCCCAGGCGGCCCTGGCGGCGACCCTGGCGGCCCTGGCGGCGTCCTCGACGGCACAGGCGGCGGCCCTGGTGGCCCCGGCGGCCCTGGCGGCGTCCAATTCCTCGTCGGTCGCCTCCCTGTCTAGCCACCGCTGCAGCGTCTCCAGCACCGCGCGTGGGCGGCGGTCGTCTGGATGCTCCGCTTCAAACAGCGGCAGCACGTGGCCCGCGAAGTCGCACGCGAGGATGGCCCGCGTCCGCGGGTCCACGGCCCGTAGCACGCACCACAGCCGATCCTCGATGGGAATGTCGAGCTCGAGCACATCCAGCAGCGTCAGCCGCTCGCGCCCCGCCCACAGGGCTTTGATGCGGTGGCGGGTGTAGTTGGTGCCGTTGTCCTCGCCGTTCAGGCCGCAGGGCCTCATGCGGACGACATCCGCGACGGTCAGAGTCTCATTCATCGTCATCCTCCTCGGCGAGCTCCTCGAGCACCTCGCGGTAGCCGTCGCCGCGGCGGCCCAGCTCGTCGTCCCATCCGCCGCGGTTGATCCAGGTGGTGGGGTGCGGCACGAACTCCCCGCCGTTCTTCTGCCAGTCCCGCGACTGCTTGCAGCGGCCGAGCGCGGCGATCACCTCGGCGGCGCCGGGCCACTCCTTCAGCTTGCGGGCGCGGTTCCAGGCTCGTTGTGCGTCGCGCTTACCGACCCTTCGGCGTTTGGGATATTCATGCCAGAAAGCATCGAAGGAAGATACACCCTCGCGCTTGCGCGAGGCATCGTTTACGGGGTCGCGCACTCCATCGGTAGGCGTTGGTTGAGGATCTCTCTTCTCTTCTTCTCTCTGATCTGGATCTGGATCTGCATCTGGATCTGGATCTGCATGGTGTGACTTCACGTGACTGTCACGTGACTGCCGTGACAGGGGGGTGTTGTCACGTGATGTAGGTTCTTTGTCACGTGACCGGTCCTTTTCCCGCTTGCGCCGCTGGCGCTCGCGGTCCTTGCGTCTCCTATCCTCCAAGCTGTCGAGATCACGGTACTTGTCGTGGTTGAGAACGATCCAGCCCCCCTCGATGGGTTCTATCCGGCGGCCCTCGTTGTCAGACGTGCGGCTGTACGGGTCAGGCGCAGACAGGTAGTTCACCGCCTCCTCGCACTCGTGCAGCTCCACCCGGGCCGCGTTGGCGAGCCCGGGGAGAGATGCGTGCACCTCCCCGTTGCGGTCCTTCAGCGCCAGCATCGTGATCCACACAATCCGTGTCGTGTGCGATGCGGCCCAAACCGACGAGTGCACGATGTAGCTGTCCAGCTTCGTGAATGCCATTGATCTGCCCTACTCCGCTTCCAGCGCCGCCCTCACCGCCTCCACCGCCTCGCCGTCCGGCAACAACCGCAGCGCCAGCGCACTCCGCGCCTCGAGCCGCTCGATCTTCGCCTTCAGGATCGCTTCGACGTCGGCAGCCTCCTCCACCTCGCGCTCCAGGTCCTCGCGCTGATCCTCCAGCTCGCGGATGCGCCGCCGCGCCGCCTCGAGCTGCTCGGACACCTCGTCGTACTTGGCAGCGTTGCGCTGGTGCCTGCTCTCCAGCGCCTGCACACGACGCTCGAGCCGCGTCATGTCACCCAGCAGGATCGCCCGCGCCTCGTCTGCCGCCGTCGGCGCGGAACCACTCATCGCCGCCGCGCCCGCTCGCGCGCCGCGTCGATCCTCCCGAACACCCCGGCCAGCAGGTCGTCCAGCACGCTCGGCTCCCCGCGGGGTAGCGGTTCGTCATCGACCTCGGGCTTCTCCTCGGCGATCACCCTCTTCTCGATCAACGCCAGCCGCGCCTTGATCTCAGCCTCGGCCGTCAACCGAGCGTCGATCACCTTGCGCAGCGCCTCGATGGCATCGCTGTGGCGCTGCATCAGCTTCACCAGCGCCGGGATCGTGTCTTCCAGGTCGTCGTCACCATCGATCAGCGCCAGGAGCTTCTCCTCGAGTCCGTTCAGGCGCTCCACAAACCCGTCCAGCGCCAGCACCGAGGTCGCCTTCGCGGTCATCTGCATCGGCGTCGAGCACCGGTCGCACATCACCGCCACCTCCTCGCCCGGCGTCACGCCGATGGCGATGTTGTTGTTGCACTGAGGGCACACCAGGTGCGCCATGATCACCGTCGCCATGTCTTTCTCTGCCATCTCACTTGCCCTCCTCGCGCAGGAGCTCCCGCGCGGTCTCCCAGGCGAAGTCCGCGGCCCGCAGCCGCTCCTCCTGCTCTGGCGTCAACACCATGTAGTTTGTGCACAGGCCACCACTCATCGCGTACGCACACCCCACCTGCCACCGCCCCGTGCGAAACTCACCCTCCAGGTCGACGATGTAGCGCGCCCGCCCGCAGAGGCCGCAGGTCTTGTCGTAGTGAATGGTGTCGCCCCGCTCGGGTGGCCCCGCCCGCGGGATCATGATCACCGGGTCCACGTGACCCACCAGCGTCCTCTTGCAGTCCGGCTGGCAGCACCAGTCGCACACCGTTCCCTGCAGCGCCGCCTCGATCTCCGCCGCCGTCGGTCGGTACGCCCGCTCCCGCTTCGGGAACACCCCCCACGACAGCCGACCCTGGTAGGTCTGCCCCGTCGTCCCGCAGCGCGCCACGAAGGTGCTCACCCGATCAGTCACGCCTCGTCCCCCGGCTCCAGCAGCTCGTCCAGCCGCTCGAGCTCGCCGGCACAGTGCTCGATGATCGCGGTCTGCAGCTTAGCCTCGTGTCGCGCCCGGGCGGCCCGCCCCACCAGCTCCCGCTTCCAGCGCACCACCACGCCCTTCAGGCTGGTGCTCCAGTCGCTCTCGGTGCGGTGGGTAGAGACACACGAATTGAACAGGCCATCCTCGTCCAGCGTGATCAAGTGCCCGGTCACGAACTGCGCATGGCCCAGCAGCGACGCCAGCTCGTAATGCCGCTCGTCGATCCGGCAGTAGTGCGAGAAGGAAACCCGCCTGTCCTGGACGAAGTTGTAGACGGGCAGCGGCGGCAACTCCGACACGAACTTCAGCACCCGCGGATTACCGTAGCTGGTCAGCACGTATACCGTGTGCACCTCGTCGTCGGCCCGCAGGAAGGGGTTGAAGTCGTCACTCGTCTGCGTCATTTGAGAATCTCCACGGCCTCGCTCATCCTGAGCAGACCATCGTTTAACTGCGAGCTCAGGCGGTCGATCTCCTCGGCCTTGGCCAGCTCGCTGTCCAAGGCCAGCTGCAGCCCGTGATGCAGCCGCACCACCTTCCCCCGCAACCGCGCCACCTTGAGCTCCAGACACTCCTCGCGGGTCATCGGTCGTCCTCGTAGATAAGGTCGAGCCATGCGAATTTTCCCGACGGATCTTCCTCAAAGCGAGTGCCGACAATTTCGTGCGTGTCGTACTGTCCCTCGTCTCCCCTCGGAATCCCGATTTTGATTTCGACATCGGGAGGGAATCGCTTCAGTATCTTGATCAGATCATCCCTCATCATCGGCGGCCTCCTCCCCAGTCTCGGGCAACCCCTCGCCCGCCACCGCCGCCGCCGCCTCGGGGCTGCGGCCCGGCGAGTCGTCGGGCGGCTCGCCGAAGACCGGGGGCTCGGGTACGTTGAGGCCGTGCTCGCGGCACGCCACCTCGAGCTGCGTCACCCGCCACAGCAGGTGCTTGGTGAGCGCCTGCTGCTCCTCCAGCTCCGCCTCCACCGCCTCGCGCAGCTGCATGATGCGCCCGAAGGCCTCCTGCACGCCCTTCGACAGCGCGATCTGACCCTCGCGCAGCTTCTCCATCGAGATCGGCTTGCGGCCCTCACTCTTGGCCTTCTTGCGGCGCGCCTTGCGCGCGAAGCCGCTCACAGCGACTCCTTCAGTACCTTGTTCAGGTAGTCGAGGACGTTCCAGGCCTGGGACGCCTGTGCGTCGTTCTGCGACGGCCGGCGCTGCTTGTAGCTCTCCCAGAAGTAGCCGTAGACCGGCGAGCTCGGGTCGGTCAGGTCGTCCAGTACCTCGCCCAGCCGCGCCAGCGCCTGCTCGTTGAAGACCGGCTCCAGCCGGGCCATCAGTGTCAGCTTGTCCATGGTCATAGCTCTCCCCTCAACAGTTTCTCGTAGTCGAAGCGCGACCCCAGCGCCTCCCGCACCGAGATCTGCCGCTCCGAGAATCCCATCGTCTTCCCGCACTGCATGAACACGTGCGACGGCACCTTGATCCGATCCCTCAGAAACGCCAGCCCCTTCTGGGTCGGCACGTACCCGCCCGCCATGCCGCCGGTCGAGTTCTTGCCGGCGGTGATCTTCTTGATGATCCCCCACCGCGTCAGGTAGGTGCCGTCCGAGGCGCTCTTCGTCAGCGACGGGATCAGCTCACGCGTCGTGTACGGACGCGGGTCCTTCTTGTACTCCCGCGCCAGCTTGTACAGGAACAGCACCATCTCCGCGTGCAGCGCCCGCTTGTACAGCCGCACCAGCTGCGAGCAGCACGGGCAGTGCACGCCGTCCTCGGCCCCCTGGGACAGCATCTCCCGGGCCTCGGCCACCGTCATCTCGTCGCCCTTCTTGGGGGACCGGCGAGGAGCGACCTCGCTTCGCGCGGGAGGGGAAGACGGGCGACCCTCCTTGCTCGCGCTAACTCGGTAGTCCAGCGGCAGCTGGACCCCGCCCTGACCGCGGTCCCCATGGATGTGAATGTGGATCTCCTGCGACTTGGCCATCACTCGTCCCTCCTCTTGAACACCACCATGGTGCCCGCTACCAGGATCGACGCCAGCAATGTGACAGGCCATGTCGCACCGGCGACGAGGGCGAGGAAAATAGCGAAGCCCGCCACGAAGTGCGGCCTCACCGCCGTGTGAGTGAAGCAAAACCACCACGCCGCCATCAGCGCGTACGCCAGTATCCCCGGCGGAATGAACGCCACGACGTTGCCGGTCATCGCCGCCCCCGGTACAGCAGCTTGCCGAGCACCAGGATGACCAGCGCCATCACCACCGCCGGCCACACCACCACGAACGGCCAGCCGTCGCGGGTCCACGGGCGGTTGCCGGCGCGCGCCATCAGCACCGACACCACCACCCCCACCGCGAGGTACGCCACCGCCACCAGCATCAGCAGGTCGTTGCTCATCGCCCCAGTTCCTCCCACCTCCGCAGGAACAGCGACTCCGCCGTCGCCGGCGGGACCGGCACGATCACCTCCTCGAACGGCTCCCAGTCGGCCATCCACCCGTACGTGCACTCCGCCGGCATCAGGTCGCGGATCTCGGTGACCAGCGCCCGCGTGTCCGCCTGCTTCACGGCGAGGGGCTCCAGGTCGCCCTCGGCCCCCAGCGCCCGGTAAATCACCGACTGGTTGAGGTGCTCGATCTCCCGGTAGTTTGTCAGGTGGTCCTTCACCGGCGTGATCAGGTCGTTCAGGTAGGCCTCGGCCGCGTCGTGCAGCAGGCCGTGCAGCGCCAGTCCCGGCGGCACGTGCCGCGACACCAGCAGCGAGTGCTGCGCCACCGAGTAAAACTCCCGCACGTGCCCCGCAAACCGGCACAGCAGCGACAGCGCGTGCGCGATGTCCTCGATGCAGACCTGATTCGGCCGCGGGTCCAGAGGGTAGTAGTGCTTCCCCGTGTACGTCGTCAGGTAGCTCACTTCTTCGCTGCCTTCTTCTTCGTCTCCTTCTTCTTCGCCGGCTTCTTCGGCGGCGGCGCGATCCCCGCCGGCGGGAGCGGCGGCTCCTCCTTCGCCGGCGGCTCCTCCGTCAGCGGCGCGGCCTGCGCCAGCTGCAGCACCAGCCGGCGGTTCTCGGCCGCCTTTTCCTGCAGCTGCTGGCCGAGCTTGTCCAGCTCCTGCTTCGCACCGGCCACCACCTGGGCGTCCAGCTGCGCGCGCTTGTAGAGGTTGGTGTTGGCGACGGTCAGGGCTTCCACCCGCTGCTCGAGCATCTTGATGTACTCCTCCCGCGGGTCACTCAGCTTGCGCTCCACCTCGTGCTCCCGGCTCAGGTCGTCCCCCGCCCGCGCGATCACCTCCGCCAGCGTGCTGATCAGTCCCATTGTCCTGCTCCTTCCGCTTGCGCAGCTTCCGCTTGCGCTTCTTCCGGTGGCTCTCCTTCGACATCACGGCTGCTGGATGACGCCCTGCGGCTGCTCGCGCATCACCGCCGTGTACGCCTCGCTCATCTTCACGCCAGTCGCGAACAGCTCGATCAGCTCGCGCTTCTCGTTGTCGCCCATCGCCAGGCCCTTGCTCTTGTTGATGCCCATGTTGCGGCCGATGATGTACGCGCAGATGCAGACCAGCTCCGCCATCGTCGTGTCGTCCCCGAACAGCTTGATCATGTGGTCGTTGCTCTTCACCACGAACCCGTCGGCCAGGTTTGCGCCGAGCCGCATCAGCGCCTGCGGGTCCGACGCGTCCCGCGGCGACACCTCGCCGTCGCGGATCAGCCTCGGGAGCTCCCGCTTGATCAGCCGCTCGCCGATCCCCAGCACCTGCGCCTGGTAGTGCCCCGCCCACTGCTTCTCGCGGGGCGTCATCGTGTCGGCCAGCCGGTCGATCTTGGCCTGCATCTCCTGCATGTCCGAATTGCCCTCGCCGTCGATCACCTGAAACTGCCGCGCGGGCTCCTCCGCCGGCGGGGCCTCCCCGTCGTTGATGAGGGCGTCGATGGTGCTCGGGGCCAGCGGCTTCTTCTCGTCAGTCATCTTCTGTGCCTCTTTCTGCCGGGCCCTCCCCGGCGGTGGTATCTTCGTCGGTACCGCTTTTCGGCTGCGCTACATCAAACCACAGCAGCACGCCCTCGGGCATCGGCTCCCCGTGCGCGAACGCCTTCGACATCTGCCAGGCGTCGTACACCAGCAGCGACACGCTGCGGTTGCCGAGCCGCTTGGACTCGGCCAGCATCTCCTCCAGCATGCTGCCGCGGATGTAGATGCTCTTCTTTCGCGGATCTACCGGCATCTATTCCTCCACTTCTTGCAGGATGACGAGCTTGCCGTCATCGTCTCGCGCAAACCTCGGGTCCACGTGATCCCACGCGACATGCAGGTCGCACTCGGCGCAGAGCGTGCTCCCCACCGCGCCGTTCTTGGCCTCCCACATCTTGCCGCACCGCCAGCACACCGTTACCGGAAACCCCGCCAGCTTGCTGATCGCGCGCTGCACGGAGAGGCGGCGGATCGAAAACCGTAGCTCGTCGACGTACCGCTCCATGATCTCCGCGCCGCCCCGCGCCAGCTTGATCGTCGCGGCGAGGTCCTTGCTGGTGGTGCGCTTCATCTCCTCGACGGTGCGGACCCGTTTCTGATTCTGGAGGACAAGATCCTCGAGCAGCGGGCTCCTCTTCGCCTTCTCGCGCAGCCGCTCGATGATGTGCCCGAGCTCCGCGCTGTGATTCTGCTCCGCTGCGAGCTCCTCGCGCGCGTTCTTCAGATGCTGTTCGGTGAGCCGCAGCTCATCCTGCAGGTCCTTCTTGGTCGGTTCTGACATCCGTCACCTCGCTGTGTGTGAAAAAAGCGGGGGGCACGACGAAAGGCCGTTCGTCGTGCCCCCCTTCACCGCGCCGGAAAGAACAGCATCACCACCGTAGCGCACGGGAGGGCGGCGGTCAAGCGCCAGGTGGGCCAGCCTCGTGTCCCCGGCTGTCGGGTCGTTCCGGTGCATGGGAGGGATAGTTAGCAGCCCATGTCGCACACGTCAACACCTTTGCGCATTTTTGTCCCAAAAAGCTCTTACACCGCGCACATTGTGCCGAAAAAACCCTGATGTGGTTTGCTGTCAGGAATATGTTGACATTTGCTTACGCATGGATATGCTCCTAACCAGGGCCGAGAAAAGGTGCAAATTCGGTACTCGCCGACATAAAAAAAACAAAACAGCGAGGAGGAATAGCCATGGAGAAGGGCGCACAACAGGAGATCACCCCGGCCGCCAGCGCGGCCTACACCAACGCACAGCACGATCACCCCGAGGGCTCCATCATGGTGCTGTTCGTGGCGGGGCGGGGCGACCAGCAGGTCAAGCTCCAGCTCGCCGAGACCGACTCCGCTGGCCAGACCGTCGAGATCCTCGGCAAGCAGATCCACTTCAAGGTCGCCGGCGGACTCGCCTACGGCAACGACCAGTGCCTCTTCGCCGACAAGGACACCTGGCTCAGCGGCGAAACCGACCCCGAGAAGGTCGCCCCCGACGATATCGCCATGCGCGCCGTCCCGATCCTCCCCAAGCTCCCCCGCCGCGCGCGCCGCGACGGCAAGACCTGCGCCGACTGCCTGATCTTCGACCCCGTGCTCGGCCGCCAGGAGTACGAGCAGATCACCCACATCTACGAGAACGGCGTGCTCGAGATGACCAAGGAGATCGTCGCCAAGATGTCCGAGGTCTACGGCCGCCGCGGCCTCGACAGCGACAACGTCGGCTACTGCGCCAAGCGCCAGTCGCTCTGCTCCCGCACCAGCCCCGCCTGCGAGGACCTCGAGGAGGAGCAGGCCCCGGCCGCGGCCCCGGCCCCCTCCCCCCCAAAGGGGGAAGAGGGTGCCCCGGTGGCCGCGCCGACCCCCGCTCCCGAGGTCGCCCCCGCGCCAGCCCCGACCACCCCAGGCGACTGCTCGGTCTGCGCCGGGATCACCACCGAGGGACAGCGGTGCCCGCGCTGCGGCCGCATGTACCGGAACGGACAGATGACCTATGAGTGATTCACGACCGGTCTGGCCCGACTTCAAGATGCCCGTGGTCACCCAGGAGGAGGCCCACGA
>Ga0180432_10004243_pt1 | contig 19803 bp, 16 predicted proteins | sample SS_ome_10_FD_132414 | JGI IMG/M metagenome (GOLD analysis project Ga0180432, IMG submission 132414) | Hypersaline lake sediment archaeal communities from the Salton Sea, California, USA - SS_1_MS_2 metaG | ecosystem: Environmental > Aquatic > Non-marine Saline and Alkaline > Hypersaline >...
ACAGTTGGTGCAGGGTACCGCTGGCGGCAGCTTTGAACTGGAGAGCGGACCTTGGGCATGACCGGCCCCAACGACGGCTGAGCGGAGATAGTGTTGAAAAAGTCCGTTGATTGGTTGGCCTGTCGCTGATTCACTCTGTTTGAGAGTGGAGGTGCGGCGATGATGGGACCAAGGCAGGTGGCGCAGGGTGCCCTGTTCTACGAGTTTTCGATTGAGGAATTTGTGCCCGAGGATCACCCGCTACGCGGCATTGATCGTTTTCTGGATCTGTCTGACGTTCGACCGCTTCTGGCCCCGTCGTATAGTTCGCATGGTCGCCCTTCGGTTGACCCTGAGTTGATGATCCGGATGCTGTTGTTGGGCTATTGCCAAGGCATTCGATCCGAGCGGCGGCTTTGCGAAGAGGTGCATGTCAATCTGGCGTACAGATGGTTTTGTCGCCTTGATCTAACCGATCCAGTACCCGACCATTCTACCTTCTCAAAGAACCGGCATGGGCGCTTTCGGGAGAGCGATTTGTTTCGGCATCTGTTTGAAACGGTGCTTCAGCGCTGCCTTGATGAAGGACTTGTCGGAGGCGACACGACTGCGATGCGTGCCCGCTCAAACCTCAGTGCTGCCCTGGCGACCCAGGCCGACGCGTGATGCGATCCGTCCACGAAGCGGCTCGAGACGTCGCCCGCGACATACGCAAAACCGATGCCTACATGACCTCGTTCATCCAGAGGCGGAAAGTCGAGATGCTCTTTGCTCATCTGAAGCGATACATCGGTGTGCCGATGATGCGACTTCGAGGACCCAAAGGAGCATACGAACAGTTCCAGCTCGCAGCTACAGCCCAGAACCTCAGGAAGCTCGCAAAACTGATCCCGCAACCAGAACCAACACGCTGAAAGGAACAGCTCAGCTGCTTTGAGCACCACCCATCGGCGGCTCCAACATCGACTTCTTCAACACTATCTCCGCTGAGCCGACGTTCCTGAAAGACCCGCGCAGGGCCGCCGTCCCGATCAACCAAAGATGATCGCGGCAGGCGGCGCCAGGCCGAGGCGCCGAAGAAACAGGGTTGGCGTTGGTTCGGGCCCGACGCGGCCGTGCGTATCGACGAAGTGGTGCAGGCCGGTGCCACGGATGTGGTCAACGCGCTGCACCACCTGCCGCCCGGTGTCGTCCGGACGCCCGAAGAGATCGCCGCGCGGCAGATGCAGCTGGCGAACGGCGCGGAACCGTGACGGCGCTCTGCGGGCGCCTCGCGCCGGGGTGACGGCTTGCGGGCGCCTCACCCGAACCGCTGACCGATGGCCGCGAGCTTCTCGTCGCTCAGATAGCAGTACCGGTTGACGTGCAGGCCGTCGCCCGTCGTCACGGCACGGAAGCGGCGCATCACGTCGTCCACCGGCCCGTAGCCGTGCGCGATCGACACGAGCCGCGTCGATGGCGGCATGTCGAGCCGCGCCTGCGCGATCTTCGCCGCGAGATCGGCGGAACCCGCCGGGTGGAGATCGCCCGGTTCGGGATACCGGATCGCCCCGGCATCGCGCGGCGCATCGGGAGACAGGCGCAGCAGGCGGCTGATGGCCCGCGCGGCGGCATTCGGCGCGATGCCGGTGCGCGCGGTAAGGGCCGTGATGTAGCTGCGTTCGATCACGGGCCAGTGCATCGTGTAGAACTTGATGCCGACCATGTCCGGGATCGTGCCGACCTTCCGGAAATCGAACCCGGTGACCTGGTTCAGTGGCGGCGGAAAGCATTGCAGGAACATGCGCTTGTGCCCGCCGCTGGCGGTATCCATGGTCTCCTTGAGAAACCGCGCGTAATCCGCGACCACGGCCGCCTTGAGAGCCAGCATCTCGGCCAGCACCGGGTAGGCATCGAAGAGCGAGGCGAGGAAGGCATCGGGCGCTTCCGTCGCGATCGGTTTCTCGCGAAGCTTGCCGCCGGAGAGGTCGGCGAGGAAATCGGCCGCCCCGCGCGCCAGCGTCGCGAGATCGAGCCCCAGCCGCTTCGCGATCGGCGCGACGGCAGGGTTGAAATCGAAAAACAGGCTTTCGAAGGTGTAGGCGGGATATTCCGGCCAGTCGAACTTCAGCCCGCCGGCTTGCGGATAGGCCCGGCACAGATCGGTGATGAAGGCGCGCATGTAGGCGCGCAGCTCATCCGAGGCGAGCGACGCGTTGCGATCGATCCGGGCCGGGCCGGGCGTGCCATCGGGCATCAGGGGGTGATCGCCGTGCAGCGGGTTGCCGAACTGCACCCGGTGGCCGGGCGGGATCGCGGCCTGCACCTGCAGCCAGGTCTCCATTCCGCGCGCCGCGGCGGCATCGAGGAAGTCGCCGACGATGGCGCCCTCGGCATGTGTCTGGTCATCGATGGGCAGCGGACGGTAGGCCAGCCCTTCGTAGAGTGCGGCATCGGGCACGAAACTCGCCGTCGCCTCCATCCACAGTTCGCGTTTTCCCCAGAGCGGGCGGTCGAGCAGGCGCCGTTCGCCGGCGCCGGCATCGCCGGGCGGCTCGCGGTGGCCGCGCCCCGGTTCCGCCGGCCGCGCGACATAGGGCGAGGTGGTAAGACACGTCGCTTTCGCGAGGCCTTCGAGGCGGTCGAGAACCGGCCCGATCCCTTCCGACTGGGCGTATTCGGGCATGACGGTTATGCCGACCGGAAGCTTCGGCATCAGCCCCGTCCCCCTTGCGCCGTTCCGTTTTCATTGAACTGGGCCGGAGGGCGGACTAGACAGGATACATGAGTGATCATGCCCGCGCAAAGCCCCGGAATTTCGTCTTTATTCTCTCCGACGAGCACAACCGCGATGCCTTGGGCTGCTACGGCCACCGCTTCGCGCGGACCCCGAACCTCGATGCGCTGGCGGCGCGGGGCACGCGCTTTGCGAACGCCTATTGCAACTCGCCCATCTGCGTGCCCTCGCGCGCGGCGCTGGCCACCGGGCGCTACGTGCACGAAACCGGCCACTGGGACAACGCCCACCCCTACGATGGCACGCCCGCCTCCTGGCACCATGCGGTGCGCGACGCCGGCGGCGACAGCATCTCGATCGGCAAGCTGCATTTCCGCGCCGCGGGCCGCAACGGCTTCACCGAAGAGATCCTGCCCCTGCACGTGGTGGGCGGTGAGGGCGATCTGAAGGGGTTGTTGCGCGATCCCCTGCCGCGGAAGAAGGGCGCCGAGGCCATGGCGGGCGATGCCGGGGAGGGGACGAGCACCTATTTCCGCTATGACAGCGCCATCGCCGACCGCGCGGTGAACTGGCTGCAAACGCGCGAAAGCGATGCGCCTTTCGCGCTGTTCGTGAGCTTCGTGATGCCGCATTTCCCGCTGCAGGCGCCGGCGGGGTATTTCGCGCCCTACGAAGCGCTCGGGCTCGAAACGCTCGCCGCCGGGCAGACGGGTGATCTTCCGCCGCATCCTGCCTTGCGGGCCCTGCGCGACTACATGAATTACGAGGATTTCTTCGACGATGCCGCGCGGCGGCGGGCGCTGGCGGCCTATTACGGCATGGTAACCGCCATCGACGAAATGGCGGGCCGGATCATCGCCGCCGTCGAGGCGCGCGCGGATGCGGAGAACACGGTCATCGCCTACAGCTCCGATCACGGCGACAACCTTGGCAACCGCGGGCTCTGGGGCAAATCGGTGATGTACGAGGATTCGCTGGCCGTGCCGCTGATCCTCGCGGGGCCGGATATCCCTGCCGGCCATGTCTGTGAAACGCCGGTGAGCCTGGTGGATTTCGCGCCCACGATCCTTGCCGCCACCGGCGCCGTGCCGCTGCCGGGAATGCGCGGGGCGGACCTGTGCCAGATCGCGCGCGCGGCCCACGTGCCGGATCGGCCGGTGTTCGCCGAGTATCATGCCGCCGGGTCGGTGACGGGCATGTTCATGTACCGCGAGGGCCGTTTCAAGCTGGTGGAGTATGCCGGCATGGCGCCGCAGCTTTTCGACCTTGAAACCGATCCCGGCGAACGGCGCGACCTCGCCGCCGATCCCGCCCATGCCGAAACGCTGGCGCGGCTCAGGGCGGGGCTGGCGGGCATCTGCGATCCGGGCGAGGTGAACGATCGCGCCTTCGCCGACCAGGCCGCGCTGGTGGCGCGTCACGGCGGGCGCGAGGCGGTGCTGGCGGGAATCGACATTCCGCATACGCCGGCCCCGGTCTGAGGGTCAGGCCGGTTCGCGCGCGTCGCGCGGATCGGTGAAGGCCAGCGGCACGAATTCGCGGATCTTCCTCTCGCCCCCCAGCCGCTCGACGAGTTCGGCCTGGTCGGCGAAGGCCTGCGCGTTGATCGCCTCGGGATCGGCGATCTCGCGCATGGCGACACGGCAGGCGGCGAGCGCGGCGGCGTGATCGGGGTCGCCGGAACCGGCAAGGTTGACGAGTTCCTCGGGATCGGTTTGCAGATCGTAGAAGAGCGGCGTATCGCCCACGCATTCGATCAGCTTCCAGCGCCCCAGCCGGATCATCGCCATGCCGCTTTTCGCGCCCACGGCGTGATACTCGGCGAAGACCGGGCGGTCGGGCTGGGTCGTCTGCGCGAGATCCACGAGGCTCGCGCCGGGATGCGGCCCGGGCGCTTCGGCGCCGGCCAGATCGAGGATCGTGGGGTAGAGATCGACCAGGCTCACCGGCGTGGGGTTCACTCGGCCCGCGGGGATGCCCGGCCCGGCGATGACAAGCGGGACGCCCACGCTTTCCTCCCAAAGGGTCGATTTGCCCCAGTAGCCGCGCGCGCCGAGGTTTTCGCCGTGATCGGAGGCGTAGATCACGGTGGTGCGTTCCTCGGCCCCGCTGTCGGCCAGCGCGGCGAGGACGCGCCCGACGTTCTCATCGAGCGCCGAGCAGAGCGCATAGTAATGCGCCACCGACTCGCGCACCTGCGCATCGCTTTCGAAATGATCCTGGAAATCAAGAAGCCCGCGCATCGCGGCCATGGTTTCGTTCTCGGGCCGATAGCCCGGCGCCTTCGGTGGATCGAGGCCTTCGGCATCGTAGAGCCGCCGGAACCGCGCCGGCGCATTCAGCGGGAAATGCGGCAGCACGAACGACACGAACAGCGTCCAGCCCTCTTCGCGGCCGGGCGTGGCAAGCCATGCCTCCGCGCGTTCGGCCACCTCGCGGTCGTAATCCCAGTAGGGGGTTTCGCCCCGCCCCGTCATCGCCGAGAGCTGCCGCGTGCCGGGGCGGGCAGGGGGGTCGCGCCGCAAGAGGGTGGAGGGATCGCCCAGTCCGTCCTTGACGTGCAGCGGCGCGATCTGTTCATCGAAGCCGGTGGCGCATTCGGCATCGCGGAAATGCAGCTTGCCGATCGACGTGACGGGCCGCCCGGCCGCCTGCAGCGCGTGGCCCCAGCTCGGCACGCGGCCGTCATAGGGCATGGCGTTGTCCCAGTAGCGGATCTGGTGGGGGTAGAGCCCGGTATGCAGGCTGGCGCGCGAGGGCACGCAGATGGGCGAGTTGCAATAGGCATTCTGAAAGAGCGTGCCGCGTGCGGCGAGCGTGTCGAGATGCGGGGTTCTGACACGGGCGTTGCCATAGGCACCCATGACCTTCCGGCTGTGCTCGTCCGACATGATGACAAGCGTGTTGCGGCAGGGCCGGGTCATTCGGGGAACCTCTTCTTGTCGGCCGCATTGCCCGGAAGCTGCGCGGAAAGGCGCCCGCGAAGCATCGGCAGCGCCAGCATCAGAATCGCGAACACCACGAAGGCGAGGGCGACGGGGTGATCGAGGATCGCCATGAGCGACCCGTCGGAAAGCTGCAGCGCGGTGCGTAGCTCTTCCTCGAACGGTGCGGCCAGGACGAAGCCGATCACGAAGGGCCCCAGCGGCACGCGGGCCCGCTCCAGGCAATAGCCCAGAAGGCCGAAGCCCAGCATCACCCAGACGTCGAACAGCCGGTTGCCCACGGAATAGGAGCCGATCACGCAGAACACGAACACCACCGGCACCAGGAATTGTGCCGGGATGGTGATGACATTGGCGATCTTGCGGTAGCCCAGGATCATGATCGCGAACATCATCAGGTTCGAGATGAAATAGGCCGCGATCATCGCCCAGACGAGATCGCCGTTGGTCTGAAACAAGAGCGGCCCCGGCTGGATCTGGTGCATGATCATCGCGCCCAGCAAAAGCGCATCGACCGGCGCGCCCGGAATGCCGAGCGTGATGAGGGGGATCATCGCGCCGCCCACGTTGGCGTTGTTGGCGGCCTCGGAAGCCACCACGCCCTCGTCATGGCCGGTGCCGAACTTCTCGGGGGTTCTCGACATGGCGCGTGCCACGCCGTAGGCCACCATCGACGAGATGCTGGCCCCCACGCCGGGCAGGATGCCCACGAAGGTGCCGATCGCCGAGGAACGCAGGATGTTGGTGGCCTGCGATTTCCAGGTGGCGAGGCGGGGAAAGGCCGTGCCGCGCTTGAGCCGGATCACTGAGCCGACGTTGAGCGCCTTGTCGGCCTGGATCAGCAGCTGGCTGATGACGAAGATGCCAAGCAGGACCGGCAGCAGGCGAAAGCCCGTGGCCATGTCGTCGGAGCCGAAGGTATAGCGCAACTGCCCGTCGCTCGCCGCGAGCCCGGGCAGGGCCGCGACCACGCCCAATAGCGCCGAGAACAGCCCCTTGAGCATCGAGCCCTTGGCGATTGCGGCTACCAGCACCAGCGCCATGAGGATCAGCGCCGCCAGTTCCCACGGCCCGATCTTGAGCGCCCAGAACGACAGCGGCGGCGCCAGAAGCGCCAGCGCGATACCGGCGACGATGCCGCCGATCAGCGAGGCCCCGATCCCGAGGCTCAGCGCGCGTTCGGCCTCGCCCCGTTCGGCCATGGGATGGCCGTCGAAGGTGCTCATCACCGAGGAGGGCGTGCCGGGCATCTTCAGAAGGGTCGCGCTGATGAGCCCGCCGCTGACCGAACCGGTATGGATGCCGATCAGCAGCAGGATCGCGTTCAGCGGCTCCATCGAGAAGGTGAGCGGCAGGCAGAGCGCCATGAGCATCCCGCCGCCCAGGCCCGGAATGGCGCCCACGAGCACGCCCGCGGCGGTGCCGATCAGCGTCCAAAGAAGCGCCATCGGGCCGATCGCGTCGATGAAACCCTCGATCATCGGACGGCCGGCAGATCGACGAAGAAGACTTCACTGAAGAGCCAGGACGCGCCCACGCCCAGCAGAAGGGCAAGGCCGATGCCCAGGGGGATCGACCGGGCCGATGCACTGACCAGCGGCACCGAGACCGCGACGAAGGCGATGGTGGGCAGCACGAAGCCCAAGCCCAGTTGCATGGCCAGAAGGTAAAGCGCCATCAGTACCATCGTGGCCAGCGTGGCGGTGCGGAACGGCAGCGGCGCCGCGGCCGCCGCGCCGCCGGGGCGAAGCGCCGATTGCAGCAGCGTGCCCGATCCGATGGCGATCAGGGCGACGGCGCAGGCCCGCGGCAGGGCCGCGGACCCGACCGGGTCGAAAAGCGGGGGCGCGATGGATCGCGCACCGACGAGCAGCACGCCCGCGATCAGAAGCGAAACCGCGAAGACGAAGAGCGCCGCCCCGTCGATACGCTGGAGGACAGGCATCCCGCGCGCCCCCGAACCGTCAGTTCGCCATCGCGCGTGCGGCCGAGATCAAGGGCTCGGTGCGCGCGTTCATGTCGTCGAGCCGCTCGGACACCTCATCGGCGGTGATCCACTCGGGGTTGATCGCCATCCCTTCGAGTTCGGCGATGATCGCGGGATCCTCGACCACCGCTTTCAGGGTTTCCTCCAGCTTGGCCTGCACGTCGGGCTCGAGACCCGCGGGGGCGAGCCACACGCGGAACACGCTGATCGAAAGGTCGACGCCCGACTCCTTGGCCGTGGGCACATCGGGCAGGGCCGGGTCGCGCGCGTCGGAATAGAGGAAGAGCGGCCGCAGCCCGCTTTCCCCGAACCGCTGGAATTCCGATACCGAGAACAGCGCGATATCGGTATGGCCGCCGAGAATGGAGGCCAGCCGTTTCGAGCCGCCGCCGATCTGCACGAACTTCATCTCGATATCCGCCTCGTCGGCGAACATCATCGGGATGAAATGCACCGGCAGACCGATGTTGGTGGCCACTACGACCGAATTCGGTTCCGCCCTGCTCGCCTCGATCAGCTGCTGGGGCGTTTCGTACTGGCTGTCGTTCAGCACACCCATGCCGATCTCGGTCAGCCCGGTGCCACCGAGCACGGTGAAGGCGGTGTGATCGTAATCCACCACGCCCATCGCCTTCGAGGTGATGATGCCGGGGCTCCAGAGGCCGACGGTATAACCATCAGGATCGGCATCTTTCACCGCGCGGGTGCCGATCGTGCCGCCCGCGCCGGGCTGGTTCACCACCACGACCGAGGGGTAGATACCCAGTTCCTCGATCTTGCGCTGGAAGATTCGCGCCAGCGCATCGACGCTGCCGCCCGGGTCGGTCGGAACGATCAACCGAAGGGGTTCACTGGGATAATTCTCTTGGGCCGAAACTGAGCCGGCCGCCGCGATCAGCGCGACCGCAAGCAGTCTTGACAGGATTCTCATCTGTTTTCCTCCCTTATGTCGCATCAGGGTGACAAGAAATCCGCGCCTTGAGTAGGCCGAGTCGTGGACTAGGGGTATGAGCTCGGGTTATGACTGTGCCATGCAGATCGATTTCAAACGCATCGATCACTTCCTCGCCGTGATCGAGCATCGCAGCATCAATGCCGCGGCGCGCGCCTTGGGAATGACGCAGGCGGGACTTACCAAATCAATCCGCGCGCTGGAGGCGCAGATCGGCGGCGATCTCTTCGCGCGGTCCCCCCGCGGCGTGACGGCCACGCGGCTTGGCGAGACGATGCTGCGCCATTCCCGCATCATCGAGAACCAGCGCCTTCAGGCGATCGAGGCGCTGCAGGCGCAGACCACCGGGATCGAGGCCGAGCTTCGCCTTGGCATTTCGATGAAATGGGCGCTGCGCCTCGTGGTGCCCGACGTGCTGGCGCGTTTCTCGGATCATCCGAAGCGTCCGCGCATCACCGTGGTATCGGGGCGGCAGTCGTGGCAGATGATCCGCGATCTGCGCGATGGCGAGCTCGACATGGTGCTGGCCACGCCCACCGAACAGGACGATCTGAGCGGGCTGACGCCACGCTTCTTCCGGCGTGACGGGCAGCGCGTCGTCGTGCGGCGGGGCCATCCGCTCGATACCGGCGCGCCCGTCACCCTGCGGATGCTGGCCAAGCACCCCTGGGTGCGGGGCGCGCCCGAGACCTATTTCCGGCGCTATATCGAGGGGCTGTTCCTGACCGAGGGGCTGACGCCGCCCGCGCCGCTCTTCACGATCGATTCGAGCGAGCTGATGCTGGACGTGATCGCGCGCACCGATCTTTTCGGCGTGACGACCGAGCGCATGATGTCGGTGCAGCATTCCGACCTGCTCACGATGCTGGACACGCCCGCCTACCAGGAACGCACCACTGCGCTTCTCACGCGCAACGAGGATATCCTGCCCGACATCGCGGACGAGGTGATCGGGGAAATCGGGCGTGGCCTCGATGCGATTCAGGTGAGATAGCGATTGCGCCCGGGCCGCGGGTCGCGCCAGCGCAAGCGCTCCTGCGGGCCGGTGGCCTTCACCCAGTCGCGCAGGATCGCATTGCGCTCGGCGCTAATCGCCTGCCGGCGGGCAAGTGCGGCGGCATCCCATCCCTCGGTCAGTTCGGCCGTCAGCGCGGCCACGGCCTCGGGGCGGTCGGCGGCGCGGTCGTGCAACTCGTTGGGATCTTCGCGCAGGTCGTGCAGGGTAGGAGGGTGCCCGTCGTAGACGCAAAGCTTCAGATCGCCCCGGCGCAGCATCCGGTGGCGCACCGCGCCGGTGCGGATGTTCATCAGCCCGCCGTAGTAGCTTGACGTCGCCCGATCCTGCCAGTGGCCTGCGCCCAGAAGGCTCCGGCCCGACTGGCCGGGCAGAACGGGCGCGCCGGCCCAGTCGAGCAGCGTGGCGGTCAGGTCCGTCAGCCCTGTCACGCGGGTGTCGGTCACGCCTTGCGGCAGGCCGGGGCCGGCCATGACCAGCGGCACGGTCACGCTTTCGTCGTAGAACGTGCTTTTCCACCACAGCCCGCGTTCACCCAGCGCCTCGCCGTGATCGGACAGGTAGATCGTGATCGTGTCGTCGCGCTTGGCCACGGCATCGAACACCTCGCCGCCCAGCCTGTCGATCATGCGCACGAGCCCGTAGTAGGCGCGGCGGGCGCGCATCGCGGCCTCGGCATCGATTTCGTCCACCCCGCCCGCCGCCGCCCATTCGGCCAGCGCGGGGTGGCGCGCGGGCGGGGGCGGCAGGCGCGGCGGGCCCACGCGGTGGGCCACGGCATCGTGATCTTCGGGCAGGGCGATGTAGGGCGGGTGCGGGCAGAACAGGCTCACCACGGCGCAGAAGGGCGCACCGCCCGAGTCCCGCGCGGCACAGAGTTCGCGCAGTGTTGCGACACCCTGTCCGGCCACGGCGGCATCGTAGGCCTGGTAAGAGGTTTCGCCGACGCCCGAGCCCGGCACCTCGGCCCCGCGATTGCCGCGTGCAGGGGTGAGCGGCCCGATGTCGGGCGGGCCCGCCCCCGGCCAGCCCGGCCCGATATCGCCCACCGGCCGCGCCGCGAAACCATGAAGCTGATCGGGGCCGTAGAAATGCATCCGCCCCACCAGCCTGCAATCGTAGCCCGCCGCGCCCAGCGCATGGGCGAAGGTCGGGATGTCGCTTGGCAGGAAATCGTCGTTCGACAGCACGCCGGAGCGATGCGGCTCCAGCCCGGAAAGAAAGGCCATGCGCGACGGCACGCAAAGCGGGGCGGGGCAATGCGCGGCCGTGAAGCGCACCCCGCGAGCGGCCAGCGCATCGAGTGCAGGGGTGTCCGCGGCCGGATCGCCCGCGGCCCCCATCACCCGCGCCGCGTGCTGATCGGTCATGACGATCACGATGTTGGGTCGTGCGGCACGCTCCAGAATTGGCCTAGACAATTTTGCCATCTCCGCCTATTGGTTGGACCAATAATGATCGCAGAAACGCGAAACTCCAAGGGAGGAATTCAGATGTCGAAGATTCAGAAAGCGTCCGCCTTCGCGGCCATGGCCTGTGCGGCCAGCCTCGTGATGCCGCTGGGGCCGCTCGCGCCCGGCGCGGCCGAGGCCCAGAGCTTCCCCGAGAAGCCCATCGAGGTCATCATCCCGTTCAAGCCCGGCGGCCGCACCGACACCGTGGCGCGGCTTATCGGCGAGAAGATCCAGAAAGAGGGCTGGCTTTCGCAGCCGATGGTGGTGGTCAATGCCGACGGCGGCGCAGGCGCCAACGCCGTGAACCGCATGGAGCGGGGTGACGGCGCTGGCCACTCGATCGCCCACTGGCATCACCAGGCACTGATCGCGATGGCGATGGAACTGGGCGATTTCAACCTCGATGACTTCAAGTCGATCGGCTACACCGGCGGCGGCAGTCCCGTCTGGGCGGTGCGCGCCGACAGCGAGTTCGATACGCTGGACGACCTGATCGCCCATCTGAAGGAAAACCCCCGTGGGTTGGTGGAAGCCGTGGGTATCGGTTCGATCCCGCATTTCGTCGGCGCGATGCTGGCCAATGAGGCCGGGTTCGAAACGCGCTACGTCACCGCCAACTCCGGCGCCGACCGGCTGCGGCTTCTTCTTGGCGGCAATGCCGACATCGCGCTGTTCGCGGCCTCGGAATACATCGCGCAGGGTGAGGGCATGAAGGCGCTGGTGTATTTCGGCAAGGAGCGCCTTCCCTCGCTGCCCGACGTGCCGACCGCGATGGAACTAGGCTACGACGTGTCCTGGGCCAACCCGAACTGGTGGCTCGCCCCGGCCTCGACGCCCGACGAACACGTGGCCGCGATCGCCGAGGCGCTGGAGAAGGCGATCAACGATCCCGAGATCATCGACTATTTCAACAACAACACGCTACAACCCTACTGGACGCCGGGGGACGAGGCGATGGAGGATGCCCGCAAACAGCTGGGATCGCTCGAAACCGTGGCGGCGACGATCAACTGACGCCTGCCTGAAGACCCGGCGGGCCCGGTTCCGGGCCCGCCACGCCCCCGGAGCACCGACCCGTGAACGACAGGACGCGCCGCACAGTTGCCGATCTCGCGCTTGCCGCCCTGACGCTCGTCGGCGCGGGGCTTTTGCTGGTGGGGGCGATGGACCTGCCGCCGCCGCGGTTCGAGCCGCTCGGCTCGGCGGCGCTGCCGCGCATCCTTGCGGGGCTTCTTGGTCTTTTCGCCCTGATCGTGGCGGCGCGTGCGATCATCCTGCACCGTTCGGGCGCAGCGTCGCCCGATGCCGGGGCCGGGCCGCGGCCCGATCCGATGCGCGGGGCGCTGGTTCTGGGCGCGCTGATCCTCTATGTCCTGGCGCTTGACGTGGGGCGGGTGCCGTTTCTCGCTGCCACGCCCGTTTTCGTCGCGGCGGTGGGGCTTTCCATCGGCCGGCGAAACTGGGCGAACCTCGCCACCTTCCTTCTACTGGGCTTCGTTCTGGCCTTCTTCATCTCGCTGGTGCTGGAACGGTTCCTGTTCGTGCGGATAGGCTGAACGGTGGTCGACGCCTTCCTCCTTCTCTTCCAGTGGCAGAACCTGATCTTCCTGATCGTGGGCACGGCGCTGGGCATCGTGGTCGGGGCGATCCCGGGGCTCACCGCGTCCATGCTGATCGCGCTGACGCTGCCACTGACCTTCCACATGAACCCGGTCAGCGCGGTGACGTTGCTGATCGGGGAATACGTGGGCGGCATCTCGGGTGGGCTCATCATGGCGATCCTGCTGCGGATGCCGGGCACGCCCGCCTCGATCGTGACCACCTTCGATGGCTACCCGATGGCGCAGAAGGGCCTGCCTGAACGGGCGCTGGCGCTGGGCATCATGGCGTCGGTGGTGGGCGGCATCATCTCGTGGTTCTTCCTCGCCGGCATGTCGCCTTCGCTGGCGCGATTCGCGCTGCAGTTCGGGCCGTGGGAATACTTCACTCTGGTCATGATGGCGCTCGTCATGCTTGCCGTTCTCTCGCAGGGTTCCATCGTGAAGGGGCTTCTGGGCGCGACGCTCGGCATGGCCTTCGCCCTGCCGGGGATCGACAGTTCGATCGGGCAGGCGCGGCTTACCTTCGGCTCGGATGCGCTCTTGGCAGGCTTCGGGCTTCTGCCGGTGCTGATCGGCGCCTTCGCGATCAGCCAGATCCTGCGCGATGCCGCCACGCCGCAGCGGGTCGAGCGGATCGACCTGCCGAAGCGCCGCCTTCCCATCTACCGGCGTGATTTCCGCTATGTCCCGGCACTTCTGCGCGGGTCCGTGATCGGCACCTGGATCGGGCTGTTGCCCGGCATCGGGGCGAATATCGCGGCGCTGGTCAGCTATTCCACGGCCAAGCAGATCGCGCCCGAGCCCGGGAAGTTTGGCACCGGCCACGAACCGGGCGTCATCGCCTCCGAAAGCGCCAACAACGCCTCGATCGGCGGCGCGCTCATTCCGCTCATCACCATGGGTATTCCCGGCAGCGTGACCGAGGCGATCCTGATCGGTGCGCTGACGATCCACAACCTGCAACCGGGCCCGCTTCTGTTCCAGAACGCGCCCGAGATCGCCTATGGCATCATCGCCGCCTATCTCGTGGCGAATGTGCTGATGCTGATGATGATGTGGGGGGCGGTGCGGTATATCGCCCAGATCGTGCGCCTGCCGCGTTCGGGGCTCATGGCGGTGATCCTGGTGTTCTGCGTCACCGGTTCCTATGCGGTGAACTCGAGCTTCACCGACGTGTGGGTGATGGTCGCGTTCGGGGTGGTCGGCCTCGGGCTGGAATACTGCCGGGTGCCGTTGGGGCCCTTCGTGATCGGCTTCGTTCTGAGCCCGATCGCGGAAGAGCAATTGCGCGCCTCGCTGATGATGTCGGACGGGAACGTGGCCGAAATCCTGACCCGGCCCTATGCGCTGTTGTTCCTGGCGCTGGCCGTGCTGACGCTGGCCTGGCCCGCGATCGCGAAGCGGCTGGGGCGGCAGGGCAAGGGAAGCGAGGAGGCGCCATGACCTTTCTGAAGCTGCCCGCGGGAAGCCGGCGCTACATGGAAATCGCCCGGCAACTGGCCGCAGATATCGAGGCGCATCTTTACGCCCCCGGCGAACGGCTGCCGCCCGAACGCGAACTGGCACAGGCGCTCGACGTCAGCCGCACCACCGTGCGCGAGGCGCTTTTGGCGCTGGAGATCATGCGGCTGATCGAGATCCGCGTGGGCTCGGGCGTGTTCGTGCTGGACGAGGCGATGCGCGGCAGCGCCAGTGTGCCCGACGCCTCGCCCCCCTCGGACGTGCTGGCCGCCCGCCGCCTGATCGAGGGCGAAACCGCCGCGCTGGCGGCCGAAGCCGCCACCGAGACGCAGATCGCCCAGATGCGCCGCGCCAATGACCGCATGGCCGCCACCATCGCCGACGTGCCCGAATTCGATGCGGCCGACGAACGCTTTCACGCACTCATCGCGCAGGCGGCCGGCAACGATGCGCTGGACGGCTTCGTCGCCCACCTGTGGCGGATGCGCGAGGGCGAGATGTGGGCGCTCTGGTACGATCAGACACGCAACGCCGCCAACCGTGAACGCTCGGTCGAGGATCACCGCCGCATCCTGCGCGCCATCGAGCGCCGTGCCCCCGATGCCGCGCGCACCGCCATGCAGCTGCATCTCGATGTGCTCGCCGAACGTTTCTACGAACTCAAACTGTGAAGGGGCCGACAATGCCACCCGCACCCGATATCGTCTTCATCGTCACCGACCAGCAGCGCTACGACACCATCGCGGCGCTTGGCGCGTCGCATATGGATACGCCCAATATCGACCGGCTGGCGCGGCAGGGGGTCAGCTTTTCGCAATGCCACGTCACCGCGCCGTCCTGCGTGCCCTGCCGGGCGAGCCTGTTCACCGGCTACTACCCGCATACCAACGGCGTTCTCGCCAACGGCCAGCCGTGGAGCCGCACCTGGGTCTCCGACCTTGCCGATGCCGGCTATCACTGCGTGAGCATCGGCAAGATGCACACCATCCCCTACGACGCGAAAGCGGGGTTTCACGAACGCTACGTGGTGGAGAACAAGGACCGCTACATGGAGGGCCGCTGGTTCTTCGACGAATGGGACAAGGCGCTGGCCAGCCACGGGCTGAAGAAGCAGCAGCGCGAGGAATACCGCAAGCGCCCCGATTACCGCGACAGGCTGGGCGCCTTCACCTGGGATCTGCCGCCGCGCCTGCAATCCGACAACTTCGTGGGCGATACCGCCGTCTGGTGGCTGGAAACCAAGCCGGTGGAAAAGCCGCTGTTCCTTGTGGTGGGGTTCCCGGGCCCGCACCCGCCCTACGATCCCACGCCCGGGATGGCCGAGAAATACATGGAACGCGACGTGCCGCTGCCCGATGTCAGCGCCGAGGAACTGGCGGGCCTCGCCACGCCCTGGATCGAGAAGCGCGACCATGACGTGGAGGTGGATCACGACAGCGTGGTCTGGAAGCTCGACCCCACCGAGGAAGAGCTGCGCCGGATGCGCGCCTACTACTACGCCAACGTGGAGATGATCGACACGCAGGTGGGCCGCATCCTCGATACGCTTCAGGCGCGCGGCAACATGGAGAATACGATCGTGATCTTCACCTCCGATCACGGCGACAACCTGGGCGATCACGGGCTGGTGCAGAAGTGGGCGCCCTACGAAGAGGTCACTCGCGTGCCGCTGATCGTCTCCGCCCCGGGCCGGTTCGAGGGCGGGCGCGAGGTGGCGGGGCTCGTGCAGCTCTTCGATCTGGGGCCCACGATCCTGGAATGGGCGGGAGTGGCGCCCGATCCGACGTTCGAGGCGATCTCGCTCAACCCCGCGCTTCGCGGCGAAGCCTTCGGCGGCCGCGATCACGTGTTCTGCGAACAGGCCGGCGATGTGAACATGACGGGGGCGAGCTACCTCACCATGGTGCGTTCGCCCACCCACAAGCTCGTGCATTTCCGGGGGCTCGACGAAGGCCAGCTTTTCGATCTGACGAGCGCGGCGGGCGAAACCGTGAACCTCTGGGACGATCCCGCCTCGGCCGAGGTGAAAGACGCGCTGTTGCGCCGGATGCTCGAGTTCCATATCGAAAGCACGGTGCACACGCGCAACGCGCGCCGGCTCATCGTTTCACCGCCGGGGGTCGAGGCGCTGCAATAGGGGCAGAGACGCGGAGGGCCCGGAATGGACACCGTCAAACCCGGCACCTGCTGCGCGCCGCCCCGCGGGCAAGGGGCGGGCGCCACCCCGCGCGACATCCCGGCCCGGGGCGCCTCCGATCTTGAAACCGTGCCTGTTCCCGGCGCGCGTCGTCCGACCCTGGGCACGGCACATCCCGTGATCCCCAACGATGGCGAGGAACTGCGCGAGGCGCCGCCGCTGAGGCCCTTCCGCATCACGCCCGCGACGATCACGAACGCGCAGTTCGCCAGCTTCGTCGAGGCCACGGGCCATGTCACCGAGGCGGAACGCTTCGGCTGGTCGTTCGTGTTCTGGTCGGACGTCCCCGACACCATTCCCGCCACGCGCGCCGTTGCGGGGGTCGAATGGTGGCGGCGGGTGGACGGCGCGACCTGGCGCGAGATCAACGGGCCGGGCACGGCGAAAGCCTGGCACCCCGATCACCCGGTCGTGCAGGTATCGTGGAACGATGCCGTGGCCTTCGCCGCTTGGGCGGGCGGGCGGCTTCCCACGGAAGCCGAATGGGAACACGCCGCCCGCGGCGGGGTGGGCGACCTGCGCTATCCCTGGGGCGAGAAAGAACCCGATGACGATGCCTTCACGCCCTGCAACATCTGGCAGGGCCGTTTCCCCGAACTGAACACCGGCGCCGATGGTTGGCGCGCCACCGCGCCGGCGCGGTCCTACGCGCCCAACGGTTACGGGCTCTACAACACCATGGGCAATGTCTGGGAGTGGACGGCGGATGCCTACCGCATCCGCTCGCTGAAAAGGGCGGCGAAAGAACGGATGCGCGCCATGGCCGGCTATCGCGTGGCCAAAGGCGGCTCGTTCCTCTGCCACCGCAGCTATTGCTGGCGCTACCGCATCGCCGCCCGTTCCGGCAACGCGCCCGACAGCACGACCCCGCACATGGGATTCCGGGTCGCGTTCGACGCGTGAGCCCGTTGCAACGAGGTTGAAATGTCACCCGGCCTGCAACGCAGAACTGTCACCAAGGGCGATTGTCCGTCGTCGGATGATCTGGGACACGAGGGGCTGAGCGGGAACGGGGGCTCTGGCTCGTTGATCGCTCCGCCTATGCCGCCGTCTGTCGATGCCGCAAGCGGCGCGTCTCGATCGTCCTTGCCCTGATCTCCTTCCGGTGGCTGAGGATGGTTTCCGCCCTGCCGAAGTAGACGCCGGCAGGGGTGAGGGTGCCGAGGCGCTCACGGCGCGCTGGGCCGACCTCGATCTCGACGCCGGCGCCCGGACCAGGCCGGGCGCGGCGACGGACACATGCAAGACAGGGCGACCTCGTCAGGCGTTACTGCGGCAAGGCATCGTCCGGACCTACAAATCGGTAGCCTGCCGCATCGACGCATGCCGTGTTCAAGGGCGTGTCGGGTGCAAGGATGAAGGACCGCACCAGAGCTTTTCCGCAATCGTTGAACAGCCCCGAGACATGCCCCGACATCGGGACGGTCACGACCGTGGCGTTGCTCAGCGTCTCGGCGGCGCGAAGGCCCCATTCCGGCGGCGTCGCGGTGTCGAGGGCGCCGTTGACGACCAGCGTGGGAATGTCGCTCGCAACGCCGGGAGGCGCAGGCGCGTAGGCCTCGGCGGCCAGCCCCAGCTGTTCGCAACTGACCTGATAGCCGGGCACCCACTTCGCCGATTCTCCGATCAGCTGCGGCGCTTCGAAGCGCGCATAGGCCTCGAAGGCCACATCATTGAAGAAGCTGTAGGAGATGTCGTTGCACCGGACGATGCGGTGGGTGATCGAGTCGACCATGGTCCGCCCGCGCAGGAACGAGTCGCGGGTCAACTGGCTGAAGATGGCCGCGAGTTCGTCCTCCGTCAGCAGGTCGACGAGCGCAAGCATTTCGGCCTGCAGGGACGGAATGACAATCGCTTGCTGCACGAAGCCTGCCAGACCCTCCGGCGTGCGCTGGTCGCGATGGATGAGCTGCGGTTCGAGTTCGGACATGGTGCGATTGGCGGTCGATCCGCCCGTCGCTTCCAGATAGCCTTCGAGCAGCGCCACGAAAAGCTCGCTGCGATTGGTGGCCTTCAGAAGGGCCTCGCGGATGATCGCCGCGCCGGCGAGGATGAACGTGAGGTCGTCCTCGATCGCATCGAATTTCTCGGAGATGCTTGCCAGTCGCGCCTGCGCCTCCGCCATCGCGCCTTCCGGCGCCGGCGGCGTCGCCTGCATCCGCGCATCCGGCAGCCGCACGTCCCCGCGGGAGGCGGCCCCGGCCAGATCGAACACGGCGAACTCGCCCCGTTCCAGCTCCGCGACCAGACGCGGCAGGAACGGGATCATGGTTTTCCGCAGCGACACGGACGAAACGAGGATGCTGGCCAGATCGTCTGCGGTCACCTGCGTCCCGTCCTCCCGCACCAGAGGCTCCGCGTCGAGACGGGCCAGAAGGTCCACCGTGCGTTGGCGGATATCGGGATAGCGCGCCGCGCAGTCCGGGTCGGCCTCGCAATCGGCGAAGACGCGCAGGATCACATAGGCGTTCAGGAACCCCATCTCGTAGAACTCCGCATTCCACGGGGCCACACCGTCGATCACGGCGACACGCAGGGGCGGCAGGCCCGTCTCGCCGGCTGTTTCGTAGTGGTCGAGGATCGACAGCGTGACCATGCTGCCATAGGAGCCGCCGAACAGGTTGTAGGCCGGGTAATCCAGATGCCGCATCAGCGCGATCGTGTCGTGGACCGTGCTTTGCGTGTTGTATTGCGTGATATCGATCCCCTGGGCTTCCAGATAGGGCACGCAACTGCGGTAATCGGTGATTTCCGCGACGGCGGCCATGATGTCGTAGACCGCCTCGGGGGCGCTATCGGCGCCGATATCCATGGCCTCGAACCGTTCCTCGATGGCCGCGGAATCCTCCTCGTATGTGTCGGGCGCCGCGATCCGCACGTTGATGGCGCACAGCAACTCGTTGCTGTGCGCCGTGCCGCGCTGGTCGAACACGATGATGTCCCGGTTCCGGCGCAGGCCCGCTGTGCCACCGGCGATCTGGCCGAGGGAGTTCAGGGCCGATCCGCCCGGACCTCCCTGGAAGTAGATGACGGGGTCCTCGAACGGCGCGAGGCTGTCGCTCTTCATGACGATGTAGGAAATGGGGATCGCGCGACCGTCCGGAATGTCCCAGTTCTCCGGAACCTCGATCTGTCCGCAGGCGAACGTCTCGCCAAGGATTTCTCCGTCGGGAACGGGGATGGCGCAGTCCGAGGCGGTCGCCTGTGCACGGGCTTCGATGGGAACAAGGAACGAGGTCACGCCGATGACGGCCAGGTTTGCAAGGATGGTCTTGATCATGTTCGATTGGCTTTCGGGATCTTGGTGTCGCTGTTTCCGGCGCGTTTCTCAGGTCGCTGCCCCGTAGGGCCAGATCAGGTTCAGGACGAACAGTGTCTGACGTCAGCGCCTACCGGACAGATTTGGGGGTTTGAGCAACGGAGGGTTCTGGTTCATCGAAGCCATTAGGGAGCGAAGATGAAGCAGACACCCGGAACATCGAAGGATGCCGCTGAC
>Ga0180432_10004244_pt1 | contig 19802 bp, 12 predicted proteins | sample SS_ome_10_FD_132414 | JGI IMG/M metagenome (GOLD analysis project Ga0180432, IMG submission 132414) | Hypersaline lake sediment archaeal communities from the Salton Sea, California, USA - SS_1_MS_2 metaG | ecosystem: Environmental > Aquatic > Non-marine Saline and Alkaline > Hypersaline >...
AGGGACCATCTCTCGCCAGCGATGGCCAACGAGTTCTTCGGCGGAATAGCCTGTGAGCTTCTCCATGGCTGGATTGACAAACGCCACGATCCCATCAGAATCCTCGAATACCAGGGCTTCCGCCAGGGCATTGACGATCCTCTCGCTGAAGCCTTGGAACTCGGGCAGTCTTGGTGCCCGGGTGGGCAGTTCTCGTTTGCCGCTGTGGCAGTCGCGCGTCTTCCCGATTGCTATGCCGATCCTTTCGGTGTCCTCCACGAGTCCCATTCCTCACGATGTGCGTCAGGCTCTTTCGCACCCAGGCCCTGAGGGGCAGTTGCTTCTCAGGGCCTACGAACTGCTGCGAACGAAGCCAATGCGGATGACCGGACGGCGCAACAAACCCCGCCCGCCCGCTGCGTGGTTCTGATCTGCGTAGCGGCCCGGGGGAGCGACTCCAGAAGCGCCAATCTGGGCGATAGGATCACGTAGTTCTGCAAGGCCTCATTCTTGCTCGTGACTACTGTCGCCTACTTGCGGGAGAGTAACGATGGATAGGAATAGCCCCAGCCTTCTGATTGCCTGCGAGAAATCTCTGTAATCCACCGGTTTGGTGATGTACACGTTGCACCCTAGCTCGTAGCAACGGGCAACCTCCCGCTCGTCGTCGGTTGTGGTGAGAACGATCACGGGAACGTGCTTGGTTCGATGTTCGGATCGCATCCGCTCCAGCACCTGGTAACCGTCCAGCACGGGCATGTTCAGGTCGAGTACCAGCAACACCGAGGCGTCGGTTCCGGCCTCTCGTTTGGACAGATAGTCGAGGACTTGCTCACCATCTGAGACCTTCGCTATCTGATTCGTTATGCCCGACCTACGGAGATTCCTTTCGATCAGTCGGGCCTGGCCAGGATCGTCCTCAGCTAATAAGATGGTCACTTCCTGCAGTTCATTCATTCTCGTCGTCTCCCCTTGGACGATTGGGTAGCGTGAAAGAAAGAGTTGTCCCAACACCGGATTCCGATTCGCACCAAACGCGTCCGCCGTGGCGTCGGACCAGCGCCTGAACGTACGCGAGACCCATGCCCTCCCCGGGGGTATCCTGCCTCCCTGCGCGACGGAAGGGAGCGAAGACCTTGTGCATGTCGGACTCGGCGATGCCGCGCCCGTTGTCTCGTACGTGGAAGGTGGTCTCTTCATCGCCCGTCTCCGCACTGATGACCAGCTCGCCAGGGCGGTCGGGCACGAAGTACTTGACCGCATTGCCCAGGATGTTACCCATGATCTGCTCCATTGCTGTCTGATCAGCGGTGATGGTTGGCAGTTCGCCCACAGTCACCTTGGCATTATGGTCCTCCATCTGGTGTGCCAGGCTGTCCAAGGTGATGCGGACCAGTCGGCTCATGTCGACCGGCTCTGGACTGAGCTGTCGTCGACCTAGTCTGGATAGCTTCAGTAGTGCATTGATGAATGCGTCCATGCGAGTGGCGGAGGAGTCTATGAAATCCAGTGCCTCGGGAACGTCCTCCCATACCGTCTCCCGGAGTATGCCTTGACCGTTCTCATCGAGATGTGGTAGCAGGGAGTTCAGGACCGGTTGGGCAGTAGCCAGCGACGAGCGGAGCTCAGCCGCGAAGCCCTTCAAGTTGACCAGAGGGCCGCGGAGGTCGTGAGAGACGATGTAGGCAAACTGCTTGACTTCTTCATTGCTCTCTTGTAGCTCTGTGGCGTAGCGCTCCAGTTGCTCCTGTGCCCGCTGCTGCTCGGTGATGTCGGTGATGGCACTCAACACGCCGGTGAATGTGCCTTCCTGAAAGAGCGGCAAAGCACTCACTACTACGGGAGTCTCGCGGCCTGCCTTGTGGCGCAGGCGAGTCTCGTAGCGATCGCTTATGCCCTGTGGACGCCGCCGAGTCTTCCTGGCTATCGTGTCAACGTGCCGGTCAGAGACGATCTGCCGCCAGTGATGGCCAACGAGTTCGTCGGTCGTGTAGCCAACCAGTCGTTCCATCGCCGGGTTGACGAAGGTGATACGGCCGTTCACATCCTCGATGATCAGAGCCTCGGCCATGGTCTGGACTATCCCCTCGTTGAACTCCTTGAGCTTGAGGAGTTCCTGCTCGGCTCTCCGACGCTCGGCCAGTTCTCGTTGGATTGCCTTGTACAGGCGCGCGTTTCTGATGGCGATGGCAACCTGGTCTGCCAGGGTCTCCATTAGCATCACGTCGGTATCGTCGAAGGCATCTCGCTTGTCGCTCTGAAGGTCGAGAACTCCAATGGTATTCTGTCCGCTCTTGATCGGCACTGCGAGTTCCGACCGGGTTGTTTCCTGCGCCTTGCGCACGTAGTGGGGGTTCTGGGTGATGTCCCGACTGAGTTGGGTCGCGCCGGTCTGCGCGGCGTGCCCTATCATTCCTTCGCCGATGGCTAGAGCGAGATCGGCCGGGAAGGTGCTCACGTAGGCCCCGGCGATGGATCGGAGGGTCAAGTGCCGTCCGTCGTCGTCGAGTAGGAGAAGCATCACACCATAGTAGTCGAACACGTCCCGGATGGCCGTAACGATCTCGGATAGGAGAGAGTCCAGATCGAGCTCGCTGCTGACGCGTCTCGCCACATCGTTGGTCAGAGCAGCTTGCGTGGCTCTTCGCTGCGCCGCCTCTTCGGCTTGTTTCCTCTGGGCCAACTCGCGCTGGACTTCCGCGTAGAGACGAGCGTTCCTTATCGCTGCAGCAACCTGGTTGGCCAGGGTCTGCATTAGCATGATATCGGTCTGGTCAAAGGCATCGTATTCCTCGCTCTGCAGATCAAGAACACCGAACACGCGCTGCCCGCTCTTGATCGGCACAGAGAGTTCCGACCTGGTCGTCTCCTGCGCCTTGCGCACGTAGTGAGGGTGCTGGCTCACATCCCCGCTGATCTGGATGGTACCGGTGGCCGCTGCGCGGCCTACCATGCCTCTGCCCACAGCAATGCCGGGGCGGTCGGGAAACATGCCTGCGTAGCCACCCGCGATCGACTCGAGCATCAGATGCTGATTCTCGTCATCGAGTAGTAGCAGCATCGCGGTGTAGTAGCCGAAGGTATCGCAGATACCGGTGACGATCTCGGGGAATAGTGACTGGAGCTCGAGTTCACTGCTTGCCCTTCGACCGATGTCAAAGGCGAGAGCAGCCTGGGCAGCTCTGCGGTGAACGTCCTCCTCGGCGCGTTTGCGCTCCTCAGTGAGGAGAACGGCCTGGAGGGCGTTGCTGAGGTGATCGCGCAAGGGCTCACACAGATCTGCCTGGTCAGGACGAAGCTCGAAGAGGGCGAGCCCCAATCGCTTCTCCCTGAAGTAGAGAGGCTCCACCGACATGCTGAAGCGCTGCCCACGGCTGTGCATTCTGGCCGGTGTGAGTTGACGGGTAGGGAAGCTGCGCGCATTGAATCCCGACTCGATGCGCCCCTGTTCGCTGTAGGCGAGGATGAGGTTGGACCGTTCAAGAGGCGAGGCGGGATTCTCATACAAGGACACATAGCCGCTTGGCACGCCCAGACGGGGCAACTCTCGGGCCAGCGTGCGGGTCAAGTCTCTTATGTCAGACGCGATAACCAGGGATTGCCCCGCCCGGCGCATCATGTCGGCGCGTTGGCGAGAGCGCAGGTTCTGTCGCATCCTCGCCCGACCCGTCGCCTCGGCGATCATCACCCGTGCTTGGCGCCAGAGGTTCTGAGCGAGTGACAGTACCTTGGCGTCGCTGCCCAGAAGCGGGAGTGTGCGACGTCGCAGTGAGGAGAGCGGTCGTTGCCACGCACCGACGTCACTTCCCGCCAGTGCCGCGCGGTGCAGGAGGGTATTCAGCGTTGTCAGGAAGCCATCCGGTCGCTTGCCACTCAGCTCAGCGGCGAAGGTGTCCAGTAGCTGCTCCATCCAGTCCGACTCCGGAGTCGCGCTTGACGTTGTGATGGCTTGGGCCATGTCTGACAGGATGTCGGTCCTGTGGGCGGCCACCGCAGCCTCGAAGGTATCTGCTGCTACGCCCGATGATTCCGCCGCCGCTTCTACGACTGCGGGATCGAGGCAACCGCAGGATTGCCGGACTGCGAGGTCTGTCGGGAGCGTTACCTGATCAGGCACTCGTTCGCCTCGAAGTAGGGACAGAACAGTCTGGACCGCTCGCCCTGCCTGCTCATACGCGCGCGGCCGAACGGTTGTCAAGGGAGGCGTGGCATACTTGCTCTCTTCGGTATCACCGAAGCCGACCACGGCGACGTCTGTCGGGGAGGTCTTGCCCCGGCGTCCGAGAGCCTGCAGAGCACCGAGGGCCATTGTGTCATTCGCCGCTACTATCGCGTCGAATTCCTGCCGGCGCTCGTCGATCAGAACATGCATTGCCGCCACACCTGCGCCTTGGCTGTAGTCCCCGGCCACAACCAGCCCGGGATCGAGAGCAACTCCGTGCTCCCTTAGGGCGTCGGCGAAACCACGGTGTCTCTCCTCCGCCTCCGGATGCCCGCCAGGACCGCGAATGAAAGCAATGCGGTCGTAGCCGTGGGCTTCGATCAAGTGGACAGTTGCCTGATACATTCCTTGATAGTTGTCCAGGAGCACGCAGGGGATCCCCTCCAGGGCAAGCCCGATGCAGACTGAGGGGAGGGGGCGAAGGGCCTCGAAGAAGCTGCTGATCTTGTCGGGTGTGACATAACGTCCCAGAGCGGCTCCCCAGACGACGACCGCATCCACGGTGTCGGAGCTGACAAGATCATAGATCTGGTTGGCCTGGCTCTCGAAGTTGACTGGCGAGCGTAGTGCCTTGCCGGGGAAACAGAGCAGGTTGACGTCGGCGCGGCGAGCTGCGTCATCTGCGCCGGACCAGACTGAGGTGTTGTTTGGATCGCCCGGACCGTAGGTCAAGAGACCGATGGTTGGCCGCCCTGCGCGCGGATTCGCCGCGGGTGTTGCGCCGTCGTCACGGTCTTTCTTGTTGGTCTCCCTCACCTAGATCTTCTCCTCTGTCCGTGTATCGGTCACGAAGGGGCACCGGTGTTGGCGCGGGAAAGCCAAGGCTTGGCACGAGCATTGGCTTTCCTTCTTGCACAGTCTCGGGCCGTACCGTCCGAGCAAGCTTCGGTCGGGCGAACGGCCGTTATCGGCCGGAATGCGGGTCGAGTCCGTCCAGGGCGGCACGCACACTTCTCGCCAGGGTCTTGACATCCAGAGGCTTGTGGATGGTGCCCAAGGCCCCCTCGGCTTTCAGCTCCCGCAGTTCGTCTGCCAGTACATACCCGGTCATGGCCAGGATTCTGGGTGGCGGACTGGCTCTTCTCAGTTCGCGGATGAGGTCCTTGCCACTCATCACAGGCATTACCATGTCGGTGAGTACCAGGTCGAATCCCCCTTCCGCGCGAGTGGCCGCAAGAGCCTCCTTGCCGTTGCAGGCCGTGGATACCTGGTAGCCTAACGATTCCAGGATCCGCCTGCAGGATTGGCGCACGGATCGCTCATCCTCCACCACGAGGACTGTCTCGCCGTTTCCCGTGGGCGTCGCCTGGTCGGTCTTCTTGGGTGGATCTTGTGGCACGTCATGGAAGGGGAGGTAGATCGTAAACGTGCTTCCCTTTGCCACCACGGATTCGAGGCCAATGTGCCCGCCGTGCTGCTTGACAATCCCATAGACTTGGGCCAGCCCGAGGCCGGTGCCTTGTCCCTCTGGTTTTGTGGTCAGGAACGGTTCAAAGACTCGGGGTATCAGCTCGGTGGGAATGCCGGTGCCGGTGTCTGCAACCGTCAGTCGTATCCACCGACCCGGTGACATCTCAGGCACCGGCGGCTTGTCGCCGGCTGTGATGTCGAACCGTGACAGGCCAATGCGCAGTTCTCCACCCTGCTGCATGGCGTCTCTCGCATTGACCACCAGGTTCATCAAGGCTTGTTGAATCCGGGTCGGATCCACCTGGGCAGTGAACTCACCGGGCCATACTTCGAGGATCAGCCTGATGCTGGCCGGAAGCGTTCGCTGTAGCATGTCCATCCGCCTGGTCAAGAAGGGTTTCAGATCCAAGATGCGGGTCTCAATCGCTGCGTGCCGAGAGAAGTCCAGAATCTGCCGCACGAGGTATGCGCTGTCCTTGGCTTGATCGAAGATGCTCTTCACGTCGTGCCTCAAACGGGAGGGCAATCCCGGATCGGCGAGAAGCATCTCGGCACAGAGAGTGATGCTCATGAGCGCGTTGTTGAAGTCGTGAGCGATTCCCCCGGCCAGTCCTCCCAGGGCGGCCATACGATCTCGCTGCCTCATCCTCTGCTCAAGGCGTCGGCGCTGCGTGATATCGCGAACGATGCCGTGATAACCCAAGATGCCTCCGTCGGCAGAGCTCCGCAGGGTCGCGCTGAGCAGGCACAGAATCTCTGCTCCGTCTTTGCCGACCATTCTGGCACAGTAGTCCCGGGTGGATCCCTGCTGCTGGGTTTCTTCGACGAAGTCGCGCCAATCGTCCTCATCGACGCAGAGATCGGTGCCGTGCAGATTCATCAGCTCAGTTCTGCTGTAGCCAAACAAGTCGATGGCCGCCTGGTTAGCGCCAATGAACCTGCCTTGCTCATCCGTGATGTACATCGCATCACCGGACTGTTCAAAGAGTGTGCGATACTTCGCTTCGCTCTCTTGGGTAGCCCTCGCTGCCACTCTGCGCTGCCGACGTAGCCTGGCGTCGTGTATCTCGCGCCGGACCGAGGCCGCTAGCCCTGGTAGATTGCGTTTGGTGACCCAGTCGTGGGCGCCGGCTCGCATGGTCTCCACCGTGCTTTGTGGGGATGCGCAGTCGGATACCACGATGAAAGGAGTATCGGACTCGCTTCTCTTCAGGACGTCCAGGGCTTCGATGGGTGTGAAGCCGGACAAGGTGTAGTCGGAGATGATGAGGTCCCATTTCGTGTCTGCCAGCGCAGTGGCCATGGCGCTTGGCGTGCCAACGGCATCAAACGTGGGTTCGTATCCTCCTTGCGTCAAGGCGGTAGACAACGTCTCCATATTGTGTTCGGAGCACTCCACGAGCAGCACCTGCAACGGCGTACGCATATGTCCCGTCCTGTGTGCAAGGGGTACTTGCAGGAGGCCAATCCGGCCTATCCGCGGGATCCGGGCGTCGTAGTTGACCGGTACCCAGTTCACGTCATTGTGGTTGGGGCCCTCGGCCATTGCGCCCTGAACTGTGTCGGACACCCTGGCTCGAGACGCCCATCCGAGAGTGATCGTGAAGCCCGTGCTTCACACACATGCTCAGAAAGACAACACTCCGCTGGCGAGTTACTGACCTGATGGAGACTATGGGAAATGGCAATGGGATCGTCTGACGCAGGCGCGAGCTACGTGTCGCGGCCCGCATAGAGAAGCAGGTTCTCCCATCGTGTCAGCCATATGCACAGCGCAGACCTGGGCCACGAAATAGTGACCCAGCTCCCCCCCATTATACACTCAGATTCGCCAGGTTCTCGTAAGAATTGCGTAAAAACGGATTGTCAGAGACTGCCAAGATGGTCAGGAAGCGCAGTTCTGTGATAGGTCGTGTGTGACGAACTGTCACGGCGACGCGCCCCGGAGGCCGCCGGGGACTTACCATCTTGGCGCTCTGATGATTGGAGCGCTTCGCGCACCCGCCTATCTGCTCCTACAGCGCGCGGTTGGGTTCGGGTGTTTGGGATCAATCTGTCGGCTGCGATGGGGTGCCTACTGAGTCCGGACGCCTACGTTCACGGTTCTTGCTGTTGGGAGTGCCCGGGAGCGTGGTGAAGCGGCCGGGGATGCCGAACCGGACCAGTCATGGACGGCGGAACTGAGACGGCGTAGCGGGGATGCATCGTGTATGCATCCCCGCCTTGGCGTTCTTGGTCCTGCCGAGGCCAGCGCGAGAGTTCTTGCGCTAGCCGTTCCGTGGGGGTCTCACTCGAAGATCCACGGATCGGTCGCACGCTGCCACGACAGGATCTCACTCTCATCGAAGAAGAGGGCGACTTCGGCTTTGGCCGTTTCTGGACCATCCGAACCGTGGACGAGATTGCGTCCGATCTCAACGGCGTAGTCGGCTCGCACCGTGCCGGGAGCTGCGTCGGCCGGATTGGTAGCTCCCAGGGTCCTGCGGACGATGTCGATGGCTCTGTGTCCCTCGATCACCATGACGACCACCGGGGCTGAGGAGATGTACTTGACGAGGGGTTCGAAGAACGGTTTGCCTTCGTGGATGCCGTAGTGTCTGCGTGCCAGGGCATCGTCGATGTGCATCATCTTCATGGCGGCGATTTTCAGACCTCGCCTCTCCAATCGCGTGACGATCCTGCCGATCAGACCGCGCTGTACTCCGTCGGGCTTGATGATGACCAGTGTTCTTTCCGTTGACGACATGCTGTTGCGTTCCTCCCATACTGCAGTGTTGTTGGTGATGGTCTTCTAGTGTGGTGCTTGTCCTCGCAACTGAGAGTACAGTTGCTGGTAGATAGGCAGGGCATCTGCGGGCCGGTCGGCCTGAGCGTAGGCTTGCGCCAGCAACTCGAGGGCCAGGAGATTCCCTGGCTGCTGGGACGTGATCTCCTCCAGATCGGCTATCGCCTTGCCCAGGACTTCGGAGGCTTCGCCTACGATTGGTTCATACTGCTCCAGAGCCTGGTTCAGCTCGTCTCTCTGCCAGCAGGCCCGAGCCAGCTTCAGCCGCGCAGTGTGGTTCTCTGGGTCTGACAGCACTTGCTCCCGCAGGTTCTCTATTCGAGCGATGCCTGCCTGGTCCTTGGCGACGTAGAAGTCAAGGGCCTCCTCTTCGACCTCGGGCTTCCACTCGCTCTCGTCCACAGTTCCCGGCAAGCCAATCTCCCCGGCCTGAATCAGGACGTCCGCGGTGGATTCGGGCCAAAGATCCGTGGAGGTCCCCGCGACGGTCTCTTCCTGGACGCTACCGATTCCTTCTTCGGCCAGCTTGGCCATCTCTTCGAGAGGCGCTACCACGTCCTCCAAGGGCAGGGAGACCTCCAGAGGCGGTCCTTCGGCGTCCAGCGCCACTTCCGTCTCAACTGCGGGCTCAATCGGGGTAGCCGGCTCGATATCCGAGGTCTGATCGATCTGTTCGGATTGCTCTAGCTGATCTGCTCTGTCGATGTCTTCGGTGAGGTGCGGCGGCACCGGAACGATGTGGGGAGCCAGTGGTGATCGGGCGCCGAACATGCGCTGAGCCGTGGCATTCTCGGGATCGAGCATCTGGGCGCGTTCCAGCAACGCTCTGCCCTCAGGCTCTCGCTCCTCGTCTCGCAGCCAGATCTCTCCCAGTATGAGATTGGCGTTCAGGCAATTGGGCGCCAGGTCGAGTATGCCCTGGCAGACGACGGCAGCTCCCTCGTAACGCGCATCGTGCCAGAGCGCCTCGGCGAGTGCCACCCTGAGATCGATCCGCATTGGGTCTTCTCTCAACAGATCGCGCAACTCGCTGATGGCCCTATCGTAGAGATGACCACTCATGTAGATTCGGGCAAGCGCAGCGCGATTGAGCTTACGTCTTGGCGGCGGTACCGCGTCGCGCTGTGTGTACAGATCCAGCAGAGATGCCCGGATCTCCTTGTTGTACGGAGTCAGTTCGAATGCCCTCTCCAGTTGCCAGATGGCCTCCTCGAGCAAGCCTCGCTCTTCGTAGATCAGGCCTAGCCCCGCGTATGGGATGGTTGCTTCCGGATCGGCTCCCAGCGTACGCCGGAAGAGGTTTGCGGCCTCGGCGTGCTCTCCCTTTGCCAGGTAGGCTTCGCCCATGATGGTGTAGGCCGGCACGTACTTGGGGTGGAGCATGAGAAGGGCACGACAGTGGGCAATGGCACGATCGTACTTGCCTCCCCGAAGCTGTTCTCTGGCCTTCTCGCAGCGAGCGTGTAGGTTGTGCTCGGCCATTGCTTCTCCTCCTACGCGTGAGGGCGCACCCAGACCTAGTAGTCGTATTATGCCCTGTTTCCGTAGCCATGTCAACAGTTGAACGGCGAGCAGGTTTGTGCTAATATTGCCGGATAGCGGCGCTTGCCAGCACTGCAAGTGGTGGGTGGGCCGAGTGTGCCAGGCAAGCGCGAGCAATCGATGAACAAGAAGGAGAGAGATGATGCGAATCCTCGTTACCGGCGGAGCGGGCTTCATAGGTTCACACGTGACAGACGCTTTCGTGGCGGAGGGGCATGATGTGGCCGTCTTGGATGATCTGTCCACGGGACGGATGGAGAATGTGAATCCCGCGGCGCGGTTCCATGAGGTGGACTTGCGAGATGAAGAGGCGGTGGAACAGGTGTTTGTGGAGGAGAGGCCGGAGTGCGTGAGCCATCAAGCCGCTCGTGCCCAAGTGCGGGAATCGATGGAGAAGCCGGTCTTGTACGCAGAGGTGAACATCATCGGCTCGCTCAACCTCCTGCAGGCGTGTCGGCGGCATGGGGTCAAGAAGGTGATATACGCGTCCACCGGGGGGGCGGTGTACGGTGAGCCGGAGTACCTGCCGGTGGATGAGGAGCATCCTGTCAATCCCTTGGATCCCTATGGTGCCAGTAAACACCACGTGGAGCACTATCTGTATCTCTACCAGGCGAACTGGGGCCTGCCGTACACCATACTGCGCTATCCGAACGTATACGGTCCTCGCCAGGATCCGTATGGAGAAGCCGGAGTGGTGGCCATCTTCTCGCAGAAGATGATCAGCCGTGGAAAGCCGCTGATCAATGGTTCGGGTGAGCAAGAGCGAGATTTCGTGTACGCTGGTGACATCGCCCAAGCGAATGTGTTGGCGGTCTCCAAAGGGAACGGAGGGATCTACAACATCGGAACGGGCGTGGGCACCTCGATCAACGATGTGTTCCGCCTCCTCAGGGAAGCTACGGGGTTTGACGGCGAGGAGATTCACGGACCGGGCAAGCCGGGGGAGGTGTACAAGGTGTTCCTCAACGCCGCAAGGGCGAGAAAGGAACTGAACTGGGCCCCCAAGGTTTCCTTGGAAGAGGGCCTCTCCAAGACGGTGGATTACTTCCGCTCACACTCTCGATAGCAGGAACTTGCCACATACTGTCGCCACGTGAGGTCGCGCGGTGGCGGTGGAGGATGGAGGTCTGGCGCGCATCGCCATGAGAGTCGCTGTCAACGGCTTCTTCTGCGGCAGGGAGGGGACGGGGAGTGGTCAGTACATCGGAAGCCTCCTGGGCGCTCTGTTGGAGTGGGACGACATAACCGAGTACGTCGTCGTTCTCTGTCAGCGCCCTGCCTCGAGCGCGCGGTTTGGCTGCTCGTCCTCTTCCCGTCCCTTCGACACGGTGCGATGTAGGACTCCCTTCGATGGTCTCAACGACAACCTGGCCAAGCTCTGGTTTGAGCAGATAGGCTTTCCCAGGGCGTGTCGGAAGGCGGGGGCGAGTCTCGCGTTCGTGCCGTACTTCGCTCCGCCGTTCTTCTGCCCGGTTCCCGTCGTGGTCACGATTCACGATCTGATACCGCTGATACTGCCCCAGTATCGAGGATCGGCAGGAGTGCGGATGTACATGCGCCTGGTGGCTGCTTCGGCCCGGCGGGCCGATGTGATCCTGGCCGATTCAGAATCGTCGCACGGCGATATCGTGCGACGACTTGGGATTCCCACGGACCGAATACGTGTCGTCCACTTGGCGGTGGACGATGCGTATCACAGAATCGAGGATGAGGAGAGACTGGCCCGAGTACGAGAGAGATACGGGCTTCCGGCCAGGTATCTCCTGTACTTCGGTGGCTTCGACGTGCGGAAAGGCGTGAGGGAAGTGGTGACTGCGTACGCTCGGGTTGCGGAGCTGACGGGGTTTCCGGAGGACGTGGGCTTGGTGATCGCCGGGAGACTGCCAACGGCCGACACGTCGTTCACGCCCGATCCTAGAGTCGTCGCGGATGCTCTAGCGGTTGGGAAGGGAATCGTCTTCACCGGGTGGGTGGACGAACGAGACAAGCCTGCGCTGTATTCGGGTGCGATGGCGTTTCTCTTCCCGTCCGAGTATGAGGGGTTCGGTCTCCCTCCGCTGGAGGCCCTGTCTTGCGGTGTGCCGGTGATCACCTCCAACGTTTCTTCGCTGCCGGAAGTGGTCGGAGCCGCTGCTGTGTTGGTTTCGCCCTCGGACGTGGATGGGCTGGCAACTGCCATCCTCAATCTGGTCCAGGACGAAACTCTTCGTGAGAGAATGGGGAGAGCAAGCCTGGCCCAAGCGGAGGAGTTCACTTGGAGTCGGGTTGCGCGCGAGACGCATGCCAGCTTCACCGCGGCCACGCGTACGAGCTGAGGCTGTCACGCAGTTCGTCTAGACAAATCGAGAATCTGTGGTATAATAGGCGTGATGTGTGTAGGACTCTTATTGGCGCTGGATGCCGGGCAATGGGAGGCGCCCTAGGCGCGGTCTCCCGAGGGCCGGCTCCTTGTGTGAATCTCGAGGGGAGGTGGTGGGCAGCGAAATGACTGGATGCAGGTAGGAAGTACGACTCGTAGTGGCGTGATTCGGAACGGTTTTGGCATTGAGCCCATCTCAGCTAACGGCCGCCGATCGGAGGGGCCGGCAGATGACCGAAGAGTCCTGTCCGTCTCGCGTCGCGAAGTCCCGGTTTGGGAGAGGGAAGTCATTCCCCGGACCGGGCAACGGAGTCGCTTCGGTGTCGGGCTGCTGACACACCGTTCGCGCTCTGGTTGGTCATAGAAGCTTCACAATCGGACACTTCAAGGAGACTGTAATGGCAGGCGTTACATACGAACACGTTTCCAAGCGATTCCCCGGAGTGGTTGCGGTCAGCGACCTCAACCTGGAGGTCCCTGACAAGGAATTCCTCGTGCTGCTCGGCCCTTCTGGCTGTGGCAAGACTACCACGCTACGCTGCCTGGCGGGCCTCGAGGAGGTCACGGAGGGGAACATCTTCATCGGCGACCGTCTGGTCAACGATGTACCACCCAAGGATCGAGACATCGCCATGGTGTTTCAGAGCTATGCTCTGTATCCTCACATGACGGTGTACGACAACATGGCCTTCGGCCTGAAGCTTCGCAAGACCCCCAAGGCCGACATTCAGCGACGCGTGAATGAGGCGGCCAAGATCCTGCACATCGAGGAACTGCTCGACCGCAAGCCGAAGCAGTTGTCCGGTGGTCAGAGGCAACGCGTGGCCGTGGGGCGAGCGATCGTTCGAGAACCCGCGGTGTTCCTGATGGATGAGCCTCTGTCCAACCTTGACGCCAAGCTGCGAGCCCAGTCCCGAGCGGAGCTGGCCAAGCTGCACCAGCGTCTGGAGACCACGTTCATCTACGTGACCCACGATCAGATGGAAGCCATGACCATGGGCACTCGGATTGTGGTCATGAGGGACGGAGTGGTCCAGCAAGTCGATCCTCCTCAGATACTCTACGCTCAGCCCAACAACATCTTCGTGGGAGGCTTCATCGGCAGCCCGGCCATGAACTTCTTCGATGTGACCGTGGTGGCTGAGGACAGCAAGATCTTCGTGGATGGCGGCTCCTTCCGGCTGCCCGTGTCTCAGGAGAGAATGGGTGATCTTCAGCCTTACTCTGGCAAGCAGGTAGTGCTCGGAGTGCGGCCCGAAGACATCCATGACAAGGATTACGCTCCGCCTCTGAAGAGCGCCGCTGAGCTGGACGTGGCAGTGGACGTTACCGAGCTCATGGGCAACGAGATCTTCCTGTACCTGCTGGCAGGCGAGAAGAGCTTCATTGCCCGCGTGGACCCGCGCAGCAAGTCGCGCGTCGGTGACAAGATCAGCGTGCTGGTGAATCTGGACAATGTGCACTTCTTCGACCGCGACACGGAGGAAGCTATCCGCTAGAACCCCGCGTGCGGAAGACGAGAGGGGATGGGCCTCGAGCCCATCCCCTCTTTTTGGTGTCCAGGAGGCTGGTCCCGGCCGGATCGGAACGCCGTCCACGCCTCATAGCTCGAGCTTCTTCCATCTACCCCGTCGGAAGAGATAGAACACCAGGGCGGATCTTGCCGCCCAGTCAACTGCTGTACCCAGCCACACGCCGGCGAGTCCCCAAGCCAGGACAATCGCGAAGAGGTAGACGACCGCCACGCGAAAGAACAGGACCCCGAAGAAGGTGACCAACATGGGCGTGCGAGTATCGCCGGCTCCGCGCAGTGTGCCGCTCAAGACCATGACTATGGCAATGGTACCCTGCTCGAGAGCGGCCAGTCGCACCGCAACGCCCGCCATGTCCAGTACTTCAGGGGTGCTGCCGAAAACCGTGACTATCTGCCTGCCCCACACGGCGAAGGCGATCCCTATTGCACTCATCACGATCAGGCTCAGGATCAGGGTGCGTCGAATGGCCCTTTCGGCCAAGCGGGGCTTCTTCGCTCCCAGACACTGTCCGGTGAGAGTAGCTGCTGCAGTGGCGAGGCCCCATCCTGGCATGAAGGAGAGGGATTCGACACTGACCGCGATCTGATGAGCAGCGAGGGTTTCGGGGCCGAGAGCCGAGATGATACGCATGAACAGGGTGGATCCGGTGCGCGTGACGAGCGCATCGGCGGCCGTGGGCAGGCTGAGCTTCACCAGCGTTGCTGCTACGTCTTTGTGCCAATGAGCGAGGTCTCTGGGCGAGATGCGTATCGAGGTCTTGCCCGCGAAGAGGCAGTAGAAGGCAAGCAGACTGCCGATGAGCCGGGCCGAAGCCGTCGCCACTCCTGCGCCGATCACACCCAGGCCTTCGAAGGGACCCACGCCGAAGATGAGCACGACCGCGGCCCCAACATTCCAGAGGTTCATGATCAGTGTGATGAACAGCGGGTTGCGGGTGTCGCCCGAACCACGCATGATGCCATTGAGCACCATGAGGCAGAAACCCATGAAGGACGTGGAAAGTATGATCCGCAGATAGCGGGATCCCAACTGCACGATGTCCTCGTTGGCCCCCATCAGGGTCAGGAATCGCTCGGCCATGGGCCACAGACCGGCCACCAGCAGTCCTGCAGCGATGAATGCCAGCAGAATCGCCTGAGCGCTGGCCGTTCGCGCCCGACGATGATCCTTGGCTCCTATAGCTCGTGCCACGACGGCAGTGGTGGCGGTGGCAAGGGCAGAGAAGAGAGAGTTGGCGATGTTGATCATCAGCCCACCGAGGCTGACTGCGGCCAGGGCTTCGGGATCCTTGAGCCAGCCCACCAAGAGGGTGTTCACGAAGAGCACCATCATGACGAGGAGGTTCTCTCCGACTACTGGTAGAGCCAATGATACGATATCGTGGTCCAGGTTGTCTTCCCGAAGAATCAGCCCGTGCGCCTCAGGATCCCCCGGCGGGCTGGTTCTCAGGCATAGAGTCGATCCTCTCAAGCAGTCTCCTTTGTGCGATCGTGGATGATGATTAGCTCAGGTGGGAAGGGGCAGGAGAGTCCGGGACTCGCTCGGCCCTGATGAGGTAGGGACCCTACGAGTCCGCGACGGATACTGCACGAGGACTGGCCGATGGACCCAACTTCTCGACCAGATGGCACGCAGGCCTGGCTGGTCTTCCAGGGATAGGCCTACTAGGCCTGCACGAATGCCTGGATTCGAGATCATCTCCAGGCGCGCCAGCGCAGCGCAGGACGCAGCCAAACGGGCAGAGGGCTGGGCCAATCCTGCGACGGGTGCGCCCTCTGCCTCGATCAACCTGTGCAGTGGACTGTGATCCGTATCTAGCCCAGAGACTGACCGCAGTTACTGCAGAACTTCGCTCCTGGAGCGTTCTCGGTGCCGCACTTGGGGCAGACTACGCTCCCTTTGAGTTGCGCGCCACAGTCGTTGCAGAACTTGGCTGTTGCCGCGTTGGCCGTTCCGCACTTAGGGCAGGCGATGGTCGCTGCGCCGCCCTGTGCCTGAGGCTGCATGGAGCTGGCGATGGTTTGGGCCATAGCCGCTCCCATGCCGACCCCGGCCCCCATGCCCACGCCCGCGCCTGCCAGGGTACCCGCGGTGCCTCCTCCTGGCTGGCTCGCAGCTGCGGCCATCGCGTCGGCGGCCTTCTTCTGCACGTATGACTTCATGTCGCCGATGGCGCCGATGGCAGACGCTTCGTCGATGGCCTCCGCCGTCTTCTCGGTGGGAGAGATCGCCTCGACGTAGAGAGCCTTCAGGCCTATGCCCAGGGCTTCGAAGTCCTCGCGTACTTTGGCTCGAGTTCCTGCGCTGATCTCCTCAATGAGGGCGGCCAGATCGAAGATGGACCGCTTCTGCATTGTCTCGCCGAGCAGATCGGTCAGCTTCAGGATGATGATGCTGCGCAGGTAGTTGCTGATGTCTCGAGTCCCGTAGTACCCTCTCCCGGCTACTATGCGGGTGACGAATGTCTGGGGATCGAGTATGTGCATGGAGTACGTGCCCCGGGCTACCAGTCGCACTCGTCCGATTTCCGAGTCTCTGAGAGCTATGGGCGTCTGGGTTCCCCACTTCTGATCCAGGAAGTCACCTGTGTTCACGAAGTAGACTTCGGCCTTGAACGGGGTCTCGCCCTTGAACGCCAATCCAATGATGCCGGTCAACAGTGGGATGTTGCCGGTGGTGATCGTGTGGCGACCCGCGCCGAAGGTGTCCAGAGCCTTGCCGTCGCGATAGAAGACTGCCGCCTGGGTCTCCCGAACGATCAATTGGGATCCAATGCGAAAGTCACCTGAACCTCTCTCTGGGACTCTGTGTACCAGTTCCTTAGGATTCGGGTCGGCCCACTCAATGATATCGAAGATCCTCGGCATGTCATTCCTCCTTGGCTAGCGATAGCTGCCGCTCTCAACCGAAGCGGTACGGACTCTAAAGACCCTCATCGAAGGCCTCGTTGCCCACTTCAAGCAACACGTCCTGGCGCTGACTGAACGTGGCGTTGAGCTCGTCCAGCAAGGACACCAGGTCGCCTGAGGGCAGGGCCGTCTTCTCTTCAGCCTGGGCCGCGGCAGCCAGTTCATCCAACAAGCTCGAGACTCTGGTGACACCCTCTTCGAGCTGGCTGTCAAACTCGTAGAGGGCATCCAGCTCCTCTTCCTTGACCTTGATGGCGTCGAAGACGCCGCCGTAACCGTAGGATGCCGACTTCACTCTGTCAATGAGCATCTGGAGCTTCATGACGCAGCGCTCCAGTGTCACGATTGAAGCCAGTCTTCCCCTGTTGGTCAGCTCCATCTGGATGCCACTGAGACGCGAGAGCTGGCCTTCGAAGCGCTTCGCCAAGTGCACGCGCAGTAGCTTGTCGGCCTCACGCCTCAGTTCCTTCTCCTTGTAGCCTTTGTATCCTGGTACTTTCCTGACCAGCTCCTCGAATCGGCTCGTCGCACTCTTGATCGTTTCGCGTAGGTCCTTGACCATTCTTTCACCTCCCTGGGGACTAGTGAAGACGTTTGCACGACTCGCTCACCAGGCTATCTCTGATCGCATCCCTTGTGCAGGATTGTCAATCGCCGGCCTGCTCACCTCGAGACGGAATGGTCGGATCGCTCCGGCGAAGCCGATCCCGGCTACAGCTTGATGCGGAGGAAGCCCGGCCGCGGGCTCATGATCATTGATCAGTACGCCTGTCCAGACGTGGCCCGGGAGCCCACCAACCAAGGCCACCCAGATGACTCGCCCCTGGGCGCCGCTTCCGTCCGGCCTCCTAGGGCTAGATCTGGTCCAGTAGATGAGAGCCCGAAAGTATCGCGAGACGGCTGTGACCGGGCGAATCGTCCCTACGTGAAGATCTCAGTACCACAGTAGGGGCAGCGGAGCGTTCCCTTGCCGGCCATTTCCAGTTTGGCGCCGCAGTTGGGACAGGAATCGTTTCTGGCGTCAGCACCTACGGATGAGTAGAGCATGCCCTGATCCCAGTTGATGTAGCCGGTGAAGAGTCCCTTACCCACGAGATCATAGACATAACGCCTCAACGTCTCTCTGTCCACATCGAGCTCGATGGCGGCTTCTGCCACGGAGATCTGACCCTGCGTCTGGATCATATTCAGCAGGCGCTTCTGGTTCACGATCTCAGATCTGTGGCTTTCTTCGCTGTGTCCTCTCAGAAGCAGGATGACGCCGCCTCCCATCAAGGGCAGAACGAGCACTCCCACCAGCACCAGGCCGAGGATCAGCCCCGAGCGTCTCAAGCTTTCCTCGGCAACGCCTGATACTAGCCAGGCGGACGCCAGTACGCCCAGAGCGATTCCTGTGGCCATGAGAGCAAGGCCTGCGATTCTGCTTCTTCCTGACATGCTCGTCTCCGCCGGTTCGGGTGCCGATGTCCGTGACGTACGACAATACTACCACATTCAGGGCGATTTGTAAATGCATCTCTCTCTGAACCGCACTTCGCCGTCTTCAGGACGGGGCCGTGTGATGAGATCGGGGATCGAGGGGACGTGTGGCGATCAAGGGCAACGAGGGTACCGGCCTGTCGTTTGGTGGGCACGCCGACCTGTTGTCGCACGCACGGCATGACGATGCAGCCGGGCGATACCACACCGCCGGGATGCTTGCCCTGCCGTGGAGGAGAAGAGGGGGAGGATCTCCCGGCCGTAGTAGTGAGGTGCTCGCTGGTTCACCTCACAGCCCGGGAGATCCTTGTTGCTACCACAGGTGCCCGTCTAGGGAAACTCGACATGGGGGCGACGGGACTTGTGGTGAGGATTGCTCCTTCTTATGCCTCCAGTCTATCAGGTCCGGGGGCATGGTTCTTGAAGAATGTGTGACGAAGTGATGACAGGGTCCTGATCTGTGAGCTTGGTCTTGGGGCAGGCGATGACATGCACTCTGCGCGAGGAGGTGTCTGGAGTCATGGCGCACGATGCGACATCGTCCGTGTGGCGTAGGCGCAGTCTTCGCGCTCTTGGTAGGAGAGATACCCATGTGAGCCCCCTCACCGTGCGTTCCACAGATCCTGCCATTTGTTCAGAAGGGAGTCGCAGCGTCGACCACTGCACGTCCCCCACGTTCCAAGCGCCGTCCGCACGGCTTCGCGATCGAATGCTTCCAACCGGAGCATTCTTCGTATGGCATCATAGTAGCCCTGGTTGATTGTGTTGGCAGTGGCTCTGACGCCCATGTTCTGGTCTTGGTAGTGCTGTACCCCTACGCTGTTGAAATTACAGACGGACTCCATCTTCCAGGTCGTCGCTAGCGGGTTCCAGCATGCGTTTGTGTTCTCGTGGGGCTTCCAAGCAAGTAAGGCGTCCACAGCGAAGTTGCTCATGGGAACATCTGACAGGCTCTGCACTACTTGCACGAAGAAGTCACGGCCCGCATACTTGCCTTGTGTGCAGTTCCTCGGAGGGCAGGATGCGTTTCGGCGTTCCCAGCGAACTTGGGCCACGGCTGCTCCTCCGTGCTCGTAGTACTCTAACTTGACCTCGTGCTGTCCCGCAGTCAGACTGCGCCTCGCACGGTACTCTGTGGCAGCTTGGTCTTTCCACGCATTGATGATGCGATGACCGTCGACCCACAGCCGAACGCCATCGTCTGCCCTGGCGATGAAGGTATAGTCCCCGGCGCCGAAGTCGAAACGTCCAACCCAGCGCACAGAGAAGTTGTCACTGGGGACCCCGTTGCCAGGCCCGCCCCCACCCCAGTCGTAGTTGATCCGCCGCTCACAGCGCGTGAGGATCGGATTTCCGCTCAGACTGCGATTGCTGTAGTACTGAGCGCAGTACTGGCCTTCTGGGCAGGTTGCTGGGCCGTACTCCCAGCGAACTTGGGCCACGGCTGCTCCTCCGCGCTCGTAGTACTCTACCTTGACCTCGTGCTGTCCCGCAGCCAGACTACGCCTCGCACGGTACTCTGTGGCAGCTTGGTCTTTCCACGCATTGATGATGCGATGACCGTCGACCCACAGCCGAA
>Ga0180432_10004245_pt1 | contig 19801 bp, 16 predicted proteins | sample SS_ome_10_FD_132414 | JGI IMG/M metagenome (GOLD analysis project Ga0180432, IMG submission 132414) | Hypersaline lake sediment archaeal communities from the Salton Sea, California, USA - SS_1_MS_2 metaG | ecosystem: Environmental > Aquatic > Non-marine Saline and Alkaline > Hypersaline >...
AGCAGCCCGTTGAAAAATGTAGCTCAGCCGCCCCCGGCTGAGAACGCCACAGGCGAGGGCGCCTGTGCTACACCGACACGGCCCCTCGCGCAGGCACTCTCCGGGGAATCCTCCTTCTTCAACAGGCCACCAGCACAGTCGCCGGAGAACCGATGCACGTCGAGATCAACATGTCCAGCCCGCAGCTAATCCACCGGCAGATCGTCGAGCAGATCAGGTGCGGCGTCGCCCGAGACGCCCTGTCGGCAGGCGAGGCGCTGCCCTCGGTCCGCGAGCTGGCGCAGCGCCATCCGGGGAATCCCAACTCAAGTGAGCTGCGCGCTGCGCTTGCAGGCCCTTTTCTGCGGAGGCTTGACACGGTCGGATCGCAAGACCGAGAATGCGGTTCCTCGTGGCATCTGACCGGAGGCTTGCGATAACTGAAAGCGGCATGACATGAGAATCGGCGGAACCGTCTTCAAGGAGTATGACTCGCCCGCCTCGTGGGTCAAAGCCGTGCACGCGATGGGATACACGGCGGACAGGGATTTCCTCCCGTGGGATGCGGACGACGATCTGATCAGGGCCTATGCGGAAGCGGCGCGCAAGGCCGACATCCTGGTCGCTGAACTGGGCGCCTGGCACGGATGGGAGCAACTGCACCCTGATCCAGGGATCCGCGCGCGCCACGCGGAGAAGATCAAGACCCGGCTGATGCAGGCCGACAAGATCGGCGCGCGCTGCTGCGTGGCCATCAGCGGCTATGCGGTCTCCTGCGGCGAGGACGAGCCGCTGCCTGACCATCTCAGCAAAGGCATCTTCGACCAGGTCGTGGAGACCGTGCGCGAAGTCATTGACGCGGTGAGGCCGACTCGCACGTTCTTCACGCTGGAGACCATGCCGTGGCTCTACCCCAATACCGTTGATTCCTACGTGCGGCTCCTCAAGGCGGTTGACCGCAAGGCCTTCGCCGTGCATTTTGACCCCATCAACCTGCTCAACAGCCCCGAGCGGTACTATGGCAACGCGGTGATCGTCAAGGAGTTCTGCGAGAAACTGGGTCCGCACATCAGGTCGTGTCACGTCAAGGACATCGTGCTCACGAAGAGACTGATGGTCCACATGGACCGAACGCTGCCGGGGCAGGGCGGCTTCGACTTCCGGACCTTCCTGTGCGAGGTGAACAAGCTCGGGGACCCGGACTTGCCCCTGATGCTGGAATACCCCGGCACGGAGGAGGAGTTCCGTCAGTCCGCCGCATACCTCCGGTCCCTGGCAAGGGAAGAGGGCATCAGGTTGTGAACGGTCAGGCGACCCGGCGGGCGGGAAGCACTGTCCGTACGGAATGACCGGGAACTGATTCTGGAACTGGTGGGTGGATGAAGGAGGATGTGGAATGCTGGCCATGGTGAACGGCAAGGCTGCCGCCATGTTAGTGGCAGGGGTTGGAATGCTGGCAGGAGCGTGTGCGGGCCCATACATGGCGGCAGCGGCGGGACCTTTGGCCGGGGCGACGAAGCCGGCTGCGCCGGCGGCCGCGGAACCTTTGGGCCCGGGACAGGACTGGGCCGTGGCCGTCGCGCCGAATAACTCCTTCGAGGGATTCATCGTCAGGGGCAATCAGCCCGTGCTGCAGTTCGAGACGCTGCAGTGGGGCCCCAACTGGCGCTGGGCGGCCGCGCCGAAGTCCCAGGCCCGGGCGGTGGACGGCTTGCTCCAGGCTTCCGGGGACGTGACCCTCAAGGTGACCGGCGAGCGGTTCGACGTGAACCTGACAGCCCGGCAGAGCAGCGAGACGTCCGTCACATACCGCTACGAGCTGAGCGCGGAGAAGGACGTCGCCCTGTCAATGATCGCCCCGGCATTCTCGTTGGCCGGCCAGTACGCCGGGCGGGTCGTGTTGACGTTGGCCGACGGCACGGAGCGGACTATCCCGCTGCCGTTGCCGAGCGGTCCGGCGTTCGGCCCGGCCGCCAGGGTGAAGTTTGAGATCAGGGACATGGGAGACTTCGTCATCGCCCTGACACCCTCGTGCATGGTGCAGGCCGAGCAGAGCGCCCTGCGCGTTATACTGGCGGCCGGCACGCTGAAGCAGGGCAGGAGCGCCGTCACACTGGAGATGAGTTCGCCGGGCGGGCTCGGGTTCCTGGCCTCGCAGGAGGACGCGGACGACGTGGCCCGGCCGCTCGTCGGCCCCGACTGGTTCCCGTACGAACCGAAGAATGACTTCTCGCCCGGCGTCATAGGGATGAACGAATGGCTGGACAAGCCGGCCGGGAAGCACGGGACGGCTGCGATCGTGGGCGACCATTTCGAGTTCGCCGATGGCACCCCAGTCAAGTTCTGGGGCACGAACCTGAGCTATCCGGCGAATTGCTGCCCGGTGAAGAAGGAAGACGCGGACCAGACGGCGGCGCGATTCGCGAAGTACGGGGTCAACTGCGTGCGGCTGCACAAGTTCTGCGGATGCGGCATAGACGACAACATCGGCATCAGCGATCCGAACGACGGCACAAAGCTGACCGCTGAGGGCCTCGAGCGCCTCGACTACTTCTGCTCCAAGCTCGCCGAGAACGGCGTGTACTTCGCCTTCTCGCACACCTTCGGCTATTTGGTCCGCGAGGGCAACCGCGACAGGCTCCTGGCTTACGACGAAATCGTCAGGACGAGGCTGAAACGCAATACGTACAGCCTCATCAACATCGCGGAGGACGTCCAGGACCTGATGATCGAGATGGTGGTGGGCTTGCTCGAGCACCGGAATCCCTACACCGGCAAGACCTACGCGGAGGACCCCGCCCTGGCCTACGTGGAACTCCAGAACGAGGATGACATCTTCTTCTTCAGCACCGCGCGCGTGCTCAACGAGTACCCGACGTACAGGAAGGTCCTGATGGGGCAGTACGCCGACTGGTTGAAGGCCAGGTACGGGTCGCAGGAAGGCCTGGCGACCGCCTGGGGCAGCGCACTGCGCGAGAGTGAGAAGCTGGACGAGAAGAACCTCGCGCTGCAGGGGGACCCGTCGAGCATGGCGGCGGAAGGGCTGGCAAGAGTAAGCGGGAACCCCGGCGCTCTGCGTCGGCTGCTGGACAACGCGGCGTTCTTCCACGACGTGCAGAACAAGTTCTACGGCAAGTTTGTCAGGGCCATCCGCGAGGCGGGTTACAAGGGGCCGCTGTGCGGCTCGCCCTGGCTGGCGCCGCCCATGCTGCCGCACTACTACAACCTGCGGTCAGACTACCTGGTGGGCTGGATTGACCGGCACAACTATGCCGGCAAGACCTTGTTCTACACCATGTTGTCCCAGCCGGGCAGCGGCGAGCTCTGGTCCGGCCTGCAGCAGGTGAGCGACAGGCCGTTCGGGATCTCCGAGTGGATCCACGTCCATCCGGCGCTCTACAGCGCCGAGGCGCCGGCCGCGCTCGCGGCGTACGGCATGGGACTGCAAGGGTGGGACGCCTCGTTCGTATTCCAGTCTCTTGCCTGGTGCGGCGGATTCGCCAAGAATCCGATCAACGTGTTCCACGCGGACATTCCGACGCAGATGGGCCAGTTCCCGGTGCTCTCGCGGATGGTCCTCCGCGGCGACGTGAAGGAGGGCGAGACTATCTCCGTCCGCCGGGTCGGCAAGCAGAACCTGTCGGACGGCAAGTTCTCGTTCCGCGACGATTTCGAGGCTTCCGACGACGTGAACGCATTCGGCGGGTCCTGTCCGGGCGCGGCGCTGGCCGCCGGGCGGTGCGTAGTCGAGTTCACGGAGGAATCCGCCGAGAGCACCCTGCCCGACATGGGCAGCATCGCGAAGGACAGGCGCATCGTGTCCAACACGGGCCAGCTCGCCTGGGACTATTCCGGCAAGGGCTTCTTCACCGTCAACACCGACGGCACCAAGGCCGTCGTCGGATTCGCGAAGGGCAAGGAGCTGGCGCTTGGCGACGTGAAAATCGCCGTGCAGTGTCCGTACGCGTCGCTCTTCCTGACCGCAGCCGAGAGAGATGCGACGCTGGCCAATGCCGGGAGCGCCCTGCTCTCGGCGGTCGCGCGCAACTGCAACTCCGGCTTCAAGTACCTGGTATTCGACAACCGGGTGCTCGAAAACGGAACGACGCCGATAATGCTCGAACCGGTAAAGGCGAAGATCACGATCGCCGGCCGTGCAATCGCCGCCGTGAACATCCTCGACCACGACGGGAACAGGACCGACAGGGCTCTGGAGGTCAGGGACGGCGCCTTCACAATAGATGGCGCGCAGGACAAGGCGCTCTACTACGAGGTGGTGTTCAGGTGATCGACGGCGCCGAGACCGAGATGGGGCTCCTTTCAGGGAAGGTCGGCAGATGGCGCCGACAGGACGCTGTGAGGGGATGGAAGGGATGATGTTCCTGACGAAACCGAAGGCGGCGGGGATGATGGCGGCGGCGGGTTTGATCGTTGGCGCGGCAACCGTAGGCGTCTGGGCGGCGGACGCTGCGGAGCCTGGCGGAGGCGCGGCACGAACCGCAGGTCATTCATCCGGGCGGGATGCGACCACGGCCGTTATCGAGGCGAGCTTGACGCAGGGGGTGGCGCCGCTGACCGTGATGTTCGACGCCCTCCAGAGCGCCGTTAGCAACGGGAGGATCGTCGAGTATCGGTGGGACTTCGGTGACGAGAGCCTGAAGAACTCCCGGACCGGGGCCGGCTGGCTGGCCGCGCACCGCTTCGTGAGGCCGGGCGAATACGAGGTGAAACTCAGCGTCCAGGATGAGAGCGGCGGTCTGGCGAATGCCGCCGTGACCATCACGGTCGAAGAGTGGAAGGGCAGGACGTACTATCTCAGTTCCAGCGAGGGGGATGACAGCCGCACGCCGGAGCAGGTGCAGGATCCCAGGACTCCATGGAAGACCCTGGACAAGCTGACCCAGACAGTGGCAAGGTGCGAGGCTGGGACGCATTACCTGCTGAAGCGAGGCGATACATGGGAGGCGGAGACTTTCAGACTTCCCGCCATCCCCCAGGATGCCGGCAATCCAGTGATGATCGGGGCCTATGGCGAGGGGGAGAAGCCGGTGATTCAAAAGCGGACGTTCGGTACTCTTCTGAACTCGCCGCCGAGCTGCCTGACTTTGCAGGATCTGCGATTCAAGGGCGATCCGCGATTCAAGGGGATAGGGATTGACAACAAACCGGACTGGTCCTGGTGCATATTCCTCCGGTCGAACATAAGACATCTGACACTGCGCCGTCTGACAATGGAAGATTTCACCCTTGGCATCCACGGTGCCCCCCAGACCCCGGAGGGAAGCCAGTATGTCTTCATGGAGGATTGCCTGGTCCGCAACTGCGGGAGCATGGGTTGGCTTGGCGGCTGCAACGACCACGCACTGATCCGCCACAACGAATTCGCCAGCAACGGCAGCAGCCCTGTTTTCCAGCACAACATCTACTTCCACGGCAACGCTTTCCTCATAGAGGGCAACCATATCCATCACGGCAGCGGGATGGGCATTAATACGCATCACACTGTAGACACAATCATCCGCGGAAACGACCTGCACGATAACGGCCGCGGTCCCGGCGGCGCCATGGGAATATCGTGGGACCGGGAGGGCAATGTGCTCAGGCATATCCTGGTAGAAGGCAACAACCTCCATGAGAACTTCCTGGGCATGTGGCTCAAACGGGTCGAGGACCTCACGGTCCGCAATAATGTGATCCGGAACGGCAAGTCCACTGTGCTCTGCTATTCCGGGATGGATGAGTTCAACGTATGCAATAACACCTTCTACCGTAACGACAAGGGAGCGATCTTCAGCGCCGGGAGCGGCGAGACCCGATACGGCGGCGAGACTCTGATCGCCAACAATATATTCTATCGAGACAACGCCAGCCCCCCGCAGCCATTCTTCAACTCCGGCAGGGAATTCGGAACCGGCGGCGCCGCGGTTCCGAGATTCCTGAGCAATCTGTACCACGCGAGCGACGCGGACAAGAGCGTCTGGGCGTCGCTGACAGTGAGGGCGGATACGTCCGGCCAGGGGGGAAAGCGGCAACAATGGACGTTGGACAAATGGATGGCCTATGTGAAAGAGCAGGGCACGGTGTTCGGGGATCCTCTGTTTGTGGATGTCGAAAGCAATGATTTCCACCTGCAAGAGGGCTCGCCCGCGCTCGGCAAGGGTACCTCAGTGGGCGTGGCAGATGACTTTGAATCCAAGGCTCGTGACGTCAGACATCCCACGATCGGTGCGTATGAAGCTGAAGAATGAGGTCGTGAGAACACGCGAACACGAGAGGACAAACCCGGCAACGCGACGTGTTCAACAGAGAGACACACGGGAATCCGCGAGGGAAACGCACGTGGCGTCCACCGAGGTGGTCACGCTTTCAAGAGGAGATCTGAACATGCTGGCTATGGCAAAGGCGAGGATTGCGGCAGTAGTGGCGGCAGGGATCCTGGCGCTGGGCGCAACGGCGGCGAGCACCTATGCGGCTGTGCCTGCGGAGCCTGACGGAGGGGCGGCACCACCAAACACCTCGGCGGCAGGCGCCGCCGAGGACACGACGCCCGCCAAGGCCCTGGCCGAGGAGCTGCTCGGTTCGGAAGGCGTTCGAAAAGGTCTGTGCATTCATCTTGGGTGCGGCGGGGGGATTCTCACGGTCGACTTGCACTTGGGAGGCAAATATCTAGTTCACGGCCTCACGTCCAACCGTGAGGAACTCGAAAAGGCGCGCCAGTACGTTCGGTCAAGAGACGTGTATGGCAAGGTCTCCGTCGACTGCTGTTCCATGAGACGCCTTCCGTACGCCGACAATGTTGCGAACGTGATCGTCGCCGAGGACCTTCCGGAGCTCAGACAAAACGGCCTCAGCATTGAGGAGATCATGCGTGTGCTGGCGCCCTACGGCGTGGCGTTCCTGAAGGGCGAGACGGTTGCGGTCAAGGAGGCTGCGGTCTCGAAGGTCGGCGAATGGACCAAGGTGATCAAACCCTATCCGAAAGCGATGGACGAATGGCCGCAACTGACCAATGACGGTTCGGGCGCAGGCATATCGAAGGACAAGCTGATCGGCCCCCTGACGGGCGTCAGATGGGTCGGGGGGGACGTGTGGACCAACAGGGGAGAAGGTCGCGCGATGGGCGTTGTCTCCGGGAATGGCCGCGTCTTCTATCAGTGCAGCGGGGTCTTGAGGGACGGGAAGCCGGTCTCCACCCTTGTCTGCCGGGACGCGTTCAACGGCCTGTTGCTGTGGGAGCGGTATCCTGAGCCCCCCTTACAGTGCGTGGCCGCCGTCGGAGACCGGGTGTATACGCTTCTCAAACCCTATGGCGGCCCCGTAGTAGCGCTCGACGCCGCCACAGGCGAGACCGTGAAGACGTGCGATTTCAGCGGCTCGTTCGTGTACAGCAATGGGAAACTGATCCTGATGAATCCGGGATTGACTACAAGAGATTTCCTGCACGGGTGCGCTGTGGTGCGGACCGGGCACGTCCATCGGAAGCTGGAGGTGCGGGGCGCCGACACCGGCGCGCTTCTATGGGAGAATGACGACGGCGTGTACAGTTACGTCGTCGGCGATGACCGGATCTTGCTCATCACCGAGGACAGGAAGCAGATGGTCTCCCTGGACCTCGACACGGGCAAGGAGCAGTGGCGGGTCCCTTCTCCTCCGGGGGCGTTTCCCGATCCAGCGTGCTGGTGGGGAGGAGGGGGAGGGGGAAAGCCCCTGGTGTACTGCAGGGGAAAAGTGTTCGCCACGACCTATGAGCCGGTGGTAACCTTCAAGCCTGACGATGAACGCGGCCTCACCGTCGAAGAGGCCAAGCGTGCGCTGGCGGTCCCCGAAAAAAGCGAAACCCTTTACGTCCGTCCCACCGATTGGACAGCAGCGACGATGCACGTCTTCTCGGCCAAAGACGGCAAGCACCTGTGGAGCCGACCGTTGCCGGTTCCGTATTGGACCGGCGGCGGACGGGAGTTTTACTACCTTGGCGACTATGTCTGGGCCGAGGACTATGATCTCCGCAGCGGAGACAACTGGCGGAAGGGGTACCTGATCGATCAGTCCAGGTTGCTCGGGCTTGACCCGGCCACCGGCGAGGTGAAGAAGCGTTTCGACTTCACGCACGTCGCGTACACGACCGACAACAGAAAGTGCTTCGGGAGCGTGGCCACGGAACGCTACATCCTGCAGCCGGCGATGCAGTTATTCGACACCAAGGACCTCAAGCTATACCAGTTCTACGGCGGACGCGGCGTCTGTGGGATTGGCTCCCTTCCGGCCAACGGCCTGGTGTATAAGTCATCGCTCAATTGCGCGTGCTTCGCGCACTTCCAGACTGAAACGGCGTTCTGCTCAGATGCCCCACCGCCGGCCGGGGAACTCACCGGCCAGGCCCCCGATCGCCTCGAGAAAGGGCCGGCGTTCGGGACAACTTCGGCGTCGGCGCCTTCCTCCGATAGCGACTGGCCGACCTTCCGGCACGACGTGGCCCGAAACGGGAGCACCCGTACGTCGGTCCCCGCGGAACTCGAGCCGTTGTGGAAGGCCCAGGTCGGCGGCAAGCTGTCCAGCCCCGTCGCCGCGGACGGGAAGGTGCTCGTCGCCTCGATTGACGAGCACCGGGTTGCGGCTCTGGATGCCGGTAAGGGAGGAGTCCTGTGGAGCTACACGGCCGGCGCCCGCGTGGATTCGCCGCCTACCGTTTACTCGGGCCTGGCGGTCTTCGGGTCCAGGGACGGCTACGCTCACTGCCTGAGGCTTTCCGACGGCGCCTTGGTGTGGCGTTTCCGCGCGGCGCCCGAGGACAGGCGGATCATGGTCAACGGGCAGTTGGAATCGGTCTGGCCGGTCTTCGGCAGCGTCCTGGTCGAGAAGGGCGTGGTGTATTTCGCCGCCGGAAGACACACCGAGACCGATGGGGGGATATTCCTATACGCCGCGGAGCCGCGGACGGGAAAGATATCGTGGGAGAAACGCCTTGTGCTCAGGACCCCCTTCGATGATCGGCCCGTCCGCGTGGCGGAGCCGTACACCGCGTATAACGATGTGCTGATCAGTGACGGCAGAAGCCTATTCGTCGACAGCGTGGAGGTGGATCTCCAGACGCACGAGGCAACGACCAAGATCAGGAGCGAAGGCGCGTTGTGGGGAGGGGTCGCGGGCATCCTGTATGACAGTTGCGAGTTGCCTTTCTCGTCGTATAACAGCGGCGGCAACTGGACGAACTGGCGTTACGTCGGCTCGATGGGCGCGGTGGGCTACCGCGCCAACAAGCTCTGGGTGGCCAGGGGAGCCATTGTGGACGGGGAGCTGCTGGCCGTTGACGGCCAGAGGGTTTTCGGAGTCACCCACGTTCCGGCCGAGAAGCCCATCAGGCAGTTCGGGCGCATATTCCTCGTCCGCCCCACGCAGGAGAGCCAGAGGCGCTACGGGGCCGGTCCCGAGGTCTGGAGGCAAAAGGAGACGGCCTGGTCGGTGGATACTCCGACGGGCACACTGGTCAAGGCACTGCTGGTCGCCGGCGACAGGGTTTTCGTCGCCTGCCGACCGGGCGCCCTGGCGGGCATAAACCTCTACACAATGGCGATGGCCGACGGTCCCGACAACGGCGAGGTCCGGGTATACTCCGCCGCCGATGGCAAAGAGCTGGGCCGGATCAATCTGGGCGCCAGGCCGAGATTCGACGGCATGGCCGCCACCGAGGGCCGGCTCTATGTGTCCGCCGAGGACGGCAAAGTCCTTTGCCTCGGGAAGTGAGCGTGGGGACGCTCGTAGCGTAGGATCCGCGGCTCGCCGCCCGCTCAGGACTCCGAGAGTCCTTCGGGGTTCGAGGAGTACGGCGGGTCGAAGGGCTCCGTGCCTCCGTGGTGATTGCCACGCGCCCCCCGCGCAGCGCCGCCGTAGCTTCCGGAGTCTCCTTCACATTCAGGGTTGACAACCTGGCCCTCGAACTGTACTATGCCGGTTAGTACAGTCACCGGAGAACCCATGCACGTCGAGATCAACACGTCCAGCCCGCAGCCGATCTACCGGCAGATCGTCGAGCAGGTCAGGCGCGGCGTCGCCCGAGGCGCCCTGTCGGCGGGCGAGGCCCTGCCCTCGGTCCGCGAGCTGGCGCAGCGCCTGGTGGTCAACCCGAACACGGTCTACCGCGCCTATGCGGAACTGGAGCGGGCGGGCGTCGTCCGCACGGAACGCGGGGTGGGCACGTTCGTCGCGGAGCATCCGCAGGTCGCGCCCCCACGCGAGAGGCGCCGGGCCCTGGCCGAGGGGATCGATCGCATCCTGACGGACGCCGTCCATCTCGGCGTGTCCGAACGGGAGCTTCTGGAGATCGTCAGGGAGCGCGCACGGCCGTTCGTCCTGCGAGCGCCGACACCAGTCCAGAGGGAGCAATGAGCGCTGAACCGGCTATCGAAACGTCGGGGCTGACGCGATGTTTCGGGAGGAAGAGGGCCGTCGATTCCCTTGACCTGCGCGTCGAGAGGGGCACGGTAGTGGGACTGCTCGGGCGCAACGGCGCGGGCAAGACCACGACGATCAAGATGCTGATGGGCCTGCTGGCCCCCAGCAGGGGGAGCGCCAGCGTACTGGGATGCGACTCGGCCCACCTCGGGCCGGAGGTGCTCGCGCGGGTCGGCTACATGCCCGAGGGCCACCCGACCTTCGGCTGGATGACGCTGGACGGGGCGGCGCGGTTGCGCCTCAAGTCTGCGGGCATTCAGTGTTGACAGGCGGGGCAGATGACTTCGAGGCGATGGGCGTCCTGCTCGTCCTTGCCCTTCCAGACGAGCTGCGGGTGGAGGGAGGGATCGCGCGGGTATAGAGGACGACGGACGGCTTCTGCTCATCCTCTGCCACGAAGTCCCGCAGCTCCTCGGTCGGGATGTTCTTCCCCTTGTCCCTATGCTTCAGGCTCTCGACCTGCTTCGTCTTCTTGCGTGCCATTGCTGTGCTCTCGCGACGCCTCTGGCACTGTATCTGCCCAGGGAACGTCTTCAACGTCGGAGGAACACATACGTTTCATGCGGCTATGGTAAGGCCCGGAGTATCCCAGAAGTCTTAGCAATGCCAGTTCCACGTACCACAATCCCAACACCTGCGCCTCGTCGCTGACATCGATCAACTGGTCGCGTCTCTTCGGATCGGGATGGACGATGGCATTGCGGACACCCGTGAACACATGTGGTCCGTCCGTGAGCTTCAAGGAGGACGCGACCCGTGCCAGCCGGGGAAGGTCGGGGGGGATTGCCATGGGAATGTCCAGCGAGAACAACAGTATCCTGATCTCATCCGAGGCCCATAGCTTCTTGAAACCCCGAGAAGACAGCAGTTGGCGATCTTCGACGGCATATGTCCAGGAGAGCAGTTCAAGCGCGTTCTGAAGCAATACAACGCGTGCCTCGACGTTGGGCAGGTTGTTGGCGAGCAGGTACCAGTAAACGGCATACCTCAACGGATCTTGCCATGTCCTGTTGCCCCACATCCGGGCGAACGATGGGAAGAGTTGCTTCAGCACGTCAGCATGCATTCCTGGGAACCAAGTTCTACGTGTGCGCCAGCTATCCACGGTGTACATGGACCAATGCCACGAGATGGATTCGCCTTGTGCATCCTGGCCCACTCCTATCGTGGGACCACACCAACGGCCGCACACGAATCCCAGGAAGTGATGTAGCATGTGAAGGGCAGCGCGGGCTTCTGGGAACGTGAAGAGAGCTGAATCTGGTCTGCTCAGACAGCCGACATGCGTTACAGCGAACCCCTCACTTGCCTCTGCCTCTCTGATGCCCTTCTGTGCGTTGAGCACTTGGGTGATCTCGAACGCCCAGTTGTCACACTGCAGTTGGATGTGACCGAGTCTGCTCCATCCGCCGCCCGGTAGCTCGCAGACATAGTCGGAGCCGCAATGGAAGTCTCCGAAATTGACTATCTGGAACAGAAGGCACTCTGCATGGTCAGTGTCGCCAATGCAGAGGCCCTGCGGGACGACTGCACTTATCTCGGCAGGGCGGCCCGAAACTAGCCGAACAGCCCTGACGAAGACAGGGAACGCGACCTCGGTGCCGTCCTTGACGACCAATTCGGCAAAGCCTCTGAGCGTGACGATGGCCTTGCCGGATTCCTCGACGAGTACCCGGCACTCCAGACAGGGATGCGGCGTAAGGCTCCACGCGAACTCGCATTGACCGGGGATTCGTTTGTCGCCCACCGTCAGTTCAACAGGCGCGGTAAACAGAGCCACACGTTCGTTTGGCCCCGGCATCGGCCAGGGGAACTGCGGCAGAGCTTCCGGCTTGATAGTGCGGTCAACGCTCATTGCTGCAACCTCGGGTGGACGGTGGCTCGTCTTCTATGGCGGCCCGGCCCTCAAGCTCGCGGACGTGCTCGACAACCGTGTCGAAGTCGCTGCTGGGCTGCGCCGCCTCCAATCGGAGGCGTTCGGCATCGTAGATCTCGAACTGCCGCTCGGCATGCTCGACGGCCAGTTCGTGGGACATGCTGCCGGCGTGGGTGAGGATGTCCCGTTCGTTGAACTGCAGGAAGGCGTCGAGGCGCTCGACCCAGTTGGCCATGTGCATGGGGCGGCGGCGACGGGCCTGGTCCTCGGCGTAGTCGAGATACATGGACACGATGCGGTTGAGTTCGGTGATCTGCGGTTCCGTGAGGTAATTCTTGGCGACGGCGACGTCGGCCCTGCGGACGGGGCCGGTGGGGGCGTTGGCCCAGGTTGTGAGGCCCATGTGAGGCTCGGAGGCGTCGGCGCGCTCGGCGATGACTTCGGCGGCTGTGCGGCCGTGAATGGCCCAGTGGAGCTTGTTCTGGACGGTGGCGAAGAACCGCTTCGTGACGGCCTCGTCGGGATCGTAATCAATGCTGGTGGCGTAGATGTCGGTGATCTTCTGGTAGAACAGGCGCTCGGAGGCGCGGATGTCGCGGATGCGTTCCAGAAGCTCGTCGAAGTAGTCCTGCCCGATAGTGCGGCCGGCTTTGATGCGCTCGTCGTCGAGGACGAAACCTTTGACGAGGAGTTGGCGGAGCCGGGCGGTGGCCCACTGGCGGAACTGGGTGCCGCGCGGAGAGCGGACGCGATAGCCGACGGCGAGGATCATGTCGAGGTTGTGGTGGTCTACGGTGCGCTCGACTTGCCGCGCACCTTCCTGCTGAACTATCCGGAATTTCCGGACAGTTGCCGATTGCTCTAACTCCTTTTCTGAGTAGATGTTGCGGATATGCTCGCTGATGGTCCGGACATCACGCTGATACAACTCGGCGATGAGGCGCTGTGGCAGCCACACTGTCTGGCCGTCCAGGCGGACCTGGAGGTTGAGGGCGCCGTCCCGGTAGATGAGTATCTGGCCTCCGGGCACGCGGGCGGGCAGGTCCGTGCCGTTCATGAGCTGACCTCCTCTGCCATGGCGCCGCCCGTGCAGGCGAGCGCGCGAAACCCTTTCTTGCCACGACGGCCAGTATGAGCACTACGAACGGCAACTGACTACTTGTTGAATGTTGCTTGTTGCTTGTTGTTAGCCGCTTGGTATCCGTCGCCGTTTGCCCATCTTCCCGCCGTTCTTCGTGTCCTTCGTGTCCTTCGTGGTAAATTGGCGTTGTCAGTCGCCGCGGGCGTAGTGGTCGGGGTCGGCGGCGAGGTGGCGGCGCGCCTCCTCGAACATCGGCTCCAGCACGCTGCTGTCCCAGGCGCGCTCGGTGTAGGGGCTGGTCTTCATCTTCTGAATCTCGCGCTCCAGCTCCTCGTCGCGGTAGCTGCCGTAGATGTGCAGCGAGTCGCTGACGTCCACGTACCGCCCGCAGCGCACCGGCTCGCCCAGCATGTCCGCCAGCCGCGCCGCGATGAGGCACTGAAGGTCGGTCAGCGCGAAGACGTTCATAAACCACGCCTTGTAGAGGTCGCGCGACCGCCAGTGGGTGTTCATGTTCAGGGCGAACCCCTCGTCGGCGGGCAGCAGGCGGGCCCAGAGCCGCTGGAGGCAGGGCGGGTCGTCCGTGCCGGGGTCGCAGTGCGGGATCCAGGTCACGGCCTGGCCGCGCCGGCTGTAGGGCACGTCCGCCAGCTTCTCGATGATGTAGGCCACCTGGTTGATGGGCGGGAACTGCGGCCCGTCCTGTGGATTCATCAGGTCCGCCACCGGGCGGTAGGCGAAGAGGCGCTGGTGGTAGGTGTAAGTCCACTTGCCCTCGCGCGGGTTGATCCAGTGGTCGTGGATGCCCTCGACGACCTCCTGACGATAGACCTCCAGATCGGTCGGGCCGCCCGGGAAGTTCTTGTGTATGCGGGGTTCGGCGAGCGGCTCGCGCACCTCGACGGTGACGGTGGCGTCCAGGCTGGGCGGGTCGCGGGGTCTGTCGTACTCGGTCTTGACCCGGGCGCCGTGGTCCCAGACGGCCAGGACCGCCTTCTCCCACGCCTCGGGAATGTCCCGGCCCGAGACGAAGAGCACCGGGATGTCGCCGTCCATGGAATCGTTCATCTGCCCTCCTTGTCGCTTGCGCGCTCGGAGTGTATCACCGCGCATTTCGCTCTGCAACGACCGGCCCTTTCCCCCGTGGCGATTGCGCTTCAGGGCGCTGTGTGATATACAGGCTTCTTTCCCACGCCCGAAGGTCTCGGGGGCAACCTGAACATGCTTGAGAGCTTCTTTCAGCCGAAGTCCGTGGCGGTCATCGGCGCCAGCCGCACGCCGGGGAAGGTCGGATACGACATCGTCAAGAACCTGCTGGACGCGGGCTACGAGGGCCGCGTCTTTCCCATCAATCCAAAGGCCGACGAGATACTGGGCCTGCCGTGCTTCGCGTCGGTGACCGAGGTCCAGGAAGCCGTCGAGCTGGCCGTGATCGTCATTCCGGCCAGGGCGGTGCTGCCGGCCATCGACGAGTGCGCCGCGAAGGGGATAGGGGCCGTGATCGTCATCTCGGCGGGCTTCAAGGAGGCCGGCGAGGAGGGCGCGAAGCTCGAGCGCGAGCTGGCCGAGAAATGCCGCCGCCACGGCATCCGCTGCATCGGCCCGAACTGCCTGGGCGTGATGAGCCCGCCGGCGAAGGTGGACGTGTCCTTCAGCGCTGCCATGCCGAAGCCCGGCAACCTGGCCTTCCTGAGCCAGTCCGGCGCGCTCGGCACCGCCATACTCGACACGGCGGTCGGGGAGGACTTCGGCCTGTCCCGCTTCATCAGCATCGGCAACAAGGCCGACGTGGACGAGACGGACCTGATCGAGGCGCTCGGCGAGGACGACGCGACGGACGTCATCCTGGCCTACGTGGAGAGCATAGACGACGGGCGGAAGTTCATGGACGTGGCCCGCCGCGTCACGCGCAAGAAGCCGGTCATCGTCTTCAAGTCCGGGCGGACCAGCGCCGGCGCCAGGGCGGCATCGAGCCACACCGGGAGCCTGGCCGGGTCCGACTCGGCATACGAGGCGGCCTTCCGGCAGTGCGGCGTCATCCGCGCCAGGACGATCACCGAGTTCTTCGACTACGCCCGCGGCTTCGCCTGCAAGAGACTGCCGAAGGGCAACCGCATCGCGATCGTGACCAACGCCGGCGGGCCGGGCATCATCGCCACCGACGCCATCGAATGCTCCACGCTCCAGATGGCCGAACTGTCGGAGAAGACCCGGCAGACCCTCGTTGAGAACCTCCCCCCGCAGGCCAACACCCATAACCCCGTGGACGTGCTCGGCGACGCCAGGGCCGACCGCTATCGCATGGCCATTGACGCCGTCTGCGCGGATGAGAACGTCCACGCCGTCCTGACCATCCTGACACCGCAGACCTCGACCGAGACGGACGGCACGGCCGACGCCGTCGCGGACGCCGCCGACGCCACGGACAAGGCCGTGCTCGCCTCGTTCATGGGCACGGCCGCGGTCCGGTCGGGCTGGAAGATGCTGGACCAGCGCGGCGTGCCCAACTACAGCCACCCCGACAGGGCCGTGCGGGTCATCGAGGCGATGTCGGACTACGCGCGGTGGCAGGCCGACGGAACGGGCATCCCGCCCGAGTATGAGTTCGACGCCGATGCCATCCGCGCCGCCATCGACCGCGCCGGCTCCCGGGGCCTGCAGGCAATGGGCGAGCGGGAAGCCCGGACCATCGCCCAGGCGTGCGGCATCCCGGTCCCGCAGAGCATCTTCGCCGCCGACGAGGACGCCGCCGTCGAGGCCGCCGCGCAGGTCGGCTATCCCGTGGTGGTGAAGATCTCCTCCGACGACATCCTGCACAAGTCGGACGCCGGCGGGGTGAAGGTGGGCTTGAAGGACGAGGCGTCCGTCCGGCAGGCGGTCAGCAGCGTCTTCGAGTCCGCCAGGCGCTACAAGGCCGACGCCGCGCTCGAGGGCGTCCTGGTGCAGGAGCTCGCGAAGAAGGGGCGCGAGGTCATCATCGGCGTCAACCGCGACCCGCAGTTCGGGCCGCTCATCATGTTCGGCCTGGGCGGCATCTACGTCGAGGTGCTCAAGGACGTGGTCTTCCGCGTCGCGCCGATCTCGCTGCGGGACGCGCGGGAGATGATCGAAGAGATCCGCGCCGCGCGCATCCTGCACGCCTTCCGCGGCGAGCCCGAGGCCGACCTGGACGCGCTGGCCGAGTGCATGACCCGCGTCTCGCAGCTCGCCGTCGCATACCCCGGCATTGCCGAGTGCGACCTGAACCCCGTCATGGTTTACCCCGAGGGTCGGGGCCTGATGGCCCTCGACGTGCGCCTGGGGTTGGCCTGACCCGCCCGGCGGGCAGTTGCCACGCCGCGCGCGGGCAGTGTATACTCCGGCCGATTTCTCCAGACCCATCCCGGAGGAAGACATGTACTGCCCCAAGTGCGGCGCGGTGAACGAGGACGGAACGGTCCAGTGCGGCAGGTGCGGCGCCGCAATTACCCCGACGGCCGTTCCGGGCGAGGCACCGAAGGTGCCAAACTACCTCGTACCGGCCATCCTCGCCACGCTCTTCTGCTGCATGCCCTTCGGCATTGTGGCGATTGTCTACGCGGCCATCTCCATGGGCCGGAACTCCTCCGGCGACTTCGCCGGCGCCACGGAGGCGGCGAGGACTGCGAAGACATGGTGTTGGGTCTCCTTCGGCGTCGGGCTTGCCTGGGTGCTCGTGTGGGCTGCGTTCGTTGCATTCGGGGCGCTGGCGGGGGCAGCGCAGTGACCGGCGATGTGTCCGACTGAGACCATCGGTGCACCTCGGGGCCGGACCGGCCCGCCCGGACACCTGTTGCTGATCGTGGCGGTCGTCGCGTTGCTCGCAGGGACCGTCACGCTCCTGGCGCTCGATCCCGCCGAGTCGAGTCTGTTCCCGCCCTGCCCCTTTCACGCGCTGACGGGGCTTCACTGCCCGGGGTGCGGCTCCACGCGCGCGCTGCACCGCCTGCTTCACGGGGATGTGGGCGCCGCCCTCGGCCTCAACGCGCTGATGGTCCTGGCGATCCCTTTGCTGGCTTACGCCGGCCTGTCGCGTCTGGTGGAATCGGTGTTCGGCAGGCCGCTGCCTGGCGTTCCCCGTCCCACTGTGTCGGCCTGGGCCGCCCTCGCGCTGCTCATCGCCTTCGGCGTGTTGAGGAACCTGCCCTTCGAGCCGTTCACGTGCCTTGCCCCGTGAGGGCGAGCGCGGCGCGGTCGAGCTGGAGGGCGGAGGTCGGATAGACGGCGACGCGGGCGCCCTGCGGGTGGAATGCCTCCAGCGCCCGCCGCAGCGGCCCCCATTCCCGGAAGTGCAGCGCCTCCGGCGGGTAGTAGAGGTGGACCGTCGAGGTGCTCACGTTCGGGGCGAGGAGCAGCAGGTTCCGGCCCGCGAGCATACCTCTGAACGAGCCGTGGCGGTCGCGCCGCACGAACTGCCGCCGGCCGTACTCGATCAGCCCGTGTACGCCGAGCCCCTCGCTGCACGCGGTGATGGCGACGATCGAGCCGCCTGGCCGCACCAGTGCGCGCCCCGCGTCGCCCCGGTCGGCCCAGACGTTGAGCGCGGCCATCGCCTGGATGAACTCCGTGTCCTTGGGGAACGCGTTGAAGACTGCGACGTCCGCGCCGTAGAGCACGTCCGTGGCGTAAGTGCGCCGCGCCTCCGCCACGGCCACGGCGTGCGACGGACCGGGCGCGCCGCAGGAGAGGGCGCTCAGCGCGCCTTCGGAGTTGAAGACGCAGTTGACGCAGAACTCCAGGCCGACCCTCGCCGCGCACTCCTCCATGAGGCGGCGCATCGCGTTCCCCTCGACCACGCCCACCCGCGCCGGCGGCCCCTCGACCGTGTGCTCGTGCGTGCGCGCGACCGTCTCGAGGCCGCACGCGCCGGGCATCACGATCTTGGCGCCGCCGCTGAAGCCGCACATGAAGTGCGGCATGACACCCGTGACAGCGACCTTCAGGTCAGCCGCGTGAACGAAGCGGTTCACCAGGACCTCGCCGATGCCCGGCACGTCCCCGACGGGGACAAGGTTACGATGGGCGTCGTGGCGCATGACCACGAAACGGTCGCAGACCTCCGGGCCGAGCTTCTTGTCGAGGGCCGGCCGCTTCAGCGCGCCGTGCACGGCGTTGGCGACGACGAAGGTGACGTCCTCGTCCGCGATGCCGGCGGCGCGCAGTTCCCGGAGGAGGTGAGGGACGATGCGGGAAGCCGGCGTGGGGCGGGTCAGGTCGTCCACCAGGATACAGCAGTCGCGGCGGCCCCGCGCCAGCTCGGCCAGCGGCGGTGAGCCGTCGGGTTGGGCGAGGAGGGCGGCGACCTCCTCGTCGCTCAGCGCCGGCGCGTCCGCCATGGGACGCACGTCCACCTCCCAGCCTTCGGGCCAGTCGAGCGCGAGCGCCTCCCGGCCGTACCACATGCGCCAGGGGATGGTCAGGCTGCGAGGCACTGCTGATTCCCTCCCGGGCGGTCGCTTCCCGCCGTTCACGCTCGCCACGAAGAGTGCCACTGCTCGTAGCCGCGGCGCACGCGCCCGGCGGCCTCCCAGGAAAGGAGCACGAAGGGGTCCTCGGCCAGCATGGGCAGGACGATGTCCCGCATCTTTGCCGCGTCCACGACACGGACGTCCGCCCGGCCGATGGTGCCCTTGACGAGCGCAGCCTCGCCCGTCAGGACGGGCTCCATGTTCTCGAAGCTCCGGGACAGGCCGTCGGTGTGCCGCCGGCTCGGGACCGGCCTCTTGTCGCCCCGGTAGTCCACTACGTAAAGCATCTGGAACCGGTCGAACAGGTAAGGCGCGCCGGCCATCTCCTCCAGGGCGTGGAAGGAAGTGTTGACGAAGAAGGTGACGCCGAGGAAGACGATCTTGCCCCCACATTCCATCAGCCGCTGGTAAGGGGACGTGCTGCCGCACGGGGTGACCTGGGTCTCGTGGCCGCGCAGCAGTTCCGCCGCGGCCGGCCCGATGCCCGCGCACGAATGGGTGGGGTGCAGGCTGCGCAGGGCCCCCCGCCGCTGGCGAAAGACCTCCGTGATCCGCCCGACCATTGAGGGCGTCCGCCGGACGTCAAAGACGGGGTTCTCCGCGTTGACCGTCCCCCAGGTGTGCGTGGGTACCATCACCGTGCCCAGCGGGCCGACGGCTTGCAGCAGGGCGTCGATGACGGCGTCGGCGCCGCCGTGGACGTAGCCGAACCTGCTCAGCGAGCTGTGCACGAGCACGGCGTCGCCGTCCCCGACGCCCAGTTCGCGCAGCCCCGCCGCTATCTGGCCCTGCCGCAGTTCGCTCAGTGACATTGTCCTGTCCCGCCTCCCCTCTGACTACGGCGGGCGTTTGTACACTGCCCGCGCCCGCGATTCAACTGCGGGCCGCCCTGGCTCGTCCCCAGTTTCATAGCGTGTTCTCCGACGCCAG
>Ga0180432_10004246_pt1 | contig 19800 bp, 21 predicted proteins | sample SS_ome_10_FD_132414 | JGI IMG/M metagenome (GOLD analysis project Ga0180432, IMG submission 132414) | Hypersaline lake sediment archaeal communities from the Salton Sea, California, USA - SS_1_MS_2 metaG | ecosystem: Environmental > Aquatic > Non-marine Saline and Alkaline > Hypersaline >...
ACAGATGGGAAGGACGGTTGACTACTATCTGGATGCGGGCCGCTCGGGTGGTGCACAGCCGTCCACGGTCATCAGGTTCTCTGGCGACAACTTCGAAGTGCTGCGAACCGGTCCGATTCCGGATAACGACCTACGCCAGGCGCTCGCCGACGCCGCCTGCAACCCGCAGTAGCGCCATCTGCGCCGCCTGTGTTACCGACTGACATTCCCACCTACGCCCGCTTGCTCAGCATAGCCACCAGAGACGCCGCATCCGTGATCGGGAGCGCGCACATCTGCCGGTCGCAGACATATGCCACCGCACTCCCGTCGAGCGTCGTGTGCCCGGTCGCTGCCGGAATCACATCTGCGATAGACTCATGCCCTTCGTCCCCTTCAAGGACGACAAGCAGAGTACCTGGCGAATATGTCTCATCCACCGCGTCGCGAAGCGCCTGTAACACAGGATCGCCAGGCTCGCCAACCAGGATCGCCACGTAGCTGTTGCTCGTTGCCAGGCGATGAGACTGAAGCAGCCGCGTGCACTCCTGTGGGGAGTACCCCACCAGTGACCCAAGTGCCTCAAATGTCTGCTTCGCCATGTCAATCATCTCTGTGTCCGACACAAGTGTGCCGAGTCGGACGAGGTTCTCAGCAGCGATTGCGTTTCCCGACGGCAGGGCGGTGTCGTAGAAGGGTTTGATCTGCAGGACCAGTTGCTCCCCGCCAGTGGCTACCTGGAAGAATCCTCCGGCGTCAGCGTCCCAGAACAGGTCGACGGTCTGTTCCATAAGGGTCAGCGCCCGATGCAGATGCTCGACATCCTGAGTTGCCTGGTAGAGCTCTATGAGTCCGTATGAGTAGAAGGCGTAGTCCTCAAGCATCCCATCCACAGACGAGACGCCATCGCGATAGGTGTGCATCAACAGCCCGTCCGGCCTCCTCATGGAGTTCCAGAGGAAGTCGGCCGCTGTTGACGCCTCGTCGACGAGACGGTCGTCATCGAGTACTCTACCCGCCCGTGCCAGCGCAGCAATCGCCAAACCGTTCCAGTCTACGGAAATCTTGTCGTCGATGGCAGGAGGCTCGCGCGTGGCGCGCCGCTCGGCGAGCTTGTTCAACCCCGAATCAAGTAGTGCCCGCACTTCCGACTCATCGCGGCCAGTCGCACGTACGACGTCCGGTAGACTGGCAGTCAATGAGATGACGTACGTGGCATCGACGGTCTCGGAAGACGTGGTATCCGGCAACTCCGCAACAGATAGAAGCACCTCGTACTCGGCGTCCGAGAGCACTTCGGCCAATTCACGGTGGCTCCATACGTAGTAGGCGCCTTCCTCTCCAGCCGTGTCCGCATCCTGAGCCCCATAGAATGCCCCTTCGGGCGCGGCAAGAGTTGTGGTTACGTAGTCGAGTATGTGTTTCGACGTATCCGCGTATTCAGAGCGGCCGGTCAAAGCAAACGCATCGAGATAGACCTCAGCAAGCAGCGCCTGGTCATACAGCATCTTCTCGAAGTGCGGAATCAGCCAGGCGCCGTCGACCGCATAACGGTGAAAACCTGTCCCAACATGATCATAGATGCCTCCAGCACGCATACGGTCGAGCGTCGTCAATACCATGCTGAGACTCTCTTCGTCACCCGTCGCATGGTACTCATTCAACAAGTAAGACAGTCGCGTGGCTGTCGGGAACTTCGGAGCGGTGCCGAAGCCTCCATTGACGGAATCGTAGCCCGCCTTCAAGTCTGTAATTGCCCGTTCATGCGCGTCAGAAGGAAACTCGGTCGCATCATCCGGCGTGACCGTGTCTTGGGATACTTTCACGAAGCTGCGCCCTGACCGGCGGAGCTCGTCCTGATTGTAGTCATTCGCCCAGTACGTATCATGGACTTTCGCCAACAGCTCAACCAGGCCGATCTGATCGGACCTGGATTCACGTGGCACGTACGTTGCGATGTAGAACGGCTCGCCCTCAGGCGTCATTATGAGATTCAACGGCCATCCAGCCTGCCCCGTAATGAGCTGAGCGATAGTCATGTAGGCCTGGTCGACATCTGGACGCTCCTCTTTGTCCACCTTAATCGCGATGTATGACCTGTTGAGCACATCTGCAACGCTTGGGTGCGAGAACGACTCCTCCTCCATGACGTGGCACCAGTGACATGACGCATAGCCGATTGATAGAAAGATGGGTTTGTTCTGCTCGCGGGCTGCTGCGAAGGCTTCATCCGACCACGGATGCCAATCTACGGGATTGTCGGCGTGAGCCAGAAGATACGGACTCGTCTCATGCTGCAGGCGGTTGAGGCGCGGTGCCTCTTCTCGCGCTTCCTCTTCAATCATCACAGTCTCCTCCTCCTCCGGAGTTGCCGGCGCGGGGGCAGTGCAGCCCGGTCCCAGGGATAGCAGCAGAGACAATGTCGCACCAACACCGCACATGCGCAGGACAGGTTTCTCCAATCTGCGAGAGTACCTCATGGTTGTCCAAGTGTAATGAGGTGCCGCGGGATGCTCCAAACGGAACGCACTAGTAGTCACCCTGAGTCGCCGTGGCACAGCCCCGACACCGAACGGTCTATAATGCACACCTGTGAGCGACACAATCCTTACGCCGTCTGAGAAACGAACGATCCTCCTTGTAACCTCCGCCGCCTCATTCCTGTTCCCTTTCATGGGGTCCACCGTCAATGTCGCGTTGCCGAGCATCGGCGTTGACCTGCACATGTCCGCCGTGCAGCTTGCGTGGGTTGCCACGTCGTTTCTCCTTACGTCTGCTGTGCTCCTGGTGCCCGTGGGTCGATTTGCCGATATGCGTGGCCGCAAGAGGGTCTTCGTAGGTGGTGTTGGCCTCTACATCATTGGCTCGGTGGCTGCGTGGCTGGCACCGAACGGCGTGCTGCTTATCGCATCTCGAGTCATCCAGGGTGCCGGAGGGGCAATGCTGGCCAGCACGTCTCTGGCGATTCTCAGTTCCGCCTACGGTCAGGGCGAACGCGGAAAGGCCCTTGGAATAAACGCCGCGAGCCTGTATTCCGGACTCTCTCTCGGACCGTTTGTAGGCGGACTGGTGACGCAAAGCATCGGATGGCGAGGCGTATTCCTCATCAACATTCCTCTGGGAATCCTGCTGTTGATAGCGGCCGTGGCGAGGCTACCCTCTCAGGAGCCATCGTCACCGTTGTCCCGTTTCGATTGGAAGGGACTCGCCGCCTACGGCGTATTCCTGGTAGGAGTCATGTACGGGATGACGGCGTTGCCAGCCGCAATGGGATACGCTGCGATTAGTGTCGGCGCCGTCGGATTCTACGCGCTCATCCGTATCGAGGGGCGCAACCCGCATCCTCTCGTAGACATCGACCTGTTCCGCTCCAATCTGGCTTTCGCGCTCTCCAACCTTGCCGCCCTTCTCAACTACGCCGCCACGTTTGCTGCAGGTTTTCTTCTCAGCCTCTACCTCCAAATAGTGAGTGGTCTTTCACCCGGCACCGCAGGAATAGTCCTGGTCGCGATGCCAGCTGTTCAGGCTGTGTTGTCCCCGATGGCCGGACGACTCTCGGACCGCATCGAACCCAGAATCCTGGCATCAGCGGGAATGGGCGTAACGGTTTTCGCGCTCGTGACCATGACCCAGCTTGGCCTGGAGACGCCCCTCTATCACATCGTTGGCGGGCTTGCGCTCATGGGCTTCGGCGTCGGCATATTCTCGTCACCAAACACCAACGCCGTGATGACGTCACTGCCTCCACACAAATACGGACTTGGCGCGGCAACGCTGAGCACTACTCGACAGGTTGGCATGGTCACAAGCATGGCAGTCGCAACCCTCATAATCGGCAGCCGCGTCGGAGAGGTTGCCGTCGGTTCGACGCCTTTGCCCGCATTTGTTGAGGCCATCCGCCTGACCTTCGCCATCAATGCACTGGCCTGCACTGCAGGCGTCTTCGCGTCTCTCAAGCGCGGGAAGTTGCATTCCTTCTAGCGGGATTCCACAGGACACCTCATTCGACACAAGAGACGTCCTAGTGAGATTCTGATGTCCCGTCTGCTATATTTTGAGGTACAAGAGAGGAGCAGACTACCTGCTTATGTTCGGACGCGGCAAAAGACGAAGGCCATCACGCCAACCCCGCTATGAAGAAGGGTTCGACATTCCGAACCCCTATATGTCCCATACGCCTATCCAACCTCGTCCTTCGATGCCTCAGCGAACGGATGGCCAGGACATCGACCAGTACATGTATCGCAGCATCATGAGCATGATCGATGAGCCGGTGGAGTCTCCTCAATCCAGGGAAGGGTCCAGCGGACAGTCTGATGGTTTCGAGAAATCGGGCCCGGACTCCTTGTCCCTGAAGATCGAACTCCCTGCAGCGCGTGCATCCCAACTGCGCGCCCTGGCACGCGAACTCGACGAGTCACCGCAGTCGCTTGCGCGCCTGTGGGTCATGGAGAGGCTGCGAGACGTCGGTTCGCAGGCCAACAAAGTGCGCCAGCAAGGCTCGAACGGTGATGGTGCCCACGACCAGGTCCATCCATTGCCTGAGCTACCCGCCGCATCGGTTCCGACCAACCCTGCCCAACAACTCGCTGCAGTCAAGGCCAGATTACGGGAGGCATACGTGTCCGACCCGGGCGAGCAGGCTATCTATGACGAGACATACGCACCTCGCCAGTGGTTACCCTACATCGCAGCTATCGTCCTCACTGCCAAGGGGCGACGTTTCTTCACACTCGACGACATTCTTCAAGTCTTGAGGGATGAACTCATTCCCGACCTCTACGACACTCCCACCGTACCGGAGAGTGGCATCACGTTGAAGGATGTTGAGCTTGGCCGGCCAGGGGAGCCATTCCGTCCATACGCCTGTTTGGAGAGAGACTCCGCTGGTGTGTATTCTTACCTCGGGTTTTCGAAAGCCCGCGCTATGCGCGCCGGCCGATAGAAAACCGGCTGGCCCGGTATGACCGGGCAGGAGGCTTACATGGACATCTATGATGGTCTATCCGGTCGTGCGCGCGAGCGACTCCAGGATATCGGTTCTCTCTCTGAGACAGAGAAGCGGCAGGTCGAGGAGGACGCCGAGGTAGCGGAACTGCTGCGGCGCTTCTTCAAGGAAGAACTGTCTGCGGATGAGCTTCTTGACGCGCTCCGGCAGTATGAGAGAGATTCAAGGTGGCGGGCCCTGAGGACCATCCGCGACAGACTGATGGCATCCTTCCGTTGGAAGGAGACGGGCATAAGGTTCGATGAAGGTGACGACGGAGCGCTGAAAGTGACGCGCCGTCTGCCAGAAGAAGAACAGGAGGTTACGATGAGCGATGGGACAGTGATAGAAGTAACGGACGCGACGTTCGACAAGGTTGTGTCAGAACAGCCGAGTGTTGTCGTTGATTGCTGGGCACCATGGTGCGGCCCGTGCAGAATGGTCGCGCCCGTTATCGATGAGCTGGCAAAAGACTACGCGGGAAAGGTGACGTTCGCGAAACTGAACGTGGACCAGAACCAGGCAGTTTCAATGAGGTACAGGATCCAGTCTATCCCGACACTGCTGTTCTTCAAAGACGGCAAACTTGTGGACCAGAAGCTTGGCGCGATGCCAAAGGCCATGCTCCAGCCAATCGTTGAGAAGCATCTTGCCGCGGCAGCGTAGCGTGCATCTACTGTTCGGTGCCTGTCAATCTCCGAAAGCCAGCACGCCGACCAGGACAAGGTTCATCACAGGCAGCACAATAAGGAGGCCGAGCCAGGAAGGCCGGCCTCTGTTGCTACATATGGCTCCCCAGACGCGAATCCAAACCGCAGCCCATACAGCCAGAGACGCGAGAATGACCACCGGAATCCACAGCAGCCCTCCCACGACGATGCCGATGAAGGGCCCCAAGAACCACAGGAAGCACCTTCCCTGCATCTTGCCCGTTGCGCACATCACGTAGAAATTCAGCACAGGAAGCGGTGCTATCCACCACCCCGATACCTTCAGTTTCCGCGCAATCACGAGAAGACAAATGGCGATCCACAGGTACATGGAAGCTGATACGATCAGCCCCCACCCGTGCGTGTAGGCCATGACGACGCGATACAACTGTGCCGAAACATCCATGGACTATTCCCGACGGAATTATACGTACGCCCGGCGACCATCGACAATGCAGGAGATAACAGGGTGCTCCAGTTGGTACAACGAAACAGTGCTCGAAAAGGCGTAGAAGATAGCGGAACTTGGCTGGGGATCCAGGATTCGAACCTGGCCTAACTGATCCAGAGTCAGCCGTCCTACCGCTAGACTAATCCCCAGCGACTCCGCGATAGGATACCACAGCGACACGTTGACTACCAAGACAGTATTCCGGGCAGCCAACACGCGCCGTTCCACTGCCATGAGCGTTGGCCTGCATAGCAGCTACGCGGTATCATATGTGAACCTCGATACCACCAACAAGGAGTCAATAGCAAACGCGTGTCTGAATCTAACCTCCAACAAATGTATGACACCCTTCAGGTCAGCTCTTCCGCTGAACCGGAGGTTGTGGCAGCGGCGTACAGAGCGCTGGCCAAGAAGTACCACCCGGACCGATCCAATGCCGCCGACGCCATGAGTCGCATGGCCAGGCTGAACATCGCGTATCAGACACTGCGCGTCAAGCTCTCTCGTACTGTGTTTGATGAAGACCCATTCGACATGCCAATGGAGACTGTCTCGTTATTCACCATGGAGAAGATTGACGCTTCTGGCTCACTCGAAGACGTGTTGGAAGTGGTCGGTCGTAAGGTGACATCGGCGAGGCAACAAATCGTAGACGAAGCGGTTCGCGCCGGTGTTCCACGCGACATAGCTACCAGTCTCGTCACGCAGGCCGTCAAGGAAGCATACGGTATCCGGTCTTCCCGAAAGTCCGGCGACACAAGCCGCCAGGGTGAACGCCTCGATCCCAATTCGTCCTACGACAAGGCCCTTGAGTTCACACTGCAGATGGCGGAGGCGGCAAGGACCGGAGTACTGGATGAACTCATTCATAGCGGCCTTCAACGCTCGGCTGCCGTCGAGCTTGTTGACGCCGCGCTCGAGAAGATGCGCAAAGGGCGTGACACCGCTCAGCACAACCGTAAGGAACGCCTCTCTACAGACAGAGTCGATCTAAACGGTTCCCTCGACAAGGGAGTGGACGTGGTACTCGGCAAGGCTCGCGCAGCGCGCCAAATGCTTGTTGACGAGATAGCACAAGACGGAGTCCCGTTGCGGACAGCAGAACAGCTGGTGCAGACTGCACTTGAGAAGCTCTGTCAGCCGAAGAAGAAGTAATGGAAATCGAAACAGGTCCCTGTTCTATGAACGTCTCTGAGTGTCAGCGGAAACTGGGAGTGGTGTTTCGTGCCCCACAGCTCCTTGAACAGGCTCTAGTGCATTCGAGCTATCTGAACGAATGCCCGGAGTGTGGCACAACGTGCAATGAGAGATTGGAGTTCCTTGGCGACGCCGTTCTGGGCATGGTGGTTGCCGAGCATCTCTACTGTGCGTTGCCTGCCTACCAGGAGGGCAGGCTGACAGCCATAAGGTCAACTCTCGTCAGGCGCGAGAGTCTGGCTACAGCCGCTGCGAGGATTGGGCTGGGAGATTGCCTCCGCCTTGGCAAAGGCGAGGATGCGAGCGGCGGCAGGACGAAGCCGAAGAATCTTGCGGACGCCTTTGAGGCGATTGTGGGCGCCCTCTACTTGGACCAGGGACTGACGGTCGCCGCTGCGTTCGTCCTGCGACATCTCGGCCTTGACGAAGCAAGTCACGCCGCTCACAATCTGGAGTTCAACCACAAGGCGTTGCTACAGGAGACTCTCCAGGCAAACAACGACTCCATACCACAGTACAAGACCGTGCTTGCCGTTGGGCCGGACCACGACAAGCAATTCACTGTTGAGGTTCTTGTTGATGGACTGCCGCTGGGCCGGGGCACCGGACGCACCAAGAAGAGTGCGGAGTTTGCGGCAGCCCGCGATGCACTTGAGTCTCTTCGCACCAGGGAGGAATAGAAATGGGCAAACGAGATTTCGAAAAGCGCGAGACCAAGAAACCAAAGAAGGACACCAAGAAGCCTCTACCCGTGCAGGAACTGGTGCAAAGCGTTGAGGTCGAGCTTGCGAAAAAGAAGGGCAAGAAGGACGAGGAGTTCTAGGACTTCCAGTTGGCGCCACTTGACCGTCGTCCTTCCATGGCAGGAGCGGCTGGTGTCCCGGTCTGAAGGAGTGCAGCCATCTTGAGGGCTGTGCGACTGCTCGTCCGAGGGCGTGTTCAGGGAGTCGGATATCGTCTTTTCGCCGTCGAAGCAGCCCGACGACTGGGCCTCACGGGGTATGCACGCAACCTGCTATCCCGGAATGAGGTGGAGGTTGTGGCCGTGGGATCGGACGAACAGATCGAGAGTTTTGCGGAACTGCTTCACATCGGCCCTCGGGGCGCCAGAGTCAGTGGCATGGAGATGAACGACCTGTCAGGCGTCCCTGAATGCGAGGAGTTCACGATCAGGTACTGACTAGTGAGCCTGTGCCAGGACTCTTCGGCCTTGCTCGATAAGAGTAAGATGTTCGGGAGGGGCACCGTAGAGACGTGCAGCCAGCATGTCGACCTCGAAAGGGTCTCCCACTAGTATCTTCCCGTAGTCCGTAGCCGTCCCCTGCCCGGGGTCATCCTGGTAATCCCATCTCTGCCGAGCTTCGACTATCCCCATGTCGAACGGCAGTGTGAAGTACAGGTCCGCCAGGACACGTTCCATCTCAAGTCCGCGCAATCCCTGATACTCCGGCGCAGCGCTAGTACGCTTCTGACTCAACGGAAGCAGTCCGAGAAGGTTCGCAATTGAGAATCGTCCGCTCCCCGATTTCACGTGGTACGGCGCGATGCTGATAAGGAAATCGCTTCGCAAGACCAGGTTAGGTATATAGAAGGTAGGCGATGCGAAGAACTCCTGCAGAGGGTTCTCCATCTCGAGGAAGATGGAGTCTTTGACGTCCAGCAGCAACGTTCTGTTGAACGCGTAGTTGAGGTTCTCATACAGCGGGTACATGGACGCGCCGAAGGGACTGCCGTCCGCAATAAGAACCTCGGCGTCGGTCACCTTCCGGATACCGGCGACCACTGACTCGATCAGCCACCGACTGGTGCTGACCGGGTACGGCAGACCAGTCGACGCGCACGGCTTGATCAGTATCCGTTGTGCCCACGCCAACTGTGGAGGGGCCACGAAGTGAAATGTCGATGCCTCAGCTATTGTTGCCATGTCGGAAAAGCCAAAGGATGCGCAATCTGTCTATGCCACCATCTCCTTCACCATTTGGTACAGCGTCCGAACGGGAACGCCGGTAGCGCCTTTGACCGTCGCTCCACTGTCCTTCGATGCGTTGGCCGTCCCGGCGATATCCACGTGAATCCAGGGCGTGTCGCCCGCGAACTCACCGACGAACAGTGCGGCCGTTATGGCACCACCGTATCGGTTTCCCACATTCTTGATATCGGCGATGGGACTGCTGTTCAGTTCCTTGTATTCCTCGGGTAGAGGCAACCGCCACATCTTCTCACCCGCATGCACCGCAGCATCAAGGAAGCGGGCAACAAGCGTATCGCTGTTGCTGAACACGCCGCTGTAAACCGTCCCGAGCGCCACTTTGCATGCACCGGTCAGCGTCGCGATATCCACAATCGGCGTCATGCCTTCCTTTCTTGCGTACGACAGCGCATCGGCAAGCACAAGTCGACCCTCAGCATCGGTGCTGATAATCTCTATCGATTTGCCATTCATGGCGCGGATGATGTCCCCCGGTTTGAACGCCTTGCCGCCCGGAAGATTCTCAGTGGCGGGAATCAGACACGCCACATTGGCTGCAACACCCATTCTTGCGAGGGCACACATCGCGGCTATGACTGACGCGCCGCCACTCATGTCATCTTTCATCTCAGCCATGCCCTCTGAAGGCTTGATTGATATGCCACCAGAGTCAAAAGTGATGGCCTTGCCGACGAGCGCCATGTGTGGCAACCCGGGACTTCCGTGAGAATGGACGAGTTTGATGAATTTCGGAGGCTCCGCACTTCCACGAGCGACGCCAAGCAGACCACCCATGCCCAACGCCTCCATCTCGTCCCGCTCGATAACCGAAGCCCTGAAGCCATAGGTCGATGCGAGGTCGAGGGATAGTTCCGCCATGCGTGAAGGCGTCATGTAGTTGGAAGGCTCGTTCACCATGTCACGCGCCAGGTTCGTCGCCTCGGAGACGATGGTGCCTTCCTGGACAGCGGCCACGACCTCTTCCCTGGAAATCTCGGCCAGCGTCAACACAATGACGCTCTCAACCTCGCCGGTCTCAGAAGCCTTGTACTTCGAGAATTCATATCCGCCGAGAAGGGCACCCTCGGCTATGGCGCGTGCTGAAGCCGCGACCGGTACGCCAGCGGCACCAGCGCCGAGAAGAGTCGTCGCTATCGACTTACATCCCATCTTTCGCAAAGCGCGAATGCCCTCGGCGGACGCGTTGCGCACGGCATCCGCCGATACCGTGTTTTTGCGACCCACGCCACATACCGCGACCATCGAGCAAGGGAGTCGCCCCATTGTCGGTATGACTACCACCTCTCCAGCCTTCCCCTTGATAGCCTTGCGGTCCAGCATGGCCCCGATGACGCCGTCAAGGAGCCTATCAACCTGGACGAGAGCGGAGCTGGCAAGCCCCTCACGCTCCGACTCCTCGCACAGGCTGATGACTATGCCATCGGTATCGATTGTCGTTATATCACCGTGACGTACTTCCAGCTTCATAGTTATGTGCTCTCCATTCTGCGTGCCCGAAGCACTAATTGTAGCCAGTTTCGCATACGAAATGAAGAGGTCGCACGCGATACATGTGATATTCGAACCGATATGGCATGCGGCAGGGGAAAGGCGGGATGCTACCGTCTCCCGATTCTAAGTCCCTGTGACTCTCTACGAAGCTCCTGGATGCGGTCACGGATCAGCGCGGCGCGCTCAAACTCGAGTGACTTGGCTGCCAGCTTCATCTCCCGCTCCATGGACTTCAAGATCTGGTTGAGTTCCCTTGCGGTTGCCGGCTTGTCTCCGTACTCGCGCAGGGGCTCAGCAACCTTCGCAACTTGTTGGGCGATGTCCCGTATCGCCTTCGAAATGCTCTGTGGCGTGATGCCGTGCTCGATGTTGTACGTCTCCTGTATCGCCCGGCGTCGCCCGGTTTCCTCCAGGGCAGCCTGCATCGAGTTAGTCATCGCATCTGCGTACAGGATGGCATGAGCGTTGACGTGGCGTGCAGCTCGGCCGATGGTCTGTATCAATGCTTCGCGTGAGCGCAGGTAGCCTTCCTTGTCGGCATCGAGTATGGCAACAAGACTAACCTCAGGAAGGTCAAGTCCCTCACGAAGGAGATTGATTCCCACCACAACGTCATAGACGCCTAGTCTAAGGTCCCGCAGTATCTGCACCCGCTCAAGCGTGTCAACTTCTGAATGGATGTAGTGGGTCTTGATGGCCATTTCGGCCAGGTACTCGCTCAAGTCTTCGGCCATGCGCTTTGTCAGGGTGGTCACCAGGCAACGTTCACCAGCTGCCACCCTCTTCCGTATCTCGGCCATGAGGTCGTCGATCTGTCCCCTGGTCGGGCGCACCTCGACTGTCGGTTCGAGCAGACCCGTTGGCCTGATCAACTGTTCAACGACACGAGAGCTCCGGGTCAGTTCATACTCTCGTGGGGTCGCCGAGACATAGACAACCTGATTGATGCGCTCCGTGAACTCATCAAATGTCAGAGGTCTGTTGTCTATGGCTGACGGCAATCTGAAACCGTGATCGACAAGGGTCTGCTTACGCGCCAAATCCCCGTGGTACATGCCCCTTACTTGTGGAAGCGTCATGTGGGACTCGTCGACAAACAGCAGATAGTCGTCAGGGAAGTAGTCAAGCAGTGTCCAGGGTGTGCTGCCAGCCGCGCGCCTCTGCAGGTGTCGCGAGTAGTTCTCAACTCCCGAACAGTATCCCAGTTCCGCAAGCATCTCGAGGTCGTAGTTCGTCCGCGAAAGAAGCCTTTCTGCCTCAAGAGTCTTTCCCTTCCCGCGAAACTCGGCAACCCGCTCATCAAGCTCCACCCTTATGTCTTCCATCGCAGCGGCCAGCTTGTCCTCCGGGGTCACGAAGTGCTTCGCAGGATAGATATCGACACTCTCAATCTGCTCGAGCAACTCGCCCGTCAATGGGTCCAGTTCTGTTATGCGCTCGATTTCGTCTCCGAAGAACTCCACTCTCACCGCGGTTTCCTGGTAGGACGGCATCAACTCAAGTGTGTCCCCTTTAACGCGAAACCGGCCTCTCGAGAGGTCGATATCATTGCGTTCGTACTGCATGCCGATGAGTTTCCTGACGACGCGTCGAAGCCCTGCGGAGTGTCCAACCGCGAGCGGTAGTGCGAAGCTATGGTACTCATCGGGCGAGCCGAGGGAGTATATGCAGGACACGGACGCGACAATCACAACATCCCTGCGTTCGAACAGCGACACCGTTGCCGCATGCCGCAGCCTGTCGATCTCCTCGTTTATGTCCGTTTCCTTCTCAATGTAGATATCTCTGCTCGGGATGTACGCCTCGGGCTGGTAGTAGTCGTAGTAGCTCACGAAGTAGCCCACAGCATTCTTCTGAAAGAACTCGCGAAACTCAGCTGCCAACTGCGCGGCGAGGGTCTTGTTGTGGCACAGCACCAGCGTAGGTTTCTGGACTCTGGCGATGACGTTCGCCATGGTGAAGGTCTTGCCGCTGCCGGTCACACCAAGCAGCGTCTGCTCTCGTGCACTCTCGAGCAATCCCGCAACAAGGCTGTCGACGGCGGCCGGCTGGTCGCCAGTCAGGCGCATATCGGTTGTCAGAGAGAACTCGGTGGATCTCATGCGCGCGTGCGGGTACGGCCTCAGCGATCGGTCAGGGCACGTAATGCCCCCTTGAGTCGGTCCTCCAGCGGCGCGTCAGCCATGGAAGACGTCGAACTGGCAGCCTCTGCTGCTTCTCGGAGCGGGTACCCAAGCGCCATCAGGGCCCCGATCAATTCGTCATCATCGCGGGCCAGAATGGGCTGCCCGTCACGAACGTAACGCTCCATCTTCGACGCAAGGTCGACACAAAGGCGGGCCGCCGTCTTCTTGCCGACGCCGGGAGCACGTCCAATAAGGGCAGTGTCTCCGCGCATGATGGCCGCAGCAAGTCCGGGCGGGTCCATGAAGCCCAGAATGGCGAGTGCTACCCTCGGTCCAACTCCTGATACACCTATCAGGTCAGTGAACATCGCCTTCTCATGTTCATCCGCAAATCCGAATAGGACGGGGTTTTCGTCCCGCATCATGAAGTGGGTCGGCAAGAGAACCCGCTCTCCTGTGCGAGGCAGCTCATCGAGGGTCCTTGAGGACACATAGACCATGAAGCCAATGCCGCCAACGTTGACGATTATGGAATCCTGGTTCTTCGCCGTCAGCGTCCCGTCAAGAAAGGCAATCACTTTCTGGCCCTCGCGGCAAGTCTGTCGGCTCGAAGGTGGTGCAGATGACACAGCGCAACGGCGAGCGCATCACTGGCGTCTGATTCGGCAGGGAGGTTCCTGGTGTTGAGTTCCATCGAAACCATCGAGCGCACCTGCTGCTTGTCACCTGAACCGTAGCCGCTAACCAGTCGCTTCACTGAGGCGGGAGAGTAGCAAGTGATACTGAGACCGGCGCGGGCCGCAGCGAGCATCCCCACCGCCTGAGCCCTGCCGATCATGAACGCCGACCGAACGTTCACCCCGACAAAAGGTTCTTCGATGGCGACCTCGTCAGGATGCGTCGACTGGATTACCTTGCAGATACCGTCGAAGATGTCAGCGAGGCGGCGTTCGACCGGGACGCGTGGGTTGGTCTTCACCACGCCACACTCAACTAGTGATAGCTGACCCGCATCATCGACAACCCCGTATCCGAGTACGATTGAGCCGGGGTCGATTCCGAGAACGCGCATATGGTCGCTACTACTCCATCTGGTCGAACGCCGAATCCGGGAAGTCCGCGTTGTAGTAGACGTGCTTGACGTCATCCAGCGCCTCGAGGGCCTCGATGAAACGCATCATCTGCACGGCTTTCGCTTCGTCCAGCATAACCGATGTCTTCGCAACGAGCGAAACCTCAGCTGAGGTAACGTTGTACCCGGCCTCAAGCGCATGGCGTACGTCTTCCAGCTTCGCTGGCTCCGTATACACTTCAACGTAGCCACCATCGGTCTTCACGTCGTCAGCGCCTGCATCGATCGCCTCAAGCGCAATCTCGTCCGCCTTGTCAGCGTCGCCGTCAATCGTAATGAGGCCATGTGTCTCAAACAGCCACGCTACGCATCCTGACTCGCCAAGACTCCCTCCGTGTCGATTGAGGATGCTGCGTATCTCCTGAACAGTGCGGTTCCGGTTGTCACTGAGGGCTTCAATGAGGAGTGCGACACCGTTGGGGCCGTAGCCCTCCAGCGCAAACTCAGCAAGGTTCGCAGCACCCCCCTCCCCTGTAGCACGCTTGATAGCCCTGTCGATGTTCTCGGAGGGCATGTTGTTGTCCTTGGCCTTCTGAACGGCAAGCCTCAGCGCGTAATTGGAGTCGAGGTTCGCGCCGCCCTCGCGCACGGCGAGCATTATCTCGCGCGTAAGCTTGGTGAATAGCTGTCCTCGCTTGGCGTCAGCCGCACCCTTCTGCCGCTTGATGGTTGACCATTTCGAATGTCCAGACATGTCTTACCTCGGGTTGAATTCTACCATCTAAGATAGAGAGGCGCTCCCCTCTTCACCTTACTGTATCTCACGCGCAAGAGCGCGCCCCAGTTCAAGGGCCTTGAGGTTCTGATCGAGAAAGCGTCCGGGAGAACGCGTCTTCACAACGTCGATCAATGAATCCGGAGATACTATGCCGGTCGCTTCCACGACAGCCGCCAGCACAGTTATGTTGGTCCCCGTCTGGCTACCAATCAACTCTTCCGTCCTCTTCAATGCGGGAATCGCAACGTGACGTTGGGGCGCATCGGGTTTGGGCTGCACGGACGCGGGGTCATAGTACACCACTCCATCAGGGGTGGCCGTCCAGGCGATGTACCGGTCATAGGCAGACTGGGAGAGTGCGACCAGGATGTCGGCCTTCGTGACGAACGGGAACGCAACAGCTGAGTGCGACAGCACAATCTCAGACCTGCATTCACCTCCGCGAGCCGCCGCGCCGTACGAGGCTGTGCCGGACACCTGAAGCCCGTCAACAAAGCCAGCCGCTCCCAGAAGACTCCCTGCGAGCACGACCCCCTGCCCACCAAGGCCGCAGAGGAGTACCTGTCTCGTATCCTTCTCAGGCATGTGCGAACTCACCAGTGACGAGCAGCCCTTCCGGGCTCAGAGTAGCGCCCGTGCTGTCGCCTTCCTTTGAAATAGCCATCGACTCGACGTACGTATAGACCGCCTTGATGCTATCTTTCTTGTTCTGTCGACCGAACTGCGTTGGACAGGGAGAGATGGCCTCAACGAAGCTGAACCCCGGCGTCTGGATCGCCCGCTTGATAGCGGAGACCAGTGCCGGGCCTTCGGTTACCAGGTACCTGGCGGCATAGCGGGCACCCGCGCCGTTGACCAGGGCAATCAAGTCAAATGGCCGACGCTGGTTCCCATTGGGCGTCGTGTGGGTTATTGCACCAACAGGGGTCGTCGAGCACACCTGCCCGCCTGTCATGCCGTAGTTCATGTTGTTCGCACAAATCACTGTTATGTCGTGGTCTCGTCTCGCGGCATGGATGAGGTGGTTGCCCCCGATGTCCGCGATGTCACCATCACCGCTGACGACCAGCGTCGTCAATTCGGGATTGGCCATCTTCGCACCAACGGCGAATGGCACTGCCCTGCCGTGCAGGCAGTGCAGCGTATCAGTGTTGATGCACGGACTGGGAATCCAGCCGCCACATCCGATGCCGGACACGAAGAGCACCTTGTTGATGTCCAGTCCCAATTCAACAATGGCCGTCAGTACGTGTTTCAGCAGTAGCCGGTGGCCGCAACCAGGACAGAATGGAAGCGTCACACCCGGTCGCAGGTAATCTCTCCATTCGTTGCTCATGCCGTCCTCCTGATTGCCTCAACGATTGAAGCCGGATAGATGACCGTTCCGTCCATCTGGCCATATCGCACGACGTCACAGTCGGCAGTCGCCCTGACGACATACACCATCTGCCCGAGGTTCATCTCCGGAACGAGAATACGCCGCACACGAGCGCCCAGCTCCTTCACAGGCCCGGCAGGGAACGGCCAGAGTGTTTTCAGCCGGAGTAGACCGAGCTTGCGCCCCACATCACGCAGCTCCTGCACGGCCGCGAGCGCAGCACGTGCGGTGAAGCCATAGGCGACTATGGCCTCATCTGCGTCATCCAGGTAATAGCCTTCGACTTCGCTGATGTCATCGACGTGCATCATCACTTTGTTGTAAAGCCGATTCACAAGGACGCGCTCTGTCAGCGGATCCGCGGTCCTCCTGAAACCCCATTCGTTGTGCGTTGAGGCGGTGACCAGGAGCCGTTCCCCCTCACCGAATGAAGGCATGGGCGGCACTCCATCCGGCGCGTCACATCCAAAGGGTGGTCTTCCCGGGCTCTTATCCCGTTCATACACCTCAAGCTGCGCGGGCACAGTCAAAGACTCACGGAGATGCATTGTTGCCGCCTCCGCCATGACCAGCACAGGAAGTCGGTACTTCTCCGCGAGATTGAACGCATGCACGGCCCCATCGTAGAGTTCCTGTACGGACCATGGAGCGGTGGCGATAGTAGGAATACCGCCGTGCATACCCCATCGAGCCTGCATGACATCGCCAGCGCCGACTGTTACCTGCCCCGTGCTGGGACCCGCCCTCTGGCCATCTACGACTACAAGGGGAGCTTCCGTCATGAGGGCGTGACCTATCCCTTCCTGCATGAGGCTGAACCCCGGACCGGACGTCACGGTCATGGCCTTACGGCCGGCCCATGAAGCGCCGATGCATGAACAAACAGAGGCGATTTCATCCTCCATCTGTATGAAGACCCCGCCGACTTCCGGCAAGCGATGGGCGAGGTGCTCCATCGCCTCGGTAGTTGGAGTAATAGGGTATCCGGCGAAGTAGCCACATCCCGCGGCTATGGCACCTTCGGCAAGTGCCTCGGCACCGGTGAAGTAGTAGCGCCCCTCGGGGAGCACGCTATCGGCAGTGCGCCATGGCATGAGTCGCCTCCTGTGGTAATTCCGAAGGAATCCCCTTCACTGCCGGGACGTCCCGGCTGTTCGTAGACGGAGACCATTATAGAGCATCATACTCGCGTTGCTAAGGCGTGGTAATGCCACCGGTAGTGGTCTGTCGAAGGTGTCTGCTATGGGGTACAATGTGCGCTCATGGAAAATCCTACTTCCTTTCACGTCATCGAATCGGGCGGTGTCTGTTCGCCACTGGGCTTCACGGCTGGCGCGGTTGGTGCTGGCATAAAGTACGAAGGACGTGACGATCTCGCCCTGCTTCTTTCCGATGCCCCCTGTGTGGCGACTGCTGTCTTCACGAGGAATGCGGTTCAGGCCTCCGCAGTGCAGGTGTCAAGGCGTCATCTGCAGGATTCCTGTGCCAGAGCCATCATCGCCAATTCGGGTTGCGCCAATGCGTGCACCGGAGACCGCGGGCTGGCCGACGCCGAGGCGGTCTGTGGATTTGCCGCCGAAAGCATCGGCATCAAACCCGAAGACGTCCTGATTGCCAGCACTGGCGTTGTCGGCACGTATCTGCCTCTCGACCGCATGAAGACCGCAGTTCCCAGGATCTCGCCTGCGCCCTCGGGCGGTCACGCGTTTGCACGCGCCATAATGACAACCGACACAGTGTCGAAGGAGATAGCTGTATCCGCGACAGTCGGCGGCCAAACGTTCACCATCGGTGCCGCTGCCAAGGGCTCGGGCATGATCCATCCCGACATGGGCACGCTCCTGGTATTCATCACAACGGATGCTGCCGTGCAACCAACATTCCTGCGTGAGAGCCTCGGCCGGGTTGTCGACAAGACTTTCAACATGGTGTCTATCGACGGGGATACGAGTCCCAGCGACACCGTGTTCCTCCTTGCGAACGGTCGGTCAAACGTGCGTCCTATGGAAGCATCCAGCGGCGCATCGTTCGAGACTGCGCTGCATTACGTGTGCGAAACCCTCGCAATCGAGATAGCGTCCGACGGCGAGGGAGCGGGCAAGCTGATCGAGATACATGTGCGAGAGGCCATTTCAGAAGGCGATGCGCGCCTCGCCGCCCGTACCATCTCCACATCCCCGCTCGTGAAGGCAGCGGTTCATGGTGCCGACCCGAACTGGGGACGCGTCGCCACCGCCATTGGGCGCAGTGGCGCCCGCGTCGACGCGTCGTGCATGGGCATACTGCTGAATGGTGTTGAAGTCATGCGCCAGGGCCTGCCCGCGCCCTATGACGAGGCGCTCCTGGTGTCATCGTTGAAAGGAGATAAGACTACGATCGAGGTGACACTGGGCCTCGGGTCGTCGCGCGCAACGGCGTGGGGCTGCGACCTGTCCGAGGACTATGTTACGATTAACTCTTCGTACACGTCGTAGCCAGAGCCACTGTTGAGCACTCAGACGATAGTCGTCAAGATTGGCGGCAGTACACTCGGACATAGCGATACCTCGCTTGCAGATATTGTCACCCTCGAACAAGAGGGGGTCCGTGTCGTTGTCGTGCACGGAGGAGGCAGCGAAGTAAGCGCGTGGCTCAAGCGGCTCGGCTTGGGAACGCAGTTCGTCGATGGGCTGAGAGTCACCGGAGCAGACGAGCTTCCGGTTGTCACCGCTGTCCTCGCCGGCCTCGTCAACAAGCAACTCGTCTGCCGCCTGCGCTCGCTTGGGGGCAATGCGGTGGGCCTTTCCGGCGTGGACGGCGGCCTTGTCAAAGCGTCAATCCAGAACCCCTCGCTCGGGTATGTCGGCCAGGTAGAGCGTACCGACCCGACCGTGTTGCGACAACTCCTTGATGGCGGGTTCACTCCCGTCGTGTCTCCAATATCGGCTGGGGAGGCGCACGGAGGTGCAAGCCTTCTCAACGTCAATGCTGATGACACGGCAGCCGAGATTGCCCTCGCGCTCAACGCCAACAAGCTGGTGTTCCTCACCGACGTGCCCGGTATCATGGATGAGAAGCGCGCAGTCTATTCGCGCCTCACGGCTTCGGAGGCGGACGGACTGATTGCCGATGGAACCATTGAAGGAGGAATGATCCCGAAGGCGCGAGCCTGCATCGTGGCCTCGCGTTCTACATGGGAGACACGTATCATTGACGGCACGGCCGAGCATGCGCTCCTGCAGGAGTGCGAGACTAGTCCAGGAGGTACCACAATTGTCAGAGACGAATTGGCCTGAGATCGAATCCCGCCTCTACATGCCCACGTTCAAGCGCGCTCCGATCACACTGGTGCGAGGCGAAGGCGTGAGGGTCTGGGACGACAAAGGCCGATCGTACCTCGACTTCATCGCTGGCGTCGCGGTCAACTCCCTGGGGCACTGTCACCCTGTCGTGGTGAATGCGCTGCAGAAACAGGCGGCCACGCTCATCCATACGTCGAATCTCTACTACACGATTCCGCAACTGCAACTCGCGGCGCTCCTGGTAGAACATAGCTGCATGGACAGGGTGTTCTTCCAGAACAGCGGTGCCGAGGCAACTGAAGGGGCCGTCAAGCTGGCGCGTCGCTACGGCAAGCTACGCCGCAACGGCGCCTACGAGGT
>Ga0180432_10004247_pt1 | contig 19795 bp, 14 predicted proteins | sample SS_ome_10_FD_132414 | JGI IMG/M metagenome (GOLD analysis project Ga0180432, IMG submission 132414) | Hypersaline lake sediment archaeal communities from the Salton Sea, California, USA - SS_1_MS_2 metaG | ecosystem: Environmental > Aquatic > Non-marine Saline and Alkaline > Hypersaline >...
ATCGGCCAACGTGGGGGTTTCGCAAAGCTTCTTTGTCGGGAGAGAATGGCCGGGGAGGACGAAGGACCTTGAGGGACATTCTGATCACCGGTGCGACCGGTCAGATCGGCAGCGTGTGCGTCCGCCAGCTGAACGCCCGCGGGATCACACCCGTCGTGCTCCTGCGGCGTCCTCTTCCCCCTGGCGCCTGGCAGGGATGCCAGGTCCGGCCGGTCGAGGGAAGCCTGGAGACCGTCGCCGACAGATCGCTCACGGAAGCCCTCGGCCGCACCCGCGTCCTCTTCCATCTGGCAGCACGGGTCAACTTGACCGGCCGGGGCGCATCCGAGATGGAGCGGGTCAACGTCGAGGGTTCGGAGCGCCTATTCGCGGCCGCGCAGGCTGCCGGGGTGCGGAGGTTCGTGCACGTGAGCACGATCGGCGCCGTGGGATGTTCCGATCACCGCGAAGATCTACTCAATGAGGATGCGGTCTTCAACCTCGCTCGTTTCGGGAATCCGTACTTCGAGACCAAGCACCGGGCCGAGGAACGCCTCCTCGCCGCCTGGCGCGCCCACCCGGATCCGACGCAGCTCGTCATCGTGAGCCCCTCGATCACGCTCGGGCCGCCCGGATCCTTCCGCCGCCTGGCGCGCGTCAAGCGCCGCCGCCGGCCGCCCCGCCCGGGAAGCCCCGCCTACAAGCTCGTCGTCTTCTGGTTCGATGGGGGGATCAACCTCGTCGACGTGCGCGACGCCGCCGCCGGCATCCTGGCCGCGGGGGAACGCGGCACGCCCGGGTGCCGCTACATCCTTGCCGGGGAAAACCTCACCATCCGCTCGCTCATGGATCATCTCCGGGAGGTCTTCGGAACCGCCGGTCCTCGGATCCGGATCCCGCGATCGATCCTAACCGGAAGCGGTCGGATCGCCGAGAGCTGGGCGGCCGTCACCGGACGGCGGGCCCGGTGGAACCGCTCGCTGGCCCGGCTGGCCGGGTCCTACTGGTTCTACGACGCCTCTCGAGCCGAACGCGACCTCGGCTTCCGCGCCCGGCCCATCCGCGAGACACTGGAAGATCTTCGCGCCTGGATCGACTCACTCCACCACGACGAGCCGTAGCTGCGCCCGACCCGAACGGGCGAAGTAGATGCCCCCCGGCACCCGGCAACCGCGGGCGTCGGTTCCGTCCCACGCCTCTCCGGCCAGGCGCCGGATCTGCCGACCGGCGGCATCGAAGATCGTGAGCGCACCGGACCGGGTGGCTGCCGATTGGAACCGGATCGGCCATTGTCCCCGCGAAATGGGATTCGACGAACCTCGCGCCAAACGGACCGGCGTGCTAGGCTGCACGGCCCATACGCGATCGAGCACGACGAAGAGTCTCCCTCCTCCATCGTCTATACCCCCCACGTAGACCCGGTGCGTGCGCGGATCGGTCGCGCAGTAGCCGAGATCGGCGGGAAGCGGAAGCGTCTGGAAGATGGCATGGTGCTCGTCGAGCCCCACCAGTTGGGTCCCCGCGCAGATGTAGGCATGCCGCAGCTGTTCGTTCACCGTGATCCCTCTTGGGAATCCGGGCAGCGGCACGGTCGCCAGGATGTTCCCCTCCCTCCCATCGACGACCCAGCTGACGTTGCAGTTCATGGCGTTGACGTAGACGAGATGGTGACTCTCGTCGACGACGAGCTGATTCGGCTCGTAGAAACCGCTCAGATTGACGCGTTCGATCTCCTCGTGCGTGGTTCCGTCCAGGATCCAGAGCCATCCCCACCAGGTGGTGACGTAGATCCGGTCGAGCACCTCGTCGACGCCGACATCGAAGGCACTGGCGTTCATCTCGAAGGGGATCGTATCGATGATCGTGCCGGTGGAGACGTCGATCACCGAGAGGCTCCCTCCCTCGAAGTTGGCGACGTAGGCGATATCGCGGTCCTCCCGCAGGCAGACGCCCCGGGGATCGTCCCCCACCGCCACGGTGTCGACCGGCAGGCCCGTCTCCCCATCGACCAGGATCAGCGCATCCTCGAGACCCAGCGTGACCGCGATGAGCCCGTCGTGGAGCCGGGTCGCAATGTCCGTCGGGGCGTAGCCGCACCGGAGGGTGCGCGGGTGGCCGCCACCCAGGGGATCGAGGTGAAGCACGTCATCGCCCCAACCGTTGGCCACCATCACGCTGGCGGGATCGTCGTCGTTTTCGATCGGTGGGGCGAGGGCGAGTTGCCCGGGCCCAAAGCGGATGCGGATGGTTTGGGTCGACCAAGGCGGGGTCGTGGGAAAGACGGTCAGATCGTCGCTGGTGTGATTGCAGACCAGCACCCGCCCGGCCACCGGATCGACCGAGACGCCCCCGACCGGGCTCAACCCCGCGGGCACCGTTCCCTCGACGAGGCCGCCAGATGAGAGCACGGTCACGTCGTTGCCCTCGCCATTGGCGACGTAGAGGCGATGCGAGAGGGGATCGACCGCCAGGCGCCGCGGGCTCTCCCCGACCGGATAGGTCCCGATGACCAGATTCGTTTGACCATCGATCGCCGACACCGTGTTGTCATCCCGATTGGCCACGTAGATGCGGTTGAGGCCGATGTCGATCGCGATCCCCTCCGGGTACGACCCCACGGGGATGGTCGTGACCAGCGTGTCGGCCGCCGCGTCGATCACGCTCACGGTCCCGTCGCTCAGATTGGCGACGTAGAGGCGCGAGGTCAGGGGATGAGCGCACAGGTCGTTCGGGTAGTTGCCCACCCCGATCGTGTGCATCAGCCCGCCGCTGTCGGCATCGAGGACCCAGAGCCGCGCGTTCTGGCGATCCGCGACATAGACGCGTTGCGCGGTGCCGTGGGGCGGAAGGAGACAGAGGTCCATCGGCTGCCCGGCGAGGGTCGTGTTCACCACCTCCGAGAGCGAAGAGGCATCGACGATGGCGACGCTGCCGCCGTAGTTGGCGACATAGATCCGACGCCCCGTCCCCTCCACCTCGATGCCGTGGGGGAACAGGCCCGACAGAGGTGCGAAGCCGGTGATCCGGTTCTCGGCCACGTCGATGGCGATCAGCTCCGATGGACCGTGGATGCAGGCGACGTAGGCCATGCCGGTCGCACCGCACGCGGCCACGCCCCACGGTTCCTTCCCCAGGCGGGGATTGTTCAACTCGATCGCATCGAGTTCGATGAGATCGGCCTCCGCCGCAAGGCCGAGGGCGAGATGGGCAACGACGACCCAACAACAGGTACGGCGCATGGGGACCTCCAGATGATGACGGCAAGGGCGGCCCCGGGACGGGAACTCCTTATGATCATACCAGGGACGCGCACCCGGTGCTTCTCCCTTGTCCTCCCCCCGGCACCCGCCTACCCTGCAGGTGTCGACGTACCCAGGCGGGAATCCCGAACGTCAGGACACGAGCGATGATGCCGCACATGAACCCCCTTTGGCCGACTCGTCTTCGGCGCGCCTGCGAACAGGTCGGGCAGCTCCGAGAGGGTGCCGCACGCGATGAAGCTCGCGGCGAGGTCTGGCTCATCCTCAATGCGGTGATCTCCCGTTTCCTCCGCGGCCATGCCCGCACGCTGGGGCGCATCTCGGCCCAGGATCGGGAGGACATCGCGGCTCAGAAGTCGTTAGATCTGCTCCGCCGCATCGAACAGGGAACATGGGACATGGAGGAGAGGGAACCAGCGGAGATCGCCGGATTTCTTTCCCAGGTAGCACGTTATGGTCTCCTGGACTTCCTCCGGGCCGATCGAAGACGGAAGGATCCCCCCCCTCCCAGGGAGATGGACTCCGAGGGCATGAGTGAATGGGCACCGCCCGATGATCCGGGGATTCCGCGAGCCCCGCTGGGCACGACGGAGCCTCCCGATCTAAGGGTCGAACGGAGGGAGTACGTTCGCGCGCTCCGGCAATGTGTGGCGCACCTCACCGACCGGGCGCGGCGGATCTGGTTCTTCCGGGTCCTCTGCAGTATGCCGAGCAAGGAGATCGCATCGCACCCGGATGTCCGGCTGAAATCGGGCCACGTGGATGTCGTCCTCCAACGCGCGCGGCAGGCGATGCGCGAGTGCATGGAGCAGCAGGGCTATGAGCCCCGCGACATGCCTCCGGGGACGTTCGTCGAGCTTTGGCGGGCCTATCGATTCGGGGAGGAAGCCTAGACCATGAACAGGCACTCCACCACCGGCAGTGACGGATCGACGCGTCACCTCACCGAAGATGAGGTGCTCGACCTGTTGCAGGATTACCTCCCGCGGGAAGAGCGCGAACGCCTCTTGTCCCATGCCGCGGACTGCGAGGCCTGCGAGCAAATGCTCCGGGAGCGAGTGATCGAGCACGAGCGTCTCCGCGCCACACGTCCCCTGCCCGCCACGGCGACACCGTGGTGGCGCTGCCTGCGAGCCGCCTTGACCGCGCCGGCATACCCGTACGGCGCCGCCGCCATCGCCGCCGCGGCCGTGCTCGTGATCCTCCTCTGGCCGCGGGGGGGACCTCCGGGGAGTGAGCAGCTCACCTGGCTGCCCGTCACCGAGGAGAACATCCGGTTCCGTTGGGCCCCCCAGGAGGGGATCGACAGCATCCTCGTTGCCGGGCTCGAAGCCTACGAGACGCAGGATCTGGAGCGTGCGACCCGCCTGCTGAAGGACGCCTCGGCCGAGGGCGAGATGGAGCTGATCCGGAAGATGTACCTGGGGAGCGCGCTCGCTTGGCAGGGTCGGTACGCTGAGGCAGTGCGCATCCTGTCGGAAGTTTCCGATCCCGCGCTGCCCGATCCTTGGGGAAGCGAGGCCCGATGGACCCTCTACGTCGCCCTCCGCGCGTCGGGCCACGAGAGCCGGGCCGACTCCCTCTTGCGCCGCCTCGCCGAAGAAAGCGGTGAGGTCGCACTCCGGGCCCGCGAGCAGTTGAAGTAGATGCCCCCTTGCTGCCGATACGCACTCTGCATCCTCTTCGCCATCGCCCCATCGGCCGGCGGCGAGTCGACGATCGAGCAGCTGCGGCGGGCGGGGAACTACACGGCCGCACTGGCCGAGGCGCGCGAGGAGCTGACCCGCCTAGAGGCGGGGCCGACGGCGCGGCCCTGGGAGCTGCGAACCGCTCGGCGTCTGGTGGCCACCCTCGAGCATATCGCCCAGCTTCCCGCTGATGCCCGAAAGGATCTGGCCTATGCCGACAGCCTGACCGTCAGCCTCGATCGCTACGCTGCCGCCGGGGAGTACGCACCCGCGACCGAGCTGGCCAAGCGCCAGCTTCACATCCGGACCCGCTACCTGGGCGCGCGCCACCCGGAAGTCGGCGAAAGCCATAATGATCTGGCCCGCTTCCTCGATCACCAGGGCATGTCCGAGGAGGCTGCGGATCATCACGTGCAGGCGCTCGACATCTATCGCGAGGTCTACGGCCCGGAACATCCGCTGATCGCCAATAGCTTGAACAACCTGGGCGCCGTCATGCTCAATCGTGGCGATCAGGCCCGCGCCGAGGTCCTCTGGAAAGAAGCACTCGCCATGCGCCGGCGCATCCTCGATCGGGCGCACAGTCAAACAGCCGGAAGCTTGAGCAATCTGGCGGCTCTGTACATGCAACAGGGTGAGTTTGCCCGCGCCCTACCGATCTGCCAGGAAGCGGTCGACATGCGGCTCGCGCTGACGGGAGAGGATCACCCCCTCATGGTCCCCCCGCTCGCCAATCTCGCATTGCTCCACATGGAGCAGGGGGATCCCGCTCTCGCCGAGCAATTGCTCCGGCGGGTGATCGAGATCCAGCGGCGTCACCGGGGGGAAACCCATCCCGATCTCGGACTCACCTTCGGTGATCTGGCCCATGCCTGCTTCGCCCAGCATCGGAACGAGGAAGCAGAAGCGTACTTCCGCGAGGCGATCGACATGTGGCGACGCACCCTCGGTCCCCAGAGCCCGGAGCTGGCCTTGGCGCTCCGTAGCCTCGGGCGTTTCTATCTCGAGGGGAACGATCTGGAGCGGGCGGAACCGCTCTTGCGGGAATCGCTGGAGATGACCCGCCGCTACCGCGGGCAGACGCACCGCAGCGTGGTGGCCACCCAAGCGCTGCTCGCGAGGTGCTTGGCCCGGCGCGGTGGGCTCAGCGCCGCCGAGTCGCTCCTGGTCGAAGCGGCCGAGGGCTTCGAGACCGCGCGACTGCAGGCGGGATTCGGATATGCGCGCACGCTCTTCTCGGACACACCTCATCTACCGCTCGCTGTCGTCCGCCTCCTCCTCGGTCGCGAGGCCGACGCTTGGCAGGCGGTCGAGCGCGCATCGGCCCGCACGCTGGCCGACCTCTTGATGACCTCGGAGCTGCGCCCGATGAGTCTCGAGGAAGTATCGCGGGAAGACTCCTTGCGCCGCCGCCTCACCCGACTGGAAGGGCAGTTGACGCACCTTCCCCCCGGGACATCGCGGGAGGAGATCGAGGCTGAGCTCCTCTCCGCCGAAGCGTCCTGGTGCGAATTCCAGCGCCGGATCGCGTTGCGCTATCCGATCCGGAAAGGGCTCACCTACCCGCGGGAGCGGATCCAGAAGACCCTCTCTGATCGGGCCGCCATCGTCGGTTGGTTGGAGGCCGATCAGGCCGGCTTGGGCAATGGAGCCTGGGGATTCGTCCTCCGATCCTCGGGGCCGGTTCACTGGGTTTCGCTGCCGTCCGCCCGATCCACCGAAGACTACCGAAGAGCCCTGGTCCTGGGCGGGGCTTGGCCCTTTCGGGTGAGCAGGACCGATCGGCTCGACGCGAGCGCCCGCGATCTGGGAAAAGCCTGGCTCGATCCCCTGCTGCCCCATCTGGAAGGCATCGATCACCTGATCGTGATCCCCACGGGGTCGATCCTCGGCCTCCCGCTCGAGTCCCTGGCCGACGCCGGCGGCATGCCCTACCTCGACCGATTCACGATCTCCTACACTCCCTCGGCCACGATCCACACCTGGCTCCGCGAACGCGACGCATCGAAGCCGACCCCCTCGGAACGCCGAACCCTGCTCCTGGGCGATCCGGTCTTCCCCGGCCAGAGCCGCCTGCCCGGGGCGCGGAGGGAGGTGGAGGAAGTCTCGTCGATCTTCCCGCACGCGACCCTCCTCCTCGACTCCGATGCCTCCGAACAGCGATGGATCGAGCTTGCGCGCACCCATCGTCTCGAGAGCTTCGACACGATCCACCTCGCCACCCACGCGGTGGTCGACGATGAGCGCCCCGATCGCTCGGCCCTGTTGCTGGCCACCGACCGCCTGCCCGATGCCCTGGAAGCTTCCCTCGCTGGAACGCGATTGTACGACGGCCGCCTTACCGCCCGGGAAATCGTGAGCGACTGCAGGCTCGACGCCAATCTGGTGGTCCTCAGCGGCTGCCGAACCGGTCTGGGGCGCGCGGTCCCGCGAGAAGGCCACATCGGGCTGGCGCATGCGTTCCTGCAAGCCGGCGCCCGCAGCCTCATCGTCAGTCTCTGGCCGGCGGATGACGAGGCCTCCGCCCTCCTCATGGGCCGGTTCTATCGAAACCTGATGGAGGCTCCGAAGGCGGAGGCTCTCCGCGAAGCCAAGCGCTGGCTGCGCGATCGGATCGACGCCGAGGGCGGCCAACCCTACCGGCATCCGGCCTACTGGGCGGGATTCATTCTGGTGGGGCTCTCGGATACCTAGGAACTCGGGGATTGACATCCTGTGACATATGTCGCATCTTGTAGATGTGACATATGTCGCATCCAACCATTCCCCCGAGGAGGTGGATTCGATGGTCCGGATTGTGGTCCTGATGCTCTCCCTCGGCGGTGCCCTGGCCATGGCCTCGGCCGGGGAACTGCACGAAGCCGCCCACCAGGGCGATCTCGAACGGATGGAAGCTCTGTTGGCGGCGGGCGCCGACATCGACGCTCGGGACGACTTGGGTCTGACACCCCTCTTCGTGGCCCTGGACCGGGGGCGAACCACGGCGGCCCGGTTTCTGATCGAGAAGGGCGCCGATCTCCGGTTCCGTGGCTTCCGGCAGCGGACGCTGCTGCACATGGCGGCTCGCTGCGGCAACCTTCCGATCGCCCGCCTGCTGGTGGAGCGCGGGGCCGAGGTGAATGCCCGCGACAGCCGGGGCGTCACGCCCCTGCGCCTGGCCGCCGACGCGGGCAAGACGGAGATGATCGCCTATCTGATCGATCAGGGGGCGTCGGCCCGGACAACGGACGAACACGGCACCCTGCTTCACCGCTTCGTGCGGCAGGGAAACGCCCCAGCGGTGGAGGCCCTGCTGGCGGGGGGAGCGGAGGTGGACGCCCTCGATCCCCACTTCGGGCGAACCGCGATCCACCAGGCCGCCGCGAACGGCCATGAGGCGATTGTCCGTCTTCTCCTGGAGCACGGATCCTCGACCAGCTCCCGCGACAGCCTGGGGAGGACGCCGCTCGATCTTGCGCATCTTCATGCCAACCAGAGCGTGGCCGAGTTGCTCCGGACCCACGGCGCCGCAGGCAGCCCGCTTGCCCCCCCAGCACTCGCATCCTCCCTCAAACCCCGAGATGCCCGCCTCTGGCACCTGGGCCACTGTGGCTGGGCGATCCAGACCCACCGGCACGTGCTCATCTTCGACTACTGGCCCCCGGAGACGCGTCCCGCCGAGCCCGCGCTGGCCAACGGGATGATCGTGCCGGCCGAAATCGCCGATCATAAGGTGCTGGTCTTCGTCACCCATGGACACCGCGATCACTACGACCCCGAGATCCTGACCTGGCGGGATCGGATCGATGATCTCACCTATGTCTTCGGCTTCCGCCCCATCCAGGCGGGCGACGTCGAGTACATCTACGTCGGTCCTCGGGAACGTCGGATGATCGGCGAGGTCGAGGTGATTACGATCGAATCGAACGACGCGGGGGTCGGGTTCTGCGTGATGGCGGACGGGCTTGCGATCTATCACGCGGGTGATCACGCCGGCTGGCGGGCGCGGGAGAAGGACGCGTACGCGCGGGAGATCGAATACCTGGCTTCCGAGGTGGGGACGGTCGACCTCGCCTTCCTCAACGTGACCGGATGCCACACCCACTGCGAAACCGCGCTGGTGGAGGGCACGGCTCTCACCCTCGAACACCTGAAGCCGACGGCCTGGTTCCCGACGCACGCCGGGGGACGGGAGTATGTCTATCAGCAATTCGCGCGGCAGGTCGATCTCACCGCATCGGCGAGCATCATGCAGCTTCCGGTCGACCGAGGAGACTGCTTCGAGTGCCGGGATGGTCGGGTGATGGCTCCCCAACCCTGATCAGGAGCGCCTGCGCTTCCGACGCATGGTTCGCTCCAGTTCCCGGAGCTCCTCGAGGGAAACCGCCTTCATACCGACCAGATGCGCCACCAGTGGGCTGCCCGCCCCGTCGAAGAGGATCTGGAGCAGTCTCTCGATCTCCTTGCGGATCATGGCGCGGGCCGAGACCGTCGAACGGTAGATCCAGGCTTGACCCTCCTGCCGGACGCGCTCGATTGCCCCCTTCTCTTCCAAGCGCTCGAAGATCTTGCGAACGGTGGAGTAGGTTGGTGGTTCGGGAAGCTCTCGGTGGATGTCCCGCACCGACGCTTCACCATGGTTCCACAGATGCCGCAGGCATTCGATCTCGAAACGAGACAGCTCGGGCAGTCGAGGCGACATCGGTTCTCCCCCCGCATCAGCTACGACACTTGTCGCATCTTACCTTGTCGCCCCGACACCCGAATGTCAACGCTTCATTCGACGACCACCACTCTCCCGGTCATGCGCTGTTCCCCGGCGACCAGACGGCACAGGTAGACGCCCGGAGTGGTGTCCCCAATGCCTCGCCGATGATGCCCGCCGGGGAGCCGGTTGTCGGCCAACTCTCGGACCATCCGGCCGGCCGCATCGTAGAGTTGCAATCGAACGTGCATGGGGTGGGGTAGATCAAACCCGATCTCCCCCCCGCGCCCGGTAGGGCAGGGTCCGCGAAGCGCCGGTCCCGCGTCACCCTGGAGGCCGTGGCAGGCGCTTCCCCCGGAAGTCCACGCCAGCGCGAGGTCGTGGAAGATCGGGGACCATGCGACGGTGGAGGACTCGAGCCGTATCTCGATCTGCACGCAGCGCGCGAGTGCCTCCCCCAAGTCGCCGGGAGCGGTCAACGGCGCCGACCACGCCCCCATAGCCTCGGGGTCATCGCCGCTTCTGACCCGGAGGCTGACCGCGCCGTCGGGGGGAAGGGTGGCGTTCCAATCGATGACCGGTGACGGTAGCGCCTCCCCGGCGTCCAGGATGGAGCTAGTCAGCACTCCGGAAGGGCGGAAGTCGGTCACCTCCCACCAGAGGATCTGGTCGATGCCTTCCGCACTGGCCAGCAGGTCGAGGTCGCCGTCGCCATCCATGTCGGCAACGTGGCCCGCCCAGGCGCCGGTGGCCGTGGTCGACACCGCATGCTCCTCCCAGGCCGTGCCGCACCCGTCCGCATTCTCCCACCAGGTCACCGCGTTGGCCACCCCGGCGGTCCCCATGACATCGGTGTCCCCGTCCCCGTCGATATCGGCGGCGTGGGTGACCAGCGCACCGGCGAAGTAGGTGTCGATGACATGCTCCTCCCATCGGATCGGATGTCCGCCGTCGTTCTCCCACCAGGCGATGTCGCTCTCCGTGTAGGCGGCGCCCAACACGTCGGTATCCCCGTCACCGTCGAAGTCGGCCGCGTGCACCCAGTGGGCCAGGGCGAAGTCGGGATCGATGACCTGCTCTTCCCAGACGATCGGGTCTCCCCCCTGATTGCACCACCAGGCGATCGAACCCGGGTTTACACAGGAGGCCGCCATGACGTCGGCGTCTCCATCACCGTCGACATCGGTCGCGTAGACCGCACTCGCCGCCGGATACCCGCCGGTGATCACCTGCTGGGTCCAGGTGATGGGATCGCCCCCGCCGTTTTGCCACCAGGTCACGATGCCTTCCCCCTGCGACACCGCCAACACGTCCCGCACGCCGTCCCCATCGACGTCCTCGGCGTAGACGTTGTGGGCCCCGATGAGGGTCCCGACCGTCTGCCGGGTCCAGGTCGTGGCATCCCCCCCATCGTTGCGCCACCAGGTGACCTCGCCCTCGTCGTAGGCGGCGGCGAGGACGTCGGTGTCACCATCAGCATCGAGATCCGAGCCATGAACCGAAATGGCCGCGGCATAGCGGTTCTCGATGACCGTCTTGGTCCACTGAATGGGATCCCCCCCATCGTTTCGCCACCAGGCGATTTCGTCGGCGTGCCGGGCGGCGCCCAGCACGTCGGTGTCGCCGTCACCGTCGAGGTCGCAGCCGTGGATGGCGCAGGCCCCATCGAAGGACGGATCGATCAGGTGCTCGGTGGGAAGCGCTCGGGGCGTGGAGGCGAGCACGAGCTGGCCGGGGATCGACCGCCACGAGATCTGATGGGCTTCATCAAAGGTGTCCAACCAGTCGGTCACCGGCCCCGCCACGCCGCCACCCCCGGCCCAATCGGTCTGGGTGACCTCCTCGGCGGCGGCAACTCCTAGGGCCAACAAGAGACAGAGCAATCCACGCATGGTCATTCCTCCTTGGCGCTGGGGGGGGGATCCACGCTGGAGTCTGATCCGGTGCGCACCCCGGAGCCTGATGGGGGAGTTGGGAGAAGGCAAGAATTGGGCAAGATTGGTTTAACTTCCTGCAAAACAAATAGAAACACGGAAGTCGACGCCATAGCCAAATCGGCCTTCCTGATGAAACTTCGTTATTGTCAGTTCGTACAGAACAAACAGAAATCATCACAAAGCAATCCCCCTTCGAGGAGGTATCCCATGATCAAGGCATGGCTCGCGTTTCCGCTGGGACTTCTCCTGGTTTCCCCCGCCCTGGCGGACGAGGAATGGCTGATTCAGATTCCGGGCGGCACCTTCACCATGGGCGATCCGTGGGACGAGGGAGCGGCCAACGAGAAGCCGCTCCACCTCGTTCGATTGGATCCGTTCTACCTGGGGCGATGCGAGGTGACCGTGGGCGAGTTTGCTCGCTTCGCCAAGGAAACCGGTTATGTGACCTCCGCCGAGCGGTTCGACTCCCGCGAAGCCCAAGCGGATCGGCTTGCCCGGGCGCGGACGATGATGGAAAAGGGGCCCTCGAACCCGGAGGCGATGCAGACCCTCCTGGCTCAGATCCTGGCCTCCGGGGGATGTTTCGTTTGGCAACCCGAGCGGGGGGGCTTCGACTTCAGCCTCGACTGCAACTGGGCAGAGCCGCTCTTCCCGCAGTCACCGCGCGATCCGGTGGTCTGCATGTCCTGGAACGATGCCGCCGCCTACTGCAACTGGCTGAGCACCACCGAGGAGCTCCCGCCCGCGTATGACCTCGAGACCGGCCGGATGCTCGATGCGCAAGGCGCACCGACCACCGACGTGACGCGCGTCGAGGGCTACCGCCTGCCGACCGAGGCCGAGTGGGAGTATGCCGCGCGGGAGGGCGGACGGAAGGTCCGCTTCGGCAACGGCCGGGACACCGCGCGCGCCTCGGAGATCGCCTTCGACGCCGGCCGCGGAGACTACGGGTACGTCGAGAAGGGAAGGCCGGCGGCGGGAACATCCCCCGTGGGGAGCTTCCCGCCCAACGCGCTCGGTCTCCACGACATGAGCGGCAACGCCTGGGAATGGTGCTCCGATGGCTTCGGCTCCTATTCCCCCCAGGAGGCTGCCAACCCCTGCGCACCTAGCGGCCCCCGGCGCGTCCTCCGCGGCGGGCGTTGGGGCGGCGACGGCAGGGAGGCGCGCGTCTTTGCCCGCGTGCACTACGAGGCGCACAACCGCTGCAACAACGCCGGATTTCGGATCGCCCGTTCGGGACCCTGACGCCGCCTCATTGGACTCGCAGGCAGCGGCGAGTAGCCGCCAGCTGGCCGTCGACGCGCAAGCGGAGGTAGTAGGCGCCCGACGCAACCGGCCGGCGGCGCGAGTCGGTGCCGTCCCAGGAGATGCGCCACGTCCCCGGATCGAGAACCGAGTCGAGCACCCGTGCGACCAGCCGTCCCTGCGCGTCATGAACGGTCAACTCGGCCCGGCTTCGGGCGGGCAGCGACAGCGCCATCGCGGTGCCTCGGGGCGAGGGATTGGGTCCGAGCAGGGCGCAGCCGAAGGAGGGGGCTGATTCCGGGTCCTCCTCCGCCGACATCAGGTGGAGCCCGTACTCAAAGGCGCCCATGTCGGGAGCATCCCCCCAGTAGTCCTCAGGATCGAGATCGACGATGACCTCCCCCTCCCACTCGAAGAAGTCAGTCCCCGCATCGACGCCGGGTGAGTCCTCGGTCAGGCGGTAGTCACCGCCGGGCGGATCAACGAAGAGCGGATCGGCATCGAGATTGCCCTCCAGCCAGTGGACCGTGCCGTTCTCGTGGGTCACGATCCCATCCTCTCCACCTTCGATGTCGGAGTGGGTGATGGCAGCGGTATACGGACCCTGATACTCGCTGAGCTCGATCGTGTTCGGGTCGTTGCCCCAGAGGATGGTGTTGGCCAGGATCGCGGAGGACATCGGCCCGCCGTTGATGTAGCCGCCCAGGTAGATGCCCCCGCCCGAGCCGTTGGGACCGGCATCATTGTCCGCCAGGGTCACGTTGGAGAGCACAACCCGGCTGTTGAAGGAGTTGATCCCGCCGCCGCTCTCCCCGTCCCAGGTCACGCGATTGTCGGCGATCAGAACGCGCTCGAGCACCGCCGTGCAGTCGTAGGAGACGCCGAGGCCCCCACCGCCGGAGGCAGCCACGTTCCCCACGATCCTCACATCCCGCAGGATGGGCCGGCAACCGTCCGTGAAGTACGCCCCGCCCCCCAAGCCGTTTCCGGTCACGATGTTGTTCGTGATCTCCACGCTGTCGAGCACCGGACTGGAGTGGGTGCCGCACACCCCGGGCCCCGACCAGATGCTCTGGTTGCCGGTGATGATCAGATTCCGCAGCGTCGGATGGGCCCAATTGCAGGCAATCGCCGCCCCCGAGTGAGCCGATCCCCCGGTCAGGGTCATCTGCTCCAGGCCACAGGCATCGGCATACTGGTAGTGAAGGATCCCCGCGCCGCCTTCGCCGTCGAGCGTGGTCGTGCTCGTTCCGCTCCCGCGGAGCGTGATGTGATCATAGGGCAGAAGCGGGAGCGTCTCCCCGGTGGCGACGTGGCCGTAGATGCCCGGTGCCAAGTGGATCGTGCGCGGATGATCGCTGTCCGCACCGATGATCGACAGAGCGTGGGTCACGGTGCGAAGGGGCTCCTCCCAGGAGAGCCCGCTGTGATCGTCATCTCCGTCGGGAGAGACGAAGAGGTCATGATCGGTCAGCTCCTGCAACGCGACGGCAATGTCGAAGGTGAAATTCGACCTCGGGCGAACATGATACCCGGTCGGCCGCGGAACGGTGAACGTGTCGACGACGACGTGGACCGGCTGGGTCGAGAAGAGGTCGCTGGCGACGAGCGCACGATTGGAGTGGATACTGCAGCGGCTGGGATCGCTGAAAGCGATGACCGTGCCGTTGGTGGCATGGATTCCGCCCCCCCGATTGGCGGCGTTTCCGCTGATCACATCCTCCTTCAGATCGATCTCGGAATGATAGGCGTAGATCCCCCCTCCGTACCCCTGATGAGAGGCGCCGCCCTGGTTGTCCACGATGCGATTCCCCCTCAGCATGAGATTCGCGTCCCACGCGGCGATCCCCGCTCCCGCAGAAGCAGCCTCATTGGATGAGATCAGGTTACCGCCCAGCCAGACATTGCTGCCGTACTCGGAGTGGACTCCCCCTCCGCAAGAGCCGGCGCGATTGTGCGAGATGACGCAATCGGTGATTTGAACGCTCGGGCACGCCTCGCAGTAGATGCCCCCGCCACACTGACTCGATTCATTGTGGGTCACGCGGCAGTTCTCGATGCGCGCTCGGCTGTCGAGGCAGAAGACGCCGGCTCCGAGATCGTAGTCGCCGAAGAGCTCGTTGTGGGTCACGATCAAGTGCCGGAGGGTCGGGCTGGCGCCGTAGCAGAGGATGCCGCCACCCCACAGCCCGTAGGCGAACCAGGTCCCGGTTCCGTGAACAACGGAAAGCCCGCAGAGAACGGCGGTTTCTTCCTCGCCATTGGCAAACGTCACCACGGTCGAATACGGCTGGTACTCGGCATCGATGATGGTCTGTGCGATGTAGGTCGTATCCTGCGTGGTGAGGAAGTGGGATGCGACCGTGATGTTCTTGCCCCCGAAGTCGATGCACTCGGGATACGTGCCCGGCGCCACCAGGACGGTATCCCCGATCGCGGCGGCGTCGATCCCGCTCTGGATCGTGGGCAGGTCATCCGGAATGCGGATGACGTTCGCCGTCGCGGGGGCGGCAAAGGCTAGCAGCGTTGCCAGCAGCAGAGAGCATCCGATTCGCATGCCACACCTCCCCGGACGTCGATAGACTCCATCCACAGGATACGCTATGCCCACATACATGGCAAAATCTTCCGTTCAGTATGACTTGATTTTGTGCTTGTCAGGGGGCAGAGCAGATCCTCAGCGCTCGGCCGCCAACGCGGTCAGTTCCGATCCCAGCAGGGGACCGATATCCATGATGCTCTGGACCCTCGCGTGCGTCACGTTCGAGAGAAGGAGCGTGTCGCCGTCGACGTCCTCCGGGTGGTAGCCGTGCATCGCCCTGCATCCGGTGAGCCCCATGAAGCTCGGCACGAAGATCGTGCCCGGATCGGCAATGTAGATCAGCTCCCCGTATCGACGATCGGGGAAGAGCACCCCCAGGCGGCCGCACTCCTCGTCGTCCAGGACGCGCCCCCCGAAGTCACCCTCGCCCAACAGACCCTCCACGCGTTCGCGGAGATCGGGCCGGAAGAACCAGAAGCGGGCCATGGTGGAGTCGATGAAGTAGAGCGCCTCTTGGGGAACGCGGAGGCCCAAGGCCTCGATGCGGGGCATCAGCTCGACCTCGCGATCGACATCGGCCATGCCGTGATCTCCGAAGACGAAGAGCCGCACGTCACCGTAGGCGTTCCGTGCCAGCTTCAGCATCTCCTGCGTGAAGCCGGCGAATTCGTCGAGACAGGCCCGGGTCTCGGCGCTGCGCGTGCCGTGGCGGTGCATCACGGCATCCAACTGCGGGGAGTAGAAGAAGAGGAAGTCGTCTTCACCGGCCCGGAGACTCTCGCGGAGCTCGGCTCGGTTCCGTTCCTCGGGTGTCGACCAACTCCACACCCGCATGCGAAGACCACGGGCCCGAGCAACATCGAAAGGTGTGTCCAGTCCGGGAAATGCACCCGGCGCGAAGATGTTCCGCTGCTCGCAGAGATCAAACTGCGGCAGGAGCCGGGGCGGCACTTCGTAGAGCGAGAAGTAGCCGGTGATCCCCATCCTCCCCAACGCCCGCTTGATCATCTCCCGGGTGATGCGCTTGCGCCCCATCAGACCATCGGCAAACCAGATCCAGGGCCGGAACGGCTTGAAGACCGATGCCCCGGGATCTCGCAGATACATGGCCCAGTGGCCGTGGTCTACCGGAAGGCGTCCGGTGAAGAGCGAAGGGATGCAGGCGCTCGAGTAGCCGCACACGCTCGGGAGGGGTCCGTCCGGCGCCTCGAGAAAGTCGAACGCGCCGGCATCACGCACGATGCGCGCCCCGAGGGCATCGATCATGATGACAAGGATCAGGCGGTCGGCCATCTCGCTCCTCCTCAGTTGCATCCCTGGAGCGCGCAGTGTAACACCTTTCGAGAGTGCACGATGGTCGTTTCTGCGCCGGTGATGTGGTGGGGACTTCCCTTGACAAGGCGGAGCTCGACTCGTATTTTGGCAGAAATGGGTCGTTTAGCGCTCGCCGCGATGGCCGATCGAATTCGGGGGCAGTGGGCCATCGATCGCGGCATCCCGCACTCTGGCAGCTTGCATGCCATCTACAACCCGGGGCGTCCATCGCGGATTCATGGTTTTCGAGTGCACCATCCTCGGCCGGCAGAACAGCGCCGGAGGACTGCCCGCCGGATTCACAAAGGGAGGAGCATGCAACGGCAACCAACCGGTGAGGACGTAGTCTCCACCATGGACCTTCTGGACGTCCGTCACCCGGGAGACATCCCAGCCTGGCTGGACATCGATCTCCTGGCCCGGTTTCTTCACGACAACATGAAACCCTATGAAGACACCATCCCCGATGCCCGCCGCGCCCTCGAGTACGCCTTCTCCGATGCCCCGGGCATGGGTGGGTTCGTGCTCGTCGCGGCGCGCGAGGAGCAGGTGATCGGATCGGTGGTGATCCTCGACACCGGGATGGCCGGCTACGTGCCGGAGCATCTTCTGGTTTTCGTCGGCGTCCGGCCCTCCGAGCGGGGCCGCGGCATCGGTGGCTGGCTGGTGAAGGAAGCCATTGCGCGCTGCCCGGGAGCGGTGAAGCTTCACGTCGAGTACGACAACCCGGCCAAGCGTCTCTACGAGCGGATCGGCTTCACGACCAAGTACGCCGAGATGAGATACCCGTCCGAGGAGTCGCGATGAGCCGGGTGGTCATCAATCTGGACGCGCTCCGGTACAACCTCTCCGTAGTGGACGGATGGATGCGCCGTCAGGACGCGCAGTGGACGCTCGTGACCAAGGTGCTGTGCGGTCACGTCGAGACACTCGAGGCCCTGCGGAGCATGGGGGTGCGCTCGATCGGTGAATCCCGGCTCGAGAACCTACGGGTGATCCGATCTTTCGCACCCGAGATCGAGTCCTGGTACCTGAGGGTACCGGCGCTGGCCGCCGTGGGTGATATCGTCGAGCTGTCCACCGTCACACTCAACAGCGAGGCCGAGACCATCATCGCCTTGAACGAGGAAGCTCGGCGGCGGGATCTCATGCACCGCATCATCATCATGATCGAGTTGGGCGATCTGCGCGAGGGCATCCTGCCCGGATCCCTGGTTACGTTCTACGACCAGGTCTTCAAACTGGATCACATCGAGGTCCTGGGCATCGGCGCCAATCTCGGATGCCTGGCCGGCGCGGTCCCCAACGTCGATCAATACATGCAGCTCGTGCTCTACCGGGAGCTTCTCGAGCTGAAGTTCGGACACAAGATGCCGCTCATCTCCGGCGGGTCGAGCGCGACCTTGCCGCTGGTTCTCGACGGGCAGCTTCCGCGCACCATCAACCACTTCCGTATCGGGGAAGCGGTCTTCCTCGGAACCGATCTCGTCAACGGGGGCACGCTTAGCGGACTACGGGATGATGTCTTTGCCCTGGAGAGCGAGATCACGGAGATCAAGAAGAAGAGCCTGGTCCCCTCTACCGAGACCTCCACGGTGGCGCCTTTCCAGAACGAGACGAACGGCGATTTGCGGCCCGGACAGCGGGGCTACCGGGCTCTGGTCAACGTCGGGCAGTTGGACACCGACATCGGCGGCTTGACCCCGCAGAATCCCAGCTATCAGATTGCGGGCGCGAGCAGCGATATCACCGTACTCAACGTGGGGGACAGCCCCAGTGGGCTCACGGTGGGAGACAGCGTCCGGTTCGGCATGAGCTATGCCGCCTTGGTTCGAGTGATGGCCAACAAGTACGTCGATGTGGTGTTGGAACCCACCCTGGAAGACTTCGTTCGGTCTCAGTCGGACATGAATCAGATCCCGGTTGCACCCGTGCTGGAGGAGTCCGAACCCGATCATGAGTGAGCACGAGTTGGTGGAGCTATACCGCCGGCTCCACTGCAGCGCGGAGCGTTCCCACGAAGAACAGAAGACCTCGGCCACGATCCTTGGCGTCTTGCAGGAGACCGGCCCTGACGCCCTTCACCCGCGGTGGGGAGGCCACGGCATCGTGGCCGAGTACCGTGGTCGGGCACCGGGCCCTACGGTGCTTTTGCGCTCGGAGCTGGATGCCTTGCCCGGAAGCCACGCCGGGGGTGCCGAGCACCGGTGCGGTCACGACGGGCACATGGCGATCCTCTCTGGTGTTGCCAACCACCTCGGCAATCGGCGACCAGATACCGGGCGCGTCGCGCTGCTCTTCCAGCCGGCGGAGGAAACGGGTGAAGGCGCGCGGCAGATGCTGGAAGACGAGCGATTCGCCGAGATCGAACCCGATTGGGTCTTCGCCCTCCACAACCTGCCCGGCTATCCCGAGGGAGAAGTGCTGGTCCGGGCAGGGACGTTCGCCCACGGGTCTCGCGGGCTGGCTTTCACGCTCACCGGTGCCACCGCCCACGCCGCCGAGCCGGAGCGCGGACGCAGCCCGGCCCCCGCCGTGGCGGAGCTCATCACTGCCCTGACCAAGGAGGATTCCGCGTTACCGGAAGGGGCCCGGGCCACGGTCATCCACGTTCGGGTGGGTGAGATCGCATTCGGCACAACCCCGGGAGAGGGCGTCGTGATGGTAACCCTGCGCGCGTCCACCGACCGCGCGCTCGACCGGATTGCGGCCACCGTCCACCGGCTTGCTGCAGGCATCGCTGATGCGCACGGACTGCGCCTGGATGCCGAGGATCACGAACCGTTCCCAGCCACGCTGAACGCCCCGGAGGCGGTCGACATCGTCCGCGCCGCGGCCCGCGCCGCCGGTCGCCCGGTTCGAGAGCTGACGCGGCCGTTTGGGTGGTCGGAGGACTTCGGCCATTTCACCCGGCGCTTTCGGGGGGCACTCTTCGGGTTGGGATCGGGGGAAGATCGACCCGCGCTCCACCATCCGGAGTACGTCTTCCCCGAGACCCTTTTGGTTCCAGGTGTGCAGGTGTTCGATCGGTTGATCGCCATCCTCTGCGGCAAGGATCGGGAGCCCGTCTAATGCATCATTCGTCCTACGTGGAAATCAGTCGCTCCGCCTATCGGCGCAACATGAATTTTCTGCAGCAGTAC
>Ga0180432_10004248_pt1 | contig 19792 bp, 19 predicted proteins | sample SS_ome_10_FD_132414 | JGI IMG/M metagenome (GOLD analysis project Ga0180432, IMG submission 132414) | Hypersaline lake sediment archaeal communities from the Salton Sea, California, USA - SS_1_MS_2 metaG | ecosystem: Environmental > Aquatic > Non-marine Saline and Alkaline > Hypersaline >...
AACAGAATCTATGCTTGGGTTGATACGAACGTCCTCAACATAATCACCACCGCCCTGATAATCGGCGTAGTCTTGGCCATCTACCGGATACTGGGGCGCGAGATAGATCGACTCAGGAAAAGCAAGGTGCTCGATCCTAACACGGCTTTCCTCTTTAAGCGCATTTTCAAATGGACTGTCTACGTCATCTTCGGGGTACTCATCTTCAACACTTTGGGTATCCAGGTAGATTTCTTCCTCGGACTCTGGGTTCTCGCAGGAGGTACCATTATCGGTTTTGCCTCCATGAACACCATCGGGAATGCCTTGGCTGGGATCATCATTATGGCGAGCAGGCCCTTCAAGATAAAAGATCGCCTCTACTTCCAAGACCAATATGTGGTAGTCGAGGACATCGACCTCATCTACACTCGGATGAGGACCCTGGATAACGTGGTTATTTCGGTGCCTAACCAGATTCTGTTGGAGACCGTGGTGGCAAACCAAAGTGTTTATGATGTTATTCGCTGCAGGATCGTGGCTACAATTGATTATACAGAGAAGCCCGATAGGATTAGGGGTTTTCTTCTCTCTGCTATTACTAAGGTGGATGAGGTTATTGATGAGCCAGAGCCTTATGTATGGATTACTGATTTCCCCAACAATGCCATGGAGTACACTTTGTATTATTATATCAATGATACTCAGCGTAGTCAGATGATTGACGCCAAGGTGCGCGAATCCGTTATCAATGAGTTTGCTAAGAACGGTATTGATATGAGCACTCCGAATCTGATAAAATCGGTGAAGTAACTAGTTAATATATAAACAGGATATTTCCTGTTTAAGTTATTTCCTCTTCTATCTTTTAATGTTTTTTCACATGGATTTGTAATCATGTATATATGATTTGTTTTTTATTGATTTATAAACAAATTACATAATATAATCAATTTTAATCTCCCATCAACTCGTTTTTTACATGTTTATCTTGAAGAATCTATTATTTTATGCCTTCTATCAAGGCAATGTGCCTAGAAGGTAATAATCGGAGTGATGAAAAATGCCAATATGCGCTATATGTGGAGAAGAATTCGAACATGTCACCAAGTGCAAGATGTGCGGAGAGAAATTCTGCCCAGACTGTGGAGAGCCTGATCAGAAGCTGTGCATCTACTGCCTCGACGACGAGGACGAAGAATGGGTCGACGACGATTCGGAAGACGAGGACGAGTAAACTTCCATTAACCCTTTTTTAGAATCGGTTATTAACCATTAACCAATTATTTTCCTATTACTAATTTTTCACATATCCTAGATAATGTGCCTCATTTCACTTGGTATAATCCGATACTCTTTTCTGATTAACAGAGCGTTTTTTGTCACTTTTAATCGGTTACCAAGACGCTTTTTGTCATTAATTGTTCAGAAAAGAAGCCATTCTGGGGTTGGTTTTTATGAAAAAAGGCTGTAAAAATGCTGGGATGGGTTGACCCCCCCTCTACTTGATTTTCTTGGCGACTGGTCTCATCCAGACGGGCAGGTTGAGTCTTACTGCTTCCGCTGGGCAGTCCATCATGCATGCTCCGCAGTGCCAGCACTCATCAGGGTAAGCTACCACTGGGCCGTCCGGTCCTTCTCTTAGTACGTCTCCGGGGCAAATCTCGACGCATTTGAAGCAGGTTGTGCATTTCTCATTGAATACTGGCGGCATCTAGGCGACCTCCTTTGGCGGGTATTTTACCTTAATCTGCTGGGCTCTAAACTTGTGTTCTCCTTCCTCGATTTTTCCCAGGAACCATATTCCTCGCTTGAACTGGTCCTCCTCGAAGGCAGCCCTCACCATAAGCTCTCCAACATCAATGAGGTTCATCACCTCATTGCAGCGTACAAGCTCATGTGGGTCATTTGCCTTCATCTTTGCCTCCTTGAGCTTTGCTAACTGGTCTAGGCAGTTCTGGAGTCCAATATGGCTCATCTTGTCCCGTTTACCCGGTGGGTTAAACCCTGCGACATACTTTTTGTACTCCTCCATAATCTGGTTCAACTCCTTGTTGACCTCCTGCCAAGTGAAACCCTCATCATCCTTGATGGGCTGCAATACACGCTTCTCCTCACACTGAACCTGTTTTGTGTCTATCACTGGATCAGATTGTGTTTCGGCGTACTCAGCAGCCTTCTCACCGGACCTCCAACCGAGGACAGTGTAAGTAGGCGCTGCTACCTCACCTACAAACTGGACTGGGCTACACGCGAACAAGCCCTCAAGGCTGGTCTTGCAGTCGATATCGATGTATGGTGCTAGGAAGCCTCCCCCGTTTCTACCGGGTTCTTCTAGCTCTAGCTCGATCATGTGGGTCCTGAAATCGATGTTTAGATCCTTCATTATCTCTCTGAGTGCCCAGCATAGCCCCTCATTACTATATGCCCAGAGCGCGTACTCTATCTCCTCTTCTGATGCATCAGTCCAGTCAAGGTAGAAGGGTGTCTTTCCCTCAGCCACGCTATCCTCGACGTTCTGACGATATTTACGCATGGGTTCACGGACAGCAGGATGCTTAATCATAACCTCACGTTCTGCGTTCACGAGTCTGCCGGCTGGGTAGCATGTGGTGGCTGCTGGGCTGCTCCTCATTATGTTTCTCCAGTACTGGAACCCATTATGCTGAGATTTACCAGCAGGTAGTATGAATACCTCGGCTCCGGCTCTTACCGCCATGGCTTCTCCGTCGCCTGTGATGTAGGGTGGGCTCTGGCTGTTGAACCACTTGCCATTGTGGGGTTTGAAGAGTCGCCACTGGTCCATTCCTGTCGCCATTACCACTGCTTTTGCTTGGAATACATGGAACTCGCCTGTCCTCATGTTTACCCCAGTGGCTCCTACCACTTTACCTTCCTTGGTGATTAGTCCTGTTCCAGCTACCCTGTTATGGATCTCTACGCCACGTTTCAGGCATTGCTCTGTGAGGCGTTTCTTTATGTCCCGTCCATCATAGTTGAGGGTGTCCCACTCAGACTGGAACTGGGGCACGATCCTGTATTTTTTCTCTCCCTCGGGAGCATCGTATTGGAGGTTCCATGGATAGATCTTGTCATACTTGAACTGGACCCCCCATGATTCAAGGCGATCCACGGCAGCCTTGGTGCCAGCTGCAACGATCTCCAATAGCTCTTGGTCCATGAGTCCTCCCTTGGTCTTACCGTATTCGCCGTCTGTGCTGATGTCTCTGACCATGTCTGGTATGGTCCAGCCTCGGGGCTCATGTATCTCGGGGTCATAGAACCAGAAGTGGTCATTTCCTGTGCCTGCTGCGCCGCTGCGCTCTGTGTGGCTCTTCTCCATGATGGCTACTTTGGCTCCGTGGTCTGCTGCGTTTATGGCTGCCATGCAGCCGCTGAGTCCGCCCCCGATTACTACTATGTCTGTCTTGATGGTTTTGGTCATTTTTACCACTGGAATGTGCTACTCTATCCCGTGGCTGGACCAATAAAAGGCAAATGGATATGTTGGACTGCCCATTTGACGAATAATAGAAGCCCATGGGTTCCTTTATGGGCGGGTACTCACGACTACCAACATCTCGTCCTTTTGAACAGAGTAATAGCACCGTTTCATACCAATGATCCCATCCTGTGGCGCCTCTATGATCTCAAGCACCTCACCAAAAACGTTCTTTACAACCCCAAGGGGCTCACCCGCCTCTACATGTTGGTTTAGCTCAACAAAGCAATCCCAGACTCCCTCAAATTCGCTGTAGAGCTTTACCCGCTCAGGCGAGACAAATGACTGGTATCTGACCATCTCACCGGGTAAGATCTCTAGATATCTGAGGACATTCATCAATCCATCCACGTGGAACATCACGGCTTCCTCGAGTACCGGGAAAGGTGTACCTGCCTCAGGCATTATGGATGGTATCCCATAGAGGTTCTGGGCTGAGATGGTTAAACCGGGGTCTGCTGGGAAAAAGTGTATAAACCCAGTATTGTAGCACTGGGCTAACTCAAGCGCCCTTGTATTCAAATCTGGGTCTGAGCCATGGGCAGCCACCACAAAGCCCCTGATATCCTCATTGATGTCACCCCCATGGCAATCGATGAAAGCATAACTGCCGCGTATCAACTCAGATAGGGCAAACGCCAGACGTTCTGTGAACGAGCCATCACTCTTACCGGGGAACACGGCGTTGAGATTCAAGTCATCGACCGGTGATGTAAACTGGGTCCTGTGTTTGAACTGGGGAATATTAGCAACAGGGACAGCTACTACTGAGCCACTCATCTCGGCTGGGTCAAGCGCCTCTATGAACCTTGTCACTGCCTCGATGCTTGCGAACTCTGTTCCATGAGTGCCACCGAAGACCACCATATGTTTACCGGGATTTACCCCATTAACGATACAGTATTCAGGGTTATACTCTGGGTCATGGTCACCCGGTACATTGAGGATTCCACGTTTTTTCTCACCGGGAGCTGCACAGGTCTCTCCCACCCGAATATTCATAGAGATAAGAGCCCATCCCATGGATTATAAGACACACGACTAAGACTACTCAATTAACCTGTAATCATGACCCTCGGCTTTCTCGATCAAGCCCTCATCCATTAACTCAACCAGCTTCTTACGAATAGTAACCCGGCTCCCAGTACCACGCTCCATCTGAACCTCCCTTGTGAGGCTGCTCACATTCTGGGGACCCTTGATGGCAAGCACATTCAATATGATCCTGCTTATCTCATCCCTCGGCTCCTCGCTACGCTTGAGCCTACGCTGCACACTCATGAGACGCTGGATAAGCTTCAATGGCTCACTGTAGAGGCTGGTCCCGACTTTCAATCCGCTCATGACCCTTGATAGCTCAGGGTACTCCTGATTCTGGGTCATCAATGCCTCCATATAGTCCAGTCTCTTCATCATCAACTCAAACTTCTCGTTAAGCTCTCGCAACTCATCCTCGAGACCAGACATCACAGAACATAATACGTGAGACATTTTTGAATCTAACTGAGGCAAGCATTAAACACGATGAACTCTTCCAAATATCTATGATCGATTTATCACCCATTCTCGATAATGTACCAACTTGGGACCGATTCCTCACAGTAGACGAGCAGAACACCGAATCAAAAAAGCTAGCAGAAGAATACCCAGAAAAAGTTCAACTAATGGAACTTGGACCATCCACAATGGGCGAGCAGATACTTTGCCTCAAGATAGGTGAAGGCAAATACAACGCATTCATCCACGGATTCCCCAACTGCGAGGAACCATACGGAGGAAACCACCTAACCTACCTCAGCAGAGCACTAGCCGAGAACCCCGAACTCACAAAAGCACTAGACTACACATGGTACATTGTCAAATGCAGCGACCCAGACGGCGCAAGGCGCAACGAGAACTTCCAGAAAGGACCACTCGACCCACTGAACTTCAGCCTCAACTACTACAGGACCCCCCACAGTATCACACCAGACGGCTGCTTCCCATTCAGATACGGACCACTGAACCTCAACAACCCGACTGCAGAGACCCGCGCATTGATGAACCTCATCGACAGGGTCAAGATGAGCTTCCTCAGCAGCCTACACATGATGAAATGGGGCGGCATCAGCTTCATGGTACCCCACAGGTGCTCAGAGCTATACGCAGACCTCCAAAACGCAGCAAAACAGTTCAACGTATTCCTCAGGAAACGACCCGGAACCATGCTAGCCCCAGGCATCATGCACGCCCAGTACCTCCAGCCTGCACGTAACTATGTCAGGCATATGGCGGCTGGGAACAAGCATCTTGAGCCCATACAGGGCTGTGACATCTATGAGTATGTCCAGATTTGGAACCCTGATAGCTTCATCATCATCCCCGAGTGCTGCCTCTGGTACGAGCCAAGGATGCTTGATGACAGGGAGAGCGAGTCAACCCTAGGAGATGCCCTCAGCTATGGAAACGAGAAGATGAATGAGGCAAACAACTTCCTCTTGGATGTCTGGAATGAGGCTGAGCCCCACTTGAAGACCGAGACTCCTTGGAAGCAGATGACATGGGAGAACGTTGAGCCACTGATAGCCAAGTATACCAACGTGAGCAACCCACCATTCAAGTTCAACCCCAAGATACATGCAAGAAAAGCCACAGTAGCCGAAAAGATAGGCATAGAGGGACACGACGACCTCTACAGGATGTTCAACATAGGTGGCATGTACAAGATGCTGGACGAGGAAGCAAAGGCATCAGGCAGCGAGAAAGCACTGGAACTCAAAGAGAGGACCCACGCCAAGCTGATCGAGTATGACAAGTTCCTTCATGAGAATTATACCATTGTGAATACTCCCATCCATAATCTTGTTGGCATGAGCATCGGTGCATTACTCCAAGCGAGCCAGTATACTAAGGGGCTCGTTAGGAACCCCTGATCTCTTTCATTTATCATCCATTGATATTAACTAATTTTTAATAAAATTAATTAATCATTATGGTCAATAATGGTCATATGAAATTTTATAAAATAGTACTATTCACGATTCTACTCTCAGCAACACTAACCATAACCGTTCAAGCCTATGAATCAGACATACTCATCTGGATCACTGACGCTGATTACCCAGAGACCGTAGAGGCTGGTGGAGTAATCGATTTGGAGGTAACCGTAAGCTACAACTTTTCACAAGCCGCAAGACTCAATGTCTGGGTAATGAATGGACCCTGGTACAGCTACTACTCTGAGGTGGTCACGGATGAGTACTTTGATGTAAGTGAGACCGGTCCAAAAGTAGTATCCCTACAGGTCCCAGTCCCAGAGGAAGCAGGCGAATACAGGTTCACCGCAGAGGCAGGATGGTGTGAATTAGGCTCCACTGATCTTTTGCCACAACTAGGAGGCTATCAGGAGTATAACATCACCTTCACCGTTACCCCCATAGAGACAACTGATACAGAAGGCTTTGAAACCACGACCGGGGAAGATGCCACACCCGATGAACCAGACACAACTGACAACGAACAAGACGAGACGGAAGACACTGCCGGAATACCCGGGTTCCCTGTGCTATCCCTGGTCTATGGAGTAGTAATAGTAAGCTCCATTCTCATCCTCATGTCCAAGAGAACCACAGGCGCAACACCCCGAGGAGCATAACCAATCCAAAAACCATAGACCTAGAAATCTCCACGCACTATCTCCACAGTACCGGGTCTCATCAACTCAAATTTCTCAGGCATAAACTCCATCAAAACATAATCAGGATCCTGCGGGTTATCCCAGAAACCCTGAATAAAACCAGCGCATCCATGAATCTCCGCCCGGGTATCCTCATCTGTAATAAAACTCATCTCCCCTCTAAGCCTGAGACCCCCCTCATCATCCCCAATGGATATACAGACCTCAACCCTCGGGTTCCTAGTTATCTGACCAACCTTCTTATCGGTGCTACCAGTCGCAAAGAAGAACCTATCTTCCCGATAGATGAGCATCATAGCCCGAACATAGGGCTGATCATCCACACACGTCGCAACATAACAGACCCCAATAGGCTCAAGGTAACCGAGAACCTCCTCCACCAGACTACTCATAGATTTACCTTTCACTCCAACTCTTTTAGCTTATTCGCCGCTGGACAGAAATACCTGAAACTATACATATCCTGTGATACAAGTTGAATAAACCATTACTTGAGAGGCTCAGCAACGCCTTCGGGCCACCAGGCAACGAGGCAGAGCCAAGAAACATACTCATCGAGGAACTCCAAGACTATGCAGATGAGGTCAAGACAGACAAACTAGGCAACGTCTTCTTCACCCACAAGGGCGACGAGAAGGCACCAGTCATAATGCTGGCAGCCCACACAGACGAGGTAGCAGTACTCATCACAGACATAGACGAGAAAGGCTTCCTCAGGTTCCACCCATGGGGAATCGTAGCCAACGTATTACCGGGACAACGAATGCAGATGAATGGCAAGAAAGGAACCCTATACGGGATATTAGGCACTAAGCCACCGCATGTCCTCAGTGCAGAGGAAAGAAAAGCAGCCATCCCCGCAGACGAGTTATTCATAGATATCGGAGCCTCAAACCGTGAGATGGCTGAGGCAAAAGGAGCCTTTGTTGGCATGACTGGGGTCTTTGATGTCCAGTTCAAGGACTTGGGTGATGGGTATCTTTGGGGTAAGGCTTTCGATGATCGTGTTGGCTGTTACGTGATGTCTGAGGTGTTCAAATGGGTTAAGGATAAGCCCTACAACATCGTTGCAGTAGGCACAGTGCAGGAGGAAGTAGGTCTCAGGGGCAGCAAGACAGCTGCTTGGCAGGTAGACCCAGATTATGGTCTAGCATTGGAGAATACATTCGCCATGGATATGCCGGGAGTAGCTGCTCACAAGCAGAGTGCCGGACTCCACATGGGGCCAGTCGTCACTATAGCTGACCGCAGTGTTATCGCCCACCCAAAGATTCTCGGCAGCATTCTGGAGGCAGCCAAAGCAGAGAACATCCCATACCAGTTCAAGAAGATACCAAGCGGAGGCACAGACGCAGGAAGCATACACCTCACCAAAGCAGGCATACCAAGCGGAACCATCGCTAATCCATGCCGCTACATACACGGTCCCTGCGGCATAACCACTGAACAAGATATCGAGAACACAGTAGCACTGGTGAAGGCTTTCATCAAGCGAATCAGCAGCTAAACACTTTTCCTATTCTATTTTTTATTAAAGGTTTTTCAGTGTGAGTTTATCTTTCCAGAATAAACTCCCTGCTTGGTGCAGTGTGTTTTCTTATCCGTTTCTTGAGCATCTCCTCACCAACCTTCTCCCCCACCTCAACAGGTCGAAGGTTCCGAAGCTGTTTTATCGCGTTGTCTAGTTTTTCCTGTTTCTCGGCAAATATCCTGAACATGGGTTTATCCACTGAGACCTTGTCACCAGTCTTGGCGTAGAGCTTGATACCTGCCCCCTTATCGTTTGGAGTGCCTGCCGCTCTGGCGATCTTCACCAAGTCCCTGTTATTGAACCAGAGGATACGTCCATCTCTATCCGCGTTTGCATCATGGTAATATTCACCCGGCACAAGGTCCTCGGGCTTCACTGATGGGTCTCCTCCCTGGGCATCAATGATCTGCTTCATCTTCTCCAAGGCACGCCCATTATTGATCAATTCAAGAGCCATCTGTTTACCATCCTCATTGCCCACCATCTCAAGCAATATACCCGCTAGATTAGTCGCCTTATCCACGATCTCATGAGGACCCCGACCACTGAGCGTCTCCATGGCTTCCTGTGCCTCCAGTGTAGGACCAATATTGTAGCCGATGGGTTGGCTGCCCTCCGTGATAGCGCATTCGACGTTCATCTCAAACCTGCTACCTAACTCGATGAAATCACTGGCAAGCTGCTCCGCCTCATTTAATGTCTTGATCTTGGCGCTGACTCCTACTGGGATATCGACTACTACGTGAGTGCTGCCCATTGCCTTCTTCTTGCTCATGATACTTGGTAGCAACAACGGGTCTATGCTGAGGGGGTACTCGATCCTGATGAAGAGATCATCAGCTGGAGCGAGATCAATACTTCCACCCCAGACGATACAGGCACCGATATCATTGACTATCTCCTTAATCCTCTCAAACGGGATGTCCACCGGAGCTAACGCCTCCATCCTGTCCGCTGTGCCCGCTGGACTCGTAATAGCCCTGCTACTGCTCTTGGGAATACTATACCCAGCCGCAGCGATAATAGGTGTAACAATCAGCGTTGTCTTATCCCCAGGCACACCACCTATGCTATGCTTGTCCAGTATGGGGCTCCTTCCGAAATCTATCTGCTTACCACTCCAGATCATGGCACGGCTGAGGGCTTCCACCTCCTCCATGCTAACCCCATGAACATGTAAGGCAGTAACAAACGCCGCCAACTCGATATCGCTCAGATGCCTCTCAACAACATCACCCACGATACGCTGAATCTTCCAAGGAGTAAGCCGCTGGCCATTAATCTTTTCCCTAACATAATCAATGCTTTCGGGGCGACGAGCCAACTCAACCGTTACCATATCCCCCTCTTGGATACCTAGTGCATCTTTCACCTCGCCATAGATCCCAAGTATCCCCGGTTCATCCTCGGTGCTGATGTTAAGAATACAGATGGCGTGCTCTTCCCCGTATCTAATGAAAACCCTATCACTGCTTATGACCCCCAGATCTGCAGCGTCCTCCCTATTCATCACTACGATTAGGGGTCCGCCTGCCTCGATGCTCAGTAGGTCTGCTTTCAATTGCATAGTTAGCCCTCTAGAATAATTTCAGTATGGTTCAGTAAAGGTAAAAACATAGTGGAAGAATAATCAACTATAGTGGATTACATGCGTTACATAGATTTCGTAAACCAGAATTACAAGCCCAAGGATACTGACCTAGTCTGCGAGTTTCATGTCGAGCCAAGAGACCAGCCCCTTGACGTGATAGCAGGCGGGGTGGCTGCAGAGAGCAGCGTAGGCACATGGACTGACCTTACCACAGAGAAGCCATACATTAAGGAGAAAGCTGCCACGGTTTACGAGATAAATGGGAACGAGATCAAGATCGCTTACCCCATTGAGCTATTTGAGGCTGATAATATGCCCAACATATTGAGTAGTGTTGCTGGCAACGTATTCGGATTGGAGGATATCGAGAACCTAAGACTCAACAACATACACTTTCCCAAAGAGATAACCAAATGCTTCAAGGGACCAAAATACGGCATAGAAGGCGTTAAGGCACTCACCGGGGTAACTGATAGACCCCTCGTGGGCACCATAATCAAACCCAAACTGGGTCTAACAACCAAAGATCATGCACAGGTAGCCTACGAGGCTTGGTATGGTGGCTGCGATGTGGTAAAAGACGACGAAAACCTCAGCAGCCAAAGATTCAACCCCTTCGAGGACAGGGTAATCCAGACCTTAGAACTACGTGACAGGGCAGAATCCGAGACCGGCGAGAAAAAGGTCTATCTCATCAATGTTACCGCTGAGATGGAGGAGATGAAAAAGCGAGCCCAATTCGTCGAGGACCATGGAGGACGCTATATGATGATCGATATTCTCACCACAGGCTGGAGCAGTCTCCAAGCCATGCGAGACCAAGATTATAATCTGTTGATTCATGCTCATAGGGCTGGGCACGCTGCCTTCACAAGAAGCCACCGACACGGCATCAACATGGTAGTCATAGCCAAGGTAGCTAGGCTCATTGGTGTAGATCAGCTTCATATCGGTACTGCTGTAGGTAAGATGTCTGAGACCCGGGAAGAGGTGCTGGAAAACAAGAAGGCATGCACTGAACCTATTTCTGGTATCAAGCCTGTTCTACCCATCGCCTCAGGCGGACTGCATCCCGGTATGGTGCCTAAACTTGTCGAGATATTCGGTAAAGAAACAGTGATTCAGGCTGGTGGTGGGATACATGGGCACCCGGATGGCACAATCATAGGTGCAAGAGCCATGCGTCAAGCAGTAGCCGCCGCCATGAAAGGAATAAAACTCAAGGAATACGCCAAAGAACACCCAGAACTAGCGAAAGCACTTGAGAAATGGCCAGTAGTCTAGTCCAATCTTTTCTCATACCTGTAAACATAGAAGATAGGTTTGAATCCCAAACCCTCATAGAGTCTAATAGCCTTGTGATTTATTCTAGGGGTTCCAAGGTATGCGTATTCGCATTTCCTCTCTTTAAATCTTGAAAGGATAAGTCTTGAAAGACTGGACCCCACTCCTCTTCGTCTGTATTCTGGTAATACTCCAAGTATGGCTATCACTCCATATCTTGGTCTATTACTCTCCTCCCGGATAGCCCCCATGATAAAGCCCGCTGGTTAACCATCCAATAGGGCTACCCTCATCAGCTGTTCATCAGTTTCACCGAAAGCTCCTTTCATTATCAACTCCAGTTGGTTCGTAACGACAAAAGGATCAGAGACCCTCGCGTCATCTCCATGAACCATGATATCCTCGGGTTGCGACGCGAACGACATCAAAGTGATATCTCTCATTTGCTCTATTGGGTAGTTATTAGCTGGGCTTGTCTCAAAGATAGATACATGGGATGTCTGATTATCTTTGAGGCTCTTGATTAATTGCAGTCCCGGTTTGATGTCTCTAAAACCGTTAGACTCATACAACGTGCTTAGCCACGGTTTAGGTGCCCCAACACGGTATCTAAGAACCGTTGATAATGATAATAATTTACGATTCTTAGCCTCCAAAACTGCTGCTTTTAAGAGAGCATCACCCACCTCATAATCCTCAGGAGCTATGGTTACAGGTTCCCATCGTCTAATACTACCTCTACTTTTGCTAACTCTTATCCCTAAGACTCCTTTTGGTTGATTGTGTTCCGTCGCAATTAGGAAAATATTGTCTTTTTCATGGAACTGTTGTTCTAGGGAAGCAGTATCTTCGTCTCTAGTATAATCAAATAAACCTGAGTCCTTGAACCAGTATACATTTTCCATACCTTCCTGCCAGACGGAATAATAAATATCCCAGTCATCCGCGGGCTTTATTATCATTAAAATCTGAAAAACTAAGAGTCATTGAAAATATATTTTTTACTAAAGCATCCACGGGTAATGCCTGTGGATAGCTTCCAATATACTGTGGGGGCTGATTATGCCTTCCTCTGTTATCAAGCCATGAATATAATCACGCCTCGTCACATCAAAAGCAGGGTTCAATATCTTCAACCCATAAGGCGGGTCCTCCCATATCTCATCAGTATGCCGCTCCTCAATAGTCTCATACGCACCATGAATAGTAACAGGGTCAAACTTGAGCAAAGTACTCACAACATAGAATGGAACCCTTGACTCCAAAGCCGCAGAAGCAATCTGACTTGTACCTATTTTATTGATGACATTTCCCTCACTCGTAATCGCGTCAGCACCCACCAAGACAAAATCAATCTCCTTCATATAATGACGAGCAGCAGAATCAACAATCATAGTAGTATCAATGCCAGCCTCAACCAGCTCATACGCAGTCAACCTGCCCTGATACTTGGGACGCGTCTCTGTCTGTAATACCCTGAAATCCTTGCCCTGCTCATGGGCCCTGATCAATGTACTGGTGACACCGCTACTACGGCAATGTGTTAACACTGTGTCGCCGTCCTCGATCCTGCGAGCACCTACATCAATCATTATGTTTTTTGCCTCGTTGAACATCATCAAAATATCCCGCTCCGCGTCCTGAACTAGTGAACGCAAGACAGCCTCAGAACTCCATTGGGTACTATGTATCTTTGTTTTGATGTACTTGAGCCCGTTTCTCATCATGGGCTCCGTTGCCCGCGACTCTACTAGCAACGAGATGGACTCATTCAGCACCTCCAGTACCTCTGTGGGTTGGCTCCACTCTAGGTTTCTGATCTCTTTTCCCAATGCCTTGACTGCTTGGACTGCTATGCTGGTTGCTCCCTGTATCTCTAGTGCTTTTATCCGTGCCGCTGTTTCTTTGACTGTCATGAGAACTCCATATTCTGGTTTGGGGCTGTGGTTTTAAAGTATTAGTCTGTATTCAAGCCTTCACACCTTTGTAGATGTGATTGGTGCCGAAAGTGGTAACCTTTATAAGGGATCATGTACGAGTACCAATCGTGATATGGGTAAAATACCCATAGGTAAAATTTTGGAGAAAAAAAAATGAATAAACATTACGCCGATCCTCAAACGGACACTGCGTCCAGCTGTCCCCACTGTGGAGGCAGTAAAATATTGAGCGACCGCCGGACCGGAGAACGAGTCTGCGGAACATGTGGACTAGTGGTAACCGAGACCATCATGGATACTGGACCCGAGTACAGGGTATTCAATATACAAGAGGGAAATGACCGCCGCCGAACCGGAACAGGTTACAGCATGAGCATCTACGACAAAGGCCTCAGCACAGTCATCAAGGGTGACAAAGACGCATCAGGAAAACGACTAGATTACGAGACACAGCGAAGGATGCGCCGACTACAACGGCAAGATAATAGAAGCAAGGTAAACGAGACTCACGCCAGAAACCTGAGCATCGCCATGGCTGAGCTCGATAGAATGGTATCAGAACTACACCTACCAAAGAATGTAAAAGAAAACGCCGCACTCATATACAGAAAAACGCTTAAGAAAGACCTCATAAGGGGACGAAGCATCGACGCCTTCGTAGCAGCAAGTGTATACGCTGCCTGCAGACTACTCCAAGTACCAAGACCATTGAAAGAAGTAACAAAGATAAGCAAACGCCTACACAGCGAGGTAGCCATGACCTACAGGCTCATCCACAAAGAGCTAAACTTAAAACCACCAGTAGACGGACCATTCAAGTTCATACCAAGCATAGCAGCCAAACTAGAGATACAACAGCCAACAGAACAACTAGCCATGAACATACTCAAGAAAGCAGACGAGATCAAAGCCTTAACAGGAAAAGACCCACGAGGACTAGCAGCAGCCGCACTATACATGGCATGCCAAGAGACCAAAGAGAAACGTGTACAACGCGTAATCGCCAAGGCAGCAGGAACAACAGAAGTAACCCTTCGTAACAGGTACAGGGGCTTGAAACAGGCTCTTGATGATATGGAGACAGTTCCTAGCGATCTTGTTCTTCGGATAGTCTAGTTTTCCATACTTTTTTAACCAATACACGTAACTGGGTTTATGCAAAATCCCGAGCATAAACAGCGTTCATTGATAATGCTTATGCTCGTACAGCTTTCCACAAGTTTTAGCATGGGGATAATCGCCCCTATTTTGGGGCTTTTTGTCCGGAGCCAGGGCTTGAGTATGGCCCAGATAGGATTGATTGGGACCGCCTCCATGTTGGGGTGGTTTATCTGGGAGCCAATAATGGGTGTGGTTGCTGACAGGTTTAATAAACGGTGGATGCTCGCTGGTAGTCTAATACTGACAACCATACTATACTGGTTGTACCCTCTAGCTGACGGATTCTACATATTCGCCATACTAGAATTCACCAAAACCAGCATATTATCCGCATACAGCATACCAGTCAAAGCACTAGCAGCAGAACTCCTACCAGCCCAAGACCGGGGGAAAGCCTACGGCAGGTACATGACCATCATTAGCTTCGGGGGGATGATAAGCCCACTAATCGGGGGATATGTTTCTGAGGTTGCTGGTTTCTCTCTGCCATTTTACCTTGCTGCTGGAATTGGGCTGCTTGGGTTACTTGCGGTGTTTTCAATAAAATACGAGGAACCTATACTGGATGAGAGAGCAAAGACCTCTGATGGATTCAAAGAGTTATTAACAAGACCAGTTCTAGCCATATTCTCTGTAAGGGGTCTATCCTTCTTCAATGCTGGATTCACAGGCTTCTTATCTATATTCCTAAATGAAGCCCCCCAGTTTGCAGCCACCGAGTCCCAAATAGGGGCGTTCTTTACTCTAGTTAGGTTGGCTGGGGCTGCGTCACGGTCTGTATTTGGGGATGTTTGTGATAGGGTTGGTACCAAGCCTTTGATTAGCGTTAGTCTCGCTGGCATGGGGTTGAGCTATCTGGGCTTGATGTTCACAGGGGGTCTCATTCCAATGTATTTTATTGGGTTAATTCGTGGGGTCTGTCAAGCAACATCAGACACCAGCATGATGCTACAACTAATTTCCGTTATGCCCAAGGAGCGTTCCGGGTTAACCATGGGACTCTACTCTGAGGCAGAGAACATTGGAGGACTTATTGCCACTCCCACTGTTGGTTATTTGTACCAGAATTTTGGTGCTAACTCATCTGTTTGGCTGGTTACACTGATGATGTTTCTCAACACAGGGTACAGCTATCTTGTTATACGCGATAAAACTGAACCAGCTACTGTTATGGGTTCTTAGAGTAGTCTGTACTGGCTGGTTGATGTCACGTAGATGACTTGGCCCTGTGCAACTAATTGGGTTAGGGCCTTTTTTATCTGCATCTTGGTGAGGGTCAGATGAAATTCTAGCTCATTTATACGTGCCTTTCCTTCCTCAAGCATTAAAGCAAATGTTACCTTGTCGATGTTTGTTATCTTTCTTAGGTGCTCCATAGTATTCAGCGTCTTCTGCCCTTGGCGCAAGATATAACCCTATCGATTACAGTCGAAGTCACCTACGTCAATCATCGTATTCCATTTATTGATTTATGTTAATATTTTAAGGAAAAGAGTGGAAATCAGCAAGAAACAGCTCAACCTCAGCCAATAACGCGTTAATTGATTCCTCGTTAAAATCAGGGTAAGAGGGTCGCCCCTCCCTATGGGTCTTTAATCTTCAGAGAACCCTGAAGAGGACAAGTGTATCTGGGTCGCTCAGATGCATTGTGGATAACTGGCTGTGGATAGCTATCATGATTGGTGGTATTTCTTCTGGGTAGATTCGGTGGCGACGCGTCATGTTTGGAAATGGTACCATTTCTGCTATCGGTTTAATGGTACCATTATCTCTGGGGGTCGTTGACAGAGAAATTAAATGGTACCATTTTCCCCCCTTCTCACCATTAATGGTACCATTATTGGAACTGGTGTGTGATCTTCATCTATCCTGCCAAATCGTACCATTTTCTCCTACCTATGTCCTTTTTACCCTAGAAATGGTACCATTATTTTCCTTTTTCTAGACCCCCCACAATAAAATTGTACCCTTTACCCACACCCTCCAGCATAATGGTACCATTTTTCAGGGAAAATAGTAAAAACCCCAAACCCCCAAAACTCACCATGAGCCAATACGAGGAAAAAATCCGAACCTACATCCAAAAACACAACATAGACGCCGAGCTACTCACATTCAACCAATCCACCCACAGCGTCGCAGAGGCAGCGGCAGCCGTAGGGGCAGACGCCGAGGACTTTGTCAAGAGCATCTGCATGATTGGACCCAGAGCTGAGCTTATCGTTGCCATAGTAAAGGGTGAGCACAGGGCTAGCACTAGTCGTGTAGCCAAAGCTTTGGGAGTCGATCGCCCCCGGATAGCCAAGCCAGTGGAGATGATGGAGAAGTCAGGATATCCCGCGGGTGGTACCCCTGCCTTTGGTTATGATGCAGTATTCCTTATGGACCCCAAGGTGCTTGAGAAGGAGAAGGTATACAGTGGAGGGGGCTCTGAGCAGGCGCTAATCTTGATGTCTCCTGAGGAGATGCAGCGCGCCAATAGAGCTATGGTGGCTCGTGTTCGTAGCTGAGTCGATGATCTTTTCAACCCTCTCTGCTTGTCTCAATTATGACCAAGTACAAGATTCTAGCACTTTATGGGGATGGAATAGCATATGAGCTAGTTCCCGAGGCATTAAAGCTACTGGACACAGTAGAACAGGTTTATGATATTGACTTTGAGTTAGTCGGTCCTTACGAGTTTGGCGCCAAGTATTACGCGGATCATGATATGAAGCAGGGCTGGGACCCAGCCATAACACGAGACCTCTTATTTGAGGTTGATTGCTGGTTCAAGGGACCAGTAGGGCTACCAGAGTACCTTGGGAAGCTACCGGGACCATATCTACCCATCAACCAGCGTCTAGACCAAGACCTCTACGCCAACATTAGACCCTGCAGGCTCAGGGAAGGCGTTGAAGGCGTACTCAAAGGGCGAGAACCGGGGGATATCGATTACATCGTGTTACGCGAGAACACAGAGCACATGTACGTCAGGGTTGGTGGCAAGCTCAGTAGGGCTGGTGAGACCGAGCTAGCCGTAGACAACTATATTCAGACCCGTAAAGGCTGTGAAAGAATCATCCGCAAGGGCTACGAGCTTGCCCAGAGCGGAGACTACAAGGGAAAACGTGGAGCCCCAAGGGATGGTAAACCCAGGCTTACTGTAGCGGCAAAATGGGGTATCTGTCAGGGTGATGCCTTGTTTAAGATGGTGGCTGAGGAGCTTGAGCCCAGTTATCCCGGGGTCGAGACCGAGTATGCTTGGATCGATGCTTGGAGCTACTGGGCTATTATGCGTCCAGATCACTATGATGTGGTGGTCATGCCCAACCAGTACGGTGACATAATGAGCGACATGAGCGGAGCGCTACAGGGTAGCATGGGTATGGCGGGCAGCATAAACGCAGGTGACAATTACTGCTTCGCAGAGCCCACACATGGCACTGCACCTGATATCGCTGGACGAGGTATCTCCAACCCAACCTCAATGATCCTCTCCATAGGCATGATGCTCAACTGGCTTGGAGACAAGAACAAGGATCAACGCCTCAAAACGGCTTGGACTGGAATCGATAAAGCAATAGATTCTGTGCTGCGACAAAGAAAGATCAGGACCCCAGATTTAGGTGGATCAAACAAGACTCATGAGTTCGGAGACGCCGTTGTCAAAGCCTTACTGGCCAGTTGAACCCGCTTTTTCCCCTGGTATATTGCCTTCTTTCCTCACCAAACCAATATCTCCTCAAATCTCAATAGGAATAACCTCAATGAACAACTCTAAATCTTGAAAGAGATACCAATTATCCATGCCAGATATTACAAGCCCAGAGGAGTTCTTCGGTCACAGGCTCGGAGCCGACCAAAAGATAGCCCGATGGGACAAGATAGTAGAATACTTCAACCTGCTTCAATCTGAGTCTCCCCGCATCAATGTCATTGATATGGGACCCACCACTGAGGGAAACCCATTCCTAGCTGTCTTTGTCAGCAGCGAAGAGAACCTAGAGAACTTGGAAAAGCTCCAAGAAATCAATAAAAAGATCGCAGACCCAGATGAACTGGGCATCGAGGCGATCGGCCCCCTCATCCAAGAGGGAAAAGCCGTGGTCATCCAATCCATGAGCCTCCACGCCACAGAGATAGGCGGCACACAGATGTCCTCAGAGCTAGCATACGACTTGATCACAAGGGAGGACCCTGAAGCTAAGCGTATCAGAGAGGAGGTTATCAGTATCATGGTGCCGTCGTTCAACCCTGATGGCCAGATCATGGTTACCGACTGGTATAACGAGTGGCTGGGCACAGACTATGAGGGATGCAGTACGCCTTTCCTCTACCACAAGTACTGTGGTCACGATAACAACAGGGACGCCTTCATGCTCAACACAGTCGAGAGCAACTACATGGCTGAGCTTATGTTCAAGGAATGGCCACCCCAAGCATACCAAGACCACCACCACATGGGATCATACGGAGCAAGACTCTACGTCAGTCCCTACAGCGACCCAATTCATCCTCACGGAGACCCCTTGGTGTGGCGTGAACTCCAGTGGTATGGCAGCCATATGGCCTACAAACTAGAAGAAGAGGGAAAACAGGGTATAGTCAACGCCGCTATTTTTAGTGGCTGGGCTCACATGGGCTATCACTGGATAGGCATCTATCATAACATCCCCAGTATGCTTACAGAGTCTGCTAGCGCCAAACTAGCCACACCACTCTACATCCACCCTGAGCAGCTCAAAGCACAGACCAGTGAAAGCAGCCTAGTAGGCACAAGGATGATGCCTCACTACAAGCCAACCACTAACTTCCCTAACCCGTGGCCCGGGGGTTGGTGGACCCTGAGAGATATTGTTGAGCAGCAGAAGATCTCTGCCTGGGCGTTACTGGATCATATGGCTCGTAACAAGAGGACTGTTCTCTGGAATCAGACCCAGAAAGCCGTGAGGCAGACCGAGAGAGGTGTCGATGATTCCCCACAGATAATCATTGTACCCAGTGATCAGCATGACCCCCTTACTATGGAGTTGATGATAGAGAAGCTCCTCACTCAGGGTGTCAAGATATTCCAAGCCAAGGAGCCATTTACAGCCGACGGCTACATACATGGCTCAGGAAGTTACGTTATCCCATTGGCACAGCC
>Ga0180432_10004250_pt1 | contig 19788 bp, 17 predicted proteins | sample SS_ome_10_FD_132414 | JGI IMG/M metagenome (GOLD analysis project Ga0180432, IMG submission 132414) | Hypersaline lake sediment archaeal communities from the Salton Sea, California, USA - SS_1_MS_2 metaG | ecosystem: Environmental > Aquatic > Non-marine Saline and Alkaline > Hypersaline >...
GGCTCGATGTTGTCGCCGTGGCTGTCGGCGTCACCCAGGCCCATCGGCAGGCAGAACCAGGCATCGTAGGTGCCGTCGTCGTGCAGCTTGCAACTGGCCATCTCCTCGATCACCACCGAGGGCGCCGGGAAGGGCCACTGCATCGAGGCCGAGTTGTACACCTGCGCCGGCCAGGAAGCCTTGGGATCCTGGGCCAGGGCGATGATCTTGATGTCGTCCTGAGCAGTCCAGCTATCGGTGTCGAAGGTGAAGGTGTTGGTCACCGCCTCGCACTCGCCCGGCCCGAGGGTGATGTCCACGTAGTCGGCGGCCTGCTTCAGGCCGTTGCGGTGATAGGTGGGATAGGGCGGCCAGTAGTCGAGCACCTGGACCATGTGGAAGCGCATGGTCTTGCCCTCGCCGTCGGCATCGAGGCAGACGTTGGCCGTAACGTCATAGGTCTGGGCGGCGACCTCCTGGCCGGTCATCGAGATGCTGACGTCCGTCGGCACGCCGATGCGGGCGTTGTACTGCGGCTCGTAGCTCAGGCCCGACGATCCGCCGACCTTCTTGAGCAGGCCGTCGAAGATGGCGGTCGGGGTGCCCCCAACGCCGTAGAAACTCCGCCTGTAGGTGTAGCCCCAGGCGATCGTGTAACCGTAGCTGTCCAGGTGAATCTGGATGGCGGTGAACGTATCGGGGTGGTTGTTGAGCAGTGCACTTAACGCCTGACCGGCGTATGAGCAGTACCCTCACCCCGTCTGCGTGAATTCCTCGCCCAGCACCATCCGCTCGGCGGCGGAGGCGTAGGGAAGGCCGGCCATGGCCAGCACTCCCAGGGCGAGAACCAGACTCGTGCCGAATCCGAATCTCATCATGCTCACTCCTTCTCCAAATGGGACCAGGAAACAACCGCAGGAATGTCGCGGGCGCCCCCGCGCACACAACCCTCCTTAAGGACTACTAATAGCGGGAAGCCGCGAGAAGTTCAAGCTGCTGAACCTTCGGGCGGACGGGGGCGGCCGCTCCGGCCACCGATTGCCGCGGGCGCTGCCCGTTTTTCCCGGACCCTGGCCGGCCGGGGCCGGTCGTGTTGCGGCGCCGCGGCGCGCCGAACTCGGTCAGCCCTCAGCCGGCCCCTTGGGTGATCCACCCGGCCAGGACCGTGATCACCTCCTCGGCCATGTGGCCGGCGGTCATGTACTCCTCGGGAGAGGAGGGCCCCTCGCCGGCGGCGAAGAGGTGGTTGCACTTATCGAACAGCCGGAAGGTCACGTTGGCCCGGTCCTTGAGCCCCTGGCGCCAGAGGGCCCAGTCCTTCATGGTGACCTGATAGTCGCGGCCCCCCTGGACGATCAGCACGGGCAGCGTCAGGGAGCGGGCGGCCTCCACCGGGTCGTACCGCTTGAGCATGTGCAGATAACGGCGGGGCAGGACGGCCGGTTCTCCATCGAGCTGGCCGGCGCGGACCTCGGCCAGCGTTCGCCGGGTCCTGTCCAGCTCCTGCTGCTCCTCGGCGGTGACCTCGCCGTCCAGCCCCACCAGGTATTCGACCTGCTCCTCGATTACCTCGGTCAGGGGCCGGGAACAGCCGGCCAGCAGGATGATGCCGGCCAGATCGGGGTCGTCCCGGGCGATGAAGGGGGCGGCCACGGCCCCCAGGCTGTGGCCCAGGACAAACACCCGGCCGGGGTCGACAGCCGCGTGCCGGCGCAGCAGCCTGGCCGCCGCCACGGCGTCGTCGATGGTCTCGTCGTGCAGGGTGATGTCGTCGTTGCCGTGGGCCCCGGGGTATTTGTGGGTGCGCTTCTCGTAGCGAAGCACGGCGATACCCCGGGAGGCCAGGCCCCAGGCCAGATCACGGAACGGCTTGTTGGCGTACACCGTCTCGTCCTGGTCGTGAGCGCCGGAGCCGTGGACCAGCACCACCCCGCAGAAGCCCCGCTCCGGCCGGTCGGCCTTGGGGATGGCGAGCGTGCCGGGCAGGGGATACCGCCCGGCTGACACGGTGACCTCCTCCTCGCGGAACGCCTCCCGGTCCACGTAGTCCGGCGGGTCGTACGTCACCCGGGACGTGTCCGGCGCGAACCACAGCCCCGCCAGCCTTCCCTCGGCGTCGAGGATGAACCGGGCTGCCAGGTCGCCGCGCTCGAAGCACAGGCTGAACACCACGGTCGTGGCGCCGGCGTTCCGCTGCACGCGGACGTCCCGCTCGGCGCCGAAGGCCCCCATCTGCGCCTGGGTGCCCTCCCAGACCTGCTGAAGTTTGTCCGCCGGGAGGGCGCCGCGGACTTTTTCCGTGCTCTCCGCCAGGAAGGCGTCGTAGCGGCCGTCGATCAACATCTGCAGCAGCTCACGCGCCCGGGCCAGGGCATGCTGCTGAGCCGCCGGGTCCACCCCCGCGCCCAGCAGCAGCGCTCCATCCGTGGAGGGCACTGGTCGTTTCCCCGCGGCGTTCACCGGGGCGTTCGTCGCCGTCATCGCCACGATGAACGCGGCGACCCATCGAAGGGGTATCCTCATCACGGTCATGATCGGTCCTCCTCTGTGTTTCGGTCTGACGCGTCCCGCTCGACAACGACGGCGGTGCCGTAGGCCAGCAGCTCCGCCGCCCGGCCCATGATCAGCGACGTGGAGAAACGCACCGACAACACGGCGTTGGCGCCCAGCCGGTGGGCCTCCTCCACCATGCGGTCCAGGGCCTGCTCGCGGGATTCCGCCATGAGCTTGGTGTACTCCTGGATCTCTCCGCCGACGACGTTGCGCAGCCCCGCCAGGATATCCCGCCCCACGTGGCGGGCCCGGATGGTGTTCCCGCGCACCAGGCCGATCGTGCGGACCACGCGGTGTCCCGGGAGAGTGGGTGCGGTCGCGACCAGGAATCTGTTCATCGTTCAACATCCTCGTAGCGGTCGGTCCTGCGGGCCGCCAGCCGATCCAGCAGCACCGACAGGAACAGGAAGCCGGCGCCCAGGGCCACCGCCAGGACGCCGATCTTGACGATCGCGGGCACCGTGTCGTCCACCGCGAACTGCCGGATGGCATAGGCGGTCAGGACCAGGGCGCCGCCGATGCCGTAGACCCAGCCCAGCGCCCGGCTGGTCTTGGTGGTGAATGCTGACATCATGGTGCTCCATTGCTCGGTGGTGGGCTGCGGCGCCTCCAGCGCGCCAACGTCCGCCCGCAAGCGGGCGAGTTCCTCCATCGTGGTGCGGCAGGCGGGACAGGCCTCCAGATGGAGCTCCACACGCTGGCGGTCCTGCTGGGTGAGCTCGTCGTCGAGCAGCCCGGACAGCAGCGGCCCTATGTTCTTGCAGTTGTCCACAGCCATGGCGTCTGCCCCGTCAGCCCGTCTCCGTCCCGCTCATCCGCAGCCGCAGCTCGAGCCGGGCATGGTGGAGCCGAGACATCACCGTGCCCGCGGGGATGCCCAGGACCGCCGCGATCTCCGCGTAGGGGAGGTTGTGGAAGTCGCGCAGGCAGAGGATCTCCCGCAACTCCGCCGGCAGGGACTCGAGTTCGCGCCTCAGCCGCGCCCGCCGCTCGTTGGCCTCGGCGATCCGCGACGGGTCGCCCGCACCGGCGTCGCTGAGCCGGTCCGCTTGCGGCCCCGGCGCCGTCGCCCGGCCCCGCCGCCGCAGCCGGTCGACGCACAGGTTTCGCAGCACGCGGTAGAACCAGGCCCGTGGCTGGCGGTTGCGGTCGAGTCGCCACCGGTTTTTCCAGAGCGTCAGCAGCCCTTCCTGGACGATCTCGGCGGCGTCGTCGCGGTTGCCGACCATCTGGACGGCCAGGGCGAAGCCTTTGGCGGCGAGGCTCTCGAACATGGCCTGCTGTTCCGGTTCGCTCTGCCGCACGCCCGAAGTCCCAGAAACGGCCCGGCCGCCGCGATGGCGGCCGGCACCAGGCCCTGGCCGGCGACGCGGTCGTCCACCTGTACGTCCACCGCCGCCTGTTATTCGCCGATTCCGCGGAAGCCCACCCGAAACGACACACCTGTCGCCGCTGCCGGCGCCTCCCCTGCGGCACGCTACCCGCTCGTCACACCCAGCCCCTCCCACACCAGCGTCTTGAGGTTGAACAGCACGTGGAGGGTCATCGGCGCCACCAGCGAGCCCGTCCGCTCGTAGCTGACGCCCAGGATCAGACCCAGGACCGTGATGGTGGGGACGGCGTGGGGCTGCGGGTTGTGAGCGATGCCAAAGACCAGCGCCGCGAGGACCACGGCCGCCCAGGGGCGCCCCGTGGCCTGGCGCAGGAACGTCTGGATCAGGCCGCGGAAGAACAGCTCCTCGGACAGCGGGGCGACCAGGGCGGCCCCCAGCCACAGCAGCCAGGCCGGCTCGGTGTGGGTCCGCAGGGCGTCGATCACCGCGTGCTCCGGAGCGTCGTACGCCGGGGCGATCCAGGTCACCAGGTCGCGGGTGACGGTGAAGACCACGTCGCACACCGGCAGGGCGATCAGGAAAAGCAAGGCGCCCTCCACCACCCGGGCCGGCACCCGCCCGCCCCCCAGAACGAAGCGCGGCACGCCTCCGTCAAAGAGCTTGGCCGCCACGATCAGGCACATCGTACCGCCCAGGAGCTGGGCGACGGACCCGGCGGTCAGCTTCAGCTCCACACCCGCAGGCAGGAGCTGCACCGCCCACTGCAACAGGATCAGGATGAACAGGAAGGCGACCACCACGGCGATGAGGTGCTCGGGGACGAGGCGATTCGGCCGCGCCGGGGCGCCGGCCAGCGGGTCACGCCGACCCCGGCAGAGCCAGACCGCACCGCCCAGCACCAGCAGGGCCAGGCCCGACCCGGCGATGACCTGATCGATCAGGGCGCAGCGCCAGGCCCACGGGTTGGCGGCGGCGTCCGCGTTGTCGGTGGCGACCTGCCCGACTACACTCGCTAGGCAATACCGCGGGGAGAACATCGGTGCGGACTATATTGGACCGGATCGTGGAAGCCAAACGGGCGGAGGTCGCCGGTGCCCGGCAGGCCCGGCCGCTGGAGGAGGTGAAGGCGGCTGCCCGGGCAGCGGGCCCGCCGCGCGACTTCCACGGCGCCCTGGCCCGGCCGGCTCTCCACGGCGTGCACCTGATCGCCGAGATCAAGAAGGCCTCTCCCTCCGCCGGGTTGATCCGCCCCGACTTCGACCCGGCCTCCCTCGCCCGCCAGTACCACCAGGCCGGGGCCTCGGCCCTCTCCGTTCTCACCGACCGGCCGTACTTCCAGGGATGCCTGGAGGACATCGGCGTGGTCAAAGCGGCCGTACCGCTGCCGATTCTGCGGAAAGACTTCACGGTGGACGAGTATCAGATCCATGAGGCCCGGGCCCACGGCGCAGACGCCGTCCTGCTCATCGCCGAGGTCCTGGGGGTCGAACGGCTCGCCCGCTACGCCGACGCCGTCGAAGAGCTGGGCATGACGGCCCTCATCGAGGTGCACCAGGCGGAACTGCTGGACGATCTGGCGGACGTCGTGGACTTCAGCCCGCCGCGCCGCCGCCTGCTGGGGATCAACAACCGGGACCTCACTGTCCAGCAGACGGACGTGCGCACCACGGGGCGGCTGGCGAGCCGGCTTTCGGCCCCGCCGCTGCTGGTCTCGGAGAGTGGCATTCGCACCCGGGCCGACGTCGAGCAGGTGGTCCGCGACGGCGCATCGGCCATCCTGGTCGGCGAGACCCTGCTGCGCGCGGGCGACATCACCGCCAAAGCCCACGACCTGCTGGGTGTGCGAACGTAGTACCCCGGCCGGTCACCCCGCCCGGTAGCGGTCGGCCTGCGAATCGGCCGCCGCCCGCTCCATCCCAAACGAAGGCCCGAAACGGAGGTCCCGCTCAGCCCTGGAAGGGTGACGGTGGGGGCCAGCGGTCCTTGCCGTCGCCCTCCTGCTCCTCTTCGCCCGTCTCGGGTGGCTTCGTTGAGGTCTCGTCCGGCTCGCCTCCAGGCTCGAGGTCTGGGTCTTCTGACGGCGGCCCGACCGGCGGGAGGTCGGTGGGCTCCGGTTCGTCGGCGGGGGGGATTCCCTCCGGCCTGCTGGCCGTGTCTGGCGCCGGCGGCTCCAGGCTGTCGGCACCTTCGAGATGCTCCGGGGATGACTCGTAGATGTCGAAGCGGCTTATCGGCGGCTGCTCGTCGGGAGGTTCGACCGTAAAGGGCGCCTCCGGCTCCTCGTCGGCGGCGGGCTGCTCCGCCGCCTGGGGGACCGCGGAGTCCGTGGCTTCGGGAGGGGGTGGCTCGTCGGTCGGGGTGGGCGGTCCGGCTTCGAAGGCCTCGGGGTGGGGCTCCACCTCGCGTTCGTCGACCGGCGGCCTCTCCAGCTCCGCCGGCGGCTCCAGCACCACCGGTTCCTCCGGCGCAGGGGGTATCTCGAGGGCGGGTGCCGGCGGCTCTGCCAGGGGGATGCTCTCCGTGGCGGCCGGCGGGCGCGGCTCGGACGGCGGCGGCTCTTCCCGCGGCGTCGGCAGTGCCGGCGGGGTGCCGATCAGTGCGGGCGCCCGCTTCGAGGCGATCACCAGCAGCCAGATCACCAGCACCGCGAAGGGTACCAGCGGCAACAGGAAGTATGCCGGCTCACCCAGCCCGAAGCGCAGCGGCAGCGTCCCCCGCTGCATCAACCAGGGCAGCAGGTGTTCGGGAATGACCGTGCCCTCTTCGCCGGTGATGGGGTTGGCGAACAGGGGGTTGTTCCAGACGCGGGCGATGAAGTAGGCCGCGCCGGCGAAAGCGACGCCCGCCAGCCCGTGGCCCGCCACCAGGCCGGAGGCGCCCAGGATGCCGCGGTCTTCGGTGTCCGGCGTCTGCCGGCGCCGCCGGGTGACCAGCCAGCGGACGATGCCGCCGACCATGATCGGCGTGGAGAGCTCCAGCGGCAGGTAGAGGCCGACCGCAAACGGCAGGGCGGGCAGGCCCAGCATCTCCACCACCAGGGCGGCGGCCATGCCGGTGATGATCAGCGTCCAGGGCAGCGTGCCGCCCATCACCCCATCGACCAGGAGCTTCATGATGTTGGCCTGCGGGGCGAGCAGGGCGCTGGGGTTGGTCGAGCGGTCGAACCCGTACGACTTGTGCAGCAGCCAGAGCACGCCCGCCAGGGCGATGGCCGAGGTGAGCACGCCGATCATCTCGCCGATCTGCTGCTTCCACGGCGTGGCCTTGACCAGGAAGCCGGTCTTGAGGTCCTGCGAGCAGTCGCCGGCCACGCAGAGGGCGATGCACACCAGGGCCCCGACCGAGATGGCCGAGTACTTGGCGGCGTCGCCTGTTTCCTTGAGCAGGTAGGTGAAGATCAGCGTGGTGCCCAGCAGGGCGGCGATGGTCATGCCCGAGACCGGGTTCGACGAGCTGCCCACGATGCCCACCAGCCGGGAGGAGACCGTGACGAAGAAGAAGCCGAAGACCAGCACGGCGATGGCCCCGGCCTTGCTGACGTTGACCTCGGGGACGTACCACATCAGGGCCCACAGGCCGATGAGCCCGAGGATCAGCAGCGGGATGGGCAGGTCGCGCTGGGTGCGGTCGGTCCGGGTGCCGCGGCGGAAGAGGGCGGTGAGGGCCTGCCAGATGGACGAGCCGATGGTGGGGAAGCTCTTGAAGAGCGAGACCAGCCCGCCGAGCACGACCGCACCGGCGCCGATGTAGCGGAGGTACTGGTCCCACATGTCGTCGGGGTTCATGTCGCGGATGAGGGAGGTGGCCGGCGCCACCGGCTCGGTGGCGTTGGCCCCGAACAGCCCGATCGCGGGGATGATGACGAACCAGCCGAGCACGGCACCGCCGAGCATGTAGCCGGCCACCCGCGGGCCCAGGATGTAGCCCACGCCCAGCAGGGCCGGCGAGGTGTCCAGTCGGGCGGCCGTGCGGAGCTGCGGGATCTGGACCCGGGCGATGCGCTCCCACAATCCCAGGCTGCGCAGGGCCTCGAAGATCGCCCCGGCGCCCAAGCCCCAGAAGACCGTCCGGGCGCTGCCCCCGCCGCGCTGGCCGGACTCGAGCACCTCGGCACAGGCGACGCCCTCGGGGTACCCGAGCTTGCCGTGCTCCCGGACAATCAGCACCCGCCGCAGCGGGATCATGAAGAGCACGCCCATCAGGCCGCCGACCGCGCCCCAGATGACCAGCTCGAGGTACCTGGGCTCGAAACCGAAGATGAACAGGGCGGGGATGGTGAAGATCATGCCGGCCGCCAGCGTCTCGCCCGCCGAGCCGACCGTCTGGACCATGTTATTCTCGAGCAGCGTCCCCCGCTTGAGCAGCCCGCGCAGCACGCCCATGGAGATGACCGCCGCGGGGATCGAGGCGCTGACCGTCATGCCGACCTGAAGGCCGACGAAGGCGTTGGCCGCCGCGAAGACGACGCCGATCACGATACCCAGCAGGATGGCCAGCGGTGTGAACTCACGCATCGAGATTCCTCCCTCCGGTAGATGGGCGGCCCGGGCGCCGTCGGCCGGCGCGCGGGCGAACTCGGGGCGGCACTATACGGCGCCGGCCAGAGGTTGGGAACCGCGGGTGTCGCCGGAGCGCCGGGGTCGACGCTTCCACGGGGAATTCGGCAACGGCGCGGGGCGATTGCGGCCGGACGGGCCGACGTTGTCGTTTTGTGTCGATCGCCCCACGCCGATGGTGTCGCCCGCGGGCGGGCCCGAATCCGCAGGTGCCGGGGCGCAGACAGGGGTCTGTGGCTTGGCGGCAGGAGCGCTCAGGGGCGACAAAGGGTGTCGTCACTGAACCCGTGTTGCAGGGGCACGTTATGGGCCGGAGCCAGGTGGAGATTCGATTCCGGGTCCTTTTGCAGCAGGATTTCCTCCTTGGCGTCGTGTACTCTTATGGGGAAGGGCAACGACCGATTTCGAGAGGTGAACCATGAGACCGACGCGGATCCGTCAGGTGATCGTGACGCTCGGGATGGCGATGGTTGTGGGGTGCCCGGGCCTGGCGCACGCCGGTCCGCGGGCGGCCAAGGATGGGCTCCGTCTTCCCCATTGGCTCCGGCAGCGGATCAAGACGCGGGAGGACCGGCAGGAGATCCACGCCCTGGATCTGATCCTCACGCTGGGGCTGACCAGGGCCCAGGCCCAGGCCTTGCTCCCGATTTACGAGGACGCCTGCCGGCTGCACGTTCGGGCCTACGAGGCGACGGCGGCTCTCCAGCCGGCCATGGTCGAGGCGTACAGCGCCTTCCTGGCCGAGGACCGGCTGAACCAGGGTTTCACGCCGGAGATCGAGGGCCAGACCGCCTGGCTGCACCGGCTCGAGATCGAGGCCCACGACCGCTTCGGTGCCGAGATGCAGGCCCTGGAAGCCCAGGCGGCGGAGGCGCTGAGCAGTCAGCAGCAGCAGCTCGCGGCCCAATACCGGCCGGGCCATCAGGCGTTGGCCGAGGCACTCGCTCGCCGCGACGGGACCTGGGACTACGGTGACCAGCCGAGACGGCACGATCTGGGCTGGCTGCACGCCCTGATGCACGGCAGGACGCATCGGCACGACGGCGAGGCCATCCGACACGTGAGCGCCGACCGGAAACCGGCCGAACGCCCAACCAGCGTGGATCAGGCCCTTACCCGCCTGAAGGGGGAGCTCAAGGAGGTTCACCGGGCCATCCATCCCCGCCCCGACGTGCTCGGCCGGCACCTGCTGACCCCGGCAGCGGCGACGCCGCTGTACAAGCGGGCCGGACTGCCGCAGTCGAACGACGTCGCCCTGGCCGCCGAGGTCTGGCGGCACGGCCTGAAGGCCTATCCCGCCGAACGGTGCAGGAAGGACGAGCAGACGCTCAACAGGATTCGCACCGAGATCAACAACTGGAACCTGGTCAACGGCCTGCACCTCAGCCGCGATCAGCTTCGCGGCCTGATGGGCCTGATTGACCGCTGGGAGCAGGTGGACGCCTTCGAGCACGATCCGGCCCGGCGCGGCCGGGCGACCCGGGAGCAGATCCGCCGGGAGCGGCTCCGGCTGGAGGCGGAGGCCGACGCCACCCTCAACCCCGGCCAGCGCGAGGTGCTGGCCGAGTACAAGCCGTGTCTGCTGCCCCCCAAAAACCTCAAGAACCCGGTTCGCGTCGGCCAGGCCAGGGACACCTCGCACCTGGCTCGCTGGCTGGAGCGCATGCGCTCGCTTCCCGAGGAGGGGCTGGAAGCGGCCATCGAGAAGGCCATCGCCCGGCAGGAGGACCACCTCGGCCCGCTTCCGGGTTCGCAGCGCACCGCCCGGCGGTCGCTGCTGGCCGAGGTCGTGGCCGAGGTCCGGGCCATGTCCGACGTGGATTTCGAGCTGAGCAAGGGGGAACTGATCGCCCGGATCGAACCGGAGGATCAGCGCCAGGTTCTGGCCGGGCAGATCGAGGTCCTGCAGCGCAAGAAAGGCCTGACCGGCACGACGGCCCGCTTCCTGCTCCAGCCCCACATGAAGCCGGTCCTGCGGTTGCGGTACGATCAGCTCGGCAGGCAGGGGTCCGGGCGCCGGGCGGACCTGGCTCGGGCTCAGGGCGGCGGCGGATCCTGCTCCGGCGGCTCCGCGAATGACTAGGCCCGGCACCGGAGAGCAGGGATTCGGCGGCTCGCTGGACCGCCGCGAGTTTCTGGTCCAGGCCGGCCGGTGGAGTGCCGGAGCGGGCCTGCTCTGCTCGTTGCTGCCGGCGTGGGCCCAGAGCCCCGACGCTCCCGGGCGCGAGGTCGACTTCTACGAGCGCCTGCCCGAGGGCCGCATCCGCTGCGGGGTCTGTCCGCGGCATTGCGTGGTCCCGGAGGGCAACCGTTCGTACTGCCGCACCAAGGTCAACGTCGGCGGCACCTGGTACACGCGGGCCTACAACAACCCCTGCATCCTGCAGGTGGATCCCATCGAGAAGATGCCCCTGAACCACTTCCGGCCGGGCAGCAGCACGCTCACCGTGGCCATCGGCGGCTGCAACCTCCGCTGCCTCTACTGCCAGAACTGGCAGCAGTCTCAGCAACGCCCCGAGCAGGTCGAGCGGTTCGAGATCACCCCGCAGGGCATCGTCGCCGCCGCCCGCGAGAAGGGCATCGACACCATTGCTTTCAACTACACCGACTTCGTGGCCTCGCTGGAGTTCGCCACCGACCTGGCCCGGGCGGCCAGGCAGGCGGAGCTGCGGGTGGTGGCGGCCACCGGCGCGTACGTGGAGCCCGAACCGCTGCTCGGCTTCGCCCGCCATGCCGACGCCCTGATCATCGGGTTGAAGGGCTACAACGAGGACTTCTACCGCAGCGTGGTCAGCGGGGGGCTGGAGGCCGTTCTGCGGGCCATCACCACCATCGCCCGCGAAACCGACTGCTGGCTGGAGCTGATCAACCTGATCGTGCCCACCTACAACGACGACCCCGACGAGATCCGCCGGCTGTGCGGCTGGGTCCGCCGCGAGGTCGGCGTGATGACGCCGCTGCACTTCGCCCGTTTCGTGCCCATGTACCGGATGCGGAACCTGCCCCGCACGCCGGTTCCCACGCTGGAGCAGGCCTGCCGGACGGCCCGGCAGGTGGGGCTCAAGCACGTCTACACCTCCAACCTCGCCCCCCATCCGGGCACCAGCACGTACTGCCACAAATGTGGCACCAGCCTGATCCAGCGGCTGGGCTTCAGGATCCTGGAGAACAGCCTGCAGCAGGACCGGTGCCCGAAGTGCCACGCCCGCCTGCCGGGTGTGTGGCAGTGAGCCGCTCGGGCCGCTCGGGCGTCAGGTGAACAGCGGGAGAAGCAGGGCGATGAGCCCCAGGGCGAGCACGGCCAAGGCCGCGATGCCGAAGGTGCGCTCGGCGGGTTTGCGGACGGCTTCGACCGCGGCGCCGAGCGCCGCGGGGGTTCCGATGAGCATCATGCCCGGACCGAGCATGGCCAGCGGGTGGCCTCAGCAGAAGACGCGGCTGAGTCCGTAGCCGGCCACGGGGACCAGGGCGAGCAACGGCGCCAGTTTTCCCGACATGGCGAGTCTCCTGTATGAGCCGCCGGCAGCGCTCGGCGGGTGCCATACTCCACTCGATTCCCGGGGATTGTAGCGGCCGGCCTCCGGATCGGCCGCCCGGGCGTGGGAACCCGCCACCGCCGGGTTCCCCCGGGGCGGCAGGTCTACGCCTCGCCGAGCAGTTCTGCCGCGGTTCGCACCGCTTCCGCCGCGGTGGCGGCCGTCCGCAAAAATCCGGTCCGGCGGTACCTCTCCAGTGCCGGGCCGGGCTCCAGGCCGAGCAGAATGACGGGCCGATCGTTCTTCAGGGCCAGAGCCACCTCCGACAGCGTGCCCGCGCCGCCGGGACAGGCGATGACCACCTCGCTGGACAGCACGTTCACCAGGTTCCGGGCGTCGCCCAGTCCGGTGACAATGGCGATGTCCAGGTCCGGCGAGGCGCCCTCGGCGGTCCGGCCGGGCAGCACGCCGACCACGGTGCCGCCCGCCTCGCGGGCCCCGCGCGCCGACGCGGCCATCACCCCGGCGTCCCGCCCGCCGTTGAGCAGCACCCAGCCGCGCCGGGCGATCCGGGCACCGAGCTCCCGGGCGGTGCGGGCCACGTCCTCGCTCACGCTGCCGCCGCCCATGACACCGACTACCGGCCTGGGCATGGTGAAACCTCCCTTGGTGTGTGCCCCCGCCGCCGGCGGGGCAGTCTATCGGTCGCCGCCGCCTCCAGCCAGGCGGTCGGGCGGTTCAGGCGCGGCTCTGGACCGCCTCCATATCGGGGGCCAGCCCCAGCAGCACCCGCCAGCGGCTCAGCGCGTAGAGCGCCGCCCCGACCAGCACGCTGGACGCCAGGGCTTGCAGGGCGAGGTCGAACCCGTAGTGGTCGATGACCGATCCGAAGATGATGAACCCCAGGAGCAGCCCCAGGTCCCCGGCGCCGAGGATCAGGGCCGTGCCCGTGCCCCGGTACTCGCCGGGCAGCCGTTCGGCCGCCAGGTCGACCATGGACGGGAAGATGAAGCAGTGCCCGGCACCCATCAGCAGGCCCGGCAGGACCAGTTGCCACTCGGCGTGCACGCCGGCCAGGCTGAAGATGCCGGCCGCGAACAGGACCAGGCCACCCACCAGCGTCCGGCTGCGTCCGAGCTGCTCCGGCAGGCGCCGGCAGAGGAGCCGCAGGGTGATGGCGGTGGGTCCGTACACCAGGAAGAAGAGCTTGATGTTCTGGAACCGCCGGGCGTCGGCCAGCCGCTCCAGAAACGAGGACTGAAGACAGAAGGCCATGTGAAAGACGAGCCCCACCAGCAGAATCATGCCGGGCCAGTGCAGCCGGATCATCCGGAGCTGGGACGGGCCCAGCGGCGCGGACTCGGCCGCCTGGGGCATCAGCGGCCGGCGCTCACCCAGTGTTTTGCTCACGTCCAGGCTGACCATGACCAGCCCCGCCGCCAGGGCGCAGGCGGCGCTGGCCGTGAAGAAAACCCGGAAGGGGAACGCCGAATCGGTGCCGCCGCCGAAGATGAAGTCCCCCAGCGTAGCTCCGATGATCATCCCGGTGAAGCCGCCCAGGCCGATGGTGCCCAGGCTCTCCGCCCGGCGCTGCGGGGGGGCGATCAGCGCCGCGAAGACGGCCACCGTGGTCATGACGGCCGCCGTGGCCATCACCGAGATGGTACGCAGCAGAACGATCAGCCACAGTCTGCCGGTGAACTGCACCAGGCCCGCCGTGACCGCCACGATCACCGCCCCCACCAGCCAGGTCGGACGGCAGCCGAAGCGGTCGATCCAGCGGCCGATGTGCAGCCGGCTGGCGAGCGTGCCGAAGACGCTGATGCCCAGCACCCAGCCCAGGGTCTGGACGTCGTGGCCCAGGAATTCGACGTACTCCCCGAAGTGGAACTGGAGGGCCACACCGGTCATGAAGAGCATCACCGCCCCGAAGACCTGGAAGAACTGCCGGGTGTAGAGGCGTTCTTCCGTAGCGGGGAGCGATGGTGGCGGTGGCGTCATGGCTCAGCCCGTTCCGTGGGACGCGGGCCCGACGGGGCCTCGATTCGAGCGGACGATTCCTGGAGAAAGGCGACGTTCCGGCGTACGGCCGCCGGCGAGTAGCCGATCACGATCCAGCGGTCCGTGATCGCCAGGGCCGGCCCGCACAGGCCCGCCTGGAGGTACCACACGCCGTCGTCGGCCCGATTCAGGCGCAGCGAGGCCCAGTCCGCGGACGGCCGGTCCAGGTGTTGCTGTGCCCGGACCAGCAGCCGCTCGAGGCAGGTCCGCGCCGCCGCGGCCGAGCCGGAGACCTCGATCAGGATGGTGCGGGCCAGGGGAATCCCCAGCGGGTGGGGCGGGGCGTCGTGGATGACGATCCGGTCGCCGAGCTGCCGCAGGACCTCCCGGTCCACCGAGGTATCCGTGTCGGTCTCCAATCGGGACCACAACTCGCGGAGTTGGGCCCGGGTCGAGGGCTGGCGAGAGGCGAGGTAGGCGTCGCGGGCCCGGAGGACCAGGTCACGCGGGGCGTGTTCGATGACGGCGAACTGTCGGGCCAGGGGGGGCACCACGGTGTGAATCCAATCCCCGGACGGGGCTCGGCAGATGGGTCGGAACAGGTCCTGCGGCGGACGCCCGCCCGCCGGCCGGGTGTGCAAGACGGAGTAGGCCTCCACCGCCCGGCCGGCGAAACCCAGACTCCACAGGCCGCGGTCGGTCTTCTCGAGGCCCAGGCCCCGCAACACGTCCTCGGGCTCACCGGTCATGATCAGGCCCAGGCCGCGGCGAATGGCGTGGAACCGCACCGTCCAGAGTGCCGCGGCCGACTCGCCGCGGCAACGCGCGAAGGCGGCACGGAACCAGGCGTCGTCCCGCAGCGACGGGCGCTGCTCGTCGGATGCTCCCAGGCACCGGGCGACGGCATCCAGGGTGCCCTCGCCCAAGGCGACGATGTAACAATTCCCCACGGGTCCCCATTCCACAACCGCCCAGCCGGGCAGTCGCCGGTCGAGGAGCCGATGCCCGATGTGTGTCCGCCGGCGCACCGTCTCGATGGTGGCGACCTCGCTGTTGACGTGGGTGTTGAGCAACTGCTGGATGCGGCTCTGGAGGGCGGTGTTGCGGCCGTTCGTCCGGACGATGAGTGCGGCGTGCAGGTCGCTGAGACGGTAACCGCCGTCCGGGAGGCGCCGGGCCCCGGCCCGCAGAATGCAGACGGCAAACGGATGGCGCACCACGACCGGCAGCGAGGCGATGGTGTCCATCACCGCGGCCACCTGGCCGTCCACGCGGTTGGTGAGTCCCATCTGCCGAGCCTGCCGGAGCAGGAACGCGGCGGTGTCCAGGGCGGAGGGGGGGCGATCGGCGGTTCCCTGCGTTGTGCCGCGGGGCGTCGATCCGGCGGGATCCACCACCAGGACCACCCAGGCATCGGCCGGCACCGCCTCCAGCAGGTCCGGGGGCATCGCCGCCGCGGTCGCAGCTACGGCCCCGAGGATCAGCAACCTGAGCAGTCTGCACGGAGCTCCCGCCTGCGTGGTCATCCCGGCGGCTTCTATCCAGGTGGTTTCGGGGTGTCAAGACGGGGGCGCCGGCCGCGCCCCGCGGCGTCCTGCGGACGAACACGCTCGGGCCACCGCATGCGCCCCCGGGCGTCCCTGCCCGCCTGCGGGCGCGGGGGCCCGATAAACGGAAGGCCGGCCCGCCCCGACCGGGGCCTTTCGCAAGAAGGTCCGAAGTTCTTCCGAAGACATCGGAAGGGGGGGCGGGCCCTGCGAAGGCCTGACCCGGTCTCGGGGCAACACGCTGCGCCGACCGTGCCGGGCGGACCCCGCCCGAGCGGTTCTGCCGCCGAGCGGCGCCTGCGTCGATCGGGGCCACCGGTCCCGACACTCGCCGGCGCTGCCCCGCCCCGGCGCGATGGAAGCGAAAGGTAGGATCCGCCGTGCAAGTGCAATGCCCCCTCTGCCGGACCCCGGTTGATCTGGACGACCGGGCCGCAGGAACACTGGTTCGCTGCCGGGCCTGTGGCAAGTCGTTCGTGGGCCCCCGGGAACTCGCCGTTATCGGCCGGCGACACACGCTCACGGCCTTCTCCGTGACGGGACTCCTGCTGCTCCACTACGTCACCGTCGGGCTGTTCACCGTGGTGCACCTGAACATGATGCACGACAAGCTGCCCAAGGTGCGGCGCACCGACCCCTCAGCCCTGGTGGCGGTGGGGCTCTGCTTCGTACCCGGTGTCAACCTGCTGTGGCTGTTCTTCACCCTGCGGCGCCTGTGCCTGCGGATCAACGAGCAGCGGTCGATCCGGGGCATGGAGGCCACCGCCCCACAGACCTTCGCCATCATCGTCTCCACGTTGCTTCTCTGTGGTTTCATCGCTACCATTCTGCCCATCACCGGCTGGGTCCTGCTCGGGGCGACGAACGGTATCCTGATCCCCGTGTTCATCGCCATGCTCCAGGCCTCGGTGAACGAGCTGGTCGCCTACCGCGAGCAGTGGGCCGACACCCCGGTGGGTCAGAACCGTTCCCATGAGCAGCCACGCAGAGCCGCCGGCGATCGCGATCGAGACCTCGGGCCGCCTGGGAAGCGTGGCCCTCTCGCGCGGACCGGAGGTCGTTGAGGCCACCACCTTCAGCGCCGCCCGCCGGCACGCCGTCGAGCTTCTTCCCACCATCGACTCGCTCTGCCGCCGCCACGGGGTGGCGCCGGGCGCCCTCCGTGAGGTGTACGTCTCGGCCGGCCCGGGGAGCTTCACCGGGCTCCGGCTGGGGATCACCGTGGCCCGGACCCTGGCCTGGTCTGCCGGGGCGGCGGTGGTCGGTGTGCCGACCCTGGACGTGATCGCCCAGAACGCCCTGGAGGGGCCGGACCCGCCCCCCGATCTGGTGGTGCTGCTGGATGCCAAACGGCGTCGGGTGTACGCCGCCGCCTTCGGGTTGCGGGGCGACGTGTACCGCCGCCTGACCGAGCCCGCGGAGTGGGATGTGGAAAAACTCGCAGCCACCCTGCCGGCGAGCTGCGCGGCCATCGGCGAGGGGATCCCCTATCACCAGGCGGCGGTGGATCGGGCCGGGTTCCGCGTTCTGCCCCCGGAGGGCAGTCGGGCTCGGGCGGAGGTCGTGCATCGGCTGGCGTACGCCCGGGCCCGAGCCGGAGAGGTGGACGATTCGGCCGCGATCGTTCCCGTCTACGTCCGCCGCCCGGAAGCGGAGGAAGTCTGGGAGCGTCGTCAGGGCGGGGCTGCGGCGAAGCCCGGCGGCGGGCCCGCCCCCGTTTCCTGAGGGACCGCCGGCCCGGCTTCGCCGGCCCCACGCCGGGCTCCGGAGCCTCTGGCTCTGCCGGCCGCGTGGCATGAAACTTGCTGACTTAAACGCCCGTGTGATAGGGTGGCCCTCTTTGGCCGGACGGAGCGGCGAGGTCATCCCCGGTGGTCGCCGGGGCGGGTTCTTCCAGGTTTCTGCGGATCAGGGGCGTCGAACGGGGCCGCGCCCCCTCCGGTCGAGCTTGGACCTCCAGGCAGTTCGGTATCTGTCCGGTCAGAGCGGTCCTGGGCCCCTGGGTCGGCGGCGATCCGGTGACGAGGTTCCCCCCGGCGGATTCTTCGCAAGAGGTGTAAAGGAGAAAGACTGATGGCTAGCGCTGTGGACACCTTTATGGCAGGGGTGGTCGCCAAGAACCCCGAGCAGAAGGAATTTCATCAGGCGGTGCACGAGGTGGTCGAGTCGCTGGTGCCCGTGCTCGACAAGCACCCCGAGTACCGCAAGGGCAAGATCCTGGAGCGGATCGTCGAGCCCGAACGGGTCATCATGTTCCGGGTCCCCTGGGTGGACGACCAGGGCGAGGTGCAGGTGAACCGCGGGATGCGGGTGGAGTTCAACAGCGCGATCGGTCCGTACAAGGGCGGGCTCCGCTTCCACCCGTCGGTGAACCTGGGCATCATCAAGTTCCTGGGCTTCGAGCAGATCTTCAAGAACGCCCTGACCACGCTGCCCATCGGCGGCGGCAAGGGCGGCTCGGACTTCGACCCCAAGGGCAAGAGCGACATGGAGGTGATGCGCTTCTGCCAGAGCTTCATGAGCGAGCTGTACCGCCACGTGGGGGCGGACATCGACGTCCCGGCCGGTGACATCGGCGTGGGCGGCCGCGAGATCGGCTTCATGTTCGGGCAGTACAAGAAGCTGACCCGCAAGTTCGAGGGCGTGCTGACCGGCAAGGGCCTGAACTGGGGCGGCAGCCTGATCCGCCCGGAGGCGACCGGGTACGGCCAGGTCTACTTCGCCGAGGAGATGCTCCAGGCCCGCGGCGAGTCGCTCAAGGGCAAGCGCTGCGTGGTCAGCGGTTCGGGCAACGTGGCCCAGTTCGCCACCGAGAAGGTGCTCGACCTGGGCGGCGTGCCCATGACCTTCTCCGACTCGAACGGCTTCATCGTGGACGAGGAGGGCATCGACCGCGAGAAGCTGGCCTACGTGATGGACCTGAAGAACGTCCGCCGCGGCCGGATCAAGGAGTACGTGGAGAAGTACCCCAAGGCCACCTACCACGCGGCCGAGGCGGGGGCCAAGTGCAACCCGCTCTGGCAGGTCAAGTGCGACGTGGCCCTGCCCAGCGCCACGCAGAACGAGATCAACGTCGAGGACGCCAACAACCTGGTCAAGAACGGCTGCTACTGCGTCTCCGAGGGCGCCAACATGCCGACCACGCCGGACGGCATCAACGTCTTCCTCGAGTCCAAGATCCTCTACGGCCCGGGCAAGGCGGCCAACGCCGGCGGCGTGGCGGTCTCCGGGCTGGAGATGTCGCAGAACTCGATGCGGCTGGGCTGGAGCCGTGAGGAGGTGGACAACAAGCTCCAGAGCATCATGAAGAGCATCCACCAGGCCTGCGTGCAGACGGCCGACGCGTTCGGCACGCCGGGCAACTACGTCAACGGGGCCAACATCGCCGGCTTCATCAAGGTGGCCGACGCCATGCTGGACCAGGGCGTGGTGTAATCCCCACTCTCCCCGCAACCGTCGACTCGTCCGAGGGCGAGGCGGATCCGTCCGCCTCGCCCTTGTTCGTGGGCGGCCGGCCGGGCGGAGGGGGGCGATTGACACCCCCGGGGTGGTGCGATTGAATCGAAGGGGGGACGGAGGCGGCCCGCCCGGTCACCCCTGCGGGCCGGCCGGAGCCGGAAGCGGGGCCGGAGGGCCGGCTGCCCGGGAGTCCTTGATGAACGGAACTGCTGTCGGCGCAGGCGCTGACGACATCGATCTGCACTTCGTCGGCTTCCATCAGCTCATGCCCAACCGGGTGGAGAGCGTGCTGATGGTCTCCAGCCTCTACGAGTCCTTCATCCTCGAGGAGGAGGGGCTGGTCAACGAGCTGATCACCAGCGAATACGTGGACATGAACCTGACCCATGCCCCGCGGGTGGCCCGGGCCTCGACCGGGCAGGAGGCCCTCGAGTTCATCGAGGGCCACCCCGTCGACCTGGTCATCACCATGACCCGGCTGGGCGAGTGGAACGTCCCCGACTTCGCCCGGGCGGTCAAGCAACTCCGCCCCGGCCTGCCGGTGGTGGTGCTGGCCAGCGAGAGCCGCGAACTCCTGCGGCACCCCGAGCTCTCCGCCTGCCAGGACATCGAGGGGCTCTTCGTCTGGAGCGGCGACGCCAAGATCCTGCTGGCCATCATCAAGTTCGTCGAGGACGCCCTCAACGCCGAGCACGACACCCGGGTGGGGGACGTGCGGGTGATCATCGTGGTGGAGAACTCGGTGCGGTTCTACTCGGCCTACCTGCCGCTGATCTACGGCGAGGTGGTCAAGCTCACCCAGTCGCTGATGGCCGAGGGCATCAACCTGATGCACCGTCTGTTGCGGCAGCGGGCCCGCCCCAGGATCCTGTTGGCTGAGACC